>Ga0182030_10026551_pt1 | contig 10475 bp, 6 predicted proteins | sample 812S3MmetaG_FD_121299 | JGI IMG/M metagenome (GOLD analysis project Ga0182030, IMG submission 121299) | Permafrost microbial communities from Stordalen Mire, Sweden - 812S3M metaG (Illumina Assembly) | ecosystem: Environmental > Terrestrial > Soil > Wetlands > Permafrost | place: Sweden... | reverse complement strand
CTTGATATTCCTGAAATGGGCGTTGAAGGTTATGCAGGTATAAAGATGGATAAAAATTCAGAAACACCGCTTTCAAGATAAAGATGCTTCGTTTCTTCTTTATTATGTTTCATGCAGGATGACAGATTTATTTTGTCATCCTGTATTCATATTATATGTTAAAGTATATTATTTAAGTATACTTTCCGGCATCATTTGCATTTCTTTTCCGGAGACCATGCATTTGTTAATAGTAATATTTCCGGATTTCATTTTTACAAAAGGTTTTCCGTTTTTCAGTCCGGCCAGACCGTAACCACTGTTGCAAGTAAAGAATGCTTCAAAATCAGCGCCTATTTTTGAATCAATATAGAGTGTTTTGTCTACTGCATCATAGAATAACCCGGTAAGTCCCCTGATCAGTCCGTAGCTTGACATGGCCCGTGCATAGAAATGACCGCATTCATATTCATCGAATGGATTTCTGGTTCTTCCATCATATCTCTTTCTGGTTTCCTTAACTATATCCAAACCTTTTTCAACTTCACCCATCATCATCAGATGCGAGGCAACCTGATATTCGATGCCTGTCCACACCTCATTGCTGTACACAAAAGGAAGTGTTGGTTCTCCGCCTTTTGGCCACGAACAAAGCAATAATCCTCCTTCATCACCGATGGCATACCCGGGACGTTGCGGATTCACATGTTCAGACAGATCTTTTTTGAAATTATACCTGTACACTGATTCCAGATGACTTTTTACTTTTGTTTCATCTAAGAAGTTTCCAAGACCGCACATCTGACTCAGCCAACTGCTCAATACGCCATCTGAAATACAGCCCGTCCCGTATTGATATTTTGGACCTTCTTTTTTAAGTATAGCGATGGCATCATCTGAATAAGAGACATTCCATTGTATAGATGCAGCAGGATTTGGTGCATTCAGCCCTTCCCATTCTACTTTCTGAAAGAAATACTCGCCATTATATAAATCTGCTTCAATGATTTTTTTTCCTTTTTCAAACAATATTTTATAGGTACTTACATCTTCTCCTAAATCTTCTCCCATCCTGATCAGTGCATTCATAGCGCCCAGGTAAAACCCGGTGCACATGCCGTCAGGTCCCCAGAATTCAATATCGTAGGTATTGTGATGAGGTTCTTCAATCACCCCTTTTTGTTTTGGATCCCATAAGTTACTGCAATAGTCAAAACTTTGTTTTACTTTGGGCCAGAGCTTTTTAAGCCATTCTGTATTTCCGGAAATACGCCATTCGCGATAGATTTTCATAATACCCCCCAATTGACCGTCTGCTGCTGCATGGAAATTATGATCTGTAGCTCTGATGGGAAGACTTGCCCTGAAATTCTGATGCCCGTTTGAATTCTGGTCGACCGTGAATTCTGTTTCCCGTAAAGTGCGTTCAAGATCCGGAAATAAAAAAGGAAAGGCCTGTGCATAGTTCCACACATGGGTACAGGAACCATTACAACATCCCAGTTTGTCGTAACATCCTTCCCAACCCCATAATCTGCCATCCTTTTGCCTTAACACGGTGGGTGATTTCAATATGGATAAATTGGCAGCAATAGCTTCAATGACTTCCGGAGGAAGTGTAGATGAATAAAATGTTTCGGTGAAGAGTTCGGTCTTTTCTTTTAACTGAGAATAGTGATTCTTCCAGTATTTTATCACTTCCTGTATGTCTTTGAATCTGCCTGCATACCAGGGTTGATAGTATTTTGAACAGACTTCCTTACATGAAGAAGAATCTGAGCAGCAGGATTTTTTTCCTGCCTGATCATCTTCTTTAATATCTGCGCCAACTCTCTGGTCAGAATTGGGAACATACCATGCATACATGACTTTGATTGTTTTGCTTTCGTTTGGTTTTAATTTAAAAGGAACAAACAGGGAGGCTCCGGAAGAATTTTCACTTGCCGCTCTTGTAGGCATTCTCTGATTTACAAGGTCTTTCCAGAGAACAGATTGCGGATCAAACCAACCCCCTCTGAACATGGAATAATCAACTTTTGTACTGTCTTCATCCGTAAAGATGGCAAAACTCCCTTCCGAACTTAAATCGTTTGCTTCCCCATTAAAAAGAGTATATCCAAGACGAATCGCTGCACCTTCGTTTGCCTGATAATATTCAAGTTTTACCGGGTATTCTTTATTCTTTTCAAATTCATATACTTTGATAGTAGTTTCTTCTGCATGATCTCCCCAGTCATCTATTAATAACTTATTGTTGATATACAGGCGATAACCGTCATCTCCTGAAACGGCTACCTGATATTTCCCGGTTGAGTTGACTTTAATGAATCCTGTCCAGCGAATAGAATAATATGTGGATTTTAAACCTTTAACAGGTGCATCGGACCATGTATAATTAATATTTTCGTTTACCCTGATTAGAACGGGATTTCCTTGAAAGTCACGATTCGGGTAATATTCTCCTTGTAAACCCTTTACAGTTGCATTGCCCGATTTGGTGTAAAATAATGATGTGTTATATATGTCAGGATTGGGTTTATTTAATATAACTTCCTGCCTGAAAATATATCCTTTATCGGTAGGCTGTATCGAGTTGCCCCCGGAAATGCGCGAAGGAATAGCAATAAAATTTTTCGCATTATATGAAAATACTGCTTCCAACTCTTTCCCTGATGTATTTTTGAATGTATATTCCAATCCTGCAACAGGCAAAGAGGAATTATCAGCATCAATTGGTATGAAGGGACTCCAACCTTTAATCCGGATATCCATAGGAATATCCAGATCTTCGAGTTTTACAGTACCGAAAGGGAACCTCGCGAGAAATGATGTGTTTTTAAAACGGGGCAGACCATACCAGTGATCACTTCCACCGGCAGAATTGGGTTGTCCCCAGATTTTCCATTTTTGAACCGGACCCTCCAATACTTTTGTTCCATTTTCAAGCCCTTTAATAGATATAGCGGCAAACGCAAGTGGTTCATTGTCAATATCAGGTCGGTTACGAACGGAAACTCCTGATAAACAGCCATTTCCTTCAAGGCATACCATGCCTGCACCTATTCCTCCCATCGGGAATGCCACCCTGGTTAAATAATCACCCTGATAATCTCCGTTAAATTCTCTGCCACGATTCGTATGACATGCACTTAAGATGGTTGCAACAATCAATGTAAACAGTCCAGATTTTATATTTTTCATCATTAAAAAATTTAATACACTATTTTTCAATTCCAAATATCATATTTTAAATATTAATAACCTATCGAATTTGTCCAAAAAGTAAAACGTCCGTTTTAAATGTATGCAAAACATATCAATAATAAGGATTACATTTTATTAGTTTGAATACATCTGCTATTTTATCAGTATAAGTTTTTTTTATTCTTTTTTAAATATATGAATGCGTTATTTTATTAACTTTCGGATATTTAATATAGAAGAATCATATCAATAAGGACATTTTAAAAATATGAAAAGGAAACTAAAATTATATCTCTACACCTTTATTGGGGTTGGACTTACAATATTTTTAATAGGATATTTTGGGATTAGTTTATCGCTAAAGTACATTCAACAACATTACATCCAACTTCAGATTGATGTCAATAAGCGGCAAGCAGAAAGAATGGCTTATTATATTAAAAACGAAATTCGAAGAGGACAACCTTTAGATTCAATTAAAAATGAATTTCAATCCTCTATTGTCGGGACTGAATTTGACAAAGGCTTTTTATGTATGTATGATACAAAATTGAAGCAATTAGTCTGTCATCCTGATGTCAAAGCTTTAGGCATGAGTTTTAACAAGGATTTTGTTTTTCGTGATCCTGTTTCTAATGATGAAACATACATGAGTGATGTTTATAGTAAGAGAAAACCCACAGGAGGTATTTTTGTTCAGGGTAAAATGAGAACGGATATTATTTATACTATTCCCATAGAGGGTACCAATTGGTTTGTCAACGCCCATGAAAACATAGACGCCATATCTGAAGAAATAAAAAAATTACGTTTCAGGTATATTTCAGGTTCTTTAATTTTCGGTTTGATTATTGCTATATCAGCTTCTATTACAGCTCGCAGGATTAGCAGACAGTATGAAATACAAATAGAGAATAAAAACGATGAAATTTCAGCCCAGCTCAACGAAATAGCCAAAAAGAATAAAGAAATTACGGACAGTATATATTATGCAGAAAAAATTCAGGCCGCTGTATTGCCCTCTATGACTCTCCTGAATTCTAATTTCCCGGATAGTTTTGTACTATATAAACCAAAAGACATCATCAGCGGGGATTTCTATTGGTTCAGTTCCGTTCAACAATGTTTCGTAATCGTAGCCGCAGATTGCACCGGACATGGTGTTCCCGGTGCTTTTATGAGCATGCTGGGAATCACTTTATTAAATGAAATTGTTAATCACCGGGGCATCATGCACGCAGACACTATATTAAATGAATTACGAATTCACGTTAAGACTTCCTTAGGTCAGACAAATATTAAGAGTGATCAGAAGGACGGAATGGACATGGCAATTTGCATTATAGACAGGAAGAATAAAAGTTTGCAATATGCCGGTGCTTTTTCTCCATTATACCTGATTCGCAAAAATAACATAACCAATACTTTTAATTTCACCGAATTCAAAGCTGATCGAATGCCCATTGGCGTTTATCCGAAGGATAATCAATCGTTTCAAAACAACTTAATACAACTATCAGATAATGATGTTATATATATATTTTCAGATGGCTTTAGTTCGCAATTCGGGGGTGACAAAGGAGATACCTTTAAAACGAAGAAATTTCAAAATGCATTGCTTTCTTTACAAAACGAACCCCTGAATAAACAAAAAGACATTTTAGAATCTACTTTAGCGGACTGGCAAGGTAAACACGAACAAGTTGATGATATTCTTGTGATGGGTTTAAAGATAGGAGCGTCATTTTAAGAGTAAATTCTATTTCTGAGATTAAATATTGAAAGTTAGGTTTTAGGGAAAAAAAATTTAAATCGTATTATCTTTGTACAACAAATTATATTGTTGAATTATTTAAATCGTTTAACTATTAACTAAATACTTTCGTTATGAAAAAGTTTTGTATCTTATTATTGATATGCTTCTTTGCAATATCCTCTTTGAAAGCACAATTTACTAGTGCAGAAATTCAAAGTGCTCTTAGTCAGTATGTGCAAATTTCCATGGTCACGGTGGATACAGCAACATGGAGAAATCTTTTGATCTGGCAGAGTTATAGTGACTCCAACCTAATGCGTGTATATCCCTATTTTAGTAATTTGTCCATTGACAATTATTCGATCTATCAATATAATGACTCTTTAGGAACCTATAATAACATCGGTGTTGTTCCGGCAACCAATGCTTCCGTTTTTCTCGATACATCCTCCCGGCCAAATCTGAAATCATACAAATACAAAATTGCCGTTTCATTACATTATTCACTGATCACGAATCCGACAGCGAAGACGACCATTACTTCAACCATTGATTCCTGTAAATATCACAAAACATTATTTATCCAAAAGCAAGTTTCCGGAGATTCACTCACATTCAACATAGAACCATATAAAGTGGAAGGACTTAATATTACCTCATTGATTAATAAAACGAAAGTTTACATATTCAGAAGTACGGATTCTTTAAATTTATTTCAACATTTATATGATAGCGTCTCTTTTAAAATAACTGATACAATATTTCAATATGTGGATCATCATCCTAATAAATATGATACTTTGGATTACTATGCCGGAGTTGTATTTTTCAAAGTTCCCGTTAATCCGGCATTATATGATCTGCTAAAAATCAGCGAAGGACCATATAGTATGGCTATTTCTAATTTAGAAGACAACAGGATGAAAGCTGATACGACTACTGCCATCCAATTAGAAACTTCGCGATGGCAACAATTCAGTGTGACTCCCAATCCGATCACATCTCAGTCGCAAATAAAATACACGCTAAATAATGATGCACAGGTAAAATTGGAATTTGTGAATAGTAATGGTGTTGTTCTTGAGCAGTTAGTCAATCATAAGCAGCAAGCAGGAGATTATATTTATCAGGTACCTTTAACAGAATATAATAGTGGTGAATATTATCTTGTTGTATTAACTGTTAATAACAAATCGTCTTCTATAAAAGTTATCAAACCATAAAATCTTTTATAATCCCAATCGTGGATAAATTAGTAATTGTTATATTTATTATTGGCTATATTGCCATCGCCTTTGAACAAAAATTAAAGATTGATAAAGCAGCTACAGCGCTTGTTACCGGTATCTTATGTTGGTTGATTTATTTTTTATCATCGTCCTCTGATACCATACCGGGAGTTGAGCTTATAATGCATTTTGGACCAATAGCGGCGATCCTGTTTTTTCTATTAAGCGCCATGACCATTGTTGAGGTCATTGATTCGCATCATGGGTTTAACCTTATAACAGATTCAATTTATACACTTTCAAAATCAAAATTACTGATACTGATAAGTATAATAACATTTTTCCTATCGGCTATTTTGGATAATCTTACTACAGCTATTGTAATGTACTCATTGTGCAGTAAGATCATACATGAAAAAAAAGACAGGTTGTATTTTGTTTCTATGATTATTATTGCTGCTAACGCGGGTGGATCATGGTCTCCTTTGGGTGATGTTACTACAACAATGTTATGGATTGGCGGACAAATATCTGCATTTAACCTCATTACCAAAACTTTTATTCCCAGTATAATGGTCGTAGTTGTTCCTCTATTTATATTGACTTTAAAATTAAAAGGACAGAAAATAGAAAGTTCAGAAAGAAGTAAAAGTATACACCCCATAGAGAATAAAGTAATTTTGTTTATTGGTTTGGGATTATTGTTTTCCGTTCCTTTTTTTAAGACACTCACTCACATGCCTCCTTTTATGGGAATGCTTCTGGCGTTGGGTATTATTTGGTTTGTAAGCAGTATTATTCATTTTAGCAAACATCCTGACGAAAGATATAAGTTTTCTGTTACCAATGCTTTAAAGAGAATTGAATCTTCCAGTATTTTGTTTTTTCTGGGTATTCTGCTTGCTGTTTCCGCCCTTCAGTCATTTGGTATTTTAAGTCATGTAGCAGGTTATACAATGAAACACATCGGGAATGAATATATCACTGGAACCATTTTAGGTCTTTTTTCTTCCATCATAGACAATGTCCCATTGGTAGCTGCAGTCCAGGGCATGTTTAGTCTGGAAATGATTCCTAAAGACCATGTCTTTTGGGAATTCCTGGCTCTTTCTACAGGAACGGGGGGAAGCGCTTTAATAATTGGCTCTGCCGCCGGGATTGCTATTATGGGAATTGAAAGAATAAATTTTTTCTGGTACCTGAAGAATATTAGCTGGCTCGCGCTGATAGGTTTCTTTTCAGGATTAGCGACATTTATCATTCAACAATGGATGACAAGATGAAATTCCCACATCAGATCAAGACCCCTAGATTTACAAAATATTTATTCTAACTTGTGATATCTTTATATTTTCTTTATATCTAATAATCTATTTTTGTACTTGATTTAAAAAGAGAAGAAATGAAAACAAAAATTGTAACATCAATGATGCTTATTGTAGCAGCTCCTGTTAACACAGATGTAGCTATTTCTAATAGTCCTTTATCCTATATGATAGGTGGTTTTATAGCCTTACTGCTGATGGGCTATTTGGTATTTACTTTATTAAAACCGGAAAAATTTTAATAGCGGTCATCTCTACTCGTCCACCGCAAAAAATCTATATTTTTAGAAATACTATTGAAAGGTTTTTTCTTTTACTATTGGCCTTATGATTCATAAATTATTCCACATAAATTTAAATTAATAAACATATGAGTGAAGCGATTCAATTGATTGTATTTCTGGTAGTGTTGGTTGCCCTAGCCCCTTTCTTAGGTAAATATATGGCAAAAGTTTTTAGGGGTGAAAAACATTTCATGAAGCCGGTTTTTGGCTGGCTTGAAAAATTAATTTACCGGATCACAGGTATCAAAAGCGATGAAGAAATGAACTGGAAGACATACACCTATGGGGTACTTCTTTTCAACTTCTTTGGGATGGTGCTGTTGTTTCTTTTACAGGTATTACAGGCGTATTTGCCCATGAATACCGAAAAATTGCCTAATGTGTCGTGGCATCTCGCCTTTAACACAGCTGCCAGTTTTATTACCAATACCAATTGGCAGTCTTATAGCGGCGAAAACACATTAAGTTATTTAGTTCAGATGCTTGGTTTAACCGTTCAGAATTTTCTCAGCGCGGCTACCGGTATCGCTGTTGCTATTGCTTTGATACGCGGGTTGACTAAGAAAACAACCGAGAATCTCGGTAATTTCTGGGTTGACATAAACCGTTGTATCATCTATATATTACTGCCGATCTCTATTCTTCTTACTATTGTAATGATAGGCCAGGGTTCTGTTCAGACCTTTTCACATTATGTCAAAGCAACCACATTACAGGGAACGGAACAAGTCATTGCACTTGGCCCGGCTGCCTCTCAAAGCGCTATAAAGCAACTTGGCACCAACGGCGGCGGTTTCTTTAATGCCAACGCTGCGCACCCGTTCGAGAGTCCGACACCTTTCACCAACTTTTTGGAAATGCTTGCTATGATCATTATTTCGGCAGGTCTGGTATTTACTTACGGTCATTACATGAACTCTAAACGACAGGCATGGGCGATATTTATAACGATGTTCATATTGTTTGCAGGAGGTTTAGCCTTATCCCTCTGGTCAGAGTATCTCCATAATAGTGTGTTGAATGTTTCGGGTAACATGGAAGGAAAAGAAACCCGTTTTGGGATACTCAACAGTGTCTTGTTCTCGGTGATCACAACCGATACCAGTTGCGGTGGAACAAATTGTATGCATGACAGCTTGTCTCCCTTATCCGGAATGGTTGCCATGTTCAATCTGATGTTGGGAGAAATTATTTTTGGAGGGGTTGGCTCAGGATTATACGGGATGATCATCTTTATTTTTCTTACTGTTTTTATTGCCGGTCTTATGGTAGGTCGTACACCTGAATATTTAGGTAAAAAAGTAGAAGCATATGAAGTCAAGATGGCCATTTTTGCAGTATTAGCGCCCAGCGTTGTCATCAAATTATTCTCAGCAGTTGCCTGTTTGGTAGATGCAGGTCTGGCAGGTCTCAATAACGGAGGACCACATGGGCTTTCAGAAATAGTTTATGCATTCAGTTCGGCAGCTGCGAACAATGGAAGTGCCTTTGGCGGTCTTAACGCGAACACCGTGTTTTATAACCTGATGCTGGGAATTGGTATGTTAATTGGTCGTTTTGGAGTTATAGTGCCTGTTATGGCTATTGCCGGAAACATGGCTAAGAAAAAAATAACCCCGAACTCATCCGGTACATTTAAAACAGACAATATGTTGTTCATCATATTATTGATCAGTGTGATTCTGATCGTTGGCGGTTTAACATTTTTTCCCCCGTTAGCTTTGGGACCTATTGTTGAACATTTGTTAATGAATTTAGGTGTTACATTTTAAATCATATCTATAATAAAAAGTATGGAAAAACGAAATAAGAGTCGCTTGTTTACTAAAGAAATTGCTATACAAGCAGTCAAAGATTCCTTTTTTAAATTGAATCCTGCAATTTTGATAAAAAACCCGGTTATTTTTATCGTTGGGATTGGTGCAGTAATGACAACTGTGGTTGTACTTTTTGATATTTTCAGTCATCATTTTTCTGCATTTAATTTTCAGATCATGCTCTGGCTTTGGTTTACAGTCTTGTTTGCCAATTTTGCCGAAGCAATAGCCGAAGGCCGGGGAAAAGCCCAGGCAGATAGTCTACGCAAAAGCCGGACTCAGACAAAAGCCCGTAAGATGGTTCATAACAAAGAAGAAATTGTTTTGGCAAATGATCTGAGAAAGGGAGATATTGTAATTTGTGATGCAGGTGATGTTATACCGGCGGACGGTGATGTGATAGAAGGCATAGCCAGTGTTGATGAATCGGCAATTACAGGAGAGTCAGCCCCGGTGATCCGTGAAAGCGGTGGTGACCGCTGTGCGGTCACAGGGGGTACCAAAGTAATCAGTGATCATATTGTCATTAAGATTACTTCAGAACCGGGCAATACTTTTTTAGATCGTATGATTGCACTTGTTGAAGGTGCAAAACGTCAGAAAACACCGAATGAAATTGCATTGATCATATTATTATCCGGTCTTACGATTATATTCCTGTTGGTGGTTGTCGCGATGCCTGCCTATTTTAGTTATAGTTTAAAAGCTTCCGGTATTTCGCAAAATCATAACCTGACTTTACCTGTTCTGATCGCGTTGCTTGTTTGTCTTATTCCAACAACTATCGGAGGTTTACTGAGTGCCATTGGCATCAGTGGAATGGACAGGTTATTGCGTAAAAATGTTATTGCTACCAGCGGTAAAGCTATTGAAGCTGCCGG
>Ga0182030_10026549_pt1 | contig 10475 bp, 12 predicted proteins | sample 812S3MmetaG_FD_121299 | JGI IMG/M metagenome (GOLD analysis project Ga0182030, IMG submission 121299) | Permafrost microbial communities from Stordalen Mire, Sweden - 812S3M metaG (Illumina Assembly) | ecosystem: Environmental > Terrestrial > Soil > Wetlands > Permafrost | place: Sweden... | reverse complement strand
GCACAGCATCGGCCTCAAAGCCCAACCCGATCAGGTCAGGAGATTCAAAGTAGTCAAGCGCCTCTTGGCGTGTCAGCGTCATATCACGATTTTACGGCAATTGGGCCATCCTATCCGTGGGCCATTTCGCGGACGCGGTCCTGTCGCACTCGGTTAGCTAGGCGCCGTCCCAGTCGCATCAGCGGCCTCTCCATGAAGAAATAGGATAAGGGAACGATCACAAGCAAAAGCGGCAGAAGGAATTGAATTGGCATTCCGGCAGCGGTATAGAACTTGGCTGGCGCTGTAAACAACTGCTGCCACAAGTAGATGCCATAAGAACTGAGGCCAATGGCCTGCACCGGTTTCAGGCACAGGACGGCGCGTAACCAACGCCTGCACTCCAGACTGAAAACCAGCAGAGTGCCTATTGCCAAGGGCATAAAGACGCTCTCGTAGAGAGCTGTTCTCCAGTTGCTGAAACCCACCGGATGCCAAAGGAGAATTAGCGCAATCGCTGCTGCTACCAACGACGGAATTTTACGTCCGAATGCCCGAGCACGGCTTTCAAAGCTTGCCAGCACGACGCCCCAGCAGATGCACGCATAGCCGGCACGTAAGTTGGGGACAGTGATCTGATTCCAGTTAGCCGATGAGGCCCATAGGTTCCACGCTGCGAGAAGACAGAAGATGCCAAAGAAAGCCTTGCCTCTTCCGAATTTGCGTGTCAGCACCCAGAGGAGCGGGAAAGTGAGATAGAACTGTTCTTCCACCGCCAGACTCCAGGTGTGCCCCACAGTCCACTTTCCTAGCTGTGCCGGTGCAAAGTCATACAGGAAGAAAGCACCGCTGAGAATCCCGCGCCACGTTTCATGGATCAGTCCGAATGTAAGCAAAAGCCCAAGAAGTGCCAGGTAAAGATAGAGGGGCGGGAGAATCCGAAAGACTCTCCGAATATAGAAGCCTTTCAATGAAACGTTGCTGTACCGTTGCTCTTCCAGGATCAGTAATCGGCAGATCACGAAGCCGCTGATGACAAAGAAGACCATTACGCCGAGGGCGCCGATGTTGTGGAATACCGTCGCCGCACGTACATGAGGAGCAACAATGCGGCCATACTGGTATTGGCCCAAATGATGCGCTATTACAAGCAGCACGCTAATGGCGCGCAAGCCATCCAATTCGCGCAGCCGTCCCTCGGTGGGCTTGGTGGAAGAGGATCCGCTCATGGCGTGTCTCGCTCAGATGATAACGCGGGTTCAGCCAACATGAGCACGTCCTCTTCGTGATATTCAGAAACTACCGACCGGACTCCAAGTAAATGAGCTGACTGCTCAACAAGAACAGTAAGTTGACAGGCTAGCGCGCGGGCTCGAGCGGGTCTATCACCCGAATGAGGCAGTTCCTTGGCGTCCCGCAAAATGATCGGAAGCCCGGACGAGCGCTTTTTTTGTTGATTTACCGAGGATCATGCGAGTCAGAGCGATTCCCGGAGCGCGGTTTTCTGAAGAGGAACCATCCCCGGTAGAAGACCGGATCCTTGCGGGTACGGGAGAGGTTACGAGCGGTGGAGATGCCGCTGAAGAGAATCAGGAAATCCCAAAACGAGCGAAGGCCATCTTTGAAACTTTTCACTTCCACCCCGAGAATCCTCATGAAAGCCGCGCCCGAACGGAAATCGCCATTTCATTCGAGAGTTCATCCGGGTCGAAAGTTGCGCAATTCTTGGCGACGTGCCCGCGACCCCGATCCTGGTTGCGGTCATCGCAGAAGCGCGGAAGCCGCCCAAAGTACTGGAGCCTGCCCGTGAAAATCCCCGGTCCGTCGATGCCGAGCCAGATAATACGCCAGATCGTTTTTCTTTCCCGTGCCTTCGCAAATGTTCGTCGCGTCGTTGTTCTGGTCGATGTACCCGACCACCGCTATCCACGCCCGCCGCGCCGCCTGCCCATAAGTTGCCGCATCGAGCCAGTCATTTTTAACCCCGGTTATCATCGCAAACGTGAACATGGCGGAGCTCGAGGTCTCCGGCCACGCCTCCTCATGGTCGATCAATTCGCGCCACATGCCATCCTTGCCCTGGTACTTCAACAGCCCCGCCATCATCAGCCGATAGCCTTCCAAAATGCGCGCCCGCTGTGGATGATCGCTCGGTAAATCGCGCAGGATCTCCGCCATCCCGGCCGCGAACCAGCCATCGCCGCGTCCCCAGAAAAACGGCACATCCGGCGCATGAAAGAAGAGCCCATTCGGCTGTTGCAATTTGTCGAGATACGCCACCATCTCCTTTGCGTCGCGGTCGAGATACGTCCGGTCGCCCGTCGCCCGATACGCCTCCAGCTGCAGCATCGTCAGCATGTACATATCATCGACCCAAAATCGCGTCTCAGCGGAGAGCCCATCTGGCTGCGGATTCTCCCATTGCCGATCCGCCCAGTATTTTCCTTCCGCCAGATACTTCGAGTCCTTCGTCTGAACTGCGATCTCCAAAGGAACAATCCCGAACACCGAGTCGTCGACATGATGACGCTGCGGTCTGCGATCCGCTTCTGCTCCGCCCGGAAGCAAAGGCTCGAACTTTCGAATCAGCTCAGTGCGCAGAACTTCATCGTGGGTGAGCTGCGCGAAAGTCAATGCGCCATACCAGGTATCAACCTCGGAATAGTGGATTGTCTTCGTGTACTGATGCGGGCTGGTGACAAAATGCTCCGCGAGACTCTTTCCCACCTCTTGCGGCGAGGCGCCTTGGGGCCAATTGGTGAAGACATCGTTATCCTGCGCAACAATCGGCGCAGTCGCGGCGATCGCTAGCGCCGCGAATTGAACTGCTGCGAAAAAGGCTTTCTTCATGCGCTGGCTCCAGTCCACTCGGCAGAAATATCAGCACTGGGAAAGTTACCAGCATTCACTCATGCGCGGCCACTACTCGTTCGAATCGCTCTTGGGTCCGGCTTCGTTGGCAGGGCGCGGCTTCTTGGCCGGACTCGAGCTGTTCAAGCTCGATTCGCCGGGGTTCGATTTTGCCGGACTCGACACGCCCAGGCTCATGAGGAAAAACTTCAGCCCCTTACGCAACGAACTAGCCACACTCATATTTTTCGATCTCTTTCGGCGATCAAGCTATCGATCCCCAGGATTGTTGGCCGCAGGCGGAACCGGTCCAGTTGTCGCGGGCGCGCCCAATGCAGGCCCCGTTGAAACGGCTTCCCCCCGCAAAATGCTGAGCGCCGCCGGCGGCAATGGCTTGTCGGCATTGGCCAACAGCACGCTCACCTGCCACATCTCCGTATTGGTCAATTGTGTTTTGAAGTCAGGCATCCCGGTTAAGCGAATGCCGTTCGCAACCTTCCAATATGTTTCGCCGGGAGGGTCGTCTCTCACGCCAATGACACTGCCGGAATGGTGCTTCTCCCATAGCGGCGGCGCAGCCGGAAACATGTTCTCGCCGATGGACGACGGCTTGCCATGATAGCCATGGCACACCGCGCACTTCTCGCTGTAAATGTGCGCTCCGGCGATAAACGTGTGCTCGTCTGCATCGATCGGAGGATGGGGAATAAGCTCGCGGTCGATCCGCGCGCTCAGGGCAAGGCCTGTGATCTCTCTCTCGTCCGGCAATGGCGGGTCGGCAACCGCCACCGGCACTTTGCCGTAGTAGAGCCACAGCACGCCAGCCAGCGGTACCAGCAAAATGCCCACAATGACGCCAAAGAAAATGCGAACCATTCGATTCGGCCTCCGTGCCCTCCATCCTAGTGCATTTGCTTCCGAACCCCCAGTCGCTAGATGCAGTGTGATTCGAACCCAATGGCCTCGCCGCGCGTCCAAACCCCAGCGGGTCCACCCACAACGCCACCTCCGGATGATTTAATACCTAAGGGGAGCGCTTTCTGAACGGGTGCTTCCGTACAGTCGTGGAGGTATCCCGAAAGCGATGTTTTCTTTCCGCCGTCTTGCTCTTTTGCTGGCGTTAGGTTTGCCGGCTCTGCACGTTCTTCAGGCTCAGGACCCAACTTCGAGCAGTACCCCCGCGCCCCAGCAAACCGAAGTCCCTCAACCTGCAAATCCTCAACCGGCGAATCCGGATCAGTCCCAGCAGCCTACAGCCGGCGAGAGCCAGGGGCAGTTGAGCGTGCAGGCCCGCATCCGTGCGCGCCGCGAGCAGCGCCGCGCCCAGACCATCCACGACACCTATTCGCACCTCTACGAAGCATTCGTCGGCGGCGGCTATCTGCGTTTTACTCCAGGACCAAACCTGCAGCGCACAACGCTCTATTCATGGGACGCCGCGCTTACCCGCTATTACGGTGAACGGCTCGGAGTCACCGTGGACGGCCGTGGCTACTACGGTACGGCGTATGTTGGCCTCAACCCATCCGCAATTACGCGTCCAGCTATCAGCCAATACGGCGTCCTTGCGGGGCCAACCTATCGCTTCTACATGCGCCCACGCTACTCCCTCGCTGCGCATGCGCTCGGCGGGGTCGCCATCAGCAATTTTTCTGGGGACACGAACGGCTTCAGTCCGGCATCGCTCGGCCTCTACCCCGACTCCACCACTTACGCAATTGACGGCAGCATCATCGGTGAGGTCAATGTGACCCCGAACCTGTCGTTGCGCCTGGCTGGGGATTACTACGGAACCGGCTTCGGCTCGAGCTTTCAAAGCAGCCCAGGCTTCACGTATGGGTTTGTGTACCGCTTAGGAAAGCAGTGAGAGAGCAGTTCGCGGTTCTGAGTTCTTAGTTCACAGTCTTCAAACCGTCTGTGGTGAAAGTCCGGTCTTGAAAGGGCACGACTTCAGTCGTGCCATAAGTAATCGCAGAATGAGGGCGGCTTTAGCCGCTGAGGGGCGTTTTTCGCGCCGAGGCATCCCCGACGGCCACTGTGAACCAAGAACTGCGAACTATGAACTGCTACTTGTGCGCCGCATAATCCCCGGCTCCCAGCAGGTGCAGCGAAACATACGGCTCATCCCCCACCACCCAGCTGTCGTGGCCGGGCTCGATGAAGAAAACATCTCCCGCTTTCATCTCGACAATGCGCCCGTCGCCCATCGCAGCCGTGGCGCATCCGGCGATCACCATCCCCACGTGCTCTACATCGCAGCTCGCCTTGCCCAGCGCGCGCCCTACATGTACGGACCACCGCCAGCCCGGCTCGTACGTCGCGCGCCCAATCGTCATGCCCCCGATGTGAATCAATTCGAACTTGCCCTTTTCGAAAACGCGCACCTCATCCGGCCGTTCAAATCGCTTGAGAACTACTTCGTACATCGAAAACCTCCAAAGCCAGTTCTAAGTTCCGAGTTCTAAGTTCACAGCAATCGCGGCGAAATTCCATAGCTTACGACCGCGGCCTCGGGCACTGTTCAACTAAGAACTCTGAACTCTGAACTGCTACTGCAGTATCGCAATCCCAGCAATCCTCCGCTGCCACTCCGCCGGTCCAGTCTGGTGCACGCTCGTCCCCTTCGAATCCACGGCCACCGTCACCGGCATGTCGCGCACATCGAACTCGTAAATCGCCTCCATGCCCAGGTCCTCAAAAGCAATCAGCCGCGATCCATGAATTGCCTTCGCCACCAGGTACGCCGCTCCGCCCACAGCCATCAGATACACAGCCCCGAATTCGCGAATTGCATCAATCGCCGCCGGTCCCCGCTCCGCCTTGCCCACCATCCCCAGCAGGCCAGTCTCGGCCAGCATTTGCCGCGTGAACTTATCCATGCGCGTCGCCGTAGTCGGCCCGGCCGGCCCCACCACCTCCTCGCGCACCGGATCAACGGGCCCAACGTAATAAATCATCCTGTCGCGAAAATCGACAGGCAGTTTCTCGCCGCGGTTCAGCATGTCCGTCATGCGCTTGTGCGCCGCGTCGCGCCCCGTCAGCAGTTTTCCTGTCAGCAGCAGCACCTCGCCCGGTTTCCACGTCGCCGCCTCCGCGCGCGTCACTGTATCGAGATTCACACGCCGCGCGCCGCTCACGTCATACGTCAGCTTCGGCCAGTCTTCCAGATTCGGCGGGTCGAGATACACCGGCCCCGATCCGTCCAGCACAATGTGCGCATGGCGTGTAGCCGCGCAATTGGGAATCATCGCCACCGGCAAATTGGCGGCGTGCGCCGGCGTGTCCAACACCTTCACGTCCAGCACCGTAGTCAACCCGCCCAGTCCCTGCGCCCCGATACCCAGCCGGTTCACTTTGTCGTAGAGTTCCACGCGCAGTTTCTCGGCAGTCGTCTGCGGCCCGCGCGCAATCAGCTCCTGAATATCGATCGGATCCATCAGCGCTTGCTTCGCAAGCAGCATGGCCTTCTCCGCCGTGCCGCCAATGCCAATGCCCAGCATGCCCGGCGGGCACCACCCCGCTCCCATGGTGGGAACCGTCTTCAGCACCCATTCCACCACCGAGTCGGACGGGTTCAACATCGCGAACTTCGACTTCGCTTCCGACCCGCCGCCCTTGGCCGCGACCGTCACCTCTACCGTGTTGCCGCGCACCAGCTCCACAAACACCGCAGCCGGCGTGTTGTCCTTGGTATTGGTCCGCTTGCCCGCCGGATCCGCCTGCAACGAAGCCCTCAGCTTGTTGTCCGGATCGAGATACGCCCGCCGCACGCCCGCATCGACCATCTCCTGCAGGTCAAGCAGCTTCTCACCAGGTCCAGGCTCAAAGCGCACATCCATGCCCACCTTCACAAACGCATTCACAATCCCCGTGTCCTGGCAGATCGGCCGATGCCCCTCGGCGCACATGCGGCTGTTGATCAGAATCTGCGCCATCGCATCCCGCGCCGCCGGCGATTCTTCGCGATCGTACGCCTTTGCCAAACTGGTGATGTAGTCCACCGGATGGTAGTAGCTGATGTACTGCAGCGCACCCGCAACACTGGCAATAAAATCTTCCTGCCGAATCACAGTCATGGAGAAAACTCCTTCGAATCTCGGTCGCTTCTAGGGTAATGGATCATGGGGCGTGCTGGCTGAAGCGGACGGAGTGCGGGACTGTGGTATTGGGCATTTCGCGTGAACGAGTTGAGGACCGGCAGCTTCCGAGTTGACCATCAATCTGAACTAAGGATTCGCAGGTGAAATCAGCGGTCTTATCCGAGGCTTGAGACGCAAGCGGGATGGGCATCCCGTTTCACGAGCAAGATGGTGACATCGTCTTCATTGAAATGTGGATCGACCAACGATTTCAGAATTTGCATCGTGCTTCCCGAGGCATCGGCCAGAGCATCTCGCAAAAGATCCTCGGCATTGTCGCCTGAAATCGAATCCGTAAGTCCGTCGGTGAAGAGAAGCAGAGCGCCGCCAGGAGGAAGAAGAGCGGTGTCGGCTGTATAGACCGCTTCAGAAAATAGTCCAAGAGGCATGCCGGTGGCTTCCAGCGATCGTTGAGATCCGCTCCCAAAGACAATCGGTGCATTATGGCCGGCGTTCACGTAGGTCAGTTCACCGGTTCCGTTGTCCAACACGACAAACACTGCGGTCGCAAAACGATCGACGGGAGTATATCGACTCAGATGCTTGTTCATCTGCCGGGCCAGGTCCAGAGGATCTGCACTGACATCTGCAAAGCTTCTGACAAGAGCCTGTATGTTTGCCGCCAGCAGCGCCGCTGGCATCCCTTTTCCTGAAACGTCCGCGACCGCAAGAAGGGTTCGTTTGCCCGCAAGCTCGATGACATCGAAGTAGTCCCCGCCCACTTCCCGTAGGGGCTTGTAGAACGTCTCCACTTCGTAGCCCGGCAACCCATCCACCTCAGCGGGAATGAGTGTCTGTTGTATCTGGCGTGCAGCAATCTGGTCGGCTTCAAGTTGGGTTTTGCGGGCAAATTCCGAAATCAGCGTGGCGTTCATCAGCACGCCGCCGGCGGCGTAGGCGACGAGCGCGATGAGAAATACCAGGGTCTCGTCCTTTGGCCACTGGAACGGCCACGCCAAGGACCGCGACCAGAGGCAATAGATGGCAGCCCCCTGGAGCAGAATCGCTGCCCATGTAATGACGCGCTTCGACCGGGGCATCTCGCGGATCCAGTTGCTGACGTTGTACCGGAAGATGCGCCGAATCGGGCCGATAAATTTGCCAAGCCTGACTTGCAGATCGCGAATGGGCATTGCGGGGAGTCTAGCAGGACGATTGAGGACGCGAGAAGGGTGCGCTCGCCTGCTCAATAGCATGGATTCCTCCGCCGGGCGTTCTTCAGTTACGCTTTTGGAAGAGGTCGTGGAGAGATCGCGATTTCTGCGTTGCTCGAACCCACCCCCGAATCCCAGAGACACAGGTTTATTCTGGAAAAATGATTGCGACAGTCCGTGAATGCACTGAAGCGGATGCAGCCACATTGGCACTCATCGGCGCTGCCACCTTGCTCGAGGCGTTTGCCGGATTCGTCCCCGGCGAGGCGTTGCTCGCCCATTGCCGCAAGTACCATTTTCCCGCCGCCTATGAGTCCGCTTTTCAGCAGCCCCAGACACGCGCCTGGCTCGCCGAGGTTGAGCCAGGCGCCGCACCCGTCGGATACGCGATGCTCACCGCGCCTGATTTTCCCGCCGGACTGTCCCACGAAGACGACCTTGAACTGCGGCGCATCTACCTCTTCTCCAAATTTCACGGCAGCGGCGCCAGCCGTCGCATGATGGATCTGGCACTCGCCAGTGCCCGGCAACAAAACGCAAAGCGCCTTCTTTTAGGCGTGCATCCCGACAATCAACGCGCCTTGGCCTTTTACCGCAAAGTCGGCTTCGTCCAGATCGGAGTTCGCACATTTCACGTGGGCGACTGCACATTTCAGGACCCCGTTCTCGCCCTCAGCCTCAACGCGGACTGAGAAGAACAGCCTCAAATCTATCGCCCCAGCTCCACCGCAGACCGCAAATCCGTGTGCCCAAAATCGTCGCCCTTGTAGAGAATCGGTTCGCGCTTCGTACGCGCCAGCGCATAGCTGAAGCAATCTCCAAAATTCAGATTGGCCGCATGTCCGCTGCCCCGGCCGTAGTCGCGATAAGCCTCTCGGGCGATTAGGGCCTGCTCAACCGTCACAGGCGCGATCTCGATGCTGAACCTGTCGAGCAGATCGTCGATCTCCCGGCTCAACGCTGGATCACGTCGGCTGTCGATCACGATGGAGAGTTCCAGATAGTTGGCAGCGGAAATACGCAGGCTCTCGGCTTCATCCAGAATCTTCTCAAAAACTGAATGTTCCGGTTCTTGCCGCAGAATCGCGACCAGCGCCGACTTGTCAACGATCAAGGGGAAGCCCCGTCTCTTTATCGAACAGCAGATCGCCGATTTTGTCGGAGGACGGCAAATCTTTCAGAAGAGGCGCAGTTCGCTTCGTCAGCTCTTCTAGCCACTCCATCCGTCCCTCGCGCCTTTTCGCCTTCTCCTCCCGCTCCAGCTTTTCTTTCAATGCAATTGTCACCGCACGGGTGACACTCTCGCCGGTCGCGCGAGCCAGTTCCTTTGCCAATCGTTCGGTCTCCGGGTTTTTCAAGCTCAGCGCCATTAAGTTCTACCTTTCTACCCAAACTTTCTACCATTCTACCACAGATCAACCCACCCAACTCCCAGCCGACACACCCAGTTCCACTCCCAATGCCCTAATCTAAAAACCATGAACGACTACCCCGCAGACGCCCTTCCGCCCGAATCCCCGCACACCATTCCCGAGCTGGACGGCAAATCGGCCTCAGAATCAGTCTTCGATCTCCTCGTCGTCGGTGCGGGCCCCACCGGTCTCGCCTGCGCCATCGAAGCCCAAAAAGCCGGCTTTCGCGCCGCGCTGGTGGACAAAGGCTGCGTCTGTAATTCCCTCTATCACTACCCGTCGCACATGACCTTCTTCACCACTTCCGAGCTGCTCGAGATCGGCGATATCCCTTTTCCAAGCCCCAACGCCAAGCCCTCGCGCAACGAGGCTCTCGAGTACTACCGCCAGGTCGCGGCCTTCTACAAACTCGACGTCCGCCAGTATCAGCGCGTAGAGCGCGTCACTGGCGCCGACGGCGCCTTCAACGTCCACACCATGGACCGCTTCGACCGGATCGGCGTCCTGCATGCGCGCAAACTCGCCATCTCCACCGGCTACTATGATTTGGCTAACCTGATGCATATTCCCGGCGAGGAATTGAGCAAAGTTAATCACTACTACGACGACCCGCATCCCTACTTCGGTCTCGATGTTGTCGTCATCGGTGGCAAGAACTCCGCCGCCATCTCCGCTCTCGAACTGTGGCGGCACGGAGCTCGCGTAACACTCGTCTATCGCGGCGATGGCGTGCAGCCGCACGTCAAATACTGGATCAAACCCGACATCGAAAACCGCATCAAGAATGGCGAAATCGAGGCGTACTTTCATTCCAATGTCGTCGAGATTACCCCGGACGCGGTGAAGCTCGAAACGCCCGATGGTCCGGTGACGCTGAAGAACGATTTCGTCTTCGCCATGACCGGCTACCATCCCGATTTCGCCTTCCTCGAGAACTTCGG
>Ga0182030_10026548_pt1 | contig 10475 bp, 5 predicted proteins | sample 812S3MmetaG_FD_121299 | JGI IMG/M metagenome (GOLD analysis project Ga0182030, IMG submission 121299) | Permafrost microbial communities from Stordalen Mire, Sweden - 812S3M metaG (Illumina Assembly) | ecosystem: Environmental > Terrestrial > Soil > Wetlands > Permafrost | place: Sweden... | reverse complement strand
GACCGCGCGGGGGGTTGCTGGCCATCCTGCTGGCCATGGTGATCTGGAGCGTGGTGTGCGCGGTGACGTTTAGCTTGGCTTACGCCACCAAGAGCTGGAACTATCGGGCCTTCTTTAAAGATCTCCTCGGGCCCTTCTGGGTGATTTTTGAGGTCTGCTACCTGCTTTTCATCATCTTGATTCTGGCCGTATTCGGCGCCGCAGCGGGCGCCATCGGCACGGCGTTATTGGGCTGGCCGGCGCTCGTCGGAACCTGCTGCCTCATCGCCTGCATCAGTTTCGTCACCGCTTACGGCACCGCCTCCGTGGAGCGTCTATTCAAGTGGGTCTCGATTTTCCTTTACGCTGTGTATGCCGTGTTCGTGGTGCTGTCGTTCCTCGCCTTCGGGGATCGAATCCTCGTGAATTTGGCCGCACCGGCGCCGCACCAGGGATGGGTATTGGGGGGATTCACCTATGCCGGCTACAACGTGGTCGGCGCGGTGATCATTCTGCCGGTGCTACGGCATTTGCAGAGCAACAAGAACGCGCTCATCGCCGGCGCGTTGGCGGGTCCCTTCGCCATGATTCCGGCACTGCTCTTTTTCATCTGCATGATTGCTTACTATCCGCAGATTGGCAGCGAAGAGCTGCCGTCGGATTTCCTGCTGCAACGTTTGAATTTTCCGGCGTTTCACTATTTGTTCCAGCTGATGATTTTTTTGGCTCTGCTGGAAAGCGGCAGCGGCTGCGTCCATGCCTTCAACGAGCGCATCGCCGAAGCCTACGCGGCCCGCAAAGGCGGCAGCCTGTCGAAGTCCGCGCGTCTTTGGATCACCGGCGCGCTGTTGCTGGGCTCGATATTCTTGGCGGCGCGCTTCGGACTGGTGACCTTGATTGCGCGCGGTTATCGAGGCATCGCGTACATGTTCCTGGCCGTGTTCGTGCTGCCCGTCATGACCCTCGGGCTGTGGCAATTGCACGCGCGCAGCAAGGCAGCGCGCCTGTAGACTAGTGGGACGCCGCCGATGCGCTCGCCGTGGCCGATGCGCTCGCCGCCGTCAAGTCGTACTCCGGCGGCGGCTCCGCGTGCCGCCCGATGCTTCATCGTTTGCCTTCCCTCAAAGGTCGCGTATCAGTACCTCGAAGTGAACGAGGTCAAGTGGTACACCCAAGCCGTCCAAAGCATCACCACCGCGGACGCGGCGAGCACCGAGGTCCAAACCTTGCCGGGCCAGCGTCGCCTGCCGGTCCAAGCAATCGCTGCGGCCCAGAGCAGTGCGATCGCGCCGCCGAAGTAGGTCAGGATCGAGACTAGGTGCAGGAGAAACAACCACGGATCCAGGCCAGGTCCGAGCATCGCCGTGTTCGAGCTTGCTGCCAAGAACAACGCCAGCCATGCGGTCGTTACCAGGGTCACCGCAACGGCGGCGACGCGCGAGAGCACGCGGCCACGTTCGTCGCGCCCGACCAGATCCAGCTTCAGGTGATTTCTGCGGCGCACGATTGCGGCAACCGGCCAAAGCAGCGCGGTCGCCAAGAGCGCGGCGAAGGCAATGCCCACGCCCGGCACGAGCCAACTCGCTGAACGCCACCAGGGACTCGGCTCGAACACCATAAAGGGCGAAATCTCATCGATGCTGAAGCGCTGCACGTGTCCGTCCACCACCTTCGCGGCCAGCCGCCAGCCGCTGTTGATATCGCGCCATACGAAAGGCTCGACCTCGCGGTAGTAACGCGGCGCGCCGCTGCGACCCTTGAAGGAAGACGTAGTCAGCAGACCATCCTTACCGACGCTGACCTTGAAGGGGTCGGCAAAGCTGCTGATGCTCATGAACGAAGTTTCGGCGCGCCGCGAGCTTTCATAGTAGCCCGCCATCAGCTTGGCATGCTCTGCGGCGGTTTTCGCATCGACGCTGCGGACATCCGGAATGCCTGGAAAGTACCGCGCGAGAAAATCGTCGAATAGCGCGCCCCGAATCGCGCCCGCGGCGCCTTCGCGGCCTTGACTGTTGACCGACACGAATAGACCAACGTGATCATCCAGCAATAAATGCAGGTAGCTGTGCATGAATTGCGTGTCGCCGCCGTGGCTGATGATCCGATGGCCGTTGTAGTTTTGCTCGTAAAATCCTAGCATCATTCGATTCAACGGCGGGATCATGTCGGTGGGCGTTTCATGCATCATTTTTAGCGTTTCCGCCGCAAGGATCCGCGCGCCGTGATACTCGCCGCCTTCGAGATGGGCAATCATGAAATGCGCCATGTCCACGCCGCTGGCCGCCAGGCTCCCGGCCGGTGCCGCTAAGACGATCTCATAGGGCTTGGGGGGCTGCGATCCGAGCGCGTAGCCTTTGGACATGTCGGCCTCGAACGCCGCGGGCAGCGGCTGCCGGAAAGTGGCATGCGACATCTCCAGAGGCTTGAACAGATGGGTTTCGATGTAATCATCGAACGGCTGCCCTGAGATGCGTTCAACGATGTAGCCCGCGAGCGCGGTGGCATAGTTGGAGTACGCCGGCGTCGATCCGGACTTGAAAATACGCACCGGTGTCGAGCGTTCGGCATAAACCTTGAGAGGCACCAGCTGCTTCGGGTCGTCGACGATCAGCGATTTTATTTGTTCTTCGAAACCCGGCGTATGGGTCATGATGTTGCGCAGCGTAATCGGCCCGTCTGCGCGCGGCGGTATTTTGAAGTCCAGGTATTCGTTGACGTCGTGGTCGAGGTTCAGCTTGCCCTGCTCCACCAGCTGCATCACCGCCGTCCATGTAAACAGCTTGGAAATCGAACCTGGCCGAAACATCGTGCGTTCCGCGTCGACCGGCTTGTGCTTCTCCACGTCGGCGAGTCCGTAGCCCTTCGCGAACATCACCTCGCCGTTTTTGACCACGGCAACTACCGCGCCCGCAACGTCGCCGCGCTCGATGGCGTAGGGCATGAAGCCGTCCAGCCAAGCCTCGAGATCGGCTCGCTCGAGTGAATGGGCCGATGTGGGATTCGAACTCGGCCCAGAAACCGGCTCCAAGTTGGCGGCGCGGGCTGCGACTGCGAACTAGAGCAAGCAGGAAAATAGCGAACTCGAGACAAGCAGTGGGCATTTACGAGACATTTGTCATCCCTTTGAAGCGACGCTGGCCAAACGCGATGTTTACATTAAGAGAAATTTTCTACAATCAAAAAACTCCGCCTTCGCTTCGCGCGGGCTATCCAAGGGGTGCAAGCAAAATCGCGGTCCTGCACCTTAAACCTTGCCCTGGGCAGCTCAAAGTGCTGCGGCGGGGGCTAAGCGCGCAAGCAATATCGGCTCCGTTTGAGCCGTAGGGTGGTCGCCAGGGCCCGGATTGCCTAATTTCTGCTGGAATCCCCAATATCAACGGATCTAAATCCAGGAAAAAAATTGGCGTGATCGGAAATTAGTTGCCAATCAGGATAATAAAAAATATATTGGGATCGACGGCCTGGGCGGCAATGGCACCTCGAAGGTGCGGCTGCTCGAGAGCAAAGGGATGTTCCGGGCGAAACGTACATTGAACAGGCAAGAACGCTCGACGCTGCCCGCAATCGATCGAAAAAAAATGGGGAAGGCAATGCCTATTCGACATTTCGTGGTTAAGCTCGCGGGTGCGGGATTTCTCATCTCCAGCGTTGCCGCGTGGGCGGCCGATACCTCGCCAGGCCCGCTCGACGAAATCGTGGTAACAGCGAGCAAACGCGACGAGAAATTGCACGACGTGGCGATGAGCATTACGGCAATCGGCGGCAGCGAACTCGCGAGTAGGCAGGAGGCCGGATATCTCGATTGGGCGGCGCAAGTGCCCGGTCTGTCGGTCCAAAGTAACGATGCGACCTATTCCCGAATAATCCTGCGCGGACAAAATGTCGGCAGTGTCGGTGCGACGGTTGCCACCACCGTCGACGACATTCCGTTTTTTATGTCGGGCGCACAAGCGGATGGCGCGTTTTTCAGCGCAAATGTCGATACTTATGATCTGCAGCGCATCGAAGTGCTGCGCGGTCCCCAGGGCACCTTGTACGGCGCTGCGGCGGAAGGCGGCATCATCAAATATGTCACCAATCCGCCCAATTTGAACAAGTTTGAAGGCGCGGTCTCAGTCAACGGTCAGACCGTTGATGGCGGGGACGCCGCGGGGGGCGTCAAAGCCATGATCAATGTGCCATTTTGGGATAACAAGGCCGCGCTGCGCGTGAGCGCCGTCGAGCAGGGCATTCCAGGCTATATCAGCGATCCCGGCACGGGGCAGACCGACGCGAACGATGGCAGCAGCTACAGCCTGCGCGCATCCTTGCTCGTTGAGCCAACCGACGATTTCAAGGCTCGCTTGACCGTGTTCGATCAGCGCCTAAGAGTTCACGACAACAACGACGTTCAGGTAGTCGGTGCTGCCGCAAATCCGGCGGCTCCTCCCGCCAACCAGTTCGATCGCGTCGGCAACTTCGTCAACTCCACCGGCTATCCGCACCTCGAGGACAACAGTCTCAAGTACGCGGCCTTGAATTTGAGCTACGACTTCAAGTTCGCCACTCTGACATCGGCCAGCAGCTACGGTCGCTTCAATCAGCGCTTTACCCAGGATCTCACGAGCTCGAATGTGGCGCCGGGGCTTACCTATGGAGATTTGTTTTCGCCTGTTTACGGTCAGCCCGTGCTGATCGTCGGCGATCAAACCGAGTACGTGCACAAGTTCAATCAAGAGCTGCGGCTGAGTTCGGACGCGGGCAACACTATATTTGGTCATGGATTCGACTGGCAGCTCGGCGGGTTCTTCACGCGGGAGCTCACCGATCTCATCCAGCCGTATAACGCCCTCGACTCCAGCAACACCTCGACGATCGTCGCTGGGCCGCCGCTCGGCGGCGCGATCATACCCGCCGTCTATAAGGAAAACTCCTATTTTGTCGACGTCACTTATCACTTCAATACGGCGTTCGACCTGGAACTCGGCGGCCGCGACACGGAAGTGAAACAGAATTCGCAGGTAAACCTGTCCTGCTGCGTGCTGTACGGCCCAGCCATATCGTACCCGGCGATTTTTTCGTCGGAGAGCAGCCGAACGTGGTCGGTCGCCCCGCGTTGGCACATCAATGAAGACACGCTGGCATACATCCGAGTTGCGACAGGTTTTCGGCCCGGCGGTCCCAATTTCCCAACCCCGACGTTGCCGACCCCGCCGAGTTTCAAGTCGGATTCGACGCGAAACTACGAGATAGGGATCCGTTCGGACCTATTCGACAAAGCCGTCTCGGTTGACATGGCCGTGTTTTACATTGATTGGAAGGACATCCAAATCTTAGGGATAGTGCAGACACCCAGCGGACCTGTTGGCATCAACGGCAATTCAGGCAGCGCCAAGAGCAAGGGTCTCGAGTGGAACTTAGAGTGGCGGCCGTTCACCGGTCTGACTTTCGGTTTACTGGGTGCGTACACGGATGCCTATCTGACTTCCGACGCTCCGGGCCTCGGCGCATTCTCAGGCGACAAACTGCCGTATGTGCCTAATGTCAGTGCGACGCTGAACGCCGACTACAAGTGGCCGGCCTTCGCGAATTACTCGGCCTTTGTCGGGGCCTCCGAGACCTACACCGGGACGCGTTTTACCGCCTTCTCGCCGTCGACCACCGTGGTGGAATCGCACGTCAAGCTGCCCGTGTACAATACGCTGCAGCTGCGCGGCGGTATCGACAACGGACACTACAATGCGGAACTCTATGCCAACAACGTGACGAACTCGCGCGGCATCTATGACTACACCAACATGGGCGGCGCGAATCAGACGGGTCAAGCCGCCTTTATCCAGCCGAGAACCATCGGCATCGAAGTAGGGGTTAAGTTCTAGCGCGGATCTAGACAGGCCTTAGGCTGGGCGAGCGGCGCTCGGGGAGTATCGATCATGTTTTTGCGACTGACCATGCGGCGTTCACCGGGCTTAGCCCTCGTCCTGCTGTTCGTCCTGAACTGCGTCGCCATGGACGCAGCGCGCGCCGAGGATGCCGCGCCGGCTAGCGCCGTCGATATTCGATGGTCGGTTCGAATCCCGCTGCGCGATGGAATTGGGCTGAATGCCACCGTCTACCGGCCCAAGGAACAGCGCGCAGCCGCGCCCTGCATCTTCACGCTGACACCATACATCGGCGATAGCTATCACGACCGTGCAATGTACTTCGCGGGGCACGGCTTGCCCTTCCTGCTCGTCGATGTCCGCGGCCGCGGTAACTCCGAGGGTACATTCACGCCATTCAGCCAAGAGATCAACGACGGCTACGACGTCGTGGAGTGGTTGGCGAAGCAACCCTATTGCAACGGCAAGGTGGCGATGTGGGGCGGATCCTATGCCGGCTTCGACCAGTGGGCCACGGCGAAAAATCGCCCACCGCATTTGGCGACCATCGTCCCCGCCGCGGCGGCGTTCCCAGGCGTGGACTTTCCGGCGCGCAACAACATTTCCTACCAATACCTGATGCAGTGGCTGACCTTCACCGCCGGCCACGCATTGCAGTCAAAGCTTTTCGCGGATGGTGACTTTTGGGCCGCCTTATGGCGCGAGCGCTTCACGACGGGCCAGCCTTTTTCGAATCTCGAGCACGCGCTGGGCGGGGAGCAAACCTCGCTGCGCGAATGGCTGCGCCATCCGGCGGTTGATGAATACTTGGATCAGATGACGCCGACGGCTGAACAGTTCAAGGCCTTAGGAATCCCCATCTTGACGATTACCGGAAGCTACGATGACGATCAGCCCGGCGCGCTCGAGTACTACCGGGATTTCATGCGCGTGGCGTCCGCCGCGCAACGCGATAAGCACTTTTTGATCATAGGCCCGTGGGATCATCCCGCGACGCGCACGCCGCGCACCCCGATCGGCGGCATTGAATTCGGTCCCGCGAGTCTGGTTGACCTGCCGAAGCTGCATCTTGATTGGTACCGCTGGACCATGGCCGGCGGCCCAAAACCTGAGTTTCTCAAGGATGCGGTCGCGTATTACGTCATGGGCGCGGAAGAATGGCGCTACGCCGGCAGCCTGGAAAAGGTCACTGCCGAAATGAAGCCGCTGCTGCTCAACTCTTCGGGCAACCCAACCCACATTTTGAGTTCGGGCATGCTACAGACACAGGACTCGAAGCACGCGTTGGGTCAACCCGATCATTTCGTCTACGATCCGCGCGATGTCTCGACGGCTGAACTTGAGTCGCGCGTCGATCCCAGCGATCTGACCGATCAGCGCATGCTCTTTGCCCAGGAGGGCAATGAGCTTGTCTATCATTCAGAGCCGTTCGACAAGAATACCGAAGTTTCGGGTTTCTTTCGCTTGTCGGCCTGGATCGCGCTGGATCAGCCCGACACGGATCTGCAAGCGCAGATCTACGAAATCACCGGCAACGGACGCTGCATTTTGCTGACAACGGACCGCATTCGCGCTCGCTATCGTGAGAGTGTTCGAGTTGCAAATCTCGTAACGACGCGCAAACCGCTGCTATACGAATTTACGCGCTTCATGTTCGTCTCGCGGCAATTGGCTCCGGGGAGCCGGCTCCGGTTGGTGGTCGGCCCCATCAATTCGATCTACACACAAAAGAATTACAACTCAGGAAAAGCGGTGTCGGACGAGAGCATGGCCGATGCACGCTCGGTAACAGTGACGCTGCTGCATGACAAAACTCATCCCAGCACGTTGTACGTGCCGCTGGGGCAGCCACGGCGGGGCTCACCCTGAAATTTATTGCGTTGATAGTGGTCATGCGGCCGGCCGAGCGCTGGGATTCGCACTCGAATCCTAACGGCCCTTGCGATTCTTGACCGCCTTGACCGGAGCGCGCGTCGGCTCCTGCGGACTCGGCGGCAAAGCTGCCTCGGTCTCACCGTGCAATGACATCAAGGAGTCTATCAACCCTTCGTCGGTGCTCGAACACACTCCGAGCACGACCGCCTCGTCGCATCCGTCCGCGGTGACGTAGGCGTGCCCCATATTGCTGTCTATATAGATCGACTCGCCGCCATTCAAGACCACCGGATCGTAAAACTCAGTGAGGACCTTGATCGCGCCCTTTAGGACATAGATGTATTCCTCGCCCGAGTGGCGCACCAGTTCGCCGAACTCCTCCGCGCTCTTGGCGCGGATGCGCGTCAAGATCGGGATCATCCGCTTCTTGCGCAGCTCCGGACACAGGTAATAATAATCATAGTTTTTCGTATTCACCCGCACCGCGTCCTCGGTGAATCCGATACTGCGGCGCGCGGTCACCGCCGGTTCTGTTTCGGTCGGATCTGCGAATAACTCGGACACGCGGATTTCCAGCCGTTGGCTCAATTGCACCAGCTTGTCGTAGCTCAACGTTAGACGGTCGTGTTCCACTTTGGAGAGGGTGGATACAGGAATGCTGGTACGCTGACTCATCTGGCTCAAGGTCCAGCCGTTGCGTGCCCGCAAAGACCGCAGCAAGCTTCCTAGCGTTGGGTGACGCGTTTTCATGTCATCTAAGCCGCCCTTGAAATGTCGTTTCCGTTGACCGCTCGCAGCATACCTACCGCATTTGGTAGGTCAACCGAAGCGCACGAAACATGTTCATCGTAAAATTTGCGCAAACCGACCTGTATAGAGAATTTTATTGACAATTGTCTATACGGGATTATTCTGGCTTAGTTGCGACATGATATCAGGATAAACAAACGATGTCCGACTCTTCCCTTCGCGTAACTCGCCGCCGCACATTGCAAGCAATGGCAGGCGCATTGGCTGCTCTCGCGCTATCCGGTGTAGATGCCGCGCAAACCGCTGCTGCTCAAGATACCAAGAATAGGTATTCGTCCAAGGTCTTGGATCTGGTGCAACGCTCGCTGGTGATCGACATGCTCGCGCCGCTTAAGCTGGATTTTCGCCCGGAAGCCTATGCGCTGCCGCTGACCGATTCTGAGGCCGCCATGTTTCGGTCGTGTGGCATCACCGGATTTCACAATTCCGTGGGCGTCGGCGGCGCGAGCGCCTATGAGGACGCGCTGCAATTCATCGCCGCGTGGAGCGGATTTGTCGGACGCAATACGCAGGTTTTTACTTTGGTGGGTAAAGCCGACGACTTGGATGCCGCGAAGGCCAAGCAGAAGATTGCGGTCATCATGGGATTGCAAAATGCCGACGAATTTCGAGAGCCGAAGGACGTCAAAGCGTTCTACGAATTAGGATTGCGCTGTGCGCAGCTGACTTATAATACTCAGAATCTGATCGGCAGCGGTTCCACGGAACGAGTCGATGGCGGGATCAGCGACTACGGTGAGCAGATCATCAAATCAATGAACGAGGTGGGCATGCTCGTCGACGTTTCGCACAGCGGCGATAAGACCACCTTGGACGCCATCGAATTATCCCCCAAGCCCATCGCCTTTACGCATTCGAATTGCCGCGCGCTGAACAATCATCCACGTCTTAAAACCGATGAAGCGATTCGCAAGCTCGCGGCGAAGGGCGGCGTCATGGGCATCACCGGCGTGCGCATGTTCGTCAAAGATAAGGAACCGACGACGGTCGAAGACATCGTCGATCACATCGATCACGTTGTAAAGCTCGTCGGTATCGACCACGTCGGTATCGGTTCGGACTCCGATTTGATGGGTTACGATCATATGCCGCCAGACCAATACAAGCAGCTGAAGACCGGCTATAAAGCCTCATATGCATTCCGCGACAAAATAGACACCGACGGCTTTGATCATCCCCGCAAGGTGTACGATCTCACGGCGGCTTTGATCCGCCGCGGCTACAGCGATTCCAATATTCAGGCGGTGCTCGGCGGCAATTTTCGTCGTCTGCTGGGTATTACCTGGACATAAGTCCAAGTTCAAAGGCTGGGAATGAATACGAAACGCGAATTGTACGAGGCGGAGACCCGAATGTCGCAGGTGCTGGATTTGCCTCACCCGTATCTGCTTTTTCTGGGGGACACCACGGAGAAGGGTTACGCCAAGACGGCGTTCGGGCTGCGCGACTGGGCACGTGATCGCTGCGTCGGAGAATGGGCGTGCGCCGGTGCGACCGTCACCACGGATCTTCCGCGCTTGACGCCGAGGGAGGCGCGAGCGCGCGGTGCCCGCGCGCTCGTCATCGGCGTGGCCAATACCGGCGGCGTGATCGGCGACAGTTGGATCCCCGCGCTCGTTGAAGCGCTCGAGTCGGGACTCGATCTCATCAGCGGCATGCATGCCAAGCTCGGCAACGTTCCGCAATTGAAAGCGGCCGCGGAGCGCCATGGCCGCCGGCTCATCGACGTACGTACGCCGCCGAAGAATATCCCGATCGCGACCGGTGCCAAGCGAAGCGGCAAACGCCTGCTGACCGTCGGCACAGATTGCGCTGTAGGCAAGAAATACACCGCTCTCGCGTTGGCGCGCGCGTTCACTCAGCGCGGACTCGACACGGACTTCCGCGCCACGGGACAGACGGGAATCTTGATCGCGGGCGGCGGCATGCCGATGGACGCGGTCGTTGCGG
>Ga0182030_10026547_pt1 | contig 10476 bp, 6 predicted proteins | sample 812S3MmetaG_FD_121299 | JGI IMG/M metagenome (GOLD analysis project Ga0182030, IMG submission 121299) | Permafrost microbial communities from Stordalen Mire, Sweden - 812S3M metaG (Illumina Assembly) | ecosystem: Environmental > Terrestrial > Soil > Wetlands > Permafrost | place: Sweden... | reverse complement strand
GGGTAAGAGCCGCGACGAGACCGTGGCCGATGCCCTCCGCGCGCTATTCGTCGCCATCCCGAGACCGGGCGATGGCGAGACCGTCGCGAATGATCGAAACTGACAGTCCGAAACGCTGGCCCTCGTGGCTGGCGTCGCACCGTGACGCGGTGCCTGATGAGGTCACATGCGACGAACGGGATGCGGTTGCCTACCGTGATTGCCGACAGGATAGAAAAGAGGACGTGATGGTAATTTCACAAGATTCGGTCGTGAATGTTCTGAAGAATACCGTTACAAGGGCTTTTCAGACGCCCCCCGACGATTGGACAGTTCTTGTCCTCCGCGCGCTTGCAAATCTTGGCGGACCCGAGACGTGTATCGAACCTAATGTGGATGTACCGCGTCGGGGACGTGGCCGGTATCCGAACGAATATCTTTGGGACCTGACCATCTCGACGTGGCCGAACTACAACGACACGCCGTACGAGTACCCGGGCTACTTCGACAGCAGCGGACAGAGAGACAATCTCGAACTTTTGCTCGTTGCGGAAAGCGAGTGGGGAGTGCAGCGAAATGCTGTTATGAATGGTAAGGCCGTCATGGAGGACTTCGCGAAACTCCTTGGCGCCAGGTCAAAGACCAAGGTCATGGTGTTTGGCTACTTCGATAGACCGAATAGGAACCACGAGGCGCCGTGCTCCTCGTTTGAAGAGCTCACTGGCCACATGACGAGTCTCATCAAGGCCACGAAGGACAATGCATCCTTCGTGCTCTTCGGCGTTGCCTGGAACGCCAACGAGTATAGAGGCGTCTGCGTGGCTGACTGCATCGCTGGTGAGCCCTTCGCCGGACCGTGAGCCTCATGTCAACGTGTTCGCGCTCGCAGCGAATCGTTCCGGGGACCGGCGGGCCCGTCCCCTACGGCTACAGGCACGAAGGTGACTCCCTCGTGGAAGCCGAGGGCGAGCAGCAAACGATCGCCCGAGCTCGGGAACTCCGCGGCACAGGGCTCGCACTGCGCGCCGTGGCGAAAACTCTAGCCGATGAGGGGCGCTTTGCTCGCAACGGCAAAGCGTTCGCGGCTCAGTCAGTCGCGAACATGACCGACGACGCCGCGGCCGCCGAGTAGCTCGCCGTCTCCGCATCCGAGGGGACACCCCAACGCGCGCACACTCTGCGACGTGATGGCGAACGTGCGTCCCGAGCTCGAGTGTGCGCCAAGGTGGTGTCAGGGAGGGGCCACGGGGTCAAAAACGTACATGGCGGATCGATCGACCGTGGGATACCCTCTCACTTTTTTGCAACATGCAACGGCTGAGCTACGGGCCCGGTTCACGCCGCAATCCCATGCTCGATGCGGACCATGACGTCGGCACATGCCCCAGGGGCGCGCGACGATGCCCCAGGACGCGTTTTCGTTGGCTGGACCGCCCTCGGGACCTTGGACACCGCGCGCGCGTAGGGGGTCGACCGATGAGGGGGCATGAGCTCGCGACTTGGGGGCGCCCGAAGATCATCGATGCGGACAACGCAACGTTTGCAATCCGCGACATCAGCGTCAGACGTGGACCTTGCTGCCATGACACTAATGTCATAGTCTGACCTCATGTTCAGTTGTGGTGCGGCGGCTCCGATCTTCGCCCACTGGTTCGAGTATCTGCACCACTACATCCAGTAGGCACCCGGCAGAAGGTTCACTTCGCCGACGAGCGTGCGGCTACGTCTTCAGGACCGGCGGAGGCGCGGGGTCTTCGGAATCGCAGCGATCTTTTCCCGGTCCGGGTCGCGGACGTTGAGGTGCGGGCGGCGGCGCTGGTGGCGGCGCCTTGGGCTCGGGGAACTTCGGTTTCGTGGGCTCGGTCACGGCATTCCTCGTGACCTTGGTGCGTGTCGATCCGCGCGCTGGCATAGACCCGTGGATCGTGCTCGTCGAGCATCACTCATTCAACGTCCCCTTCTTCTCTCTTCGCGGTGATTGATCCTCGCCGAGGCGATCCTTGCCGCCTCCTGGCCGGGGTCGCGGATTGGGCTGCGGTGCCGGCGCCGGACTGGGTGCGGCGGGTGACGGTTGGGGTCGCGGCTCAGGCATGCGCACAGTATATGCCGCGGGCAATTTGCTGGCTATGACCCTCCGTCTCCTCCATCCGTCAAGGAACGTGAGCTTGGAGGAGGGCCTTGATCGTGTGAAATGGATGCAGACGGGAGCGCCACGTGGGGAGAGGAGCTGGTCGAGGTGAGTGCGGCGACGCTTGGCGTTTGGGCGCATAGACACGGCGCTGCCGTCAGCGGATCAGGCGGCCGTAGGATTGCACTAACCGTGGTCGCGCCAGAGAGAGCGAGTATGGCAACAAGAAACCCCATGAACCAGTTCTGCCCCAACCGAATGGTCTCGGCCCGGCTCTCGTTTCTTGCGTAGCGTGCCTGGAATACGAGCCAGAAGTGGGTCGCAAGGTGAATCCGAAAGTCGACCCGCTTCTTCCCTTTAGCGACGACACCTGCGTGGAAGACATCTTCTTCATCCACGCTCTTCTGGCCCGATCTCAGCATCAGCCCTTGGAGGGCGTGCCAGCTGGCGACCAGTCCGACGCCCAGAGCGAGCACGAAAGCGACGGCAATTCCTCTGCCGAACGGCACCTTGTAGGCGTGGTCCAGCAGGGCCCATCCACCGAATGAGAACGCAACGGTCATCGAGAAGCCCACCGCGCCGAAGAGGGACGTGGCTCGTGCGTCGAGTTTCGCTCCGTGCATGTCCTCGGCCACGAGCTGTTTCTGCGCCAGGTCATAGATGTCGTCGACGACCTCAGAGTCCCCATCTTCCGCGGCCGCTTCTAGCCGGCCAATGATTTGCTCCGTCGTCAGCATGGGGACAGTCACCCACGTCCCGTCGTCGGCCGAGAAACAGGCGACGGCACGGGCTCGGCGACCATGAGGTACTCCGGCTCCTTCGCCTTCGGATAGCCTTCGTCCAGCAGCACCAGTTTCGGGAGGGCTCGCACGATCTTCATCGTCTCGAGGCTCACCGTGATCACTCGCAGGAGCAGCGACAGCGGGTAGCGCGCGTCGCCTACGGTCTCCGTGGCCCACGCGTTCGCGTCCTTCACGATGCCGCTCGCCTTGTCCGTGGTGACGCTCTGCCGCTCCATGACCCACTCGATAGCCGACTTGCCGTTTACGACGTACTCGTAGGCTTCGAGCGGGATGCCGCTCACGGTGAGGACCTCGTTGTAGTGGACGACGCTCTTGTCCTTGCCCTTGCCGAAGCGCATCTTCTCGACGCGGTACTGGGCTGCGTTGGGCTTCGAGGGGCCTTCGACCTTCGCGGCGTACTCCGGCACGCGCTCGTAGCCGACGTGGAGCTCGCCGAGCGCGCGCCCCGCCTCGCTGAAGGCCCAGAAGTCAGCGGCGGTCTTCACGCGCGGGATGCGCGGCAGCTCCTTGCCGACGTTGTCGGCGTAGCGCTCGCGATAGTCCGGCGAATGGAGGATGCCGTAGACGTAGTAGAAGATGTCCTCCTTCGCGATCTTCTCGCCTGGGTACGCGGACTGGAAGTGCGTGAGGCCGGTGTCGGTGATGCCGTCGCGACGGGTCGAGCCGGTCGATGCGGATTTCTTGGATGCGAACAGCTCGTCATCCTCAGTATCACCACTCTCAAGTCGGCCCTCATACAGGTAGAGAGGGAAACACTGCGAGCCAACCGAATCTACGGCGTGAAGGCTCGGCGCGACGTCCGTCATCAGCGCGGAAAATGTCGATCTAGACTCGCTTGCCGAAACGCCGATCACGAAGTTGGCCGCATCCGACGTCGGAAACATGCGAGGTATGAGGCCTGGCCGATGAATGACGTGCGGCCCCAGATAGAGCCACTGCTTCGTAAACGGGCGATACAAGCTGGGCTGCATTCGGCTCGAATCGAAGACGATTTGTGTGCCGCGAGCCAGATGAGCCTTGAGGCTCGACGACCAGCTAATCTTGCTCAAGTCCGCGCTTACGAACCCGTCGATTCGCGCCTCTCGGGACTTTCGATCCAGCCCTGGCAACGCCGCGTCGAGACGCTGGAGCTCGCTGTTGTAGTAGGCGATCGTTTGCGCCATGTGCTCGGTCACGGACCGTTTTGAGGGCCCGAAGACCCATGCGTCGCGGTTCGACCCGAGACCGAGCGAGTAGTCACCAAACACCGCTCGCGTCCCGTCCACCTTGGCCCCCAGTGCAACGTGGTTCGAAAAATCCGAGTCCCGCTGTCTTAGCCAGTCGCCGTGCTCATCCGGGGTGATGTCCGTCCACCCCGCGGCGTCAACAATGCCCGCAACGCTGCCAAACGACGCGATCGCCTCCAACTTTTGCTCGCGCGTGAGGTAGTCGCCGATGTCACGGAAGTGGATCTTACCGTGTTCCTTGGCCAGGGGGTTCTTCACCAGCAGCGAGATGGCAATGGGGGCGCGGCTGCCCCCGCCGAAGACTTTGCCCCCCTCCTTCCGCGACCGCTCACTCGCCGTTCGCTGGTTGCCGCGCAGGTGGAAAAGGTAAAGGCTGCTAAATTCCTCGGCGAGGCACTTGCGAAGGCCGTCGGTCGTGTTGGCCTCGATGAAGTTGGCGTTCGTGACGAACCCAACGATCCCGCTCTGCCCCACCCGATCGCTCGCCCACCGTATGGCGCGCACGTAGCTATCGTAGATCGCCTTGATGCTCTTGGCGTTGGAGCGCTTGGCGTAGGTCTCGGCGATCCGCGCATCGAGATGCGGGTAGGCGACGTTCGCGTTGTTGTCGTTCTCGCTGTCCTGGCCCACCGAGTAGGGCGGGTTGCCGAGGATCACCTTGATGTCGAGCTTCTTCTGCCTCGTTCGTCGCGCGCTGTTGTCCACGAGCACGCGCGAGATGAGGTCGTCCTTCTCGTAGAGCTGGAAGGTGTCCGTGAGGCAGATGCCCTCGAAGGGCTTGTACTCGCCGCCCACCACGCCGTGGTACGCGGCCTCGATGTTGATGGCCGCGATGTAGTACGCGAGGAGGACGATCTCGTTCGCGTGGATCTCCTTGCCGTACTTTTTCGGCAGGTCCTCCTTCGAGATGAGCCCGCTCTGGATGAGGCGCGTGATGAACGTGCCCGTCCCCGTGAACGGATCGAGGATGTGCACTCCAGGGCTACCCAACGTCTGCCCGAATTCCGTGCGGAGCAGGTGATCCACGCTCTTCAGGATGAAGTCGACGATCTCGATGGGCGTGTAGACGATGCCGAGACGCTCCGACATCTTCGGGAACGCATTGCGGAAAAACTTGTCGTACAGCTCGACGACGATCTTCTGGCGCCCCTCCGCGCTCTCGATGCCCGCGGCGCGCATCTTCACGGACTCGTAGAAGGCCTCGAGCGTGCTCGATTCTTTCTCGAGCCGGTGTTCATCCAGCACGTCGAGCACGCTCTGCATCGCGCGGGACATCGCGTTCTCCGTAGCGAAGCTGTGCCCCGAGAAGAGCGCCTCGAAGACCGGACGCGTGACCATGTGCTGGGCGAGCATCTCGATGATCTCGTCCTTCGTGATGCTGTCGTTCAGGTCGTCGCGGAGCTCCTCGGCGAAGCGGTCGAAGGCCTCGCGCTCGCGCACGTTCTTCTTGTTCTCCAGCACGCCGCTGATGCGGTCGATATGCGTGCGCGCGATCTGGGCGATGTCCTTCGCCCAGTCCTCCCAGTGGTGACGGTTGCCGACCTTTTGAACGAGCTTCGCGTAGATCGCGCGCTCGATCTCGCCGATTTCGAACTCGATCTCGCGCTGGTTCGGATTCGGCACACCGCGCTTACCCTTCGCGCTGGCTCCCGCGCTCTCGCTACCGAGCTGCCGCCCCTTCTTCGCTTCCTGCGCGGCATCGTCCTTGGCCGATGTCTTCCGCTTGGGGCGCGCCTCCACCTTGTCCGTGATCGCTATGACCTCCATCTTGCTCGGATCGCGGCCGATAAGGTCCAGCTTATTGACCATCGCGTCGAAGCGATCGTCGTGCGAGCGGAGCGCCTGAAGGACCTGCCACACGACCTTGTACGTCTGGTTGTCGTTCAAGGCGTCGTGCGCTTCCATGCCGGCGGGCACGACGACGGGCAGCACGATGTAGCCGCGCTTCTTGCCCGGCGCGTTGCGCATCACGCGGCCAACGGATTGCACCACGTCGATCTGTGAGTTGCGCGGCGTGAGGAAGATCACGGCGTCCAGCGCCGGTACGTCCACGCCCTCGGAGAGGCAGCGCACATTGGACAGGACGCGGCACGTGAGCTCCGGCGTCTCCTCCTTGAGCCAGGCGATCTTCTCCTCCTTCTCGCTGGCGTTCATACTGCCGTCGACGTGCTCGGCCTCGCATTGGAGCTTCGCGCCTGGATGCGCGGGGGATTCGCCGGCCTCCTCCTCGCTGGCCTGGTACGCCTCGATCACCGCCTGAAACATGCCGGCGATGTTCTTGGAGCTGACCTTGTGGACCTTCGCTCCCCTCTGGACCTCGATGACCTGGCAGAAGGCCACGGCGCGCTTCATCGCGTCACCGTCGCCGACGAGCTCGCCCTCGAGCCCCTGCTTCGAGAGCGCCTTCCAGCAACCGATGATCTTCGCCGCGTCGTCGACGCGCAGTTCGTTGTTCTCGTCCTTCAGCAGGCTCTGGATGCGGCGACTGACGTGCGACTCCTCCACGGAGAGAACGATCACCTTGTAGTCGACGAGGAGCCCGCGCTTCACGGCCTCCGAGAACGTGATCACGTAGAGGAGCGGCCCGTAGAGCTCCTCATCGTCCATCGAGCAGAGGGCCACGTTATCGCGCTCCGCGGTGGCCTTCGCCATGTCGCCGTAGATGCGCGGCGTTGCCGTCATGTACACGCGCTTCTTCGCGCGAAGGAAGTCTTGGGCGTGAACCTTCACGAAGTGGCTCTCGTCCTCGCCCTCGAATTTCGCGCCGGTGGTCCGGTGCGCTTCGTCGCAGATGATGAGATCGAACGCTGGGAGCCCGTGCTCCTTCTGCGCCTTTGAAAGCACGTCGATCGAGTGGTAGGTCGCGTAGACGACGCTCATGCGTTTCGGGTCGTGGCGCTTCTTCATCTCGGCCGCGAGGCGCGAGGCGTCCGTCGTCGCCGGGTACGCGAGCTCGTGCACGAACGTCTGGACAGTGTCGTCGTCCTTCTTCCGTTTCTTGCCCACGTCGCTGTCCGAGCAGACCGCGAAATTCTGGAGCGGCGTCTCGCTCTCCTGCGTCCATTCCGTCAGGGTCTGGGAGAGGAGCGCGAGGCTCGGAACGAGGAAGAGCACGCGCGCCCCCTCACCGGCGATATCCTCCGCGAGCCTCAAGCTCGTGAACGTCTTGCCCGTGCCGCAAGCCATGATGAGCTTGCCGCGATCGTTCTTCGCGAGCCCGACCCGCGCCCCCGCGATCGCGTCTTTCTGGTGGGGCCGGAGGTCCTTCTTCGCGCGCAGCTTGGGCGCCTTCTTCACCGCGAACATCGACCAGTCGATGACGCTCTCCTCGAGCGTCCGGAGATCGATCTTGGTCACGGGCGTCTGCTGGTCGCGAAGGGCGTCCTCGGCGTGCTCGCTCCAGTGGTTCGTGGTGGCGACGATGATCCGGTGCGAAAACGGCTTCTTGCCGGAGGCCGTGAAGAAGCTGTCGATGTCCGCCTTCTGGATCCGATAGTCCGGCGCGTAGAGCTTGCACTGAATCGCGTGGACCTCGTTCGCATGGGTCTCCGCCACGAGATCGATGCCGGTGTCGCGCTTGTCGAGGCCGCGGCGCTCCGCCCATTCGGAATATGTCTCGACGCTCTTGTAGAGAGCGGCGTACGCCGGTTCCGTCTTCAGGAAGCAGACCGTGAGCTCCTCGAAGTAGGTCCCCTCTTCACGGTGCGTGAGGGCGTCTTGGCGGTAGCGGTCGAGAAGGTCCGAGAGTGCGCTCACGGCACCTGTTTACCAGAGAAGGCGCGCCGGTTGGGCGCTTCGGCGGCTGACACCGGTCTCATTGATTGTGCTTGAGGATGCCTCGGAGGGGCGCCCGCGGTATCGAAGCTCGTCGAGGCCGAACGCGAGGCGTGACGCGAGCGACTGGCGGACCGCGTCTAAGTCCGCCAGTGCTCGCACAAGCTCGGCGAGGACCACGGGGCGAAGCTCGACGAACCCGAGCACGCCGGTTCCTATTGGATCGCGGATCTCCACCACGGCAGGAGTCGCTTCCGCGCTCGCCGTCGGGAACAGGATCGTCGCCGTCGATGGCCTCGGCTGGCTGAGAGCGTAGATGGCGAGCTGGTAGAGCATGTCGCGGGGAAGTTCGCGCTCCCAGAGATCGCGGTACTTGGCATCGAGGAGGCATACCGTCGCGGCACCCTTCTTGACGACGAAGTCCGGCCGCGGCGTTGGCGATCGGCGCCGTCGCGGGTTCAAACCAGGGAGGTACCGCATCATCTCCGTCAGCGCGTGCTCCTCGCGAACCTCGAACCCGGACAGATGGTCCGAGCGAGCGAACCGTGGACATTCGCGACAGGGGCGACAACACGGCGCCGACCAGCCCAAGTACACGTCCGACAAGACGGCGTGAGTGCGCCCCGAGCCGCCAACGTCCAATCCCCAACGGCTCGCCGATCGCGCGTCCTGGGGCATCGTGGCGGGAGTCTTTCCAGTAAGGGGCGATCTGGCGGTTTCCGTCGGGCTTTCTTGTCTGCAAATCTTCCCGGTACCGAAAAGAACCAGGTGACACGCTGTACAAGTGAGCAACTTGATCCTAAATCAATCGGCCTTAGATCCGTTCTCATGACGGTGGCACGAAGGAGCGCAAGGGCATGGCGGACGCGAAAGGCGATCTGCTCGAACGCATACAACATGCAGCACGGCACGGGCAGATTCACGTGAGCAGGGTTCACGGGCGCGAACGCGCAAACGAAAGGAATGCGCGCGCGCAGGATATTCGGGCTGCAATACTGTGCGCGACCAGCGCTATCGACCAGCCCGATCAAGGTACCGTGCGCATCGAGGGAGGCGTGGATACGGACGGCGACTCGCTGACCGTCGTGGTGGCCGAAGCCTCATACGGACTCAAGGTCGTGACCGTTTTCTAGAGGAAGCAATGAAGGACAAGAGTCATCAGTGTGCGGAGTGTGGAAAGGACATGCAATTGCGGGGGTACAAGAATGTGGAGCAGGTTGGACGCTTCACGGTGACCGACGCCACGGGGATGGCTTGGCAATGCGAAGCGTGCGGGGAAGCCGATATCACAATTGACGCTCTGGCTGGATATGAGAGGCGCGCCGCTGCGCTCGTGTTGCGCGACGCTCCCGACGTCAACGGCGCGGTTGTGAAGTACGCGCGCAAAGCCATAGGGATGAAGCAAACCGAGCTCGCCGAACGCATCGGTTGCCAGGCTGAAACGCTCTCGCGATATGAGACCGACTCGTTGCCAGTCCCACGCAACATGCGCCTCGCGATCGTCGCCATCCTGGATGGTGTAGAGCGAGTCGGCGGAGTAGACGCGTATCGCGAACAGGGCCACGATAAAAACGCCAATACGTTCGATGTGTCCCTGCCGAGGCAGGCGTGCGCGTGAGCTGAACGACCATGGGCCGCAAGAGCACCGGAACCGTCAAGGTCCTTCCCAACGAGCAAGGGCAAGAGCAGTGGCACGCCAGGTTCACGCGCGCCGACGGCACACGCACGAAGTGGCTACCGCTTGACCCGAGCATTCCACCCGCCGACGAGGCCAGGGCACGCGAGTGTGCGGCGAAGCTGGCGCCTCAAGTCAAAGCGATCGATCCGGGCACGGGAGTCGAGACGGTCGCGAAATACGCCGAGCGGTGGCTTGCGGATCGTGAGGGACGGATCGTTGGCGTCGAGAGAAACCGGACGCAGATGCGTGACTACGTGCTCCCCACGCTCGGTGCTCTCGACGTGCGGACTTTCACCCGTGACGACGTGGAACGCGTACGCGATAACCTCGACAACAAGATCGCAGCCGGCGGCATCGCCTGGGGAACCGCGGCCAACATTTGGCACTTGGTCACATCGATTTGCAAGGACATGGCGACGGCCAAGAAACGAGAACTGCGCATCCGTGACGACAACCCCGCGCGCGACGTCAAGCCTCCCGAGACGGGTTCGACCAAGGCCAAGCAGTTCCTTTACCCGAGCGAGTTCTTGCGGTTCGTTCAGTGCAAGGACGTGCCGCTTCGGATGCGGCGAGCGGTCGCTATCGCGGTCTACACGTTCGCGCGAGATGGCGAGCTCCGAGCGCTTCGATGGGACGAAGGCGACGTTGACCTTGACCATGGCGTGCTTGCCATCACGCGAGCGCTGAACCGTGACACGGGCAAGATAGAGAGCACCAAGAGCGGCGAGACGCGACGCTTTGCCATCGAGGCCGGACTCCTGCCGCTGCTCCGCGCGATGAACGACGAGGCCAAGGGCGACGGCCCCGTGGCGAGCCTTCCGCCGATAACCCACGTGTCGGGATACCTTCGTCGCTTCCTTCTCAAAGCCAGCGTCGACCGCCCCGAGC
>Ga0182030_10026546_pt1 | contig 10476 bp, 4 predicted proteins | sample 812S3MmetaG_FD_121299 | JGI IMG/M metagenome (GOLD analysis project Ga0182030, IMG submission 121299) | Permafrost microbial communities from Stordalen Mire, Sweden - 812S3M metaG (Illumina Assembly) | ecosystem: Environmental > Terrestrial > Soil > Wetlands > Permafrost | place: Sweden... | reverse complement strand
TTGTTGTTCGGAATACTTGTCTGATCAAAGGAATTATTAATGAGATGTGACATTAACTTTCCATTCTTATCAAAGACATAAATGCCAAAGGTGGCTATCCATGTCCAACCATTTCTGTCTACAATTATACTGATAATTTGCTCATCCCGGATCGGATCAAATATTCCTTTTTTGCCGCTCAATAAAATGATGGAATCACTGATTTTGTTATATTTATACCAACCGTATTTATCATTGCCTAACAAGATATCATGATTGACTTCTTCATAAAAACACTTATAATAGTATTGTTTTTTAAAACACTTATAATCCAATATCCCGGAATAATATTTTCTTAAATTCAGTCTGAAAATATCATAATCTGCCTGAATCCATATATTATCTGATTTATCAATACCAAGAATTATTACATTTGCCGTATTTTTTAGAAATGATATTTGACTTCCTATATCAGAAAATTTTTTACTGTGCTGATCAAATTTTAACAATTTACCAGTATTACTGCCATTAAACCAGAAGTTATCTTTATAATCATTTGTTACTTTTGTTATAGCAGCCTTGTATGGATTAGTATATTGGATAAAAATATCCTTCTGATCATCATACATATTAAGATTATCTCCAAATACCCATAAGTTTTGTTGCTTGTCAATTAATAACTCACGGATAACAGTTTCATTTAATTCATCCTCATGACTCGATTTATTCTTATAAATCTTAAAATTATATCCGTCAAACCTGTTTAAACCGTTACTCGTTGCAATCCAAATAAAGCCGTATTTATCCTGAATGATCTCATTGATTGAATTATTCGAAATTATATTATTGCTTATTATCCTGTTAAAGCGCATTACTTTATTTTGCGCATGAACGATAAAATGAATTAATAATAGAAATAAACAATACTTAAATTTTCTGGTTGACATATAAAACTATTATCACCTTTATTAGGACAGATTTATTATTATTTTAAGTTTAAATATTGATAATGATTATGTAAAGATAATGAAGAAACAGGAATAACTCGAAGAGATTTTTTGTATTTCATTTCGTGATCGCAACAAGTTTTTTACACGTACCTTTAAAATTTCACAGGTTAAAGATGAATTTATCCTCCTGTTGATATAAGATACATTATTTCACTACTTTTACCAACATTGCACCGTGAGAAGGTACTTCTGCTTCATAAAAATCGGTAAAGGAACCTAAATCCTTTTTTAACCAGAGGTCACGCACCTTATAAGAACCGCTTTCACCAATATCTTTAAAATTTACTTTTATCTTTGATTTCATTGCAGTCCGGTTCCATAATGCAACAGCATATGAGCCGTCAACCAATGGCTTTGCCCATACTTCAAGCATCTCATCCTGCCAGATCCTGTAACCCTGTTTCCCAAGTTCATCCTGGTTTACAGCAATCACTTCATCATTTGATAGAAGATTAAATGTGAATTCATCCAACTGTGAAAGATCACAACCCATCAACATTGGAGCCGCCAGAATGCTCCAGATGGTAATTTGAGAAATCTGTTCGTTACCATTCAGATGCGTCTGATGAATATCCTTACTCCAACCTAACTTCCCAACTACTAACATGTCCGGATCATTCCAATGCCCCGGACCGGAATATTTTTCAAGTCCATCCTGGTATGTTGCAATATATGACATACTTGACCATGTATCATTAATATCGCCCGATGTACGCCACAAATTACCTCCAACTGACTCTCCCCATTTCCATACATCACCCATTCCATACTGGCAAAGGCTGAATATAATGTCCCGGCTTACCGTATCCAACGCTTTTTTCATTAATATATATGGATTCTGCAATTCTTTCAAGGATTTATCAGGAACAACAGTTGCATAAGAACACCAATCGTACTTTAAATAATCAATTCCCCATTTGGCATAGGTCTGAGCATCCTTCAATTCATGTTTGTAGCTTCCTTCGTATCCACCACAGGTGGTTGGACCGGGAGACGAATAGATCCCCAGCTTAAGCCCTTTACTATGAATATATTCGGCAAGAGCTTTTATATCTCCGAATTTCTCATTCGTTGTTATGTTGCCTGTTTCATCACGGGCTCCTTCCCAGGCATCATCAATATTGATTGACTGATATCCATGAGCAGCCAGTCCGCTTTTTACCATCCAGTCAGCCGCATCCCGCACTTTCTGAGCATCTACAGCTGTACCCCACACATTCCATGAATTCCAGCCCATTGGAGGCGTCAGGGATAATTTATTATTCCCGGCTACAATAATTATTTTTGATTTAATTATTCCATTGGCAGCTTTCATCGTTATCTCAACCTGTGTCTTCCCTTCATTCCTGATAACACCTGAAATAATCCCTTTTTTAGAATCCAACACCAATCCTTCTGGAAGATTATCGGCTTTAAATGTCAGTGGCGCTTTGCCGGTCGCGGGAATAAGGTACAGAAAGGGTTTTCCAGGAGTTGAACCTACAATTTTTGCTCCATGTATTCCAGGTGTTTCATTGTTTGTAGAAGCGATAACCGCCGTTGGATCGGGAGTATAGGAAAAAGCAACCGGTTTAATCTTTGCATCCGGTTTTAATAGAATCATGGCTCCAGCCCAATCGGCATGATCATAATGAGTACCATCGCCAGCTTCAGTGATAACCAGAACCATTCTTTTAACTCCTTTTAGATCAATTGAAATGAAACGAGCCTGTTCCCCAATCCTAACAACTCCTGAAGTAAAAGATTTAATCCCATCAAGCCAGACTTCAAAGACTACAGTTCCATAGGGTTTTGTTTCATCTCCCTTACCAATACATTCATCATCAACTCCGGCTACAGAAACAAACTTTTCTGCTTCTCCAAAAAGATCAACAATAAATTCGCTGTAGGAATGAGCCCCAACACCATGTTGGTAAGTTTTCCCGTTTAGCTTTATGGGGTTCTTATCAACTGTCTTTCCTGCTTCCGGCTGACTCCAGCCACTAGACATCTTTGATAAATCAAGATTTTCGAGCCATATTGCATTTTTTGGTAAATATCCCTTTTGAAGGGATGCCGTATCTTGGGAATAACCCGTTATAAAAACCAAGGAGAAAAACATAGAAACAAATAGTATTTTTTTCATAGGAAGTATATTTAAAAGTTCAAAATTATGCGAAAATTTGCGGATATTCCCAATTATTATATTCCCATCCCACAACAGGAAATATCAATATTCTATTCCTGATGCAATGAGGCAAGGATTTTAATTATTTCTCTACGGCTTATCATACTTTGATGAATTTATTGTCAAATTCAGACAATTATTTTAATGACAGTGTAAACCTGAATTTTGCATCATCCTCATACCATGCGGTAAAATTGGTAACCCAAAGATTATTGCATAGATTAAAATGTATGCCCTTTTTCAAATCAGGTAGTTGATTGTGAAAATTTATTATGGATGGGATCCCTGGTGAAATAATATTCGCATCTAAAGATTCAATACAGAGATTCTCTCCAGAAGCAGAATATCTGATTGTCTTTTCAATAGAATGAATATTCCGGCTTCCAAATGAAATGACATTGTTTGGAGAGATATAACTGCCTAATTTTTCAAAGGACCAGCCATTGTTATCTGGAGTATCAGGTATAAATGAAAACCAGATCGCTTCAGGCATCCGGGTAGCCGGTTTTTCAAACCAGGATAATTCAAAATTAATTTCGGGATGGTCCTCAGTCAGGCAGATCCGGCTATAAATTTTATGAGGACAGCCAAACTTTAAGATTGCATCCGTTGGCATTAGGAGTTCAATAAGTATGTTTGTGCCGGTTGATTTTTTCTGCAAGAACATGTTTTTTACCTGGGGTGTCCACATTCTGCTGATTGCATAAGTGGCAACAAGTCCTGTTTTAGGACTCTCGGATCCGGATGGAGTTTCAGATTTCCAATAATCATGATTGTAACGATCAATATCCTTTGAGTCAAAAGTCTGGTAGCGAAACAAGCCCAGATTGTTATTTAAAGACCAATCTTTACCTGTAGTTTTATCTATACATTTACATATGGATCCCTGGTTATCAATGGATATAATAAAATGTGAGTTTTCAAAATCAACGGTTGAAGTCTTTGAATACTGAGTTAAATCCGGTTGCTGAGGAATAAGATCCTTCAAAGCGCTATTTGCCTGTGAGGTGAGGTCAGGATTTTGCAAAGACAAAACGGCTTTTTCAATATATTCCCTTTTCTCTTTCCACGATTCCTCCATAAACCTGAAATTGGAATGATGGCGCCAGGCATTAAATTTTGTGTTTTCATAGTTGTCCTGATCGGCTAAGTACGTATCCATATCAAGTCCCCAGGTGTGTTCCCCGACCAGTGCAAGATTAATTGAAAAATGTTCAAAACCGGAATCTTCCAAACTGACTTTGCGATCAATCATCCACGTTTTTCTAAGCCTCGATAATTCCCTGAACTGGGCTGTAATTAATGGGTCTGATGCTGTTCCATAAACCCAGGTATCTCCCAATTCCTGAACAATAACGGGTAATTTATTCTTAAAAGATATTAATTTTGATGCAAAGTCATCCATGGGTGCTCCAATGATTTCGGCATTTGCATATTTTTTTTCCAATTCGTCAAAAGCAAAAATTATCTCCTGAGGTGTCCAGGGATCCATATTATCTCCTTTCATCACCAATCCAAGCGCTTCATCAAATCCATCAACACATTGATCAGATCCATAGCCTGAGCCGCAGTACATTACAATTACCTCTGATCCATCCTTGTGTCGCCACACAAAAGTATCTGGTACCTCCGGACTCACGCAGGCACCATTTGCACCGATGTGAAGAAACTGAACACCTGCTTCGGCCAAAAGAGGAACAATATTTATTGTTTGGCAGGGTACATCAGTTACTTTGGCAGCAATGGTTTTTTTCCCAAACCTTGCATCCAGTGTTTTCGAAATACCAAGAATAGATGCATATAAAGAATGATCATAATATTCAGAATGCATGGAGAAAGGCATTGCAGTCCATGTAATGGTGCCTTCTGCTATAGCTGTTTCAAGTTCTTTTAAAGACTTTCCTTTTTTTTGCTCCAATGCTTTATAAATAACCCAAGCCCCATAAGTATTCACCAGTTTGTGTTTAAATCCCCTCTGGGCTAATTCCTGCGATGTTCTGATAACTGTTGGAATTTTCCAATCAATCAGATTTCTGGTTATTTTCAGGGCGGAACCAGTATAGCCAATGTCAAGATGAGTCTTAAAGGTGACATAAACTTTATGGATGGTAGAAAAAGATGTATTATTAAATACATTCAAATTGTCATGTTTTCTGTATAGACTGCTTCCTATTGTTAAGGCTGCTGATCCCTGTGTGATCGTCTTTATAAAATCCCTACGGTTGCTTTTCATAAAACTTTGAATAGCTATTTGCGTTAAGACAAATATACAATCTTGTTTATTAAAATTTGTAAAAAGTTTTATTAATTTATCGTTTACATGATGTTCTTCTGCTTATCATTTACAATTTTACTGATAAGGTAACAATCTCATGAGGTTTAAGAAGGATGGATATTTTCTTTCCTTCAACGACAGGCTTTTCACCTTTATCCTGGGGTAATTCAATAATATTAACTCTGCTTGCTTCTTTGACTTCAACAGGTATGGTTACAATGGCCATTGTTGCTTTTCCATTGACTTCAGCAAGACGAATAATCAGATGGCCCCCATCTTCTGATTGTTTTATTCCGCTCATCACAACCTGTGATGGTGAAACGATCAATAATGAATCTTCTTCAGGACGTGAAGCGTGAGTTTTAACTAATGCTAGTGAAGGAGGTTCTGTGGCAACCACAGGAATATTGAAATTGTCAGCTTCGTTCCAGACTCCGTTCTTCCAGTCACCGGTATGAGGAAATAATGAATACTGAATGTGAATTACACCAATATTGGGATATATGTCTGGATAATAGGTAGCACGAAGTAATGACAGTCTTAATTGATTATGATCAAATGAGTGTCCGAATTTTGTTTTATTCATCAGAGCGATACCGTCTTTTCCATCTGTAATATCCACCCATTGCTGAGCAGGAACTTCCTGACCATTCACAGGACGTTTAACAACATCAAATGGAACATGACATTCAAAATCAGGATTGTCTATTGCAAGATCAAATGTCGTTTTGAGAAAAGGTGCTGCATTTATTCCATCTCCTACCTCAAACCAATGTACATCGAGATCAAAGTCAATTCGGGGATAGTTTTTATAAATATATGTTCTCTGGATAAATTTAGAATGTCCCCATTTCTTCACTACTTCCAGGGTAGCACGGACAGGTCCGCGTTCAGTGATCACAATACTTTCAACAGTATTAATATTTTGTATCTCTTTAATATCTCCGATTTCCCACGCATTCATCCCATTTGGTGCTTCCATCCACATCTGTAGTTGATTCAGGGATCCGTTGGATTGAACGTATTCTTTTCCACTACGTTTATCTTTAAGATGAATAATGTTGCCCGTTTTCATATCGAATGATACGGAAAAATAATCTGTTTCAAATGTGCCATTGTTTTCCGCAATTTCCTGATCACTAATTCCCGGTTTTGAAGCATCGGCATAAAATGTTTTATAACCACCTGCCGGCATCTGATCCACTACAAATTCGATTTGAGTGATATAACCGGGAGGAAAAAGTTTGCCTCCCGTGACCTGAGCTGTGTATACTTTTCCTGCAGCATCCCGTAATAAAACAGTAGCTGTTTTATTACCTTTTTTTACTGATACATGGTTAAAAGTATAATAATCATCCCATGACGAAAGCATTGCTGTGAAAGGTTCCTCATGAGAGTATATCTCTGCTTCAACCAAAACTTTCTTCCCTTTGGGCTGCATGTTCATCACAACGACAGGTTGACCCTTTCCCGTTTGAAACGTAACTTCATCAGCCAAATGAAGTATATCGGTTTGAAAAATATCATTTGCCTTTTTCTGAACTGCTTTATGATCAGAAACAGCGTCCTGATATGTTTCATATATCGCGGAACCGGGGAGTATATCGTGGAACTGGTTAAACGTGATGGTTTCCCACATATCTTTTAAATCAGCTGCAGGATACGTTTCACCGGAAAGCCACCTTAAGCTGGAAAGCATCTCTGTTCTGTATACGGATTGTTCGCTGCGGCGCGTATTTTCCTTTATTTCGGCGACTGAAGTATAGCAACCCTCAAAGATAAATTGCATTTCTCCCTGATGCGTTGGTCTTCCATCCATTTCTTTTGAAGATGCTTTAAAAAAAGTCTCTGCATTGGTGAATTTAATGGATGGATAGTGTGGTGTTGAATCAAGCATATGAATGGTGTTAATATCTTTCAATGTGGGTCCACCGCCATGATCCCCGACTCCTGTAGGTACAAAAATACGATGCTTTACTGGTGATAACTTATCAATATCCTTTTTAATATCCGATGTGATGGCGTTGTTATATTGATTTCCTGAGAAACAAAGTATCCTGGAAGAATCCGGACCAATCCACCAGAAAGTCCCGGAATAGGGATTGCATCTCGTGAAATAATAATAACTGCACCCGGAAAGACTCAGTATCTGCGGAAACTGAGAGATATGACCAAAGTCATCAGGCAGCCAGCCCACATGCGCGACCTTACCAAAATTATCAAACAGGAATCTTTGTCCTAACAGAAATGTCCGGCAAATCGCTTCACCTCCCGCCATATTACAGTCTCCTTCTGTCCACATGCCACCAACAGGTTCCAATCTGCCTTCCTTCACGTATTTCTTCATCTCATCGAACAAAGGCGGATCTGTTTTTTTGATATATTTATAAAGTGAAATCTGACTTTGAAGCATTTTGAAATCGGGAAACTGCTGCATGAATGCAATAACCTGACGCATATTATCGTGCATCATTTTTTTTGTCTCTGAATAAGGCCAGAGCCAATTCATATCCATGTGTGCATGACCAATTACACATATACTGTCTCGGCTGAGATCGGGTGCGTTTTTCAGAATGTCATCCGAGATTTCTTTCAGGATGGGTTTAACCTCTGATATATTATTCTGTGCCAAGAACGCCAATCCTTTCCGGGAAAGAGAGCTGAAATTACCGGTATTATAATCAAATAACTTTATAGAATAATTAATATCTGAAACGATCTTTTGCGTTGCTGCATCCGATATGATTTTTTCTTTTGCTATGGTTAACAGTAAATTGAAAAGAAATTCAGATGGAACATTGATACTACTTTTTTCTTTCCCATTTTCAAGAGTGAACATAATGCCGGGGTCGCTGAAATAACCGGATAAGTCAGTATACTTTCTTTTTATTTCTATACCAGCATTTGTTGCAGCCTGTATTGATTTAATATTTTCTTTCAGGAGACTATTTCCCTCTGCTCCATCCAGACTGAATTTTAAACTTCCGCTGTTTACAGTACTGTAATTATTAACATGCAGGATCAGAGACATATTATCTACTTCGCTTTTTCCTGGGTCGACTCCTGTTATGGCTATTTCTTTACCTTTTGCAAGTTCATTTTTTGAAGGTCTATTCAAACTTGTTTTTACTGACATGGCACTGATGTTACAAATCATTTCCCATCCACCATCACTTTGATCAACTTTTATCAGCAGACGATTCCATCCTTTGCTCAATTGTACATGGATAACATCTTCATTTTCCACCATGCCACGTTTCGCCATTTTATCCCACACATTTATTCCATTCAGCCAAACTTTTGCACCATCATCCGATCCCAGATAGATAACTGCCAGTTCATCTTCATGGGCATACAGGTAAGTGAATGAATAAGCTGCACAGTTGGTTTTAGCAGAAAAACCCTGATTTAAAAAATCTATGGAAGAACGTCCTGAAACCTTTTTCCAAACAATGTTTCCCGCGGTATCTCCTTCGACGGGTGAAGCAGCAACTTCATCAATAAATGGAAAATTATGTACATCTATTGATTTTCCGTTTACAAAAGAACCCGCTACTAACCAGTTGTTTATATTCAGATAATCTGAATATGCTTCCATACATGTTGTTGCCATAATAAAAATGGCAACCGCGAATAGACGAATCATTTTTTTCATGCTTTTAAAACTTTAATTAAATGTTATTGAATTCACTCTGTTTAAAATATTCATAATCTGATTTCCACTCCATAAAGATATAAAAATTTAGGATATCTATACGCATATTTTAATTATTTTAATCTTATGAATCAAAACCATGCATAAATGATTTTATTTTATGTAAGTTTGATCATTATACCAAGACTATGAACCGGGCATATTCAATTAAAATTAAAATATTATTCTTATGAAATTTATTATATCATTTAGTTGTTTTATTCTGTTTTCTATAAGTATAAGTTATTCACAATCTTCTCCCCAAACGCTCCTCAGCAAATTAAAAACTGCAAATAATAAAGAGAAGTTCAATATTAATCTTGAACTGGCTCGCTATTATTCGGAAGCTACACCGGGAGAAGCATTAACTTTTTCCCTTGCCGCACTTGATCTATCAGGTAAATTAAAATTAAATGACAATGAGATTGCAACGATGAACAACACTGTCGGGACAGTGTATTTTTATCAGGAAGATTATGAGAAGTCGGCATTTTATTACGAGAAGGAGCTGGCATATTATATTAAAGTGAATGACCATAAAAAAGTAATGGAATCTTCTTTTAACCTTGCCCTGACTTATTCCCGTGATAAACGTTTTAGAAAAGCCATTAAATATTATTTACAATCGCTTGATGAATCTGAATCATTTAACGACAGGGATATGCAATCCCGGATTTATTTAGAACTTTCAGAATGTTATTTTCAATTAAAAAAGTATGAAAACGCGTATGAGACATTCAGAAAATATACCGAAACACTAAATCTCTCTCAAAAAATCAGTTTGTTAAACGCGAATTACAAGAAGGTTCAGACAGAAAAAATCGCAACTGAAAAAAAGGTGCAGGGCTTAACAGTTGATACCGCGAAAAAGTCAAAAGAAATAAATACACTGGCTAAGCAAAATGATGAAAAGAGCTATCGTATTTCACTTCAGGACCAGACAATTCAGTTGCAAGACAGGATCATGCTGGAACAAAAGAAGCGATTGATGATGATTATTTCATTTGCTGTACTCGTAACATTATTTTTAATTCTTCTTTTTAGGTTGTATGCTCAAAAGAAAAAAGCAAACCGTATACTTAGAACACAAAAGAAAGAAATAGAGCAGCAACATAAGGTCATTGCCACTAAAAATCAGGAAATAACCGACAGCATTCATTATGCACGGCGTATTCAAACAGCCATTTTACCTCAAAAAGATCATTTGTTTAAAATGACATTGGATCATTTTATTTACTTTGAGCCTCGGGATATTATAAGTGGTGATTTTTATTGGATGGATGAGAAAAACGATTTACTTATTATTATTGCAGCAGATTGCACGGGACATGGCGTTCCGGGTGCATTTATG
>Ga0182030_10026545_pt1 | contig 10476 bp, 8 predicted proteins | sample 812S3MmetaG_FD_121299 | JGI IMG/M metagenome (GOLD analysis project Ga0182030, IMG submission 121299) | Permafrost microbial communities from Stordalen Mire, Sweden - 812S3M metaG (Illumina Assembly) | ecosystem: Environmental > Terrestrial > Soil > Wetlands > Permafrost | place: Sweden... | reverse complement strand
TGGGTCTGGCGCTCGCTTGCGCGTCGGCGCAGGCGCAAATGAAAGACCCGATCCCCGATAGCCTGTCACTGGGCGGGGTGACTCTCTATGGCACGGTGGATGTCGGCTACGCCTATCAGAGCAAGGGCGTTCCGCTGAGTTCTTCGCTGCCTGGCGGTCTCGAGTATCAGTCCTTCACCACCACGCGAAATTACGCGGGCTCTGTGTCGACGGTGGCTGAAAGCGGCCTGGAGCAATCCAAGATCGGCATCCGGGTGGCGGAGCCGGTTTCCGGCGACTTCACCCTTGTTGCGAGGGCGGAGACTGGCTTCAACCCGCTGTCGGGCGAGCTTACGGATGCCTGCAAGAGCCTTGCCGTCAACGCCGGCGTCGCGCAAGGCCACCAGACCGCGAACGCTGACAGCAGCCGTTGCGGCCAGGCCTTCAACAGCGTGCTGTTTGGTGGTATCAGCAATCCAATGTACGGCACGCTCACGATCGGGCGTCACAACTCGCTGCAACTCGACGCCCTGGCTGCGTACGATCCACAGACTTTGTCCTACGCTTTCTCGTTCCTGGGCTATTCAGGATTTGACGGCGGCGCGGGCAGCACGCAGGCGGCGCGCTGGGATAACTCGGCCAAATACGCCGTGACAGTTGGGCCGGTGCATGCCGCAGGCATGTACTCCAGCGGCGGCCAGGACACCGGTATCTTAGGCAGGTCCTTGGCTGGCCAGATTGGGTTTGTCTATGGTGGACTGTCGGTTGACGGCGTGTACGAGTATGCCAAGGGCGCGGTGAACCTGAGAAGTTCCTTCGACGATGGCGCGGCGAATCCGCTGCCGACGCCGGGACTGGCTGCCTACATCTCCAATAACACGTCGTTCAATATCATGGGCAAGTACACCTTCGAGTTCGGCGACTCCAAGGTCAAGGACAAGCTCACGCTGTATGCGGGCTACTCTCATATCCAGAAAGCGCATGGCGACTACAGCGGCGGCGACGGCGAGAACAGCTACCCGATCGATGTTGGCATCAACGTCAACAAAGCCACCGAGTATGGCCTGCAGTGGGCGGGCGCGCGCTATGCCATGGCCTCCGGCTGGAACTTCATCGGCGCGGTGTATCACGTCAATGTGAACAGCTGGACCATCGGCCTGACGCCGACCGGCGACCAGGGCATCGGTTGCAATGCGGCGGGCCTGCTGTGCGCTGGCCAGTTCTATGAAGCGTCTGCAGTCGCGGACTACATGATCAACAAGCACTATGACGCCTATGTGGGTTTGAACTGGTCAGAGGTGCAGGACGGTCTCGCCAGTGGGTATGTCGGCGCGCCGGGCGCCGGCACGAACGGTACCATCGCGGGCAGCGAGAATTCGACCACCGTCATGGTCGGCTTTCGCGTCAGGTTCTGAAGCGCGCGTCCGGCGGCGCGGATAGCCCCGCCGCCGGCCGCTCGCGGATAGCCGAAGGATGACGATCGAGCCCCCGGCCTGCCCGGGAGCTCGGTTTCCGATGGCCGCGTGGTGGCCCAAAAACAATGATTCCGAAACCGATCGTCAACGCTGCGCTGCTGCTGCTGTTGACGACGACGGCCACTGCCACGCAGGTCAACTCCTTGCAGTGCGGAACAGCGCTGGTCAGCATCGGCGACACGCGTGACCAGGTGCAAGCCAAGTGCGGCAACCCTGCCAAGGTCGAGCGCAGCACCGCGTTCGTGCGGTCGATGGCCTGGGTGAATGGTGTTCCGGTCGCGGCCGGCGACTCGCTGATCGAGGTACCGGTGGAGTCGTGGCTGTATGACTTCGGTACGGGCCGCCCGACGCAGCGCGTGCGCTTTGAAAGCGGCCGGGTGGTGGCGATCGAAGAGCTCGGCAACGGCTAGCTGCCGTCCGGCAACTGAGGCGACGCCGCGCAGTGACTGGTTTCGCCTGCCTGCGGAGCGAGTAAGATGTCGCGGCCCGCGACGGGCCCAGTCAACGCACCATCCCGGAGGACGAGCATGTCAAGAAAACGATGGGGGATTTTGCCGCTGTTTGCTGTCGGCGCCGCAGCGATGGCCGTGGCGATGGTCATGGCGATGGCGCGTGCCGCCGATGTGCCGATGCTCAACGTGAAGCTGGGACTGTGGGAAATCACCACCCATCCGCAGGTCAACGGCAACCTGCCCATTACCGACGAGCAACTGCAAAAATTACCGCCCGAGCAACGCGCCAAGTTTGAGGCGGCGATGCAGGCGGCGATTGCCCGCGGGGCGCAGCCGCGTATCTTCAAGGAGTGCATGACACCCGAGAAGCGCTCGCGCGGCTTCAACGCCGGCAGCGACCAGTCGAAGAACTGCCAGCAGACACTGGTGACCAACACGCCGAGCGAGTTCGAGTTGCACCGTGAATGTACCTCCGAGGACGGCAGGCAATCGACCAGCGTGCATTTTCGCGTGGTCAGCTCCGATCATGTCTCGGGAACCGTCAATTCGCTGATATCGCATGGCTCCAAGACCATGACCATCAACAGCACCATGGAAGGCAATTGGCTCGGCGCCAATTGCGGTAGCGTGACGGACATCGAAATCGAAAAGAACGCGCCCTGACGAGCTGATGCGGGTTCCTCCGGAGCGCAGCGGACCTGCCACCGCAACGATTGTCTGTTGCGTTCTGGCCGTGTTCTGCGAGGGCATCGACCTGCAGGCCGCAGGTGTAGCGGCCGGTGGCATCATTCCGGAGTTCAAGCCCGGCGCCGGCCAGCTCGGTAATTTCTTCAGCGCCGGCACCCTGGGCCTGTTCCTGGGTGCCGTGGTCGGTGGACGGCTATCGGATGCGATCGGGAGAAAACGCGTGGTGATCGCGTCGATCGTGCTGTTCGGCCTGTTTTCACTGCTGACGGCGCTGGCCTGGGACATGCAGACGCTGTCCTGGGCGCGCGGGCTGACCGGCTTGGGCCTGGGCGGCGCGCTGCCGAATCTCGTCGCACTGGTCAACGAATCCAGCGCAGCCAACCGGCGCAGCGCCAACGTGGCCCTGGCCTATAGCGGCGCGCCATTCGGTGGCGCGATGGCGAGCCTGATCAGCCTGTCGATCGCGCCATCCCACTGGCGATGGATATTCATCGCCGGCGGCATGGTGCCGCTGATCATCGCGCCGATCATGATCGCGAAGCTGCGCGAATCCCCGGCATTCGAGCGCCTGCGCGACGCGCGGATCAGTGCCGGCGGCGCAACGGCTGGCAGCGGCGATGATCCTGCTCGCGCCAGTATCCTCGCGATCGTCGCGGACGGGCGCGCCGTGCCGACGCTGCTGCTGTGGGTCAGCTTTTTCCTCGGCCTGCTGATGCTGTATCTGCTGTTGAACTGGCTGCAGACACTGCTGGTAGGCATCGGACTCACGAAACCACAAGCGGATGCGGCCCTGGTCGCGTTCAACCTCGGTGGTGGACTATCAGCCCTGCTGATGGGCCAGGTGCTTGAGGGCCGCTGGCGTGCTGCCGGAATTCTCGCGACGTTCGTCGCGTTGCCGGCGCTGGTGCTGCTGCTCAGCCGTGCGCCGCCGCAGCCTACCCTGACAGTGCTGATCGTGTTCGCGCTCGGTTGCGCGGTGCTGGCGGCGCAGGCGTTCCTGTACGCGGTTGCGCCCGCCTGCTATCCGACCTCGATTCGCGGCAGCGGTGTCGGCGCCGCAGTGGCCATCGGCCGCATTGGTTCCATCGTTGGCCCCAAGCTTGCCGGGATACTCAAGGCTGCCGGCCACGGCTATTCGCAGCTGCTCACCGACCTGTTGCCGATCGCCGTGCTCGGCAGCGTGACGGCGATCGCACTGGCCTGGTATACGCGCCGCGCAAGCATGGGCGGCGACGCCTAGACCGGCGCGCCGCCGACGCCCGTCATAGCAGGTTATTCGGCCAGATCATCGTGCGCCACATGTGCGCCACCGGTGAATTGTCGAAGCCCAGCCCCGCCGCCGGTTGCCTGAAGTGCCGGCCGATCACATCGGTGAATTGCTGCGGATCAACGACCACGTCGGGATCAAACGCATAGGCGTCGTTGAGGGTGATCAGGCGCGCCGTCATATACCAGCGATGATTCCTGGCTTCCTGGTAGGCATGCCGGACATATGCCGATGGCTGGTACTCCGGTCCGAAGAATTCCCGGTAGGCTTGCGGATAGCCGTAGCCGACCGACTCGTCGGGGAAGAAGCGCAACGCCTGGTGGTAGCGTACCGCCCAGCTGATCTCCTCGCTCACGTAGGGTTCGATCAGTTGCGCGCCCCAGTAGCCGTGATCGGCGCGAATCAGGGCACCGTTGGCGATGTCGTGCAGCAGGCAAGCGAGCACCACCTTCTCATCCAGTCCGGATTTCAGCGCCAACATGGCGCTTTGCAGCAGGTGGGCGCGCGTGAAAGCGGTAAAGCGCAGATTGAAGAAATCCAGCAGCTGCGGCTGCTCGGGCATGCGCGGCAATGCCGGGTTGTCACCCATCATGAAGACGCACCCGGGACCGAGCTGAGCGATGAGCTCGCGCTCGATTTCCGGCTGCTCGCGGCCAAGGTCGGCGATCGGATGCGGCATGATCATGCGGCGACGGCCACCCTGCGAATCTGTACTCATGGCGCTATTATCTACCGGCTCGGCCCATGCAACACGGAAACACCCATGAATCTTACATCCATGACTCTGAAGGACTCCGGCATGCATCTCAAGGACGCGGGATTGCTCAGGACGCAATGCTTCATCGACGGCAAATGGGTCGGCGCCGATTCTGGCGCTGTGAGAGAGGTGCGCAACCCGGCGACCGGTGAACTGCTGGCCACGGTGCCCGATGCGGGTACTGCCGAGACCGGTCGAGCGATCAATGCTGCCCAGCGTGCGTTTGCGCCGTGGCGCGCCAGGACTGCGGAACAGCGCGGGCGCGTGCTGCGCCGATGGTACGAGCTGATGCTCGAGCACCAGGAGGACCTGGCGTGCCTGATGACCAGCGAGCAGGGCAAGCCGTTGGCGGAATCGCGCGGAGAAATCGCCTACGCGGCATCGTTCATCGAGTGGTTTGCGGAAGAGGCCCGGCGCATCGACGGCGACGTCATCGCCTCGCCCTGGGTGGACAAGCGCATCATCGTGCTGCGCGAGCCGGTGGGTGTATGCGCCGCCATCACGCCGTGGAACTTTCCGGCGGCGATGATCACACGCAAGGTCGGGCCGGCGCTGGCGGCGGGCTGCACGATCATCGTCAAGCCGGCGCTGCAGACGCCGCTGTCGGCGCTGGCGATGGCGGAACTGGCGGCACGTGCCGGCGTTCCGGCCGGCGTGTGCAACGTGGTTACCGGCGATGCCCGCGCGATTGGCGGGGAGCTCACGTCCAATCCGATCGTGCGCAAGCTGAGCTTCACCGGCTCGACGCAGGTCGGCCGCACGCTGGCCGCTCAGTGCGCGCCGACATTGAAGCGCATGTCGCTCGAGCTCGGCGGCAATGCGCCGTTCATCGTGTTCGATGACGCCGACGTCGACGCCGCGGTGGAAGGCGCGATGGTGTCGAAATACCGCAACACCGGCCAGACCTGCGTGTGCGCGAACCGCCTGCTGGTGCAGGACGGGGTCTACGAGGCATTCGCAAAAAAGCTGGCTGCCGCAGTAGCGAAACTTAAGGTCGGCAACGGTATGGATGCGGGCGTCGAGCAGGGGCCGCTGATCGATGCGCCGGCGCTGGCGAAGGTTGAGGAGCTGGTCGCGGATGCGGTGAGCCACGGTGCGCGCGCGATCATCGGTGGACGGCGGCATGCGCTGGGACGCACCTTCTATGAACCCACGGTGCTGGCGGATGTTGAGCCCACGATGCGCGTGGCGCGCGAGGAAGTGTTTGGGCCTGTTGCGCCATTGTTTCGCTTCAAGCACGAGGCAGACGCAATTTGTATGGCAAATGACACAGAATTCGGCCTGGCTGCGTACTTTTACGCGCGTGATGTGGGACGGGTATGGCGCATTTCGAGCGCACTTGAGTGCGGTATAGTCGGCATCAACACCGGGATGATCAGCACCGCGGTAGCGCCGTTTGGCGGTGTGAAGCAGTCCGGCATGGGGCGCGAAGGTTCACGCTATGGCATCAACGAGTATCTCGACCTCAAGTACCTGTGCCAGGCCGGAACCGCCTAGCGCGTCTGCGATCACTTTCCGGCGATGGATTCCATCTCCGGTGCTGGTTTCCACTGGAGCGGCGGCAACGGCCTTGCTGATGTGAAGTTCCCGGTCGGCCTGTAAGGTGCAACCCCCGCATCACTGCGCCGAACCTGCAAGGTAACGGGCGCCGCTCCATTTTTTCCGCAGGCACCTCAGGCAGCGATCGGAAACCCCAGCTCGTGCGCCACCGCAGGATGTACTACCGCGCCGCGAACGATGTTCAGGCCGGCAGCCAGTCCGCGATCCTCGGCGGTTGCGCGCTCCCAGCCCTTGTCCGCCAGTGCTTTCACGTACGGCAGCGTGGCGTTGTTGAGCGCGAAGGCGGAGGTGCGCGGCACCGCGCCGGGCATGTTGGTGACGCAGTAGTGGATGACGCCATCCACCAGGTAGACCGGCGAAGCATGGGTGGTGGGCCGGCTGGTCTGGAAACAGCCGCCCTGGTCGATCGCGATATCGACCACCACCGAACCATGGCGCATGCGCTTGATCATCGCGCTGGTCACGAGTTTGGGTGCTGCGGCGCCCGGCAGCAGTACCGCGCCGATGACCAGGTCCGCATCGGCCACCGCCCGCTCGATGGTGTCGGTGGTGGAAAAATGGGTGCGCACAGCGCCATTGAAGCGCGCGTCCAGCTCGCGTAACCGGCGAATCGAACGATCGATCGCAGTGACATCGGCACGCAGTCCGTGCGCCATCTCGATCGCATTGGTGCCGGCGACTCCGGCGCCGATCACGACCACCTTGGCAGGGGCGACCCCGGGCACGCCGCCCAACAGCACGCCGCGGCCGCCGTTGCCCTGCTGCAGATATTGCGCGCCGACCTGAATCGACATACGCCCGGCCACCTCGCTCATCGGCGTGAGCAGCGGCAGCGAGCCGTCGGCTGCGGTCACGGTCTCATAGGCGATCGCGACGCACTGCGATCGGATCAGCGCCTCGGCCTGCGGACGATCGGCGGCCAGGTGCAGATAGGTGAACAGCACCTGATCGGCGCGCATGCGGGCGCATTCCTCCAGCTGCGGCTCCTTGACCTTGACCACCAGCTGCGAGTCGTTGAACACGGCATCGGCGCCCGCGGCGATCGTGGCGCCGGCGCTGCGATAATCCTCGTCGCTGCAATCGATGCCGGCGCCGGCCCCGGTCTGCACCAGCACCTGATGGCCGCCGGAGGTCAGTTCACGCACCGCCGCAGGCACCAGGCCGACGCGATACTCATGAATCTTGATTTCCCTGGGAACGCCGATTTTCATGATGCTGGTCTCCGGAGCGGGTGATTGCCGGGTGGCTCGATCAGTCAATTGTGGGGCTTGCGGGCGGCAGCCAATTGCTTAATGACCCAAAATCCGGCGACTAAATGGCAGATTCTTGCGAATAGATGATGTATGTTAAATGAATATGCAACTGGATCGCTCGGATCGCAAGATCCTCCGGGAACTGCAGCGCGATGCCCGGCAGTCCAATGCGGCGCTCGCCGCAACCGTCGGCTTGTCGGAGTCCGCCTGCCTGCGGCGCGTCCGGCTGCTGGAACAGGCCGGCGTCATCGAGCGCTACACCGCCATGCTCAGCCCGCCCAAGGTCGGCGTCACGGTGGGATTTATTATCCGAATCACGCTGCGCGGCCAGACCGATCGCGACCTTACCGCGTTCGAGCAGGCGGTGCAGGCGGTGGCGGAAGTCACCGAGTGCGACCTGACCACCGGCGAGTCGGACTACGTGCTGCGGGTGGTGGCGCGCGATGCGGCCGATTTTGAGCGCCTGCACAGCAAAGTGCTCACCAAGCTGCCGGGCGTGGCACGCGTGGACTCGAGCTTCGTGCTGCGTTCGGTGGTAAAAAATGCCGGCCTGCCGATCGACGGCCCTGGTTGATTGATGCCCCAACTGACAGCAGATAGTAACAAATGCAACCAGTGTACAATGCGTGGCAGGCGGAGCCGTCTGGCTCCAGCAACAGCGGGGTGATCCATGGGCCAGCAGCTGCACGACAACCCTCTGGGTACTGATGGCTTCGAGTTCGTCGAGTTCACCAGCCCGGATCCGATCGCCCTGGGCAAGCAGTTCGAAGCCATGGGCTTCACCGCGGTGGCGCGGCACCGCTCCAAGAATGTGCTGCGCTACAAGCAGGGGGATATCGACTTCATCCTGAACATGGAACCGCGCGGCCAGGCGGCCGAGTTTCGCGGCGCGCACGGCCCGTCGATCAATGCCATGGCGTTTCGCGTGCGCGACGCGGCCGCCGCGCTGCGGCTCGCGCTCGAGCGCGGCGCCACCGAGGCGCGCGGTTCGGTCGGTCCGATGGAACTCAACATACCGGTCATCGAGGGCATCGGCGGCTCGTTCCTGTACCTGGTCGACCGCTATGGCGCGCACGAGATCTACGACGTGGATTTCGTGCCAATGGCGGACGCCGCCGCGCGCGAGCAATCCAACAGCGCCGGTCTCACCTACATCGATCACCTGACGCACAACGTCAGCCGCGGCAACATGAAGACCTGGGCGGATTTCTATGAGCGGGTGTTCAACTTCCGGGAGATTCGCTACTTTGACATCGAGGGCAAGGCGACCGGACTGATCTCCAAGGCGATGACCAGTCCGGACGGGAAGATCCGCATTCCACTCAATGAAAGCCAGGACGACAAGTCGCAGATCGAGGAATTCCTGCACGACTACAACGGCGAGGGCATCCAGCACGTGGCGCTGGGCACCGCGGACATCTATCGCAGCGTGGACCGGATGCGCGACCAGGGAGTGAAGTTCCAGGATACGCCGGACTCTTATTATGAGGCGCTGGACGCACGCGTTGCCGGCCATGGCGAGGACGTCGCCGGGTTGCGCGAGCGACGCATCCTGGTGGACGGCGCGCCGACCCAGGGACAGGGCCTGCTGCTGCAGATCTTTACCCAGAACGTGGTTGGGCCGTGCTTCTTCGAGATTATCCAGCGCAAGGGCAACGAGGGGTTCGGGGAAGGCAACTTCAAGGCGCTGTTCGAGTCGCTCGAACTCGACCAGGTGCGCCGCGGCGTATTGTCGCTGGAACCGGGCGGCGCGAAGGCCTGATGAACCGCGTCGTGGAATTGGAGCCAGAACTGGTGCTGGGCGAGCTGGCGTACCAGAGCGGCTTCGGCAACCATTTTGCGAGCGAGGCGCTGGCCGGTGCCCTGCCGGAACACAACTCGCCGCAGCGTTGTCCGTACGGCCTGTATGCCGAGCAGATGTCGGGCACCGCCTTCAGCGCACCGCGCGCCGTCAATCGGCGCAGCTGGCTGTACCGCATCCGCCCGGCGGTGACGCATCGCCCGTTCCAGCCGGCGGCGCAGCCGCGGCTGTGCGCGGAATTCTCCGGATTGGCGACGCCGCCTAACCAGATGCGCTGGGACCCAATGCCGATACCGATCGAGCCGACGGATTTTCTCGACGGACTGGTGATGCTCGGCGGCAACGGCGATCCGCACGCGCAATGCGGCTGCGCGATCCATGTCTATGCCGCCAATCGTTCAATGACGCAGCGCGCGTTCTACAGCGCCGACGGCGAGCTGCTGATCGTCCCGCAGCACGGACGGCTGCTGTTGACGACCGAACTGGGACGGCTGGCGCTGCAGCCGCTGGAGATTGCAGTTATCCCGCGCGGCATGCGCTTCCGTGTCCAGCTGCTCGATGATGCGGCGCGCGGCTACGTGTGCGAGAACTTCGGCGCCGCATTTCGCCTGCCGGACCTTGGTGTGATCGGTTCCAACGGCCTGGCGTGCGAGCGCGATTTCCTTGCGCCGGTGGCCTGGTATGAAGATCGCGACCAGCGCCATGAACTGATGGCGAAGTTCATGGGACGGTTGTGGAAGGCGCAGATGGATCACTCGCCGTTCGACGTGGTTGCCTGGCGTGGCAACCTCGTGCCCTGCAAGTACGACCTGCGCCGCTTCAATGCCCTCGGCTCGATCAGCTACGACCACCCGGATCCCTCGATCTTCCTGGTGCTGCAGTCGATCAGCGACACGCCGGGTGTCGACGATATCGATTTCGTGATCTTTCCGCCGCGCTGGTTGGCGATGGAACACACTTTTCGTCCACCGTGGTTCCATCGCAATGTCGCCAGCGAATTCATGGGCCTCATCGAAGGCGTGTACGACGCCAAGGCGCATGGATTCCTGCCCGGCGGCGCCTCACTGCATAACTGCATGAGCGGCCACGGGCCGGACGCGGCCACCTTTGAAAGCGCGAGCGCTGCAGATACCAGCCGTCCGGAGCGCACCGCCGGCACCATGGCCTTCATGTTCGAAACGCGGCGCGTCATCCGGCCGACACGCATCGCGCTCGACAGCGCGCTGTTGCAGGGCGACTACTTCG
>Ga0182030_10026544_pt1 | contig 10477 bp, 8 predicted proteins | sample 812S3MmetaG_FD_121299 | JGI IMG/M metagenome (GOLD analysis project Ga0182030, IMG submission 121299) | Permafrost microbial communities from Stordalen Mire, Sweden - 812S3M metaG (Illumina Assembly) | ecosystem: Environmental > Terrestrial > Soil > Wetlands > Permafrost | place: Sweden... | reverse complement strand
TCGCGGCAAACTCTTCTATCGATTGGCTCAACAAGCCGTGCAGGTCGGTCCTGTTCCGTTTGCAACCTTGGTCAAACCACAACCTGTTGTGTATGGTGGCGTCAAGTAAATACCCCTATTGACTTAATCTCGAAGTTTCGGAAATTTTCGATTTTTACGAGATTTTCGAAGCTTTATAGCCGGGATTTCGGGAGAGTCGTGCGGAAGACAATCAAGTGCGATCTGTTGAAGGTTAGGTAGATTTGAAGCGATTCTTGTCGATCCTGAGCGATCTGATCTTTGAGTCCAGGGTAGAACCTGGAATACCTAACCTGACGGCCGCACCTGAGGGCCCTGACACCCTACCTCCGCTCTCGCGCAGAGCAGCCTCAATCATCTCTATCTCCTTGTTGGCAAGCTTTCGAGATAGCTCGGGACGGCCATTCGGCTCGCTTGCAAGTGGCGGCCGCGAAAGCCAGCTCTCATCCACGGAGAAATTCTCGGTATCGCACACGATGACCGATCGCTCGATGATATTCTGCAGTTCGCGAATATTACCCGGCCAGGGGTACGACTGAAGCGATTCCATGGTCATTTTGTCAACGCTTCGGATGCTCTTTCCTGCTTTCCTCGCAAAACGATCAATGAAATACCCAACCAACACCGGAATGTCCTCCCGTCGTTCTCGAAGAGGCGGCACCTCGATCGGAAAGACGTTGAGTCGGTAAAAGAGGTCGCTCCTAAATGTGCCCGCGGCGATTGCCGCCTGGAGATCGCGATTGGTGGCGGCAATCACTCGAACATTAGTCCGGATGGAACCTATCCCTCCGACACGCTCAAACTCACGCTCCTGCAAGACACGCAAGAGAGCGATCTGGGTTTCGGCAGGAAGCTCTCCGATTTCATCGAGGAAGAGCGTGCCTCCTTCGGCCAGCTCAAAGCGTCCTATGCGCCGCTGAATCGCTCCCGTGAAGGCGCCCTTTTCATGGCCGAACAATTCCGACGCAAGCAGATCTCGAGGGATAGCGGCGCAGTTCACACTGACAAAGGGACGTGAGGAACGGTCAGACCGTCTGTGGACCGCACGCGCGATCAGTTCTTTGCCCGTTCCCGTTTCGCCGGTGATCAGAACCGTTGAGTCCGTTGGGGCGACCTTGGATACACGAGAGAGGACCGCACGCAGGGAGGGAGAAGTGCCGACGATCTCCTCGAACATGGATGCCCGGTCGACTAACAGCGCGGCGCCTCGATTGAGCTGATTCGCCACATCGAACAGATACTCAGCAAGCTGGTCCTCCGACATGGTCGTCCAAAGCACACGGCCAATCCGAAGATGTGCCCCCGCGCGATCTCCTTCCGGGATAAGGGAATACGCCGCTTCCTGAATGCGGTCGTGGAGGAAGGCGTAGGAGCTCTCCATGCGAAAGATTAGCCCGGCGCGGACGGCTTCCAGGAGCGAAGCGTGGATTGTCTCTTCTGATTCCCCAAAAACCAGACTCAGGCTCGCAGTCTCGGACACGTTCCCGAGACAGGCGAGCTGCTGGAGAGCGGTCTGCCCTGCGGGGGACAATCGTTTTAGCCTTTCGACCATGAGATCCACGACGTTGTCGGTGTAGCCATGCGCGCGAATTCGAGCCAATTCCCAAACCCAGGCTCCCGAATCCGGGTCGTGCCTGACCAGCCCTTCCTCGGCCAGCGCCGTAAGGAACTGGATCGCAAAGAATGGATTCCCGGCCGTCTTCTCGTGTGCCAGTTGTGCCAAGGAGTGGGCGTGCTCAGGCGTGCAATGCAGCGCATCGGAGACGAGCGCGCCAATGTCGCCGAGCCCGAGAGGCGGGAGCGCGATCTCCTCGACCCGCGTTCCTGCTTTGCGGATCGCCTCAAGCGTTTGCATAAGCGGGTGTGCGGCACCGACTTCGTTGTCCCGATACGCGCCGACCAACAGCAGATGCCGCACGTCAGAGTACGTGACCAGGTACTCAAGAAGCTCCAAGCTTGCCGCGTCCATCCATTGCAGATCGTCGAGGAACAGCGCAAGCGGATGTTCAGGCCGGGCAAATGTGCCCAGGAATCGCCGCAACACCATCTGGAAGCGATTCTGCGCATCTCGTGGGGGAAGGTCCGGAACGGACGGCTGTTTCCCTATGATGATCTCCACCTCTGGAATGAGGTCGACGATCAACTGCCCGTTCGGCCCCACCGCCTCTTGAATGGCGCCCCGCCACTGCTCCGCCTCCGTTTCGCTCTTTACGAGGATCTGGCGGATCAGAGTCTGGAAGGCCTGCGCAAGGGTCGCGTATGGGATGTCGCGCTTGTACTGGTCGAACTTGCCTGACGCGAAGAGACCGCGCAGCGGGACGAGCACCTTGTGCAGCTCGTTCACTACGGAAGATTTGCCTACGCCGGAATAACCAGAGACGAGCACAAGTTCCGGTGTACCGTGACTCAATACCCTGTTGAACGCAGCCAACAGAGCATCAATCTCGCGCTCGCGCCCGTACAGCCTCTCCGTAATCAGCAAACGGTCAGACACATCGCTCGCGCCGAGCGGGAATGGTGCGATGTGTCTCTACGTTTCCCATTCTGTAAGGCACCTTCGAAGATCGGCTTCGAGGCCAGACGCGGTCTGGTAGCGCTCCTCGGCGCTCTTGGCCAGGAGCTTCATCGTGATCGCAGACATGGGTTCGGGGACTGTAACTCGCTCATCTGGCGGTGTCGGTCGGCGCGCAATGTGGCAGTGGACCCACTCGAGCGGATCAGCAGCGTGAAACGGCAGATCGCCACTGAGCATCTGGTACAGCGTAATGCCCAATGAGTAGAGATCGCTGCGCGTATCAATCGAGCGATTCATGCGGCCAGTTTGTTCTGGCGCCATGTAGGCGAGGGTGCCGGCGATGATCTCCGGCGGTGCAGGCGCCTGGCGCTCGTGCGGCAGTTGGGACGCGATCCCGAAGCCGGTGAGCCAGACGTTACCGGCGTCGTCGACGAGGACATTCGCAGGCTTGATATCCTTATGGATGAGGCATCGCCGATGGACCTGGCCCAGTGCTGCCGCCAAGCCCACAGCTATCTGCAAGACACGGATCAGATCGAGCGGCCGTCCCTTGCTCCGCTCCAGAACCAGATCCAAGGGCTCGCCGCCAGGATCTTTGAGTACGAGGATCGCTCGTCCTTCGTGACGAGCAAGAGTCAGAGGCTTGGCTGCAAACGCAGGTTCAAGTTCTGCGGCGAGCAAGTATTCGTGCTGGAGCCGCCGGAGGCTTTGAGGCGAAGGCTGTTCGGTCGTTAGCGCGATCACGAGGACCGGGGACGGGTTGCCGGGCTGCCGGCCACGGCAAAGAGTGACGTCCGCGCCTGCCCTGAGCGGCTCCAGCACGTACTCGGAAGGCTCTGTGATGGACGGCATGCTGATCGCCACGGCTGCACCTCCTCGGGGTTTTCATTTTGACAGCTTTCGGGTCCCCGAGCTAAACGTGCCCGAGCGAACGTCCTAGAATTGTAGCTTTAGCGCATATTGCATGATTCGGGGATTCACCGTTAAGGCGCTGATCACGCCAAAGGTACTGGAGGTCGAAACATCGTTGGATGGATTCGCGAAATTGGGCCTGTTCAGAGCGTTGAAGATCTCCCACCGAAAGGTCAGCTTTACGCGATTCGTCAGGGGAGTGGTCTTGATCGCAGCCATGTCGAAGTCCTGTTGATCAGGCCCTCTCAGGATATTCCTTCCAAGACTGCCGAAGACCGTCCCTCCGCCGGAACCCGGATATTTGCCATCAATAAGGCCACCATCTGGAATATACGGAGCCGGAACAAATGTTTTGGTGTTGAAGAATTCGTTCACGCGGCTGCCGACGCTTCCACTGCGGCCGGCATCGCCGAGTGTCGCTCCAGTAGCCAAGCTTCCTGTGGTGTAAATGGTTGCGGGACCAAACAGTGTACCGGCTGCGCTGTCCAGGATGCTGAATGGGCGTCCGGACTGCAGCGTGGCGATACCCGAGATGCCCCAGCCACCTCCGAGCTTTCGAATGGCTGCGCTTGTCGCGTGGTCGGGGCCGGGCACACTCCACGTGCCGCTGAAAACCAATCGGTGAGTTCGATCAAAATCAGACACACCGCGCTGAGCAGCGACATCGTTTTGATCGTTGTAAACCACCTGCCCAGTGATCGGTAATCCGAATGTGCCAGAGATAGCAGCACCGAGACTATCCCCCGCATCGTCGATTGATTTGGAATACGTGTACGCTGCAAGGAATTGAAAGCCATGACTCATGTCTTTCTTCAGCGTGGCCTGAAGCGAATCGTAGTTTGAATTCCCACTGCTTTCGAGACGGCAAAGCAACGGAGACAACCCGACGAAAGGAACCCGCTCAGCCGCATTGGCTGCGGAGTTGGTTGTGAGTCCGTTCACCGAGTAGGAAGCATCGGCGAGGAGAGGTTGATTATTGCTCCGACCCACGGCTAAGTGGGTGACCGAAGTTCACAAAGCGAAAGAGCCCGCCGGAATGAATCTCCCCGTAGACCATGGTCGCGAGCTCGCGGGAACTGTCGGCCGTGTCCCGGCCCAGGGCGTTCCTGGCAGTCACGGATTGTGCAAGTCGCAGGTTGATGATCTCAAAGAACTCCGGCGTGACCTCCCCATTCAAATCAAGCTCTCCGAGCATTGCCGTATGGAAAGTGTCATGCACCGTGGAAGCAATCTTTGCCGCGAGGATTGGCGCTAACGATCCATGCGACAACGCCTGCAGGTGCCGAAGGAACAACCGAGCCCACTTTAATTGGCGTGTACATCACCTTTTCCTGTTCGCGGCAGTCCGTCAACTGGCGGCGAGGCGCAAAATCAGCAGAATTGAACAAATCAATACTGCTAGCCTAGCGACTAGGCTGCTTGACGCAGTTTTTGCTTAGCAGGTCTTTGGACCAATTTCTGGTTTGCGAGCGGGTCGGCCTGATTGAATCGCACGAGGACATCGTTGAACGTGTCCTCGATGCGGGTATATGGCCGGTGAAGTTTGCGGGTTGCCTTGGCTGCGATCCGGGTAAGCAGATAGCGGTTCGAGACATATTTCATTGCGCCAAAGACCAATTCGGAACGCATAGTGTCCTCCAAAACTGCCTAACACCCATCTCGTCTTGCAATTGAGATACCACACGTCTCACGGGCTGGCAATTGCCGCACGCAGCGCATTTCGATCCATCTTGAAAACGCGTGAATCCGATCGCGGCTGCCGAGTGAAACCATCCGCTGTCGGGCCCCCGACAGCGGATGTCTAGCTTTCGACTATCCATTGAAATCCGGCCTCGATTTCCCTGCGGGATTGGTCAGCTTCTTCAATGAACCGGCTTGTGAACCTCAAAAATGAGTAGTTTCGCCGAGTAAGGTATTTGGAAGTCTGATTGCATTATGTCCACTTGAAAGCGTGCGAAAGCTCAAGCGGAATTTGGCTGAGGAGTGAGATGGAGAAAAGAGTTACTGGCTCCGTTGATGATCTCTCAATTGATGCGGGAGTTCAGCGAGTGTACGGCGTGTCGAGAGACTCGCTGAACGGCATCACCTACTCCGTCCGAACGCGGCTTGTGTAAACGAAGCTTGCGCGAATGACTTACGACGAGAGTGCTCAGGAGGTTGGGAACTCAGAGTGTCCGTTCAGATCTCTGGATTAAGCCCAGTCTATTCCTGCGCATAACATTTCAGGAGAATGCTAATGACCCCCATCATAAAAAGACAAGCCGCATCGGTTCGCTTGTTCCTTCCCCTCATTCTCAGTATTGCCGCTGTTATTCTGGTTCCCTGCCCTCTCAAAGCCCAGACGCTGACATCGGGCGATATCGCCGGTACAGTCGAAGACTCGTCCGGCGCTGTGATCCCCGGCGCGGACGTGAAGGCTATCAATACTGGAACAGACGCCGTGAATGAAGTATTTACTGGCGCGGCAGGCGACTACCGTATCTCTCTCTTGCAGCCCGGCAGCTATAAGCTGACTGTCTCCGCTGCTGGATTCCAGACCACGCAGGCCAGCCTTACCCTGATCGTCGGTCAAGTCGCGAGCCTGAACTTCAAACTGCCCATCGCGCAGAACGCGCTGACAGTAGAGGTTGTAGGAGGCGATGTCCCGTTGCTGCAGACCGACACCTCGGAAATGTCGACCACCATCACGCAGGAGCAGATGCAGAATCTGCCTAATCCCGGTGGAGATATCACCTACCCTGTCAACGTGACCCAGGGCGTCGTCATGAACACCCAGGGCGGCTATGGCAACTCTTCGGCCTTCGGCCTGCCCGCCACGTCGAACAACTTCACTGTCAATGGCGCAGAGGATAACGATCCATTTCTCAACCTCAATAACTCCGGGCCCAGCAACATGCTGCTGGGCTCCAATGATGTCGATGAGATCAATGTTGTTGCCAACGCCTACGGCGCGCAGTATGGCAGCCTGGGTGGTATCCAGGAAAACATCCTCACCCGCTCTGGAACCAACCAGTTCCACGGCAATGCGACATACTACTGGACCAACAGCGACATGAATGCGAACCAGTGGTTCAACGACTACTTTCAAACCCCGGAGTCCTATTCCAATGCCAACCAGGGCGGAGCTGCCATCGGCGGCCCCATTGTCAAGGACAAGGCCTTCTTCTTCGCAAACTATGAGACGATGCGCTTTTTGACTTCGGAGGCCAGGCAGGTTATCCTCCCGAACGCCGCATATCAGAGCGCAGTCCTCGCTAACCTCTTGAACACCGGCCAGGCAAATCAGATCCCGTTTTATCAGCAGATTTTTTCAACCTATAACAACGCTCCCGGTGCTTCGGCGGCTACGCCCTACAACGGAACTACCTATGCAAATGCGTTTGAAGGCACCGCAAGAAGCAATCTGGCCGAATCGCTCATCACAGCCCGCGTTGACTACAAGCTCAACTCCAACGACACCATGTTTGCTCACTTCAAGTACGACATCGGCACACAACCCACCTATGTCGACCCCATCAGCGCCAACTTCGATGCCGACAGCAAGCAGCCTGATTATGAGGGACAGATCCAGGAAACGCACATCTTCTCGCCGAATCTGATCAATCAGTTCATCTTCTCCACAGCCTGGTACGGCGCCGTGTTTGTCAACACCAATCCCACCGCAGCTCTCGCTCTCACGCCCTACACATTGGGCTTCGCCGATGGGTCGTTCACCACGTTCGGAGGTGAACTGACCTACTTCCCCGAAGGCAGGAACGTAACCCAGTATCAGTTCAACGACGATGTGAGCTGGAACAAAGGCAGGCATACCCTGAAGTTCGGATTCACCCTAAAGCGCGACGACACGACGGACGACGATCCCCAGCAATATTCCCAATTCTCTAATGCCGCCGAGTATGGCCCGGCCTCTTCGCTGGCTGCCAACGCGGCTGCGGCGCCCCTCAGTTCCGCCGACTACTTCGGTAACGGCCTTATCCTGCAAGCCACACAGGCCTTTCCCCAGCGGCCTTCGGCTCCCATCGCCGTTTACAATCTTGGCTTTTACGCACAGGATGAGTGGAAGCTCTCGCCTAACTTCCAGGTCACCGCCGGCATTCGCGTCGAACATAACTCGAACGCGGTGTGCCAGACTAACTGCTTCGCGCGCTTCAACACCAGCTATAACGGTGTCGCCGCCGGCCTCACCACACCTTACAACAGCGTGATCGCCTCCGGACTGCACCAGGCCTTCAATGGCCTTCAGGCGGCCGCAGTCGATCCGCGCATAGGGTTCACTTTCTCGCCCGCCAACCATCCCAATACCGTGATTCGCGGCGGATTCGGTATGTTCACAGACATCTTTCCGGCAGACGTTGCCGACTACCTGCTCTCAAATCCTCCCTTCAGTGCGATGTTTACCGCCACCGGCTATGCCGCTCCAACTGTGCCGGGCAGTGTATCCAGCACACTTGTCAGCAGCAACAAGGCCTTCCAGGCCGCATATGCCGCCGGTGGCAGCTATGACACGATCTATGTCGCCGATCCGTACTTCTCGCAGCCCAATATCGCTAACGTCGACCCCAATATCAAAAACCCCACCTACGAGGAGTACAGCCTTCAACTTCAACAACAGGTAGGCAAGCACACCAGCTTCCAGATTGGATATGTGGGCAACCACGGATACCATGAGCCCTGGCTCGACACCGGAGTCAATGTCTACGGCTTTGGTGGCGCTCCAACAACGCCCGCACTCCCAGCTTTCGCTGAAGTGACTGAGATCAAGAGCGCAGCCAATTCGAATTACAACGGCCTGGTCGCTTCCATCAAACACCAGTCGAGGTATGTCACTCTGCAATTCAACTACACCTACAGCCACGCCCTCGACGAAATCTCGAATGGCGGCTTCCTGCCCTTCGGATACGACAGTGCCGGTTATGCCAACCCCACCACAATCGATCCGTTCAATCTCGCGCTCCAGAACTACGGCAATGCGGATTACGACCTTCGCCATAGCCTCAATGGAGATTATTTGATCACTGTTCCCTACTTCGGTGGCCCGCGCGTGCTCACCGATAAGTGGACCCTGGGCGGCACAGCCTTCTGGCACACTGGTTTTCCCTTCAGCGTCACCGACGGAGATGTCAGTGCGTCCCTTGAACCGAACTACGGCGGCGAGGTCCTGGCAGCGGTGATGAACCCTTCGGTCCCGCGTCACTGCGGAATCAATAAGGCGTCTCCTACTACCTCCTGCTTCGGAAGCACAGCTACCACGAACAGCTCCGACTTCGCGAATCCAACCGGATTTATTGGCCAGTCGAGGAACCAGTTCACCGGTCCCGGCTACTTCAACACCGACTTTACGATGTTGAAGGGCTTCAAGGTTCCCGGAATGGAATCCGGCCTCTTTCAGATTGGAGTTGAGGCATACAACATCCTCAACCATCCGAATTTCCTGAATCCGGACACCAACTTCTCCGACGGCCCCGGCTTTGGTGTGATTACCGCAACGGCCAGCGCACCCACAAGCGTTTTCGGTTCAGCCCTCGGCGGCAACGCCTCCGCCCGCATCCTGCAACTGAAAGCAAACTTCAGGTTCTAAACTCAACCCGTCGAGGAGGCCATCGAATCAATTCAGGCGAAGGAGAAGATGGATGAACCTGCCCAAGATCTTTCTGGTGGTCTTGACCGCTCACGCTGTAACCTATGGCGCGGCGCAGAGCAACGATTCGGCGCATCTGCCTTTGCAGGTGCCGGCCAAGACCCTGCCCGTGCCAGCTGACGTCAGCCCCGCAATGCAAACCATTATCGGGGCGCCGCGCAATCCCATCTGGAATCAATTGTGGAAGAGCGGAGAAGAATGGAGAACGGCCGCCAATGCGCAAGCTGCTCAGACCGTGCAGGCCCTGCCGGCGATGCGACAACGGCTTCACGTCTCGGTGCGGCCCGAGACGATGGACGGCGTGAGAGTTTATATCGTGACGCCCGATGTGATTCCGCCCGAACACCGCGACAAACTCCTAATTCATGTCCACGGAGGCTGTTATGTGCTCTATCCCGGTGAGTCGGGAACAGCCGAGGCAATCATGATGGCGGGGCTGGGACACTTCAAGGTGGTGTCTGTCGATTACCGCATGCCCCCTGAGGCCTACTTTCCTGGCGCGCTCGACGATGCCATGACCGTATACAAGGCGGCGCTCAAGACCACCGACCCGAAGAATATCGCGGTTTTCGGCACCTCCGCCGGCGGAGCTCTGGTGCTGGAGATGATGCTGCGCGCCAAGCAACTATCGATTCCATTGCCGGGAGCCATCGCGCCCGGCACCCCGATGGCGGATGTTACCAAGACCGGAGACACGTTCTATACCAACGAAATGGTCGATAACGTATTGGTATCCCGCGACGGCTTCTGCGACGCGGCGACCGTTGTGTATGCGCACGGCGCCCCTCTCAGCGATCCGCTGCTCTCCCCCGTCTACGGGGATATGCACGGCTTTCCTCCGGCCATCCTGACCACCGGCACACGCGATCTGCTGCTCAGCAACACCGTGCGCGCTCACCGCAAGCTGCGTGAGGCCGGCGTCGAAGCTCAACTCGAAGTCTTTGAAGGCGAATCGCACGCCCAATATCAGTTCGACGATCGCGTGCCGGAGACCAAGGAGGCATTTGGAGAAATCACCGCATTCTTTGACAAACATCTTGGCCGTTGAGCCGGAATGCCTCTTGAAGTCGTTCTGCAGGTGGAGTCCAGCGTTACGATACCTGAAGTACTCCCGCCATTCCTGAGCCATTGATCGAGGCAATTTAGTCGTCGATTGCCCATTGACTGGTGGCCGTGTTATCGATGCGGAGTTCCGGTTTTTGCACTGCCGCCCAGGCAGTCGATATAGGCGGCAGCCGCAGCCAGCCGCACAGGCAGCTTGGAATCATCCTGCAAGGTCGCGATAGCCTTGGAGTCCTGTGGCCGGTGAAAGTTGCCCAACACCTTCACCGCTGCGGCGCGCACGCCGGGGTCTTTATCGTCGAGAGCGGATTTCATCTGATCGCGAACGCCTT
>Ga0182030_10026543_pt1 | contig 10477 bp, 10 predicted proteins | sample 812S3MmetaG_FD_121299 | JGI IMG/M metagenome (GOLD analysis project Ga0182030, IMG submission 121299) | Permafrost microbial communities from Stordalen Mire, Sweden - 812S3M metaG (Illumina Assembly) | ecosystem: Environmental > Terrestrial > Soil > Wetlands > Permafrost | place: Sweden... | reverse complement strand
TAAGGCCTCGGGGTTTTCCGGCGGACGGCGCCGAGCGAGCGATTTTCGGCAGTTTCGGATGGTCTTTCCGCTAAGTCAAGCCCTTGACCCGATGACAATCGATAATAGGTACTTATCGATGGTGATACATCGGCCAGCGAACGTCACCATGTCATTTCCCTGAGACGAGCGCCTCGGCGAAATTTCAGGAGAAAATCGGCATCCGGATCGATCGTGCCGCAGCGCGGCGCGTTTGAAATTGAAGCGCCGCTTCACTCATTGCCCGCGATGCACAAAGGGGTCTTCTCGCGATGTCGGCGAGCGGTTTTCCTGGCCCGTCGGCAGGCGGCATCCGCACGACACGGCCGTACAAGACCCACGTTTCACCCTCATTTGAAAGCAAAATCTCCAGAGTTCGTATGGACGGAAAGCGTTGCCTTAATACTTATTATAGCGTGAGCTTATCGGCAATATACGTCGTTGATCGCAGCGTTGCCGGAACCATCCTGCGTCGTGAGACGGACCATGTCGGCGAGATCAAGCGTTCGGCTGCTCCATCCTTGCATGCTCTCCTTGGCCACACGCTGATCGTGGTAGATGAGGAGCCGCGCTGCTTTGCAAAGGCTTGTTAGGCTCGAAGGAAACACTCGATTTTCGCTGCGGCGAGTTTGGCCTGGATTGAGACCCCGGGGCGTGGCCTTGCCAAACACGGCAGATTGAGGCAAGTTTGCGTCGAAAACATGGCCTAGCCGGGCAACCTAGGCGCACTCCCATCCGTTTCTGTATACGGCAACACCCCGTAATGTTCCTCAGCGAGGTCCGCCCCCTCGCTTTGCAATGATAAAGCGGCGAGACAGTTTTCCATTTGGGAGCACTGCTATGAATTCGATCACCGGGAAAAACCCTACGCGAAGAAATTTTTTGTCAGCAACAGTTTCGACACTCGCCATCACAGCCGGAGCAATGAACGCTCGGGCCGCCGATTCTAATGTCGAGGAAATTCTGAGATTATATGGGCGCCGACAAAGGCATTCTGCTGAGCAAGATCGTGCACGCGCATCGTAGACGTGTTCGAGACTGCCGACGCCGACTGCGACACCAGGCGGAGTCTCATCGATCGGCCAGAGAATATCTCTTCAATCAGAATGCGCGAATGGACGCACTTCAGTTAGCTGTCATGCCATTTGGTATCACTCGATCATCGCACTATAACGCGCTATCCTACGACGTCTCGGCTGGTTAAAAATGGTCACGGCAAAGGGAGCGACCTATGAGCATCACACCGATATTGTTGCGAGACATTGAACATGGCGGCGCCTCCGGACAGCCCGCGGCCATTGCGATGAAACTCGCGGAGTTCATCGCCGGTGCGCAAGTCAAGCTGCATCTCGCAATCTATGATTTTCGATTGAGCGACCACCTGGGCGGCGACGTCGTGCGCGCGTTGCGTGATCGCGCCGCCGCTGGCGTCGACGTTAAGATCGCCTATGACGCCGGCAAGCCCACCGCTCTCGCGACAGCCGCAGCCGACTTCGCCGCCGCGGCTGCAGATCCCGCGCCAATCGGCACGGAGCAATTTCTTCAGACCGCATTTGCCGAGTCCAACGTCCTGCTGAAGGCTATCCACGGTCAAAAGCTGATGCACAATAAATATATCGTCAGGGACGGAAACACGCTCGCCGGCGCCGTCTGGACTGGATCGACCAATTTTACGGACGACGCATGGACGTTTCAGGAAAACAACATCATTATTGTTGAATCTTCGGAGCTTTGCGTCTTCTATGAAAACGACTTCAACGATCTGTGGAGCACAGGCGACATCGCCGGGACCGGAGCCGGCGATTACGCAAATGTTATTGTCGAAGGAACCCGCGTCGAGGTGAATTTTTCTCCGGCCAACGGCCCTAAGATCGACCAACGTATCGCGTCGATCATCGGCAGCGCTAGGCGCAGAATACGGATCGCCTCTATGCTCATCTCATCGCGCGGCGTCATCGCAGCTCTGGACGACGCTATTGACAGCGCGCAGGTCGCATCCTTTGCTGGTGTCTACGATAAGACGCAGATGCAGCAGACACTCGACTCATGGACGCAAATCAGGCGGACCGATTGGGTGGATTCGTTTAAACATGTCGCAGTCGGTCTGGCGACTAAGGTCTCAATTCCCTATGCGCCGGACTCCAAGCATAATTTCATGCATGACAAAATCATCGTCTGCGATGATCTGGTGTTGACGGGCAGCTTCAATTTTTCTCGCAGCGCGACGTTCAACGCCGAGAATATTCTTCTGATCCAAGACACAGCTCTGGCTGATCGCTACGCAAGCTATATCGACGCGTTGATTGCCACTTATCGCGACTGAGGATTATCACCGCACCGCGGTAGCCTCTTTCTTCGACTCAAGCATTATTAGGTTACACTCCTCAATCGGTTATGCGTTATTCGCGGGCGACACATCTATTAACGTCGCGTACGTACGACTCTGAAAACGCTATGCACAGGGCTGCTCAATATTGCTTAGCCTTTGAAGGCTATCTCAGCACTTGTGAGTTCCGCTATGCCCCTGATGCCTCGAATGAGCGCGCCGCGTGGTGACAGCCGGGCGCCAAAATGCGCCGCACTGTTGATCGGCAAATCAGCGACCCATGTCGCGTCAATCACACGCGTGACGTGATTGACGGGATTGGGCCAACCTTCGGGCAAGTCGGCGCGCGGCGCGCCGTAAACCACACGGCGCTCTTCAGTTTGCGCCAAATACGCTGCGATTTGCGGTGCCAAAATATGCGTTTCGATGTTGGCGCCGCTCCAGTTCCAGGGTGGAGTGGCGCCGATACACAAGGCGCGGTCCCCCACAAGCTGGGGTCGCGGCGCACCGTTGTAAGCGACGGTTGGGTCGGGCGGATTGGTCAGTCGCGTCAGAAACCACAGTTGCGGTTTGATGGAGCTTAGGGTGATGGCACCGTCAGCACGCCACTCGCGGTTGCCATAAAGCACGACGCCTGTACCGATGAAAGGACGCAGCCTTTCTTGCATGCTGGCATCATTGAGAACGATCTGGCGCCGCGCGTTCACCCGCAAACTCACAGGACCGTCCTTTACGCCATTATCGAAAAGCCGTCCCTGAGCCCAATCGGTGAAAGCGATATCTGGGTCACTAAGAACAGGCGCAGACTCTTCGACGAAAATCTGACCATAACCATCGGGCCAGCCATAGACAGCGACATCATAGCTTGTCATGAAGGCGCTCAGATCGCCGGCGAAGCTTTCGAGCGCATCGTCATTGCAGACGAGTGGATAGTCCCTTTGCCCAACGACGAGGGAAAGCCGCTGCGCCAGATCCTTGGTCGTCGGCGTCATGCGGATGGCGCCACGCACGCATGGTGCAGGCAAATCGTCGTAAAAATCTAACCCGAGGCGGCGAAGCGCGTCCGGCTGAAAGCCGCTGGCGGGCGCTGTGAGCGCATTGCCGGCTTGCAGTAATCCTTCCGCCAAGGGCTGAAGTTTGGCAGGCGTGACTTCGCCGCTAAGCGCACCGGCGATCGTTGAAGCCAATTCGCCGCTAGCGCGCGCGCGGTTCACAACTGATTGAAACCAGTACGCAGCACCCACGATCTCCGCCGAGAGAAACTTTCCGAAATTTCGACTCTTGTCGAAAGTGATGGCGTCGCTGATCGGCATGGCGGATATCCCTTGCTTCGAATTTGAAGGATGATATCGTACGGGAAATCAGATTTCGACTGCCGATCGGCATGGGTGCTGTGAGCGAAACAATGGACGCTAGGCCCGATCTCAGCCAACGCTTTCGCTGCATTGCCGCAAGAAAGCGCGACGATGACCCTTGGGTCGACACGGCGGCGCAATTGGTCGTCTGGTCGGATTTGTATGATCGCACTGCGCGCGCATCGAGCGCCGGATTGCGCCCTGTAATCGGCGTAGATCTCGATCTGACGAGCCTGTTAGCTCCTGAAAAGTCCGTGGAGACCGTATCAAATCTGGTTGCTTCGCTTGACGATTTAGCGAGCCAGATTGCAGAGTCGGATCGCGGTGCGATCGATTGCCTCAAAGAAATCTGGTGCCAGACTGCGCCGGCGCTGCTCCCCGGCTACACAACGACGGCGATCGAAGCCTATTCCCTATACATAGCTGCACAGATTCAGAACCGGGCCAGCGTCAATTTTTCCTCCGAATCTCTCGCCCTCGTTGAGCACTGGATCAACCAGAAAATCTTCGCGATTTTGCGGGGCGGCTATTGGTCGCGCGATTTGTCCAAGGATCATGTCTCGCCGGGCATTCAAAACTGGGCGAGCCGCATTCATGCGGCTGGCGGCGAAATCGCATTCATGTCCAATCGTGATCCGTCGACCCGAGACGTCACCGTCGGCAAGTTGAAAAGCATGATCGACGATCCGTCGCAGCTGTTTGCTTTCTTTGGCCCGGGCGGGCCGGATTTTGACGCGTCATCGAAGGCTGCCGCCGCTCGCGCGATTGAAGCGGGCACGCCAGCGGGCGTTTATTTCGCGACGACGCCAAACGGTCAGCCGCAATTTCCACTGCCTAGCGAGAGCTATATAGGCGCGGGAGTTCTCGTCGCGATCATTGACGACCGCGACGAAAATCGCAACGCGGTGATCGACGCGGCCCAGCATTCAGCCTCACAATTGGCGCAAGCTGGCCTCGGCGGCGTCATGGACATTGCGAGCGCAGCGATAGGGTTTTGTCCTGAGATCGCGGCGATTGAAGCGCCGGCTATTGTCAGCTCTTATGAAATTCGAGATGCACATGCTGGATGAGTCCAACCCGCCGATCGATTGTAGAATCGAAATTGGCGACTTTCGTTTTGTTCTCGTCAGCGAGATCAGACGCCTGCTGATTGAAGCGCGACAGAGAGCCGAAGCGCAGGAGACGCCAGATTTTGTTAGCCGCGACGCGGCGACATTGATTCGGCGGGAGTCGCTCGAAGAGGCGATCGCCGAGCTGACGAAATTGGCAAATGCGATCGCCGCAGCACACCCGACTCTGGTCGATCTCACAAACGGCGTTATAAAACACGCCAATCGAGCGCAAAGGGCCCCGGACGCAGCCGCCTTGATCGTTTTGCAGGCGGACGTGACTACCTTGTTCCAGACCCCGGGGGAGCCCAAGAGTGATCCGCAGGTCAAAATCGAAGCCCGCGACGCCGCGATCATTCTAACTGTCCCCGCGAGCGAAGAGGACGCGTGGAACGAAGCGACGGCGACCGGCGACGAATTCACCGTCGCTGTGAAAGCTTCGGATCACCAACAAAGATATTTCTCGGCGCTGAGCCGAATGATTGATCGCGCCCGCGTTGCTTCGCGAGACCTTTCTGGCCCGGAGCAATTTGCGCGGGCGGTGGGCTATCATGCGCTCGAAAGCGGCTTTTCACCCCCAGCCGCCTTTCGTGGTATTGGAGTATACGGTTTTCGACCCTATCAATCCTATCTATCGCTTGCTGACCCCGGCGATGGGCACAATTCCGTCACCTGCCTCAACGCGTCGCTGTTGGCGGGGGTGGTCGTGCATGTTGAGCATATCGACCGCGGCGCGATCGACGATCGCGAGATCATTGAGGCCTATCGCCTGCCGGCGCCACTCAACGCCGCGCGCGTGCGACTTCAGACAGGCATTGCGGCACCCTGCACCGCCTACGTCGGACGCCCTTTATTCGAAAACGGCGCAACTCCCGATTCAACGGGCAATGTGCTGCTGGCAGCGCGATTTGACGATGATCTATTGAAAACGGCACATTCTTCGGCGAGCGCCTGTTCTGTGATGTTCGCCAGCGGAGTCGCCGATTGTAAATTAGGCATGGAGCGCATGACGGCGCAGCAAATGATTCGTTTCCTGACGGCCGTCGCAGGCAACGTGTCTCGCGATCACTATCGACAATATCTTTCGGCGGCGTTCAACATCAATGTCCCTATCTTTGACGATCGCGATCCAGCTGCGTCCGCCTGGGTCAGCGACCGTTACAAAATCGCACAGCTCGCGATAGACCTTGCGGTCAGCGGACAGGTTGAGAAAGTCACGTGGGATGGTGCATCCAATCTGGCGACTAGCGACCCGATCATCAACGCCTTCACCGCTCCACAATGGCTGTCGCTCATTCATCGCGCGCATGAAAATGGGCTAGAGACTTATATTTCAGCCGGTATGAATAATTCGCACATGGCGAATTGCGTTTATAGCGGAGTGGACGGCGTCGGAATCGGCACCAGCCTGCATTACCGCAAGCTTGGCGTAATGGGCCAGCTCAAGCCAAAGGCGATTCTTGACGTTCTTAAGACACGTGACGATGCCGCGAAGACGCCGCGCGGCGTCGGAGCGGGCATGTTGGCGACACTTGATCGTCTGCACTTCGAAGGGATTTTGACAGATACGCTCGAATCTTTGCGTTCTCGCCTGTTCGAGGCACTCACCGGCGCTTCCGGTCTCGCGGGCGACGGGACCCTCGCCCCGCTCCTTGAGGAAATTCGTGCTGATCTGCTTTGGATCGCGATGGAGCGCCATAAGTCGGAAAGCTACTTGAAGCACCCAGTGATCGCCCAGGCCGAACGCCGGCTGATCGCACAGGAATTACATGGCGTTGCGCCGAGGCAAATCGCCGCGCGCGTCAATTTAGACCAACTGACTGCGCAATTCCGAGCCGCGCTCACACGCGGGGATGTTGCCGAGCTGACGGAGATTATGAGATGACCCCTCCAGGTTTTCGCGGTTATTATGAAGGCACTGACGGTCATGCTTTTTTGCAGTTGCCGCGAAATGTTGATCCCAAGCAGGACGGGACAAAATTCGCGGCCGGCCATGCACCGATTTTTCCAACCGACGTCGCGGCCAACAGCGTTGCGCTCGACGATTTCGATAAGATGATGGAGAGCGTCATCCCTGCGGATGTTTTGGCGCGCATGGATCAGGTTATCAACGCCGGCGTGGCGCTCGCGGCGCGCGGTCTTGCGGACTCGCCGCCGCTAGAACACAAGGAATGGCGACGAGGTATCATTTTGTCCTGGTCGCATGCGCGCGATCTGGCTGTCATCTTGGACGCATTGGGCCATCCGCATCCCACAGCGAATCGTCACGACGTCGATGAAGTAGTTCTCGGCAAACACTTGAAGGAGCGGCTGAACAGCGCCGACCAATGGTACAGGGATTATGTGGAGGCACTGGATGACGGCGCCTGGGTCAATGTCGGCTTTTTCAATCCGCACCTCTCCGCTTCTATGTATAAGTGGGGCGATACGAAAACCGGCGTGCAAAATGCTATGGATGCCCATCGGCTCGCGGCGCACCATCTTGGCAATCCCGAAACTCCGGTAGACTGGATCGAGCGCGCAGCCAATTTCGTGATCCATCACATTCCACGCGAGCACTGGGGCATTCGACACGAGCCTCGTGGCGAATATTCTGATCTTGAGTCGAAAATGGCTCAAGATCCGACGATGAAGGATTCCGAGATCGGCAAAGCCATCGCGCGCGACGTTGCGGCTCTTTGTCAGTTGCTTGAGGCGGAAGGCAAAATCGTGCCGTGGGGCCAGCTCGCCGTTCCGCAGGACGCCCTGCCCCCCACGCTGATCGAACATGCTTTCCTGGTTCAACGGGCAGGGCCGCCCCTCGACCAAAACGACCCGCATTATTCCGAGGCGCTCAAACAACTGGAGAGCGCGCGCGCGATCATCTCGCGCGTCCCAGAGGCGATCGCCAAAGCGGCGAGCGAAGGCCGCGCGGACCTCGCCGCAGCCTATAAGAGGATGCTGGGTGATGGCTGATCTCGAATTACAAAAGAAGAACGCGGCGATCCGGGCGGTCGACGAGGTTCAATCCGACATGCTGGTCGGCTTGGGGACGGGAACGACGGCGGCTTACGCCGTACGCGAAATTGCCCGAAAGATCGCGATGGAAAACCTGCGGATCGTCGCGACGACCACGTCTTCCGCCACAGAGACGCTTGCAACGTCTCTAAATATTCCGCTGCGCCCATTTTCGGAGATCTCCGCCGTTGATCTTGACATCGATGGCGCAGACGATATCGATCCCCAATTTCGCGCGATTAAAGGCGGCGGTGGCGCGCTGTTTCGCGAAAAAATCGTCGCCGCCTCCGCGACCCGGACGATCATCATTGTCGATAGCAGCAAGTCAGTGGACGTCCTCGGACGCTCGCGCCTGCCTGTCGAAACGCATCCTTTCGCGTTACGTTTTGTCGAAAAGCGGCTTTCCGAATACGGCGCGCCGGTTGTGCTCCGCACAAAATCCGACGGCTCACCGTTCCTGACCGATCAAAACGCCAATATTTTCGACCTATCCTTAGGTGTAATCGACAATCCGGAGGATTTGGCTTCGCAACTGCAATCGCTCCCGGGCGTCCTGGCTCACGGTCTGTTCCTGGGGCTGATCGATTCGGTGGTCGTTGGTCAGGATGACGGCACCATCGTCAAGACAAGGGACACAAGTTGATCGGCGCTTCGTAGCTTCCGCAGCGAGCTGCGTTGGGATCGGTTTCGTTAGTGAACGCCGACGGAAACATTGGCGGCGGCTCATCTGGAAGTCTGCAAGGCTGGAGGATCATATGGCCAAACAATTTCCGCTCATCAAAAATCCACCATTTAATCCCGTAGTTTCTGGTCCCTACAGCTCTTCCGAATTGCTTGACTCATTTAAACCCGACGATCCCTTGAGTATCACAAGGACGCTAGATTTCAAGAGTTACGCTTATTTCCAACAACAGGGCCGCACGACAATCCGCGATCCTTACGCCAGCATGATGGAAGCGTTGCATGACGCCTCGATCGTGCGGGGTATGAACGTGTTTTTGTCTGATGCGGCCAATGCCGGCCGACGCCCCGTCGCTATCATGGGGGGCCACAATGAGCCGCGTGGTAGCGATACTTACGTGAAGGTCGCGCAGATCGCTAAGCTTTTGTCTGAGCGCGGCTATCTTCTCGCGAGCGGCGGCGGGCCAGGTTGCATGGAGGCGACGCATCTTGGCGCGCGCTTCGCTGGGCGCGGGGACCACGAGCTTAACGCCGCGATTGAAACACTGAAGCAAAAGGCCCAATTACCAGAGAATCTCACCAATATATTGACGGTCGATTCGGAAGGCCAATGGTGGCTGAACGAAGACATCGCCCGGCAAATGCACGAATGGGCCTTACCAGCGTGGCGCCTAGCAATTGAAACGAAAGACAAATTAACCTCGGATAACAGTAGCCTCGCGGTTCCAACTTGGCACTATGGCCATGAACCACTGTCGCCATTTGCGACCGATGTCGCAAAATATTTTCTGAATAGCATTCGTGAGGATGTGCTCCTCGCTCTGGCTGGGTGTGGCATTGTTTTTTCGGAGGGACGCGGTGGAACTGTCCAGGAAGTATTCCAAGAGGCTGCGAAAATATATTATCGTGATAAATCCAAAAATGAGCCGATCACTTCAATGATATTCTTGGATTCGAAATTCTGGACGACGCCTACTGTGGCGAAGTCGACTCCGCATTTGCCGGTTTCTGGGTTACTCTATGAGCTGTTTGTTTCGACCCAAAATATGACAGATGATGAGTTTAAGAAATATATTCAGTTTAAGGACACCGTTTTGGATGTGGTTGCGAGCATAGAGGCCAATGGGCCGCATTCGGAAGTGATGGTGCGTCGTCTTAATGCGATAGGCGTGAAGAACCTTGATACTGAGGTGATTTCCGCCGCACATCATTTACGAATTAACGCCTTAGCAAAGCTGCCGTTGGATTAGGTGTGATCGAAAAACCTACCCGAGCTGGCATTACTCGCGCTGCTGTCGGAAAACTTGAACATCAGCAAGAGGCAGAGTGGAGATGTTCTCGTCTTTAACCGGGAAGCGACGGCGTATATCCTTCTTCGTGAAGTAGCCGCCAGAACGACCGCTCAGACCAGCGACGCTCCTGCTTATATAGCCCGCGCCGACGGGCGGTGTAGATCGCGGCGACTTTGTCCAGCTCCGCAGCGTAGCCAGAGGGGGGCGCGCCGGCCCGCATCGTTTGAACAGCCTCGGCGGCGGTCATGCCGGTATAGAGCGCGTTGAAGAGGCCCTGTCCGGCGATTGGATCGAAGGAGAGCGCCGCGTCACCGCAAGCGACCCAGCCTTCCCCAATCGGCGGATCGAGGCGCGCGCCGCGCGCGTCCCGGACAGCAAGGTCCGGCGCGAAGGCGAGTCCCCCGAAAAGCCCCGCAAGACCATGACATTCGGCGACAGCATCGCCCCAGACCGCTGGCGACGAAAGCATCCGGGCGGCCAGTTGCGGAGTGGTGTGATAGCCGAAAGCCCATCGTCCATCGCCAAGACGCCCGGCATAGACCCAGCCGTCCGGACCGGCCGCGATCACCGTCCGGGTTAGATCGCCGTTTCTTTCCGGCCAACCGGTTCTGTAAATCGCGACGAGCGGCGACGAGCGCCGACGCCGAGCGCCGATGAGACGCGACAGACGCGCCCGGCGGCCCGTTGCGTCGATCAGCC
>Ga0182030_10026541_pt1 | contig 10478 bp, 4 predicted proteins | sample 812S3MmetaG_FD_121299 | JGI IMG/M metagenome (GOLD analysis project Ga0182030, IMG submission 121299) | Permafrost microbial communities from Stordalen Mire, Sweden - 812S3M metaG (Illumina Assembly) | ecosystem: Environmental > Terrestrial > Soil > Wetlands > Permafrost | place: Sweden... | reverse complement strand
CGTCGGGCTGGCGTTGGCTCTGGCGGGTTGCAACGCCGGGCCGGGCCCCGTGGCGGGGCTTACGGGCGGAGGTTCGACCATGCAGGCGGCGGGAGGCGGCAACGTCGCCTTCGCGGAGTTCAAGACCTCCGCCTTTCCCTATCGCGGCATGATCCCGGCTGACGCCGACACCAACGAGCGGGCGAAGCCGTTCCTCGACGTCAACGCCGACGGCCGACTCGGCCATACCTCGCCGCGCGGCGGCCTGCTATGGGAAGACACGACCTATAACGATCGTCACGTGCTGCTCGCCGCCGGCCCGGATTTCGACCCCGGCCGGCCCGGCGTCATGGTCGTCTATTTCCACGGCAACCAGACGATCCTGGCGCGCGACGTCGTCGACCGCCAGCAGACGGTCCGCCAGCTCGCCCAATCGAACCTCAACGCCGTGATGGTCGCGCCGCAACTCGCCGTCGACGCTCCCGATTCGAGCGCCGGCAATTTCTGGCGCCCCGGCGCGTTCGCCCAGTTCCTTGATGAAGCGGCGGGCAAACTCGCCGAGCAATATCCCGGGACCTCGCGCTGGACCTTCCAACGCATGCCGGTGATCGTCGTGGCCTACAGCGGCGGCTACATGGCCGCCGCCTATTCGTTGGTCGAGGGCGGCGCCGGCGACCGCGTCCGCGGCGTGGTGCTGCTCGATGCGCTCTACGGCGAGGTCGACAAGTTCGCGCGCTGGGTCGAGGCGTCGCGTGGCGGCGCCTTTTTCGTCAGCGCCTATTCGACCTCGACCCGCGACCAGAACGCCGCGCTGCGCGCGCAATTGCAGCGCGAAGGGATTGCGGTCGAGAACGGGCTGCCCGACGGTCTCAGGCCGGGCGTCGTCGCCTTTGTCGATTCCGGCGACGTCAATCACGACAATTTCGTCAGCGCCGCCTGGACCAACGACCCGCTCAGCGCCGTGCTGTCGCGCGTCGAGCGCTGAGATTCGCTTCCGCCCGCCGCTATTGTGAAACCTCGGTGGCGACGATGCGCTGACGCGCGGCGGCGAGGCCGGCGTCGTTCGCCCGCTGGTAATAGCCGCGCGCGCGCGCCGCGTCGCCCTTGACGCCGATCGCGCCGAGGCGGGCCAAAGTCGCGGGATCGTAGGCGTCGCCGAGAACCAGCAGGGAGCGGGCGTCGCCCGCGTCGGCGGCGCGCTCGAGGAAAGCGCGGGCGGCGGCGACGTCGCCGCCCGCCAGCGCGACGAGACCCTGCGCCCGGAGCCGCCGCGCGTCGTCGCTCGGCGCGCTGAAGTCGATATTTGTCGACGTCAGGGTCAGGTCGCGCGTCGGACCGTTAGCGGTTTGCTTCGCGCCCGGTCGGGCGTCGCGCAACGCTTGAGCAAGCTTGTCGAACGCCGATTTCTCAAGCCCGACCGACGCCGATTGCGCGATCCGCTGGGATTGCTCGACGGCGGGTCGCGCCACGACCGTCATGGATTGGTTCTGCGGCCAGTACGCCAGACTGAGCGCCCCGATAGCGCCGCCCGCGAACAGACCGGCCACCGACTTCAGTAGGATCGGCATTGTTGCGCGCCTCCGTTCATTGCGCCGCCCCGCGCCATTGCATCAGACTGTCGTAGAGACGATCGGAATCCTGCGCAGCCGGACCGCCGGCGGCGCTCGCCGCGCCGCGCGCGACAGCGCGAAACGATTGCAGCGACGCGTCGGAGGCCGGCCGGGCCGCGTCGATCCACTCTTGCGCCGCACGCAGACGCGGCCAGGACGCCTCGGCGGCGAGATTGACGTCGCGCCAGGCGCCGTCCTTGTCGGGGACGAGCAGTCGGTCGAAGCCCTCGAAGAAGGTCTTGGTCAGCGCGGCCGCGGCCTGAGCGCGCAGCGAACCAGGCGCGGCGTCGAGGGCGATGAGCGCACGCGGCGCGGCGACGGTGTCGATCCTTTCGCCTTCGCCGATGAGGTTGGGACGATCTTTAGCGGTCAGGCGCACCGGCGCGTAGTCCGTTCGCAACGTCGACGTCCAGAGGACCGCGAGTTCGTGGAAACGCCGGTCGGCGCCGAATTGCGCCAGCGCTGGCGCACAGCGTCCATCGACCGCGGCGACTGCGGCGAGACGTCCGGCCGCGAGGTCGTTGAGCGCGTCGGCGAACGGCTCGTAGACGGGCCGCGGCGCGACGCCGAGCGCGCTGAAGAGAGTGGCTGCGCTCGCCGCGTCGGCGCTGTCGGCGGGACCGAAGCCGACTTCGCGTCCTGCGAGCTGGCGAAGGTCGGCGACGTCGCGCGCGGCGATGATCTCGATCGGCTCGCCGCTGAGCTTGGCGATTAACGGCGTACGCTCACGCCAGGCGGCGCTCGCCTGCGGGTCGGCGACGAGCGCGTCCAACGGCGCGATCGCGAGGTCGGCGCTGTCGTGGTCGACTGCGGCGCTGAGCGCGGCGACCGAGACCCCGCCCGCGACGATCTTGCCGTCGGCGCCGCCTGCTTGCAGCGCCGCGACGAAGTCGCCGGCGAGACGGCTCGCGCAGGCGTCGTCGGGATCGGCGAGCAAGGTGAAGCCGCCGGGACGCGGCGCGGACGGGGCGGGGACGGCGGCGCTCTGGCCTTGGTGCTTGGCGCTCGGCGCCGGAGTCTTGGCGCTTTGCTCGCGGTCTTTCGTTTTGAGTTTGTTGCGCCAAGCCCCGCGCCAAAGCACGACCTTGCCGTTTCGCACCACCGGATGGTCGTAGCGCACCATGCCGGGCGGCGTCGTCGAGACGGCGCTGCGGGCCGAAGCTGGCGCAGCGTCGCCGGTCGCCGACGTGTCGCCGGTCGGCGCGGCCTGCGCGGAAGCTGTCGTCGTAGCGGCCGCAATCGCGGCGGCCGCGACGAGGCAAGCGCAGCGCCTGCGTTCAGTGAGGGGCATTTGCAGTTGGTCGGCTGACGCGACGCGCCGGCCCGACCGCCGCCTACTCACGATGGTCCTCATGGCCGCAGTCTAGAAAGGAAACTTTGGCCTCATCAGGGCCTTAGCAGGGCAATTGGCGGACCTCGGCGCCGCGTCCTCGCCGCATTTCGCTCAGCGCGCCGCAAGGTTGGCGAGCGCGGCGTCGAGTTCCGCGGCGGCGACCTCGACCGCTTCGGCGCCGGTCAGCCAAATGAGAAAGGCGCGGATCGGCCGATCGGGATAGAGCGCCGTCAGCGCCGCGCGATAAAGCGCGAGCTGCGCGACATGGGCGGGGTGGTTCGCGCCAGTCGGTCTCGCGCCGGTCTTGTAATCGGCGAGGTAGACCGCGTCGGCGGCGACCGCGAGGCGGTCGATGCGGCCGACGAACGGCAGCCCCGGTCCGCCCTCGCGCGGCGCGGCGCCGGCGATCGCAACCTCTGCGCGCGAACCAGCGGCGAACAGCGGCGCAAGTTCGGGAAGCGCCAGCAACGCAAGGGAAGCCTCGACCAGCGCGGCGCGTTCAACTTCGGCGAGCGCGCCGCTCTGCGCCGAGAGGAAACTCAGCGCGGCCTCGCGCCGGCGTGCGGGCGCGACGTCGGGCAGGCGTTGAAGCAATGCGTGGGCGAGCACGCCCGCTTGGCGGCGGCCACGACCGGAATCGTCGGTTCGTCGTTGCGGCGCGGCGGCGCGCGACGGGCTCACAATCGCCAGCGGGGCTTCCGGAGTCGCCGCGCGGCGCAGCCAGTCCGGCTCGACGAGCGGCGGCCGCGTCGGCGCGGAGTCGGCGCGTTCGTCGCCGCGCGGCGGCTCGCCAAAGCGCGCGATCGACTCGCTGGCGTCCCACGGCGCCGGGACTGGTCGCAGCCGTTCGCCGAGCCCGGCGTCGATCAGTTCGCGCCAATTGTCTTCGGCCGGGCCGTTGACGCCGTGATGACCGACGACGATCAGCCTTTGCGCGGCTCGCGTCATCGCGACATAGAGCAGGCGACGATGCTCGCCGGCTGCGGCGGCGAGCATGCGCGCGCGCGCGTCGGCGAGCGGCGCGGAATCCTCGCCCTTGCGCAACGCCCAGACGAACAGAGGTGAGCCGGCTTCACGATCGCCGAGGTCGAGCAGGCGCTCGGTCATGCGTGTATAGCCGACCGAGCAGGCGTCGGCGAGAAAGACGATCGGCCCCTCGAGGCCCTTGGCGGCGTGCACGGTCATGACGCGCACACCGTCGCTTCTGGCCTCCATGTCGCGCTTCACCGGCGCGTCGTCGGCTTCGAGTTCGGCGAGGAAGGCGGCGAGCGAGGGCGCCTGTTCGCGCTCGTGGGCGAGCGCCAAAGCCATGACTTCGTCGATCGCATCGCTCGCTTCGGGGCCGAGACGCTCCAGCAGCGCGCGCCGTCCGCCGTCGGCGCCGAGCAGCGCCGCGTAGAACGCGAACGGCGTGCGTTCGCGCGCGCGTCGCCGCCAGGTCTCGAGCCGCTCGCGCGCGGCGACGAAACGCGGCTCGCCCGCCGCGGCAAGCGCGTCGAACAGCGAGCCGGCGCGCCCCGGCGCGATCGCCAGCAGGTCGTCGTCGTCGAGACCGATCAGCGGCGACTTGAGGACAGTCGCGACGGTCAGATCGTCGTCGAGCAGCAGCGCGGCGCGGCCGGCGGCGGCGAGGTCCATCGCCGCCAGCGAGTCGCGCAGCAACAGCCGGTCGGCGCCGGCGGTCGCAATGTCGTTTTCCTTCAGCGCGCGGATCATCGCCTCGAAGAAGGCGCCGCGCGAGCGCACCAGGACCATCACGTCGCCAGGCAGAATGCGGCGCAACCGTCCGGCGGCGACGTCATGGACACGTTCGGCGGCGTCCGGCGCCAGCCAGGACTTGACCGTCGCGGCGATGCGGCGCGCCGCGATCACCGCCGGGTCGGCGCCGCTCGCCTCGTCGACCGGCATGCGCCAGTCCTCGCGCTCGGGCGTCTTGGTCGCGCCGATCGGCGGCCAGACCTCGATCACGCCCTCGAGATCGTCACGCAGCGCCTCGTGCGACGGCGGCGGCGCGTCGTCGCCGGTCAGCCCGCGCCATGCCCGCTCGGCGGCGAAGACCGCATCGACGCCTTTGAGGATGTCCGGCGCGGAGCGGAACGAAACCGACAACGGCACCGAAGCGAAGGCGAGCTTCGCCTCCTCATGGCGAAGCGCCAGCCGACGGCGCATCGCCGAGAACATATGCGGCGCGGCGCCCTGGAACGAGAAGATCGACTGTTTCTCGTCGCCGACGGCGAAAAGAGTGCGTTGGGCGCCGCGCGCGCCTTCGCCGGAGAGAAACTCTTCGCTGAGCTTGGCGAGGATCGCCCATTGCGCCGGCGAAGTGTCCTGCGCCTCGTCGATCAGCAGATGCTCGAGCGAAGCGTCGAGTTTGTAGAGCACCCAGGCGGCGTCGGCGCGTTCGAGCAATGCGCGGGCGCGAGCGATGAGGTCGTCGTAGTCGAGCAGGCCGCGCGCGCCCTTTAACGCCGCGTAGCGTTTGATCGTCGCCTCGGCGACGCGGTAGAGCGCAACGCTGCGTTCGAGCGCCGCGGCGCTGCGCAGCCGATCGCGCAGCGCGACGAGCCGTTCCTGTTCGGCGGCGAGGCGCTGCGGCAGGCTGGGCAGGCGCTTGGCGAGCGCGTCGGTGACCAGGCGTTGTTTCTCGCCGCCGCGCGGCTTGCCGTCGTTGGTGAAAAATGCATCGATATAGGCGACGAGGCGCAATTCATCGTCGCCGGCGGCGAGGGCGCCGCGAAGCCGGCCAGCAAGGTCGCGCTCAGTCTTGCTTCCCTCGGCGAGAACGCCGATCCAATCGGTCCATTGCGGCGCGAGCGTCAGCATCCGCCTTTTGATCGCCGCGCTCGTCTCGCTCGCGTCGAGGTCGAGCGCGCGTCGCAACGCCGTCGCATAGGCTTCGGCGTCGCCGATGGCGTCGAATTCGGCTCGCCGCGACAGCGTCTCGGCAAGCAACGCGTCGAAGCCCTCGGCGCCGGCCTCGCGCGCGACGCGCGCGACTTCCGCTTCGCGCTCCGGCGCGCGCAGATCCTCGGCGAAGGCGCGGGCGCGCGCTTCGACGATCAGCGCCGCCGCCTCGCGATCGTCGGCGACGCTGAAGCTCGCCGGAACGTTGGCCTCGAATGGGAAGAGATGCAGCAGGCGCTCGCAGAAGGCGTGGATCGTTTGGATCTTCAATCCGCCCGGGGTCTCGATCGCGCGCGCGAACAGGCGGCGAGCGAACGCAAGACCTTGCGCGTTCGGCCTCGGCGCGCCGAGTTCGACGATCGCTTCGCTTAAGTCTGCGTCGTCGAGGCCGGTCCACGACGCCAGCGTCTCGAATACGCGCGCCGCCATATTGGCGGCGGCGGTCTTGGTGAAGGTCAGACAGAGCAGTCCCGAGGGCGCGGCGCCGGCGATGAGCAGCCGCAGCACCCGTTGCGTCAGCACATGGGTCTTGCCGGAGCCGGCGTTGGCCGAGACCCAGGCCGAGGCGGCCGGGTCCGAGGCCTGGCGCTGGCGCTCCCGCACCGGCAGCGGAATATCGAGCCGCTGCCCGTTCATGCTTCGTCCGCCGTCGGTTCGTCGGACTGGCCGGCGGTCGCCGACCATTCCTTGACCCGCGCCAGGTGGTCATAGTCGCCCGCCCGCTTGGCGAATTTGGGAAACAGCCGCGGCGGGTAGGGCGTCGCCGGATCGGCGAATTGCGCCAGCAACGCCCTCAGCCCGTCGAAGTGGCGCGCCGCCACGGCGCCGAAATCGACGAAGTTGAGGCGCTTCACTTCGCCCCCCTCGGCGCCGCCGAGTTTGAAATAGAGCGCTTCGGTCGTTTCGATCGCCGGCGCGCCCTCGAACGCGCCGTTAGCCAGCATCGTCGCTTCGAGGGTCAGTTGCGGCGCGAAGCCAACCTCGACCTCGCGCTTTCCCGGCGGCGCGCCGGTCTTGTAGTCGATCAGCGCAGCGCCGCCGCCGCTGAGGATCTCGATGCGATCGGCGCGCGCGGTGAGAGTGAAGCGCGAACCGTCGTCGAGGGGGAATTCGAACTTGCCCTTGCGCTCGACGAGAACGCGCGCGGCGCGGGCGCGCCGCTCGGCGTCGAAAATCAGGAAGGCGTCCAGCCCGACGACGATGCGCGGCCAGCGCAGGGCGCGGAAACTCGGGTCGGTGAGCGGCGCGGCGAAATGCGCCGCGGCGAGGCGAAGCAGGCGGGCGCGCGCTTCGGCGGGCGAGGCGCCGCCGGCGAAGGATTCGCCGAAAGCCTGCAGCGCCGCGTGCCAAAGGTCGCCGATCTCGCGCGGGCCGATGGTCGGGCCGACCGGCGCGAGCGGCGCCAACTCGAGAACGCGCTCGGCGAAGATCGCGTAAGGGTCGCGACGCAGGGTCTCGATGCGGGTGACGCTCAGCTGAGCAGGCCGCAGCGCGAGCGGCGGCCTCGGTTCGGGGCGTCGCCCCGGCCGATAAGCGGCGGGGCGGTCGAGCGCCTGCGCGAGCGCGAGATAGCGCGCGCCGCGCGCCTCGGCGGCGGCGTATGCGGTCTTGCCGGCGACGGCTGCGATGCGCTGGAGAAAACGCGAAGCGACAGTCGGCGCGCCGCTGCGCTTGCGCGCGCGGCTGACGATCGCTCGCGGAGCGCCGAGCGCGGCGACGAAGTCGTGCGCGGTCTGGCCAATCCGCCGCTCCGGCGGCGACAGGCCGAGCGCGGCGCGCATCGAGCGGTTGAGGAAGGCGTCGGTCTCGGCCGCGGGCGGCCAGACGGTCTCGTCGAGGCCGGCGAGCAGCGCGAGGTCGAAATCGAGCAGCCGCGCTTCGAGCAGGCCGAGGATCTGCAGGCGCGGGTGTGTGGCGCGCGACGGCGGCGCGCGTTTGGCCGCCAGCACTGCGTCGAACAGCGCCGCGTAGTCGGCGAGCGAGCAACGGAAGCCGGGGTCGGCCTCCGACGTCCATTCGTCGAGCAGCGCCTCCAGCGCTTCGCCGCCGCCCGCGTCGCGCCAATCGCAATCCTCGGCGGAAAGCGCGGCGAGAGCGGCGCGGTGAGCGGCGACGAAGTCGGCCAGGGGCGCGTCGGGCCCCAGCGCGCGCAGAGGCGCGAGCGCCGCGGCGGCGTCGGCCAACAGCGCTTCTGCGGCGCTCCACTCGGCTTCGGTGAGTCGCTTGCGCGCCGGATGGGCGTGCGATTCGCTTTGGGCTTCGCGCCCCGCGGCAAGCGCCGCCGCCGGGTCGGCGAGGCCGCCGGGCGGCAGGACTATGCGGAAGACGCCGATCTCGAGCGCCCGCGCCGCCGCGTCGAACACTTGCTGCGTGCGGTCGAGGCGCGTCAGCCGGTCGGCGAACAAGGCGGCGAGCGGCGAGGGCGCAAAGTCGCGCGCGGCGGCGAGCGCCAACCGCGCGAAGACGCCCGCCTGCGTTTCGCCGAGCGGGCGGCCGGCGGACGCTTCGACCTCGATCCCCCAGCGTGCAAGCTCGGCGGCGACGCGCCGCGCGACGGCGACGTCGGGCGTGACCAGCGCCGCGGTGCGGCCGGGCGTCGTCAACGTTTCGCGCATGGCGCAGGCGAGCGCCAGCGCCTCCTCGTTCTCGTCGGCGGCTTCAAGGATCGCCACGCCGGCGAGCGCGCTTTCGATCGACGCTTCGGCAACCGCGCCGTCGGCGCGCTCGCGGCGCCAAGCGTCGGTCGAGTCGGCCGGGCGCAGCGCTTGGCTGATGAAGCGCGCGCGGGCGCCGAGCGCTGGAGCGGCTTCGCCGAGCGGACGCACGGCGTCGCGGCCGACGCCGACGATCTGCAGCAGCCGGTAAAGAATCGCCTGCGGATGGCCGGCGACGCCGACGGCGTCGCCATCGGGATCGCCCAGCAGCCTCCAGGCGGCGTCCTCGAGGCTATGATCGAGATCGGGCAGCACCACCGCGCCCTGCGGCGCGCGCGCGACCGCCGCCATCAGCCGCGCGGTGGCGCTGTTGGCGCCGGTCGAGCCGGCGACGATCGTCGGCCCGCGCTCGGGCCCAGCGGCGAGCGCGTGGACCTCGGCGTCGATCGCCATTGCGGCGCGGCGGGCGCGGTCGACGAGGCCGCGCTCGGCGAGCCAGGCGGGCCAATGGGCGAAGGCGATCTTGAGGAAGTCGAGGGTGACGCCCCAATAGGGATCGAAGCGGTCGGCGACCAGATCGTCCAGCCGCGCGGGGTCGACGGCCTCGATGATGAAGTCGTCGATCAGCCCGGCGAGGTCGCCGGCGAGCGCAAAAGCCTGCGCCGGGCTCGTCGCCACCAGCGGCGGCTCGGCTGCGTCGAACGTGAGCAATCCGTCGGCGCCGACGCCGCGGATCGCGCCTCTGAGCGCCTGGCCCCAGGCGCGCGTCAGCCGCGCCAGAATCATTCGCCGCGCGAGGTCGCCGACCGCCGCCGGGGCTTTCTCGTCGGCGAATTCGTCGTCGGCGAGCGGATCGAGCGCGTCGCGGCTCGGCTCGAAGGCGCCGAGCGGGGTGATGCGCGGCAGAATGAGGCTATGGCCGCCGCTCGCCGCGACCAGCGCCCGCTCCAACGCCGATTTGGCGCGCTGGGTCGGCACGTAGATCGTCGCGTCGGCAAGCGCCACCGGCCCGCCGCCGCCCGGGAATCCGGCGATCAGCGCGCCGTCGATCAGCGCCCGCGCCAGCGTCGGCGCGAAAGGGACGCCGGCGGGAATGGAGAAGAGATTGGCTTCGGTCAGGGGCGGTCTCGGAAGCGTTCTGAGCGAGCGCCCTTGTCGCCCCCAGCGCTCGGGAAGGCAAGCGGACCGACGGTTCGCAGTCGGAAAGCAAACACAATCGAATAGCGAGCGGAGCGAACGCAGTTCGCGATCGCGACCGCCCGCGACCTCCCCTTTATCTGGCGAGCCCGAGCAGCGCGTCGAGATCGATGTGCCGCGCAAGGTGGGCGGCGAGTTCGTCGAGCGTACGCTCCACCGTCAGGTCGTAGGACAGGTCGGACGCAACGCCGAGCGTGGTGAGCCAGGCGGCGCGCTGGGCGTCGTCGGCGAACAGGCCGTGCGCATAGGCGCCCATGACGCGCCCGTCGCGTGAAATCGCGCCGTCCTCGCGGCCGTCGGCAAAGCGCAGCAGCGGACGCGCGCAATCCGGCCCGTCCGTGCGCCCGATATGCATTTCGTAGCCCGAGAACGGAGCGCCATTGGCGAGGCAAATCCCGGAAACGGAGCGAAGCGCCTTCTCGCCCGCCAGGATCGTCTCGACGTCGATGAGCCCGAGCCCTCGGACTTCGCCCGCCGGCCCTTCGAGCCCTTGCGGGTCGGCGAGGCGGCGCCCGAGCATCTGATAGCCGCCGCAAATTCCGAGCGCCCGGCCGCCGCGCCGGATATGGGCGAAGAGATCAATGTCCCACCCCTGCGCGCGAAAGAACGCGAGGTCGGGGATCGTCGCCTTCGTGCCGGGGAGAATGACGAGATCGGCGAGGGGCAGCGGTTCGCCGGGCGGGACCATGACCAGCCGAACGTTGGGCTCCAGCCGCAACGGATCGAAATCGTCGAAGTTGGCGATGCGCGACAGCATCGGCGCCGCGATCGTGACTTCCGCCTGCTTGTCGTCGCGCGCGG
>Ga0182030_10026540_pt1 | contig 10478 bp, 7 predicted proteins | sample 812S3MmetaG_FD_121299 | JGI IMG/M metagenome (GOLD analysis project Ga0182030, IMG submission 121299) | Permafrost microbial communities from Stordalen Mire, Sweden - 812S3M metaG (Illumina Assembly) | ecosystem: Environmental > Terrestrial > Soil > Wetlands > Permafrost | place: Sweden... | reverse complement strand
ACGATCTTGCCGCCGCCACGACCGGCATAAACACCATGCAAAAGGAGCATCTGCAAGGCACGCTCTGGACGCTCTACTGGGGCCCCATGATTCATGCGGCGATCGCTTCGGCGAATCACAAGCCCGAGGAAGCCAGTGCTTTACTCGAACCAACCCATCAGTTCGACTCCAAGAGCCTCGATCTGCCCATGCGCCGTGGACTCGCTTACCTCGCGGCAGGCCAGCCCATCCCGGCGGAGCGAAACTTTCGCTATATCCTCACGCACCAATACCTGGACCCGACATCCAGCTTCTTCCCTCTCGCCTGGCTCCAACTGGGGCGTACGCTGACTGCGGAAGACAAGCGCCCCGCCGCCATGGATGCTTATCGGAACTTCCTCACGCTATGGGCCCACGCCGATCCAGACGCGGAGTATCTGCGGCAGGCTCGGCAGGAGTTCGCAGCTCTGAAGAAACTTCCATCGAATCGATAGTCTCGATCGATTGAGTTTTCTAACTCCTCATACGTTTTGCGCGCGTACCAGTCGCCATCCTCGGGGACGCACTGAGGGCTCCGGTGAGCCCATATGCCCAGCTTGGCGTCGCGATACCAGTCCGGAAACTGGTAGGCCTTGAGCGATTCCCAGTCTGGCTGAAAAGGCCCTTCTGGAATCTGCCCGCGAAACATCTGCGCACGCGCTGGTTTCGCCAATGCGGTCCAAGCGAAGGCGGATGCACCAGTTGTCAAGAACGATCTGCGGTTCATGCTCGGGTTGCCTCCAATTTGCCACTCACTGAGAGTTGTCTTGAGACCTGCCCAGGGTAGAGTTGCCACTTGTTCTCCGGTCAGTGGTCGAACGGAATCGAAATATCAGCATCCAAGCGGCACAGGGGTGACAACACCGCATACGCCCGCTTGCTTGCCACTGTCATTCAGGCAGCCACGAGCGCACTTCGGTGTTTCAGGATTTAGGATGCTTGGCGCCTTTCTGGCTGAACTGCCAATAATCGAAGTTGAAGAGCGGTCCGGTTGCGTCGCCTCGGAATACAAAATATAGGTCGTGTATACCGGTAGCCCCGGAGACGGTTGTGGTCTTCGCCTGCCATTTGTTCCAACCGCCCGTGGTGGAAACATGCAATGAACCGATCTCCGGCCCGTCTACGCCGTCCAGGTGTAATTCGATTGATCCACCATTCGAGACGCTTGCAACGCTTGCAGTGAAGCTCGAGACCTGACGATCGCCAAAATCCACGCCGCGCACCTTAATGAAATCTCCATTTGTGATATCGGTGACATAGACGCCAATCTTGTCATCCTGCGCTGTTCTGACGCCGGTTGTCCACACTCCTGCGGTCGGCCCGGATTCCCATGCTATGGTTTCCGCCTCTACCCGGACGAATGGGTTCAATGTGCCAACCTGAGGAACGCCTTCCTTATTCCACCAGGGAAGCGTTGAAATTGTGCCGTCGGGATTGTAGGAGAATTTCGCCACAGTGATAGAACGCCGTTCGCGATGGACATCTGTCAGTGCGTAGTTAAGCGCGTAATTGAAGCCAAAGGCGTAGGAACTCCCTTTATAGTCGATGATGCCCGGATGGTTTCCCGACGACTTGCTGTTCGGATCCATCACCATGCCTTTGTATGCCCATGGGCCAGTGGGGTTCGAACTCATCGCGTATCCAATACCCTCGGGGCAGCAGTGGGACGCATAGGCCATGTAATATCTGCTATTCCGCTTGTAGAACCACGGGCCCTCCTGATAGTTCTCGGGTTTTGAATCGACCTTCACAACCTCGCCTGAATACGAAATCATGTCTCGATTCAACTTCACGTACCACAGATTGGGGTTGCCCCAGTAAAGGTATGCCTGGCCGTCGTCGTCGATGAAAACCGTCGGATCGATATTCCCTACGGCTTTGTCGACAAGCGGACGCCCCAGGGCATCCTTGAACGGGCCGAAAGGGCTGTCGGCCACGGCAACAGCGATAACGTTTTTGGGCCATCCCAGCACACTTATCGGGACGTAAAGATAAAACTTGCCGTTCCGCTCGACTGCCTGTGGAGCCCATGCATCGTTGCTCTGAACTGCCCATGGGAAAGTCGCCAGCGAAGCGACAGTCCCACGATCTGTCCAGTTCGCCATGTCCGTGGAAGTGTAGAGCTTCCAGTTGAGCATATGGAATCCAGTGGCGTCGTCTTCATCGTGGCTGGTGTAGAGATAAACGGTTCCGTTGTAAACCAGTGGGGCGGGGTCTGCGGTGAAGTTCGTTTGTATGAGGGGATTCTGTGCGTTGCAAGTCACGCATCCGGAAAGCGCCACGGCAATGTAGAGAGCCAGTGTGCGGAGCCTGCACAGCCTGATCATGGGGTCTCCAAGTCGATCGTGAGTTCTACTCATTTTAGTTTGGTGCCGCCGGGCGTGATTTTCAACTTGTTTCTGAGGTCTGCTGCTGGCTCAGACTCAGCCATGAATACGCTCAGCTTGATCTGGATGAAGATATGGGAGTCGTTAGCTACGGCGCAAGCAGGAACGATGTGGTCTGGCTGAGAGCAGCGCTGTAGGCCTTTCTGGAGGGAACGGACGCCGACACTTCCGGCTCCGGGTTCGATAACTAGGCCGGAGTGACGGTGCGAACGAATCCAATTGGAGAGGGGATCGGCGCGGAAGCGAGTCATACACTCATCCGTAGCAGTCGAGGGCGAGACCGCCGCCCTCATGCGGAATCGATGGCCAGCCACAAGAAATCACTGCGGCGATGCAACGTTATCAAAAGGCTATGAACGGTCACGAGCGACAGACCCCTGATGAGGAAGCAGAGTTCGTCTATTACGTTGTGGTTTGCTGATCCTGTTCCGGGGCTAACTTCCAGTAGGTAGCGTAGCGTTCGTGCGCGATCTTGTAGTAGGGCACCAATCTGACGTTTGGAGACGATCCGTTTGCTGGGACATCGAAGGTAAGCGGCACTCCGGTAGGTTTCGCCTGCCTGACGAGTGTCGAGGGGTCTCCCTTCAGCGTCGGAGGAGTGAAAGGAGTGTTGAGGACGGCACCGTAAAGACGCTCGTTGACATTGAGGTCACCTCCAGATGGGATGCCCTCGCTTCCCAACGCTCCCGCGAGCAGGATCGGCCCATAGACGAATGCTACGATCCGCTCGTTTCCAGGGAGTGGGACCGCCCTCAAATCCATGGGAAGTTCGAGCTCAATCACGTCGCCGTCATGCCACACTCGTTTCAGTTCGATGTAGGAACTGGCTTCTTTGGACTCCAAAAATGGCTTGCCATTGATCTTGACCGCCGCTGTCCGGCACCAATGAGGATGCCGCAGCTTTACGGTCGTTTCGATGGGGCGATTGGTCTTCCATTGCAGCTTCGTCCGAGCTTCATCGGGAAATTGCGTTGTCTGTGTCAATGAAGCTCCCGCCTCCAATCGAACCACCGACGGAATGAAGAGGTTCACGTAGACGGAGTCGGAGCTCTTAAAATAGATCGAATCATTATACTTCGCGTGGTTCTCCATCCCGGTGCCCGTGCAGCACCAGAATGAGTCCACGGGGGTGCAGTAAAGCTTCATGTACCCCGGGCGATTACCTTGAAAGTAGGTGACCATGCCGGTGTCGGGATCCTGCGAGGCGAGGATATCGTTGTAGAGCGCACGCTCGTAGAAATCCGCATACGCGACGGAAGGATCGGCTTCGAAGAGCATCCTCGTGAGCTTGAGCATGTTGTAGTCGCAGCAGGTTTCCGAGGCTTTCGCGGAAAAGACGTGTTCGCTGAAATTCGCCACAGGAAAGAAGTGCTCACCATCGCCATGGTTTCCGTTGGCGAACGAACGGGTGTTCGCCACCGTTTTCCAGAAAAATGCAGATGCCGCAAGGTAGTTTTTCTGACCGGTTTGCTGATAGAGCCGACTGAAACCGATGACCTTGGGGATCTGTGTATTGGCGTGAAGTCCGTCCAAATGATCACGGGACTTCGCCAGAGGTTCGAGGACGGACTGATGGCAAAATCGCCTTGCGAGCATCAGGTAGCGCGGGTCGCCGGTCATCTCATAGACATCTGCAAGAACTTCATTCATGCCGCCATGCTCTTCATCTAGCATTGTTTGGAACTGCGTGTCCGAGAGGGGAGCGGTTGCGGTCACGGCCCAGTCACAGTATTTGATCAGCACTTCCAGCGCCATGGGGTTATTCGTATAAAGACTCGCATCGCGCAGCCCCGCATAAAGCTTATGCAAGGTGTACCAAGGAACGCCGGTGTACTCCTTCCCGATCAGAACGGTGTCCATGAGGGAATTGCCCTCGGGAAAGGCAGTGAGCAGCCCTGTCTTGCTGGCGATCTGGCAGTCTCGCAACTCAGCAACGATGTAGTCGGCACGCTGTTTGAAGCGGGCGTCCTGGGTGGCCCCGTACATAAGTGAGCAGCCAGAGAGGTAGTGTCCGAGTGTGTGCCCCTGGCAATGAATCTCGGTCCACGTTGGGTTCGATTCCCATCCACCATAAACCTCTCCTTTGGGTGGCAAACCAGCGTTGACTCGAAAAGTGTGAAGCATTCGGTCTGGCTCGAGACTTGCTAAATATCGCTGGCTTCTAAGGCGAGCATTGAGGAAAGGACCATCGAGTAGGTCTACTTCGCCCAGGGCGAATGAGGTAACGGGCCTAGCCACAGGGGACGATGGTGGATCTGATGACTGCTGTAAGGACGGGACAGCCCCAAGAGTGGCGAACACACTTGGGCTCACAGCGGCCAGTCCTAAGCTACTCATTCCTTGCAGCAAGCCCCGGCGGGAGAGCATAAATCGATTCATCGGCACCTCTGAAAGATATTCCTCACAGAATGAGAATACGTCGGGACTACATGTCATGGTCAACCTTCGCGCGGATCGCTTGGATCGTGCTAAAACGCGCTGGAATCGCGATCCACGGAGGAACTCGCGCTTTCTCGAATCAGAACACGATGTTGTCAGCGTACCGCCCCGCGATCACATCGCAAGGCACACACATCTCACGCGGCGCTTGGACTCAGAGATCAAAGAATTATTGGAGACAACTATTCACAAACAGCGGCGATGCGCAGCGCTGCTGCGGCGTTTACGCGATGGCTGTCCGGAGTTCGACGCATGGTGGGAACGTCACGACGTTCGCCACCCAGTTCGGGACGCAAAACCATATACCGATCGACCAACGGCATCTCTGCGCGGATCACGTCCCCATGATGATCTCGATTCCGCCGAAACATGCGGTGTCGCATGTGGTTAGCTTCATCAAGGGCAAGAGCGCGATCCACCTGGCACGGGTTTACGGCGAGCGGAAACAGAACTACGTTGGCCACAGCTTCTGGGCGCCGGGATACTTTGTCTCGACCGTAGGTCGGGATGAAGCGACGATTCGGGAGTACATTCGCAACCAGGAAAAGGAAGATCATCGTCTCGACCAACCGAACATGTGGAAATGACCTGCCACCTTTAGGTGGCTCAACAAAACCGGGGCCGCGTTAGCGACCCCCTCAGCCGCTTCGAGCGGCTCACAAAATAAAGCCCCCGGCTCTGCCGGGGGATATTTACTGTGCGCTTGGCGGGTGGCCCACATCTGAATAAGCCAACCGAGGGTGCCCCAGGTCTCGAGATGTGGGGCACCCTCACCGCCGTATGAAGCGAAGAATTGAGAACTGGGCCACCCGCCGACTCTCCGGTGAAAGAGGTTAGAAGTGCCACGCCACGCCCGCCGAGGCGCGGGCATTGGTGTGCGGGTGCTCCGTGTAACCGGTGGCGCCATTAGCCTCCTGCTGGAAGGAGGAACGGATACCATCGCCGGTGATACGCAAAGCGAGGTGTTTGTTGAAGGCGTATTCGAACCCGCCGCCGACGGCGAAGGCGAAGGAGACGTCGGGTGTACCGGTGACTCCGCCGGTGTGCGCGCCGCCCATCAGGACGTGCAGGATGCCAGTGAGATTGTCGGCGGGGATATAAAACTCGGGTCCTGCCAGAAAGGTAGTCTGGTTCGGCTTGACGAGGCCATGGTTGGTGGCCTGGACGCCGTAGTCGCCGAAGTCGACGGAGGCTCCGAACCACTTGACCAGTTTGGCGCTCACGCCGACGTTGCCACCGATCAGGGCCGAGGCGCTCTTCACCTGGTTGTCGCCGGAGTAGTCGGCGCCGGCGAAGACTTCGTAGCGCAACAGCTTGTCGGGTACGTCGGCGGCAACCGGTTTGGCCACCTGGGCGGCGGCGGATATAGGCAATATCACAGCAAAAGCAGAAAGCAAAAACGTACCCTTCACCAAAACTCTCCTCAAAACCATCCCAAATCGTCGAATCAGCTTCGCGACAGGCACCGGCTCTCAATCCTGATTTCTCTTAGACGGAGCAAACGGCAAACTGGCGGTTCCTATTCAGCTTATCAGTCCGAGCTTCGGCGGCGGGCTGGTGTTGGCTCTACTGCGAGAGCTTCTCATGATCCAGGTACCAGGGGACGTTGATGACCACGATGTTCCGGTTACCGTGCATCATGAGCAGGACTTTGAGCAGGTCGGCGCGGCGATTGTGCATCAGATTCTCCCACCAGTGGTGGACCATCATCTCGGGGACGAGGACGCAGACGCGCTGCTGGTCGTCGGCGGTGCAAATGCCGAGGATGTAATCGATCATCGGCTGCAGGATGTAGCGGAATGGCGATTTGAGCACGACCAGCTTGGGCACATGCATGTTGGCGGCTGTGAGCGGGTCCACGATAATCTTTTGCCAGTCCTTGCTGATCTGGTCTTCCTCGTCGCTGTTTTGGACGTGGAGGCAGCGGACGTCGGTTGAGAGCGAGAGGGCGAAAGACATGGCCTTTTCAGAGATGCGGCTCCAGCGGTCGATGGGCATTACCACGATCGGTTCTTCGACGTGGGAGGCGACGAGGGGTTCGACGAGCGTGGTTTCGCGCTCTACGCGGTCGTAGTGGCGGCGAACCGCGCGCATGACGACGATCATGGCGGGGATCAGCAGCGCGGTGATCCATGCTCCAGAGACGAATTTGGTAACCAGGACCACGAGCGTAGTAACGCCTGTGGCCAAGGCGCCTACGCCATTGACTGTCATGTGGAGACGCGAGTTGCCCTTCTTCCACCAGTGGACAACCATGCCCGATTGCGAAAGGGTGAAGGCCAGAAATGCTCCAATGGCGTAGAGCGGAATGAGGCGGTCGGTGACACCGTCGAAGATGATGAGCAGGACGGCAGTGAGCGCGACCAGGACGTAGATTCCCCAGGAGTAGAGCAGGCGGCGTCCGCGCAGGAGAAAAACGTGGGGCAGGAAGTTGTTGAGCGCAATCGCGCGGGTGAGGCGCGGGAAGTCGGCGAAGGCCGTGTTGGCGGAGAGCGCGAGGACCAGCAGGATGGAGGCGATGGTGGTGTAGTAGAACCAGCCCTGGCCCATGACGGCGCGCGTCAGCATGGAGAGGACGCTCTCGTAGTGCGAGCCGTTGGGGTCGGTGGCGGCTACTCCGTAGGCGCGGCAGAGCAGGGCTATGCCCAGCAGGAGCACGCAGAGCAGGGCGATGATGATGGTGAGGGTGATTTTGGCGTTCTTGCGGGCGTCGTCGCGGAAGGCCATGACGCCGTTCGAGACAGCTTCAACGCCGGTCATCGCCGTGCACCCAGATGAAAAGACTTTCAGGAGCAACCACAGGGTGAGCATTTCCGTCTTGGGCGCGGGCCTGGGCAGCGGCGAGACTGCCAGCGGATGCCCTCCTGAGACGAGGATGTGGTATCCTCCCACGCCGATGACCACCAGCAGCGTAATCAGGAAGAGGTAGGTGGGAATCATGAAGACAACGCCGGTATCGTGGACGCCGCGCATGTTCACCAGCGTGAGCAGCGCCAGAATGCCAAGACAAATAGCCAGAGTATGCGGCTGCAAACTGGGCGCGGCAGAGATGAGCGCGCCCACTCCCGCGGAGATGCCGACTGCGGCGGTGAGCACGTAATCGATCATCAGCGCTGCGGCGGCCAGCAGGCCTGCGCCGTCGCCGAGGTTTTCGCTGGCTACGGTAAACGAGCCGCCGCCTTGCGGGTAGGCGTCGATGGTCTGGCGGTAGCTGAAGTAAACGATCACCAGCAGCGTGAGGATCGCCGCGCTGATGGGGACGATTTCCTTGACGCCCATGAGCCCCAGCGGGATAAGCAGCGTCAGGGCGGCTTCCGGGCCGTATGCGGCGGAGCTGAGCGCGTCCAGGCCAAAGATGGGAATGCCCGCGACGGGGCCGATGTGTTCGGCGCGTTCCTCGGATGTGCCCAGAGGGCGGCCAAGCAGAATATTGAGCAGATTAGGTCCGGATGCCATCCGCAGAATGCCTCCGGCAGAGCGCTTTTGCGGCCCCGCCGAAGGCATTTTCTCACGGCGGGGACTGGTATCGTAGACCTATTCCGGACCGGGCAGCGGCAAGACTCAGTTCGTTCCCGTTCCCGGCAAGGGCACAGTCAAGATCGTGTTGGAGTCTGGCATGGTGAGGTAAGCGACATTCAGGTTAGGATCAACGGCAATCGCCGTGACAGGAGATGGCGTCTTCTCGGAGAAAAGCACTACATTGCCCGAGATGTCCGATACGGTAAATCCAGTTGGGGTAGCGGTGAAGACTGCCCAACCGTCTTGCACCACCAGTGGCGGAGCGCCGACTTGGTTGGTGTTGATGATGCTCTCGCTGGCGAGTGTCCCGGTGAACGATTGGACATCGGCCTCGGTTTTCGTGTTCAAGTGCGTTCCCAGGCTAGACGCGGCGGTTGACGCCGCTGGAGTGTAAGTTCCGCCCGCTTTCACGCTTGACGGGCTGACCTCATCCACATAAACGTTCCCGCTGCCGTCGACTGTCGTCGCGGCCAGTCGGCCGACCTGATCGCTATAGCCGAGCGCTACGATGGTTTTTCCCGCGGCGGTCTCCGTTGCTGTGACGGTTAGCGTCGAAGCGTTAATCTCCGTCAGAAAACCTACGCCGCCGACCCACAGGGTGCCTGCGGCAGTGAGTGTGATTGAGGTCGGCTTTCCTCCTACGGCCACCGTCCCTGCCGCCGCTCCGGTCGTCAGGTTGACTTCGGTCACTGTACTGTCTTTGTAATTTGCAACGTAAGCTGTCGTTCCGGCAGAGTTGACGGCGAGGGCGACTGGCTGGTTGCCGACTGCTACGTTGTAGAGAAGTACGTCATTGACAATGTCGAGAACGCTGACCGAATTGCCGCCCGAATTTGCAACGATGGCGCGCGTGGTTCCGGAGTAAGTATCGATGTCCGTGTAGCAGTCCCCGCTGGATGCCTTAAGGACGTCGGTCGAGTCGTAGGTGGCCACGGCGGTCGGGTTCGCGCCGACGGCGATGGTAACCCCGCCCGCCTGTACCTTGTTGAGAGAGTAGAGCGAGATCACTGGAACTGTGGAATAGGACGATCCAGTTGTCCAGACCGGGTTCCCAACCACTTCCGTTCCGCTCCCTCCGCCGGGCGGGCAAATGTTTCCGTCACGATAGGCATCGGTAATGCCGCCCACGGAGACTCCGAATGGATTGCCCGCAACCGTCTGGCTGCTTGCGACTGAGAGCAAATTGTAGCTCGCGGATTGGGCTCCCCCTCCGCCGGTCTGGTTGACGACCGCAATGGTGTAGCCGTTCTGACCCAGGCCGGAAGGAAGCGGGAAGGTTGCCGACGAACCATTGCTGTCGACACTCGATGCGGTCACCTGTGAAACCACATTGCCGTTCTCATCATAGATGTACATTTGTGGATCGCCGTATTGGGTGACAAATGGCGCTACGGAATTCAGCGTGATTGTGGCCGGAAGGTTTCCGGCGATTGCAAATCGCGACGATGCTCCCGGCATGGAGCTAGCAGATTGATAGCAGTCAATGTGTTCTGTGCTTAGGTTTTGAATTGGAGTATTTTCAAACTCATACTCGGACAGTAAGGTCCCGGTTATCGGATTGGGCACTTGCGCATATAAGTCATCTGGCCCGCAATCGTATGGCCAGGTGGCGAAGATGTCCCAATACGCATTCGCCCTCGCGTTGCTTATGTACACATCGGCCAGCTTACCGGCGGTAAACGCGTTGAAATATGTGACAGACCCTCCGACCCCCGGCACGTTCTGGGTGACGCATTCTTTCGCAACGTATCCAGGAGGCACTAAGTCATACTGGCAGTCCCCACTCACCGGGATTTCGGGAATGTAGAGGCGCGGTCCCGGGTTTGGGCATTTCGCGCTCAGAGGGCAGCCATTGGGCACAGGTATTACACTTGTTTGCAACGTAAACCCTTGATTCGGGTTTGGTGAGGACTTGCAAGCGCAGATAGCGAGTGCGAGCGGGAGAAGTACACAACCAGCAAAAATGATTCTTCGAAACACAACGCTCCACCTTTCCTAGGAGTGTGTCGGTCATAGATTGGCGTTCTAGCCAACAGCGAGGGCGGCAGTTTTTGTTTTAGATTTGAAGCATGGGCCAGAACTTTCTTCCCGACACGATCAACCAGACGCTTTTGT
>Ga0182030_10026539_pt1 | contig 10478 bp, 12 predicted proteins | sample 812S3MmetaG_FD_121299 | JGI IMG/M metagenome (GOLD analysis project Ga0182030, IMG submission 121299) | Permafrost microbial communities from Stordalen Mire, Sweden - 812S3M metaG (Illumina Assembly) | ecosystem: Environmental > Terrestrial > Soil > Wetlands > Permafrost | place: Sweden... | reverse complement strand
TCGGCGGAGAAATACAGCAACCATCCCACCGCCAAGGCGCTGGCCCTGCTGGCCGGGGAAGCCGGCGTGCCGCTGGCCGAGCCGAAGGACTTTCTGGAAACCGCCGGCCGCGGCGTGAAGGCCGAGATCAACGGGGCCAAGGTGCTCGTGGGCCGGGCGCAGTGGCTGCAGGATAACGGCGTGCCGGCCGGCTTTGAAAAGTCGGTGGATGTGAACGACGCCGAGGGCTGGAGTCTGATTTTTGTGGCGCAGAACGGCCATTGCGTCGGCTGGCTGGGCATGCAGGACCAGACCCGGGCCGACGCCAAGGACGCGCTGGCGGAATTGAAGGAAGCGGGCGTGCGCCGGATTTCGATGGTTTCGGGCGACCGCCAGGCGGTGGCCACGCGCGTGGCCGCGGAAATCGGCTGCGAAGAGGCCAAGGGCGACTGTCTGCCGCAGGACAAAGTGGCGTTTGTGCGCGCCATGAAGGCCAAGGGCTATAAGGTGGCGGTGATCGGCGACGGGGTGAACGACGCGCCGGCGCTGGCGGCGGGGGACATCGGCATCGCGATGGGCGCGGCCGGCAGCGAAGTGGCCATCCACAGCGCCACGATTGCGCTCTTGAACAACGATCTCCGGCGGCTGCCGTTCCTGGTGAAGCTGTCGCGCAGCACGCGCACGGTCATCAACCAGAATTTCCTGTTCGGCGTGCTGTTCATCATCGTGGGCCTCACCGTCACGTCGTTCGGCATCATCGGCCCCATCGTCGCGGCCCTGCTGCACAACGTCGGGTCCCTGATTGTGATCTTTAACAGCGCGCGGCTGGTGCGCAAGGGCGAGGAACTGGAGCATTTCCATCCCGAAATGGAGACGTTCGAGCGCCCGGCGGCGGCGGGGCAGTTGACGCCGAAGCTGGCGTGAGTGGGCAGAGGGCTTGCTGGGTTGGCAGATTGCGGCTAGTTTAGTGGCATGAGTGCTACGGAAATGATGCGGCAAATCGAAGAACTTCCCGTCCAGGAGCAGGAGGAGCTATTTGTGCTGCTCACCCAAAAAGTTCTGGGCGACCGCCGGTCCGGCACCCAGCCATGGGTCGGCCAGCGGCTGTCGTTTGATCAGGCGTGCGATGTGGTTTTTCGTGAAAATCGGCAACTCCTAAGCGAATTGGCCACGTGAGCGAGGCACAGACCTTGCAGCCGCCGGAGAATACGACTAGTTTAATCGTGTGAAGACAAACGGAATCAAATATCCGCACATTGCGTCCAGCCCCCGAATCTTGAACGGAGTGCCCGTTATCAAGGGCACACGCATTGCGGTGCGCGCAGTGGCAGGCTATTATCAGCTTGGGATGACGCCCGATGAAATTCTACAAAGCCTGCCACATTTGACGCAGTCACAGCTTCACTCGGCGTTGGCCTATTACTTCGACCACCAGAAGGAAATTGATCGCGATTTGAAACGCAATGCGGACGCGGATTACTGGCGCGGAGAAATCGTGGATCTGGCCGCCGCCTGATCGAAATGAGCGCGCGGATATTTCTCGATGAGGATGTCCACGTTAACTTGGCCGCCGCGCTCCGCAAACGCGGGCACAACGCAGTTCACGCACTCGAAGAAAAACGTTTAGGCTTGCCTGATGACTCGCAATTGGCTTTTGCCGTTAAAGAAAACCGCTGCCTCGTCACATTCAACGTTGGCGATTTTGTGCGGTTGCACAACCAATGGATTGAGGAAGGCCGCGAACATTGTGGCATCATTGTGTCGAAACAATTGCCGGTCGGAGAATGCCTGCGACGGCTGCTTGCCCTGTTGCAACGCGAAAGCGATGATTCAATGAAGGGACAAGTGCGTTTTCTTTGATACCTCGCGGCTTGCTGACCATGCCTGACTCGATTAAAGTTTCTATATGACCGATGCCGAAGTTAGCGTTGTTGGCCGATCTACCGTCCGTCCGTCAGCGAACGACGAGGTGGTCGTGTCCGTGCGCGGCCTCACCAAGGTGTTCAAGGATTTCTGGAACCGGCCGAAGGCGCGCGCCGTGGACAACGTGGATTTCGAGGTGCGCCGCGGCGAGGTGTTCGGCCTGCTGGGCCCGAATGGTTCAGGCAAATCCACCACCGTCAAGCTGATGCTGGGACTGCTGAATCCCACCCGGGGGCATATCGAGGTGTTCGGCCATTCGCCGCGCCACGTGCAGACCAAGGCGCGCATCGGTTATTTGCCGGAGGAATCGTACCTTTATCGCTATCTCAATTCGCGCGAGACGCTGAACTTTTTCGGCAACCTGTTTCATCTCAGCAAAAGCGACCGGGACAACCGCGCCGGGCAGTTGCTGGACATGGTGGGGTTGGGCAAGACGCAGACGCGCGCGGTGGGCGAATTTTCGAAAGGCATGCAGCGCCGCATCGGTCTGGCCCAGGCGCTCATCAACGATCCCGACCTCGTCATCCTGGACGAGCCGACGGCGGGCTTGGACCCGATCGGCTGCCGCGAGGTGAAGGATTTGATCATCGCCCTGGCCAAGCGCGGCAAGACGGTGATCTTGAGCAGCCATTTGCTGTCGGACGTGGAGGATGTCTGCGACCGGGTGGTGATTTATTACGGCGGGAAGATCCAGGCCAACGGCACGTTGAAGGATTTGCTGGCCAAGCCGGACAGCCTGCGCATCACCACGCCGGTGCTGTCGCGCCCCACGCTGGAACGCGTGCTGGAGATCATCCGCGCGGATGCCGCCAAGGGCGAAGTGCGGGTGGACAATCCCACGCAGAACCTCGAAAGCTATTTCCTGGACGTGGTCGCCAAGGCCCGCGCCGCGAACGAGACCAGCGGCGCCCAATCCGGGGCCCGGGTGGCCGAGTATTTGCGCGGCGGGCTCGATGCCCGGCCGGCGGCGGAAAAAGTGTTGGAAAAACTGGCCCTGCCGCAGGCGGCGCCCAAGGCGGCCCGGCCCGTGATCGAACCGGCCACCGCGAAGGTGGACGAAACCAAACTGGCGGCGCTGGCCCAGCCGACGGCCCCGGTGCGGCCGCCGGAGCCAGCCGCGCCGGGAACACCCGCCCCCAAGCCGGCCGATCTGGCCAAGGCGGACGAAAAGCTCGCGTCACTGCTGGGCGGGAAGAAATGATTTAACCGGAGAGCTAGTTCCATGTTCGACGACATCAACGATCTTTATCAGCAGGTCATCTTGGATCACTGCAAGAACCCGCGCAACTTTCACGAGTTGCCAAGTTGCTCGTGTTCGGCACAGGGCCACAATCCGCTGTGCGGCGACCAGTTGAAACTGTTTCTCACCGTCGAGGGCGAAGTCATCAAGGACGCGGCTTTCGTGGGGTCCGGCTGCTGCATTTCCAAGGCCTCGGCCTCGCTGCTCACGGAGAACGTCAAGGGCAAATCCCGGGCGGAGGCGGAACAAATGTTCGAGCGGGTGCGGGACTTGGTGACGACGGGCAAAACCACGGGCGAGGTGGGCAAGCTGGCCGTTTTCGCCGGCGTGCACAAGTACCCGGCGCGCGTGAAATGCGCCATTCTCTCCTGGCATGCCTTGATGGGTGCGCTGAAGGGCGACGGCTCCAAGCCCATCAGCACGGAAAACGAGCAGACCTGAGGCCCTCGCCGCTGGCGGTTTTCACCAGAAAGATTGCCTGCCCGGAACCCGGGAAAGAAGGCGATGTTGGGTGAGGGAAGCTCGCCCTCATCCCGGCCTTCTCCCCCAGGAGAAGGAAAAACGGTTCCCGCCTCCTGGCAATAGCGGGCGCTGGATTGGCGGCGGTTCAGGAATTTAAGGTGCGAAGGTCTCCAAGCAATCCTGTCCCACAAAGATGGAGAAACAGTTCCCGCCGTTTGGAAAATGCGAACGGCGGGATTGACCAGACTGCCCTTCAAATATCCGAAAGCGTGGCAGCAGAAAGTCCTCTCCTTGGGGAGAGGATTCCCCGAAAGCGTTCGCGCATTGAACCCCTGAACCGCCAAAGAAACATTCAACATTCCACATTCAACGCCCAATATCGAAGGGGCTGGCGCTGCCGCCTTCGTTCAGGGTTGGCAGTTGAATGTCGAATGTTGAATGTTTTCTGGGTTCATGGGGAGGATTTAGGTGAGGGAGGTCGTCAAAACAAACTCCAATTTTCCCGCCGGCAACTTTCCATCGCTTCATGGGCTGTTGGTGGCTCAAGAGCCCAATGCGTGACTTTTTTTCGAGAAATGCTTCCCCCATTCACCGCCACCGCGGCCTCTCCGGCCGCCCCGCCACTTCTTGTGCGTTGACGGAACTCGTTTGTGTGCAATAGTCAATGGACGATAAACAAGCGACTTCTATGGACAAGGAACCGGTACGATTATTGATTTTGGAGGACTCCGACACGGACAAAGAACTGCTGCTGGCGGAGCTCGCGCGTGCCGGTCGGTCGCTGGTGCACCAGTGCGTCGTTTCCAAGAGTGATTTTTTGGCCGCGTTGAAGATGAAGGATTGGGACGCCGTGATCTCGGATTACGTGCTGCCGCAGTTCAGCGGCCCTGAGGCGCTGCAGTTGGTTCGGAGCCAGGGGCTGGCCATCCCCTTCATCATGGTGTCCGGTATCTACGGCGAGGAGGAGGCGGTGGCGATGATGAAGGCCGGCGCCAATGATTACGTGATGAAGGCCAATCTGACCCGGCTGGCCCCGGCACTGGATCGCGAGTTGCAGGCGGCCAAGGACCGCCGGAACTCCTTGCGGGCCGAGGGTGCTCTGCAATTCCTGGCGGCGCTGGTGGAGTCGAGCAGCGATGCCATCTACGGCAAAAACGTGGACGGCATCATCGTGAGCTGGAATCCGGCCGCCGAACGCCTGTTTGGCTATTCCACGGAGGATATTGTCGGCAAGTCCGTTGCCGCGCTGTTTCCGCAAGCCAAGCGCAAGGAAATGACGGAGATTCTCGAAAAGGTGCGGGGTGGCGTCATCGTGGCCGAGCTGGAGACCGAGCGGCGCCACAAAAACGGCCAGATCGTCCCGGTGGCCGTCACCGTGTCGCCGATCCGGAACCGCGCCGGCGAAATCATCGGCGCCTCCTCCATCGCGCGGGACATCACGCGGCAGAAGCGGGCGGAAGCCGAGCGCCAGTTGTTCATCCAGCAGCTCATGGCCGCGGCCAAGAAGGTCCGCACGCTCACGGGCTTGCTGCCCATTTGCGCCACCTGCAAACGCGTCCGCGACGACAAGGGCTATTGGGAGCAGGTGGAAACCTACGTCTCCAGGCACTCGGCGGTCACTTTCACCCAGAGCATCTGTCCCGACTGCGCCAAGAGTTATGAGCAACGCTTCGGACCGAAGGCGGACTGACGGAATTATTGCGCGAAAAACTTCTGGATCTCGCGGATGACTTCCACGAAGCGGTCCACTTCCGCCGCGGTGTTGTAGAAATAGAAACTGGCGCGGGCGGTGGATTCCACCCCGAGCTTGTGCATGAGCGGTTGGGTGCAATGATGCCCGCCGCGCAGCGCCACGCCGCCCTGGTCGGCCAGGGTCACCACATCGTGCGCGTGGACGTCCTTGAGCAGGAAGCTCACGAGCCCCGCCCGGTTTTCCCGGGGGCCGAAGATCCGGATGTTTTGCAGCGCCGCCAGCTTTTCGACGGCATAATTCGCCAGTTCCTGGTCGTGCCGCCAGATGTGCTCGCGGCCGATGGCATCAAGGTAATCCATGGCTGCGTGCAGGCCCACCGGCCCCGAAATATCCGGCGTGCCGGCCTCGAACCGGTGCGGGGCGTTTTTGAATTCCGTCTTGTCGTAGCCCACGTTCAGGATCATCTCGCCGCCGCCCTGGTACGGCGGCATCGCATCGAGCAGTTCCTGCCGGCCGTACAAGACGCCGATGCCCGTCGGCCCGCAAATCTTGTGGCCGGAGAAAGCGAAGAAATCGCACCCGATGGCCCGCACATCCACCGGCAGATGACCCGCGCTCTGCGCCCCATCCACCAGGGTGACGATGCCCCGCTGCCGCGCCCGGGCGCACAGCTCGGCCACCGGGTTGACGGTGCCCATCGAATTCGAGATGTGGACCATGGCGAAGATTTTTACGCGGGGCGTCAGCAGCGAATCCAGCCGGGACAAGTCCAGCAGTCCGTCGTCGCCGGTGACGGGCACATACGCGAGGCGGGCGCCGGTGCGCTGCGCCAGCATTTGCCAGGGCACGAGGTTGCTGTGGTGCTCCAGCTCGGTGAGCAGGATGACGTCGCCGGCCTGCAAATTGGCGACACCCCAGGTGGCGGCCACGAGGTTGATGCCCTCGGTGGTTCCGCGGGTGAAGATAATCTCGTCGGCGCTCCGGGCATTGATGAACGCGGCGGCGCGGGTGCGGGCCGCCTCGAAGGCGCTGGTCGCGCGGTTGCTCAATTCATGGATGCCGCGGTGCACGTTGGCGTTGTCGTGCTCGTAATAGTGCGTGAGCGCCTCGATCATGGCGCGCGGTTTTTGCGACGTGGCCGCGTTGTCGAAATACACCAGCGGGTGCCCATGGACCTGCTGGTCGAGAATGGGAAAATCTTTTCGCAAGGTTGGCCAGTCGGGAATTACACTCATATTATTTCGCTAAGCCGGAACGATTCATTTAAACCACGGATGAACACAGATTTAAAGCGGAAGAGTTTGACGCGAATTTCGCGAATTTTCGCGAATGTATTCTGAAATGATCGGTGTTCATCTGTGTCCATCTGTGGTTGATTCCCCGGATTCCACGGACGAAACGGCGGGAAATCCCCCCCCCGCTCACAGCAGTCCCAGTTGCAGCTTCGCCGCCTCGGTCATCATGCTCTGGTTCCACGGCGGGTCCCAGACGAGCTCGACGTTGGCTTCGTCAATCGGTTCCAATGAGATTAGTTTGTTCTGCACGTCTTGGGCCAGCACCGGCCCCATGCCGCAGCCGGGAGCGGTCAGGGTCATTTTCACGTCCGCCTTGAAATTATTTCCACCTATCGGCGTGAGATGGCAGTCATAGATCAGGCCCAAGTCCACGATATTGACGGGAATTTCGGGGTCGAAGCACGTTTTGAGCGATTCCCATACCTGTTTTTCCAGTTGCTCCTGGGACAGCGGTCCCGCCGGCGCCACTGTCGCGGCCGCCGGCTGGGCCGGCGTTTTCATGGCCAGTCCCAGCGCGTCGGCGTCCTGTTCGGCAATCCGGAACATGTTGCCGTTGACGATCACCGTGTAGCTGCCGCCGAGGGATTGCGTGATATGCGCGGATTCACCCTTGAGGAGCGTCACCTTGGTCCCAATGGGAACCACGGAGGCTTCCACGTCTCGCAGCAATGTTTTTTGTTCGGAGCTCATAATGTGGCCTTTAACTCTTGTCGCCAGACATCATCGCTTCAATCCGGCCTAAAATCAATGGCTGTGTCCCCGTGAACCTCAATAACTTGCCTGGGGGACCTTGAAGATGCGCGAGTCGCCGTACTTCCCATCGGCCGGCCTTAAGTGCCGGGGACTCAATGGGGAACAAATCAGTTTTGGATATGTCCGATTGGATGTACGCTGGCCCGTCAACTTCCGACCAGCGGGGGCCGTATTGTTGCAACATTTTCATCATCAACCATTTCCGCGATCAGATTTCAGTTGCGTTAAATGTCACTTGGATTTAACTTTAGTGGTAGTGTTAAACAATACCCGTATGCCGAACCCAGCAAAAGAGCCATCGCCGGGGAACGATTTGCTGAAGAACTCCTCGCTCTACCGTGAATTTCAGGCCGAGCGTGAGGAAATTCTTAAACACAAGTGGATTGAGTCGGAAAAGGCGGGACACGATATTGGGTTTGAGCAGGCGCTGACGGATTGGATCATCAAGCATCGTGCCAATTGGCGCAAGACCCGGCAGAGCACCCCGGCGATCACCTGAAAAAAGCTCCTTTAATGCCCGCCCCGTGAGGCGGCCAAGGGATAATGAACGTTCAAGCGATGACGCGAACCGCTGCCCGCCAGGGATGGATTCGCGATTTTTATTTTCCGGCGGCCGACGGAGCCCGGATAAAGCAGAACCCGGTTGCGGAAAACTTAGATGTCTGACCCCACTGTCATCCTCGATGCCCTCGCCATCCAGCGCTCGCTGACGCGCATCGCCCATGAGATCGCCGAGCGCAACGAGCAGGACCGCGAGGTCGTCCTGGTGGGCATTCCCGTCGGCGGCGACCATTTGGCGGCGCGATTGGCCAAGCTCCTCGCCGGCATCTGGAAGCACGAGGTGCCCTTTGGCATCCTGGACACCACCTTGCACCGGGACGACCTGGATCAGCGACTGGCGCCCACCGTGCATCCCACGGACATTCCCTTTGACGTGAACGGCAAGACCGTGGTGCTGGTGGACGACGTGCTGTTCAGCGGCCGCACCACGCGCGCGGCGATGGATGCGCTGAACGATTTCGGGCGCCCCAAGCGGATTCAGCTCGCCGTGCTCGTGGATCGCGGCCACCGGGAACTGCCCATCAAGGCCGATTTCGTCGGTAAAAACGTGCCCACCGCGCTGGATGAAAAAATCTCCCTGCAGCTCACCGAGTCCGGCGCGGCGCGGGATCAGGTGGTGGTGAAACGGAAATGACGGCGCCCCGAGCGGCCATCACTCCTTAACCAAACATGTCGTGGACTAAAAAACATCTGCTCGACATCGAGTCGCTCACCGTGGCGGAAATCATGACGGTGTTGGACACCGCGCGGAGCTTCAAGGCGGTGGGCCGGCGCGCCATCAAGAAGGTGCCCGCCCTGCGCGGCAAGACCGTGGTCAACCTGTTTGTCGAGCCGTCCACGCGCACGCACACGAGCTTTGAGCTGGCGGCCATCCGCCTGAGCGCGGACGTCATCAATTTCTCGGCCGAGGCGTCGTCCTTCAAGAAGGGCGAGACGCTCAAGGACACAACCAAAAACCTGGAGGCGCTAAACGCCGATTTCATCATCATCCGCCACAGCGCCAGCGGCGCGGCGCATTTTCTGGCGCGGGTGCTGGACGCCCACGTGATCAATGCCGGCGACGGCGCCCACGAGCATCCCACCCAGGCGCTGCTGGACACCTTCACCATCCTGGAGAAAAAGGGGCGCGTGGCCGGGCTGAACGTGACGATTCTGGGCGACATTCTATACAGCCGCGTGGCCCGGTCGGATATCTGGGCGCTGACCAAGCTCGGCGCCAACGTGACGCTGTGCGGCCCGTCCACCTTGGTGCCGAAAGCGTTCGAGCAGATGGGCTGCCGCGTGACTCACGACGTGGAGGAGGCCATTCGCGACGCCGACATCATCAACCTGCTCCGCATCCAGCACGAGCGCCAGCGCAAGACGATGTTCCCCAGCCTCGGCGAATACACGACCCTGTACGGCCTCACCAAGGCCCGGCTCGCCCGCACCCGGCCCGATGCCTTGATCATGCATCCCGGCCCGATCAATCGCGGCGTGGAGATTGACAGCGAAGTGGCCGACTGCGGCCGCTCGGTCATTTTGGAGCAGGTGACGAACGGCCTGGCCGTCCGCATGGCCGTCTTATTTCTGGTGAACGGCGGCAAGGCCCCCGTCGATTCGGCCGCCGCCTAACCTTCCGGGCTAAACTCCCATGGGGTGCCAGGCGGTCTTGAACTCAATCGTGTCGAGAATCCAAGCCGGGTCCTCCACCTTGCTGCTGAACCAGTCCGCCGGCTTCAGCACGCGCTTGGCGTAACGCTTCATATTGACGGCGGTGCCCGCCCGCAATTTTGCCCCCGCCTCCGCGTTGCCCGTGCCGTCCACGATCGCGTTGACGTCCATGTGCGCGGCGATGTGCGGCAACATTTCGGCATGGCTGCCGGTGAGCAGGTTCACCACGCCGGCGGGCAGGTCGCTGGTGGCCAGAATTTCCGCAAAGGTGGCCACCGGCAGCGGGTATTTCTCGGACGCCAGCGCCACCACCGTGTTGCCGCTCAGGATCACCGGGGCCAGCAGGGATACCAAGGCCAGCAACGGCGGTTCCTCGGGGGCCAGCACCACCACCACGCCGGTGGGCTCGGCCGTGGTGAAATTGAAATGCGGCGTGGCCACGGGATTCACGCTGCCATACACCTGCTGGTACTTGTCCGTCCAGCCCGCAAAATGCACCAGCCGGTCAATCGCCACGGCCACCTCGCGGTGGGCCTTCACGGCGCTCACGTTGGTGGAGCGGGCGATTTCGGCCACCAGCTCGCTGGCGCGGTTTTGCAGGATTTCCGCGGTGCGATAGAGAATCTGCCCGCGGTTGTGGGCCGAGGCCCGGCGCCAGCCCGCCGCCGCCGCGCGCGCGGCGGTCACCGCATCGCGCAAATCCTTTCGCGAGGCATGCGCATAATTGTCCAGCGGCTCACCCTTGGCTGATTTCGCCGGCAGGCAGCGCCCGCTTTCACTGCGGGGAAAATTTCCCCCAATGTACAGCTTGTAGGTTTTTTTGACTTCAAGGCGTTTGCTCATGATGTGATTCGACGGTCATCATCGGCGAAACTCCCGCAAAAGGCAATGGCCCAGCAGCCGGGAGGATGCAAGCGGG
>Ga0182030_10026538_pt1 | contig 10478 bp, 10 predicted proteins | sample 812S3MmetaG_FD_121299 | JGI IMG/M metagenome (GOLD analysis project Ga0182030, IMG submission 121299) | Permafrost microbial communities from Stordalen Mire, Sweden - 812S3M metaG (Illumina Assembly) | ecosystem: Environmental > Terrestrial > Soil > Wetlands > Permafrost | place: Sweden... | reverse complement strand
TCTCGCTCATACGCTGATGCGCAAGGACCACGACGAGCACCGGACCGAACGCATGGCGATGATGCCGGCCCTGATGCCGAAGACGATCGAATCCGTTTGGGCGCCGCTATATGCAAAACTGGCCGCAACGTATCTCGACCGGCTGCCGCGCGGAGAGGTGGTCGATCTCTTTCCCGCTCTCGCAGGACCGCTTGCCGCGCGGATTCTGGCGCATGCGATGGGTGTTCCGGACGCGAGCGATGAGGACATGCAGCGATGGTCGCAGACGCTGATCGACGGCGCCGGCAATTTTGGCTGGACGCCGGGGCCTTTCGATGCGACCGACATCGCCAATGCGGAGATGGACAAATGTATCCGCGCCAACGCCGAACGCGTGCGGGCCGAACCGGATTCCTCAGCGCTCTCCTTCATGGTGAACGCGAAGAATCCGATTCCGGAAAGCCAGATGATCGCCAATGTAAAGATCGCAATCGGCGGCGGCATCAACGAGCCGCGCGACGCCCTGCTGACGATCCTCTACGGCCTATTGACCAATCCAGATCAGCTTGACGCCGTGCGCACAGGCGGCAAATGGCGCGCCGCCTTCGAGGAAGGGGTGCGGTGGGTGGCGCCGATCCAGGCGAGTTCACGGCTCGTTATCGAGGACACGGAGATTCGCGGCTGCTTGATCCCGAAGGGCGACACCGTGATGACGATCCAGGCGTCGGCCAACCGAGACGAGGACGTCTTCGAAGATGGCGAGAACTACAACGGGCTGCGCGATCCCAATCCTCACCAGGCCTTTGGCAATGGCCCGCATCATTGCGCGGGCGCGCACCTGTCGCGGCGAACCGTTGGCGCCATCTTGCTGCCAATGCTGTTCGAGCGCTTCCCCAACATGACCTTGCTTGATCCCGCGAGCGTGCGCTGGCACGGATTCGGTTTCCGCGGCCCGCTCAATCTGCCGCTTCTCCTGCAATAGGACCGGCGCGACGGACCAGTTCTCCCAAATCTCTGACACGAATTGGCTCATGTGCAGGCCGATCGACCACCGGGTACGCGTCTCGTGGTGCACTTAGCTGACGTTAGAGCTTTGGCCAATGACCACTCGCCGCCAGAAGCGGCCGTTCAACCAAGGTCCCAAATGCAGTCGCGCCGGAATCGATTGCGGCCTGTTTGTCCGTTTTAAGCTAACTGCGCCGGCTTTGCCGGATGCGCCGTTTTCGGATGGTGGTCGTGCAGGTACGAAGCCAAATGGTCTCGAATTATGACATCCCCGGTCACGGCTGTTTAGAAGCGATTTTCCCGCACGTCGCGAGGTAAGTCAGGCTACAATGCGAGGGCGGCCTTGTAGGCCGCTCTCGAGGTATTTCTGTAAGTAATATGCGCAACAATCCCATCATCGTGCAAAAATACGGCGGCGCCTGTCTTGAAACGCCGGCAAAAATCCGCGCGGTCGCGAGCAGTCTCGCCGATTTGCATAGCCGTGGTCATCGTGTCGTGGCGATCGTTTCAGCGATGGGTAAGACCACCGACGAACTTGTTAAGATGGCCTATCAAGTGAGCCCGCATCCCAATCGCCGTGAACTCGATATGTTGTTAACCACCGGTGAGCGGATCAGCATGTCTTTAATGAGCATGGCGCTGTCTGACCTCGGCGTGCCAGCAATTAGTTTTACCGGCAGTCAAGCCGGAGTGATGACCGACGAATCCCATTCCTCCGCGCGCATTTTAGATGTGCGGCCCATTCGCGTGCGCGAAGAACTCGATCGCGGACGCGTCGTGGTTTTAGCGGGCTTTCAGGGCGTCAATCCGGTGACCAAAGAAATCACGACGCTGGGCCGGGGCGGCAGCGACACGACTGCGGTCGCCATGGCCGCGGTCCTGAAAGCCGAGTGCTGTGAAATTATCAAAGAGGTCGACGGAGTTTGCTCGGCCGATCCGCGCATCGTGGCGAATTCAAAACCGTTGCGTCACCTGGATTTTGAATCGCTATCCGAAATGTGCTTTTGGGGCGCCAAGGTTTTGCATTTTCGCAGCGTTGAGCTGGCACAAAGCCAAAATGTGCCTTTGGTTTTAAAAAAATGGGGCGGCGCTGAATACAGCACGCAAGTGATGAAAGAGGTTATAGGAATGGAAAGCGGAAAAGTATTGGCTGTCAACTCGATGGCCCGCATTGAGCATGTGGAGATCGATTCGGCGGATCTCAATCAAGGTTTTGCGAAATTCGCGCAGCATCTCAAACAAAACGACTTATCTTGGCCGCAACTCCTCGCCTCGGCTTTCACCGCCGGAAAAACGCGCATGATGATGACTTGCGATTCGGAGTCACTCGACACTTTGCTGCGGACGCTGGAAAGGAGCAAAGACTTCCGCAAACAGCGTGAGACTTTAAGTTCGGTGAGCCTCACTTGCTTCGGCGGCGTTTCTTCAGACTTACCATTTAAGGCGATTGAGATTTTGCAACATCACGGGATTATCGTCGACAAATATGTTTTGTCACCGCATTCGGTAAATTTATTTGTTCCTGTCGAGAGCCGCGAGGCCGCGGTCAATGCTTTGCATTCGCTGATCTAGTTGACTGTTTCGCCCAAAACTTACACAGCTGGACGTTGCCCGCCCGCTCTGACGATGAGATCGAATAGGCAGGCCAATGTCGCGTTGTTGCACTTTTCGAACCTGAGCGGCCAAGCTGACGATGTCGGTTCATCGCGGTAAAGCGGATATCGCGGTTGAGCGCACCGAGGCCGAAATGACCCACACCGGGCATCGGTTCACGAACGAAGTTGGAGCTCGACGGCGCAGGGTGGTAACTTCACCCGGATATGAGAAGAGTCCGATATCATCTGTCCCGAATGCAATGCTGGTTACCGCCGCCTTGAACTGTTGACGTGAAGCCTGCCCTAGTCATCAACCTCCTTCATTTCGGGGACAAAGAATGTTAATTGGCACTCCAAAAGAAATCAAAGACAACGAATTTCGCGTCGGCTTGACGCCCGGCACGGTTGCCGAGCTCACGCATCACGGCCACGGGGTTATCATTGAGAAGTCCGCCGGCATCGGCTCGGGCTTGGCAGACGACGAATATCGAAATGCTGGAGCTGAGATCGTCGACACGCCACAGGAAATATTTGCTCGGGCTGAAATGGTCGTCAAAGTGAAAGAGCCACAGGATGGCGAGCGCAAGATACTACGACGCGGCCAGATTTTATTCACCTATCTGCATCTCGCGCCTGATTTGGTACAGACGCAAGACCTGATCTCCAGCGGCTCCGTCTGCATCGCGTATGAGACCGTCACCGCGTCGTCAGGAGGACTGCCGCTCCTTACGCCGATGTCGGAAGTCGCCGGGCGTCTCGCACCGCAAGTCGGCGCCCACGCGCTTGAAAAGGAGGCGGGCGGGCGTGGTGTTCTCCTGGGCGGCGTTCCCGGCGCACCGGCGGCAGATGTGCTGATCATCGGCGGCGGCTTCTCCGGCACCAACGCCGCGACGATCGCACTCGGCATGGGCGCTCAGGTGACGCTCCTCGACCGATCGCTTGAGGTCCTGCGGCGCTTCGCGACCCAGTTCGATGGGCGCGTGCGCACGATCTTCTCTACGCGCGCTGCGATCACTGACCTCGTCATTAAAGCTGACCTCGGAATCGGCGCGGTGCTCGTGCCAGGGGCTTCCGCACCCAAACTCATTACTCGCACAATGCTAAAGACGATGAAGCAGGGCTCTGTGTTCGTCGACATCGCCATCGATCAGGGCGGATGTGCTGAAACGTCGAGACCGACAACCCATTCTAATCCGACCTTTGTGGTCGATGGTGTGGTGCATTATTGCGTTGCGAATATGCCGGGAGCAGTGGCGCGCACGTCGACATTTGCGCTCAACAACGCGACCCTGCCCTTCATCTTGCAGCTTGCTGACAAGGGTTGGCGCCAAGCTTTGAGGGACGATATCCATTTGCGTAACGGCCTCAACGTCTGCGACGGCAAGATTACTTGCAAACCGGTGGCGGAGGCGCACGGACTTGGGTTTACACCGGCGGAGTCGCTATTTGACTGAAGGAACGCCATCGGAGCCCTTGCCGACCCGGAGCCGTCCACACGTGGCAGGCACTTTTCGGACACGGCGCGATGTCTGACTTGAGTCCCTTGTACGACCAACAGCGGCCGTTCCTTCCGGAGAGAAGTCATCCCACGTAAATGCTGAAGCAATTGCTCTGCAAGCGGGGGCAGCCTAGAATGCTGAAAAAGGCAGAAACTAAATGGCGCTTATCAAGACGATCGACACCGGGCTCTATCGGATCCCGCTGACCGTTAGCCTCTCCGACAGCACGCACGGCAAAATCAACGCCTTCGAATTGGTAACTTGCCGTGTCCGAGACGCCGACGGGGCCGAAGGTGTCGGCTATACTTATACTGTCGGCCGCAATGGCGGCGCGATTGCCGATGCGCTCCGGCGGGAGATTCCCGAGCTGATCGAGGGCAGCGAAGCTGATGACACTGAAGCCATCTGGCATCACGTCTGGTGGGCCTTGCACTACGGCGGCCGCGGCGGACCGCCCGTGCTCGCGCTGTCGGCGCTCGATATCGCCCTGTGGGACCTGAAGGCGCGCCGTGCCGATGTACCGCTGTTTCGCCTGCTCGGCGGCTTCGACGCTCGCGTACCCTGTTACGCTGGCGGCATCGACCTCGATCTCTCCGTGGAGGCGCTTCTGCAACAAACGGACGACAATCTCGCCAAAGGCTTTCGCGCCATCAAGATGAAGGTCGGTCGAGCCGATCTCGCATCCGATGTCGGGCGCGTACAGGCGATGCGCAAGCATCTTGGAGACGGCTTTCCTCTTATGGCGGATGCCAACATGAAATGGACGGTCGAGGAAGCCATTCGCGCCGCGCGCGCCCTGCAACCCTACGACCTAACCTGGCTTGAGGAGCCGACCATTCCTGACGACATTTCTGGTCACGCCCGCATCATGGCCGCCGGCGGCATACCGATCGCGGCGGGCGAAAACCTGCGCTCTCTCTGGGAGTTTAAGAACTACATTGCGGCTGGCGCAGTGTCGTATCCTGAGCCCGATGTCACCAATTGCGGTGGCGTCACAACCTTTATGAAGATCGCGCGGCTCGCGGAAGCATTCAATCTTCCAGTGACCAGCCACGGCGCACATGACATTACTGTGCACCTGCTCGCGGCCTGCTCAAACCGCTCCTATCTCGAGGCGCACGGATTCGGACTCGACCGCTATATCGAGCATCCGCTTGCCATCGAACAAGGCATGGCAATAGCGCCGGCAAGGCACGGCCACGGTATCACCTTCGATTGGAGCGGGTTGGCGCAAGTCGCGTCATAGACCGGAAAGGGCTGGCACAGGCCCCTCTAATAAATCGGAGGTCCTTGGTTGCCGGCCCACTATTGGCTATTGTCCTCGTTCTCGCACCGTTGCCGTAGGACCTCCTTGTCGGAGGCGCCAAGCGATTTCAAACTGAATGACAGCTTTGCGCCAGGAGCGGCCAGTCGCAAACCGGCCACCCGCGTGGCCCTTGTCGCCCGCCGCCAACTCGGGAGTGTGTGACGGCATGACGAGCCCCACGCGGCAGAAGGAGTCCCGGTCGTCACGCGTCTACGCGTGGCTGCTGGAACTCTACCCGCCGGCATTCTTGCAACGACATCGCGCGGAGATGCTGCAAAACTTCGCTGACCTCGAAGACGCGGCGGCGTCGAAATCGGAGCTCTGGCTGCTTATAGGGAAAGGATCTAACGATGAGCCTCATTTCGCACTTCTTCGCGTCACGGATTGGCAGATACGTGATCGGCGTTCTTGTCGCGTGGATATTGCTCTTCACGATTGGGTATTCCCGCCGTGGCAGCACGCCCGGCCATCCGGTTTTACATGTCTTCGGAGGCTTTCTGCTCGGTATGCTCTCCGTGTACATCGCCACGCATTTCTACGGAGTGCTGCAAAACAGCTTGTACGTGATCGGCGTCCTTGTCGCGTGGATATTGCTTTTCGCGACTGGGTATTCTCGCTATGGCAGCCCACTAGGCCATCCGGTTTTGCATGTCTTCGGAGGCTTTCTGCTCGGCATGCTGTCCATGTACATTGCGACGCGTTTCTGCGGACCGCGGCAAAACAACTCGCACGCCTAGAGTGTCGGATGCGAGTCTCCGGCTTCCCCGGCTGGTGCTCAGTCTCGCGCACCGCAACATCGCGACGCGCGACGGCAAAAGATTTCGGGAAGGCGTGATGTCCGTGGTGGGGTCAAAATGCGAAATACTCATCGCGAGTAGTTGTTTTCCGCTTTGCCTCCAAACTCAGACATTGGTTGGCGCTGCCGGCACTTCGCATTTGTGCCATTAACAGACTCACGGCGATGCCGTTTCTTGCTCAGCGGTTTCTGGCATCCAAATGGCGAAGACGATTACGGCAACGAGAGCGGCGGCGCCTAGCGTGAGAAATGTCGCACTATACCCGAAGTGATCGACGATCACGCCGGCTCCCAGCCCGCTCAGCGACGCACCGATCCCCACCATCGTTCCAATCGCTCCCAGGGCCAAGTTGTAGCGCCCGGTGCCTCGCATAATATCGGCAACTACCAGCGGCGTTAGGGCGCCGAAAATCCCGGCGCCGACACCATCGAGCAGCTGGACACCAATCAGCCAGAAGCTGTTGTCGGAGAGAGGGTAGAGCACCGCCCGAATGGGCAGGATGGCGAACCCTACCAGGAACAATGGCTTCCGTCCCCAAATGTCCGCTGTGTATCCGACCAACAGGGCGAACGGTAGCATTACCAGCTGTGCGGCGACGATGCAGGTCGACATCATGGCCGTCGCCTCTTTTGGATATGCGGCGGCGAGTTTCTGTCCCACCAGCGGCAGCAGCGGTGCATTGGCAAAGTGGAACAGCATGGCGCACAGGCCAAAAATGACCAGTGGCCGAGTTTTGAACAGGATGCCATAGCCGGCGACACCGGGGGCGCCTTTCGCTGCGCCGGGCTCGGAGTCCAAGTCTCTCGCCCGATTGTAATCGATAGCCTTGGCGGGAATGGACAGCACTGCGATAGCCGTGAGAACTGCGAAGACCGGCACCAACAGGAAAACGGCGCGCTGCGAAAATGCATAACCGACTGCGCCCGCCACCAAGGCGATGGTGACATTTCCGGCATGATCGAAGGCCGAATTCCGTCCCATCTGCCGCGCCAGGAGTTTCCGGGCGAATAGACCCAAGGTCAGGGACGCGACCGCGGGACCGAAGACGTCGCCAGCGACAGCCATCAGGCTGCTGGCGATCACCACCGGCCAGAAAGTCGAGAAGGCGAAAATAACGACGGACGTAACGGCTAATACCGCCAGTGCAAGAACGATGACGCCGCGCTTGGCGCGGGTTTCGTCGATTGCCGCGCCGATCGGGGGTCTGGACGGCGAGCCCGAGCAAGCCGCTGACCGTAGTTACCACTCCGACATCAGTCTGGCTCCAATGCTGCTGGGTAACCAGGAAGACATTGAGATAAGGGCCAACCGCGCCGCGCACGTCGGCCGAGAGGAAATTTACCGCATCGAGCGAGAACGGATTGAAGCCCTTGTGTTTGGTTTTCGATTTTACCGCCATAGCCACAGCGTCCCGATCGCGAGAGTGATGATGGTCAGTGGCGCGCCACTTCCAAAATAGTCCCAGAAGCCGATCGCCTGTTGAGGCGTCGCGCCAGCTATGGAGCCGTGTCGGGGCCAGCGCCGATGATCTAATTGCTGAGCGAGGCGACCCATGACTCGATAGCCTCGATGTGAATTGCAACAGCATTCTCGATGTCTTTGGGTACCGGCCGTCGATTGGCTTCGCAAAAATCGGCGACGGTCTTGTCGATGTCGATCCACGGCGAGGCGGCGAGGCCGGCGGCCGTCTCTTCGACATCTTTTCGCCGGTTGGGCCGGCGATCGAGTTCATCCGGGTCAAGACCTTCCAGCACGTCGACCATGTGCTGATAAACCGCTCCATAGCGGTCGCCCATCTCGAAAAATGGAGCGACGCCCTGCTGGTCGAGGTAATCGGCCACGGTGGCGCTGGTGCCATAAATGCCTTCGGTCTTGGGATGCGGCGTCAGACGGCCGAAACTCTCAGTACCGTCAGCAAGCGGATAGAGCCGGCAGGCCAGCGGCCTGTCGGGATGAACGCCGCAACCTTGCTGATTGAGGAAAATGCATGCGCGATTGTTCTCATCCTGCATCCGCAGCACGGTACCGCCGGCCTCGGTGTGCCGTTCGATGAACTCCGTCGTCGTTATGCCGAGGCGCCGCGCCAGCCGCAGAATCTCATAAGCGCCGACGCGGATCGCCTTGTTGCGACAGCAACGTGAGCAGGCATTGCACTGGTATGAAAACGCACTGTCGCGCTGAAGGTTAAAGTCGACTTCGGCAAGCGTGTCCTTGTATGGCATCGCGTTGGCTCCAAGGGGACGCGCGTCGAACAGCAACGGTGCGCGCCGCGCCACGCGGCGCCGCACTATTTCGGCGAGATGCTCGTAACCTTGTCGATGATCTCCTTGGTGAGATCAGCACAGGTCTTCATGGATTCGTCTTCGGCGCACTTCACATCGATTGATGCGGCACCGTCACCGTCGATATCAACCTTGATGTGGCCGGGCTTGCCCTCCCGGCGGCCTTCCTTGCCTTCTCGCTTGCCCTCTCCTTTACCTTCGCCCTTACCTTCGCCCTTACCTTCGCCTTTACCTTCTCCTCTGCGTTCGCGTTCGCGGTCGCGGTCATAGTCGCGGTAGCGTTCACCGTCGCGATCGCGATCGTAGTTGCGGCGTTCGTCGTTATCGCCTTCCATTTTCCCCTGCGCCCAAGCGGCGGGTGCTCTCATGCCCATGGCGGCGCCGAACGTGGCGACTGCTGCTGCTAGAGTGAGGGTTGTGCGACGCGTCATCATGCTATTCTTGGATTCATTGCCACCTGTCTTGTCTTGCTCACTCATGCTCGCTCTCCTGGTTTTTTGGGGTATCGGTTTGGGTAGATGTTTTGATGCGAAGTCCCTGAGAGTCCGGCGCCGAAGGAGACAGAGTAGCGTCTCTCGGCACCCAGGTGAAACTCCGATTGCCAATGCTGCCTGAAGATCAAAATAACGAAGGCAGCTCGATCACATTGAGCCAAATCAACCTTCCGGATATTCGTGAGATGCCTGCGATCTTGGCGGTCGATGACGACCCGATGACAGAATACGGCGGTCCCCGGTCCGGAGACCGAGTGTTGATGTTCTGGCTGCATTACGGACGTCGTCAAAAAGGGAAGTCTTCAAACGAGATCTGCAAATCGGCGCGAACTCAATGCAATCGAGACAAGATGGTTCCATCGCCCAGGGTCTGGCGACGGCAGGGAGCCAAGCCATCTTGCCAGGAGGGTGCGGGCCCGCACACTGATCGAAACATGCCGACATCGATCCACGCGCCCAGCTTGCCGAATTCTGCGACGTCTGCCCGCATCCGCACAAGCGCTTGGCAGAACTTCTGCGATGGAATTGGAAAACGGCAGGCGCCTCTCAGCCGCCACTGTCTCAGCCCGTGCCCGCCCGAATGACCGGTTCGGGTCAACCACATCACTTTGGAGGTGAGCTGCTCACTTCCGGTCTGCCACCAACTCCAGATGTTCTCAGCGCACATCGGCATGTCTGAAAAGTGCCGCGACATCGAACGTGGAAGTCGTCCAAGAGAAAGAGCGGTCCGAAGGCGGCTTCTCAAATCTTGAAACGCGAGGTTCAGACGAACCGAAATGCTGGCTTTGCCATCCCAATTCGCGCGGCCGGATGCACGCCGCGCGAGACTACGTCGACTGCAAAGAGCCTGACCAACGTTTTGCCGTCGATCTCAATGACAGCAAAAGAAAACCCAATGTCGCAATGACTGGCACATTGCTAGTAAGGCTCGCACTTGCCCGTCTTCCGATTGGGTTTATATTTCAGACCGCAACCAGCGTAAACCTGAATCACATTTTTCGACAAATCCGCATTCACGACAGCATTTCCGCCCGTTGGCATTGCTACGGCGGCGATGGACGCTCCAAACAATTCCAAGCTTAGGATCAGCGCACCAAAAATTGCGTAACGCATTGTCGTACTCCTATTGGTCGGTAATGAAATCAGCCAAGCAGCTAGTACGGCATGTCGGCAGCCACTCCTCCTTGACCCAAATCAAATTAGATCAAATGAAGCCAGTGGATCGTACTTGGTCGCCACTTACCGGCTCGACGAGCTTAAACTTCCCTGATTGATCCGCCTGGCGCCGGCGCCAATGCGACGCCTTTGACCTGTGCGAAGATATTCATCCCCTCACCGAGCTGTAGAAGGAGCGGAGCAGCAACCTTTGAGCGGGGTTACGGGAGGCGGGTCTGACGAAAAATGCGATACCGCGATCGGCGACAATTACCTCAGTTCACCACGTAACTCGATCAACGCAGCGTAATCCCAGCGACCATCATACGATTATTATACGGTGGCGCTTTCATCCGTCTCGTTTCT
>Ga0182030_10026536_pt1 | contig 10480 bp, 8 predicted proteins | sample 812S3MmetaG_FD_121299 | JGI IMG/M metagenome (GOLD analysis project Ga0182030, IMG submission 121299) | Permafrost microbial communities from Stordalen Mire, Sweden - 812S3M metaG (Illumina Assembly) | ecosystem: Environmental > Terrestrial > Soil > Wetlands > Permafrost | place: Sweden... | reverse complement strand
TTTCGGCGGGTCAATTGCATTTGGACGGCGCGACGGTTGCCAGCATCTACCTGGGCGATATCACGCAGTGGAACGACGCGGCGATCAAGAAGCTCAATCCGAAGTTGGCGCTGCCGAGCACGGCCATTGCGCCGGTGTACCGCTCGGACGGATCCGGAACGAATTTCCTGTTCTCTGATTATTTGTCCAAGTCGAGCGCCAAATTTCAATCCACCATCGGCGCCAACACGTCGGTGCAGTGGCCTGTGGGCATTGGCGCCAAGGGCAACGAGGGCGTGGCGAACATGACCACCCAGACCGATGGGGCGATCGGCTATGTCGAATATGCTTACGCCAAGCAGAACAAGATGTCCTTCACCATGCTCACCAATAAGGCCGGCAATGCCGTCGAGCCGAGCGCTGAGTCTTTCCAGGCCGCGGCGGCAACGGCCGATTGGGCCGGCGCAGACAGCTACTACCTCATATTGACGGACCAAGCGGGCGCGAAGAGCTGGCCGATCACCGGCGCGAGCTTCATTCTGGTGTACAAACAGCCGGGTGATGCAGCCTCGGTCAGCGAAGCATTGAAGTTCTTCGCGTGGGCCTACAAGGATGGCGCTAGTATGGCGGCCGAGCTGGACTATGTTCCGCTGCCCGCGGCTTTGATCGCCCAGGTGAAGAAGACCTGGACTTCGCAAATCACTTCGGGCGGCCGCCCGGTGTGGAGCGGCCAGTAAACGCATCTTGCGGATTAGCTAGCCAGGATTTAGGTAATAAGATACGGTCGGGTCCCGCAGCAACGCTGCCGGGCTCGACCTTCTAGCTTATGGCGGGAGCGGAACTGACATCGTGGCGATCATAGATCCGGGGCACGCCGCAAAGCAGCTGATTTACGAAAGAGCATTCCGCTCTGCCACGCTGATCGCGGCGGTCTTGGTGTTGTTGATTCTGGGCGGCGTAGCCATCTCGCTGGTGCGCGGCGCGTGGCCGGCATTGTCCCACTTCGGATTCTCATTCATTACCCGCGAAGTTTGGAACCCCGTCACCGACCAGTTCGGTGCGCTGGCGCCGATTTACGGCACCGTGGTGACCTCAGCTATAGCCATGGTCATCGCCGTGCCGACGGGATTCGGCATCGCCCTGTTCCTGACGGAACTGTGTCCGCCGCTGTTGAAAAGGCCGATCGGCGTCGCCGTAGAGCTGTTGGCGGCGGTACCCAGCATCATATTTGGAATCTGGGGCCTGTTTGTTCTGGCACCGGTGCTGCAGCGGCACGTGCAACCCTGGCTGATTCGAAATCTCGGCGATCTTCCCGCCATCGGTCATTTGTTCAAGGGGCCCCCTTACGGAATCGGCATTCTCACGGCGGGCGTCGTTTTGGCCATCATGGTGCTGCCGTTTATCGCGGCCACCATGCGCGATGTCTTCGATACGGTGCCGCCGATGCTGAAGGAATCCGGTTACGGACTCGGTGCGACGACCTGGGAAGTCATTTGGAACGTGGTCGTGCCGCATTCGCGGGTGGGCATCGTCGGCGGGATCATGTTGGGTCTGGGGCGCGCGCTCGGCGAAACCATGGCGGTGACATTCGTGATCGGCAATGCGCATCGCATCAGTTCTTCCTTGTTGGCGCCGGGTACGACGATTTCTTCGGCGATCGCCAATGAGTTCACGGAAGCAGTGGGGGACCTGTACACCTCCTCGCTCATCGCGCTCGGACTGCTGTTGTTCCTCATCACCTTCACCGTGATAGCGCTGGCGCAGGCCATGTTGCGCAGGCTCGAGCGCCGCTCGGGAGCCGTCGTATGAATCGGCGGATGCTGCGCAAGATCAAGAACGGCGCATTTCTGTCGCTTTCTCTGGTCGCGACCTTGACCGGTTTGGCCTGTTTGGCCGCCATCCTCTGGACGCTGATATCGCACGGCGTGTCGGGGATGTCGGGGCGCCTGTTCACCCAGATGACGCCGCCTCCGGGCGGTCAGGGCGGCCTGCTCAATGCCATCTACGGCAGCGGCGTGATGACGCTGCTGGGGATCTTGATCGGCTCACCGATCGGCGTGCTCGCGGGGACATATCTTGCGGAATACGGCAGAAATTCGCGCTTGAGCATGCTCGTGCGTTTCATCAACGATGTGCTGTTGAGCGCGCCCTCGATCATCATCGGCTTATTTATCTATGAGATTGTCGTGGTAAAGATGGGCCATTTCTCGGCCATCGCCGGCGCCCTGACGCTCGCCGTGCTCGCCATCCCCGTTACTTTGAGAACCACCGAAGACATGCTGAATCTGGTGCCCATCGGCATGAAAGATTCTTCCGCGGCGCTGGGCGCGTATCCGTGGCGCACCACATTGAGCGTACTGTACCCGGCGGCGCGCAGCGGTATCGTCACCGGGCTGCTGCTGGCCATCGCGCGCATCAGCGGTGAAACCGCGCCGCTTTTGTTCACCGCGCTCAACAATCAATTTTGGAGCACCAACCTGAATGCTCCCATGGCGAATTTGCCGGTGGTGATTTTTCAATTTGCCTTGAGCCCGTACAAGGACTGGCAAGATCTGGCGTGGGCGGGGGCGTTGATCATCACCGTCACCATCTTGCTGCTCAGCATTTCCGCGCGCGTGCTGTTGGCATTGCTGCAGGCGGAACGGGGCTCTTAAGAATGATCCCCTCGACCAAACCGCCGAAGCATTTAAAGATGCGTTTGCCCACGGCTGCAGCGACGGCACACGCGCAGGATTTAGGGCCCCCGAAGATCGAAGTTCGTTCGCTGAATTTCTACTACGGCGCCGAGCAATCGCTGCACAACATCAACATGACGCTGGCCGACCGCTCGATTTCCGCATTCATCGGTCCCTCGGGCTGCGGCAAATCGACGCTGCTGCGCGTGATGAACAGGATGTACGCGCTGTACGCGAAGCAGCGGGCAGAAGGGGAAGTGCTGATCGGCGGACACGATATCCTAGGCCCCTCGGTCGATGTGGCCGAACTCCGTTATCGCGTCGGCATGGTGTTTCAGAAGCCCACGCCGTTTCCCATGTCGGTGTTCGAGAACGTGGCCTTCGTCCTGCGCCTGGCCGGCGGTGTGCGCGGCGCCGACCTCAAAGTGCGCGTCGAGTCCGCATTGCGCGATGCCGCCATTTGGGACGAGGTCAAGGACAAGCTGAGCGCCGATGGCCGCAGTCTTTCGGGGGGCCAGCAGCAGCGGCTATGCATCGCCCGGGCAATCGCCGTGCAGCCCGAAGTTCTGCTGCTCGATGAACCCACGGCGGCGCTCGATCCCATTTCAACTTTGCGGGTGGAGGAGACCTTGCAGGCGCTGCGCGAGAAATATTGCATCGTCGTGGTAACGCACAATCTGCAGCAGGCGGCCCGAGTGTCCAACGTTACCGGATTCATGTTCATGGGCGAACTGGTGGAAATCGGACCTTCCAGCGAGATATTTACCTCGCCGAAGAATCGCAAGACCGATGACTACATCACCGGGCGTTTCGGCTGACCCGCATGAATGACGTCAACCTCGCCGCCGGCGTTGCGGGATCGGCCGCCTCCAACCTTTCGGATGCGCGCGATACGCTATTCAACCCCGTCATGACGGCGCACAACGTCAGCGTCATGTACGGCGACAAATGCGCCGTTAGAAATGTCAGTCTGGATATCGGGCGCAATCAGGTGCTGGCCCTGATAGGGCCGTCGGGCTGCGGAAAGTCCACGTTTTTGCGCTGTCTCAACCGCATGAACGACACCATTGCCAGCGCACGCGTCGAGGGCACGATCACTCTGGACGGACAGAATATTTACGATAAAAAGCAAGACGTGGCGCAGCTGCGCGCGCGGGTCGGCATCGTCTTTCAGAAGCCCACGCCATTTCCGCATTCGATTTACGCCAATGTCGCTTACGGACCGCGAATCCACGGCTTGACGAAGAATCGCGCCGACATGGATGAATTGGTGCAGGCCAGTTTGGCGCGCGCGGGCCTATGGGAAGAAGTCAAGGACCGGCTGTCGACTCCGGGCACCAGCCTATCGGGCGGACAGCAGCAGCGCCTGTGCATCGCGCGGACCATCGCCGTCAATCCGGAAGTCATCCTCATGGACGAACCGACCTCGGCGCTGGATCCCATCGCCAGCGCCAAAATCGAAGACCTGATCGATGAGCTGCGCGAAAACTACGCGATCGCCATCGTGACGCACAACATGCAGCAGGCCGCGCGCGTATCGCAGCGCACCGCCTACTTTCACATGGGCGATTTAGTCGAAGTCGGCCCGACGGATCGGGTATTCACCAATCCTCAGCAGAAACTCACCGAAGACTATATTACGGGCCGATTCGGCTAAACCGCGCGCCGCGCGGCACACTAACCACGTGCCGCGCGGCATAGACCAACCGTGCACCGCGCGCCACATTCTAGCGTTGCGACGGTATGAATTCCTCGAGCACGGCGGCGCGCATCAGGTCCGGCGGCAGCAAGCCCTGGCTCAGGATAAAGTCGTGAAATTTCCTCTGGTCGAATTTCTTGCCCAACGCGGTCTCGGTTTCCTTGCGCAGAGACAGCAATCGCGTGTAGCCGTAGAAGTAGCTGTTCGCCTGCCCGGGACTGCGAAATGTGAAGCGCTCGACCTCTTCTTTGGCAAAGGCGTGGCTCAACACGACATCCTTCTCCAGCACCGAGTAGGCTTGGGGCTGCGTCACCGCGCCGCTTTGCAGCTCCGGATCCAAGAAAGCCCGGGCGGCCCGCAACAGGCGCAGCTGCAGCGTCAGGAGCTGGCCCTCCACCGGTTCGTACGGCTGCATGATGTACTCGGAGTACAGCCCCCAGCCTTCGGCGTTGGTCGAGTTGAAGGCGTACAGTGCGCGCGCGAGGCTGACGCCGTGCTCGACCATGGAGTCGAATTGCAATTCGTGGCCGGGCCGCGCCTCATGCGCGGTCAGCGTCCACGCCACCGCATCGAAGGTGAAGTCGTCGTACTTGTCCTCCGCGCCGCCGGTCGCGGAAGGAATATTCAGCGGCAGCACGAATTGGCCGCGCTGTCCGGTGTTGTGCAGGAACGGCGGCGGCGTCATATGCGGCGCCGGCTGCTGCGCCGTCTCGGCCGGAGTGGCCAGGCGAATGATTGCCGGCCGGCTCGGCAGCGTCACCAGACCTTTCGCGACGATGATTTTTTCGATCTCGTGCAGCCGATTTTCAAAGAAGGGCAGAATCGCCTCGCCGGTGATTTGCTTCTTCTTCAATTCGGCAATGACGGCGCGGTAGTCGCTCGACGCATAGCCATTGGCCTTCGCCACCTGCGCCGCCAGCGGCACCATCTCGGTCTGGTATTGCATGAAGGCGGCGTGCGCCATCTTCGCGATCTGTGCGGGAGGAATATCGATGCCGTAGCCCTCGAACGCCAGCACATACTTCTCAGGCGGCAGCCGAAAGTCGCTGCGCGCCTTGGGCAGAATATTGGCCTTCACCCAGGTGTCGTAATCGGCCAGTTGAGCTTTTAGCTGCTCATACGCAGGCTCCCAACCCGTCAGGTTGTACTTCTTGAACAACGCCGCGATGCCTTCGACATAGTTCGAGTTGCGGCCGAGATCGGTCTCGACCTGCTCTTTGGACGGGAATATGACGCCGGGCTTGGCGATTTGCTCGCTCTCGCGTTCTTTCAACCGCGCGGTGAACGGCTTGTAGCCCGGCTCAACGCCGGCGTACTTGCGCAGCCTCACCAACGCAGCGGTGCGCCGCTGCGCGGGCACCTGGTCATCGAGCAGTCCGCGCAAACCCTGAAAAACTTGCGCGCTGGCATTGTAGAAGGGAACTTCATGCGCAAGCTCGAAGTCCTCGGTACGAAATTGCAGATTGAAACTCTTCTGCAGAATGTCGATGTCCTCTTGGACATTCTTGTCGGTGACGGTTGCGCGCGCAGCCTTCATCTTGGCCAGCGCGGCTTGGAGTTCGCGCCGTTGCGCCACTTCGTCAGCACGCGAAGGATCGGAAATGAGTTCATCGAACTTCGCCACGCCTTGCGCGGATCCCTGTTCGGGGGAATGCTCCAGCTGCACGCTCAGCAGCGAGTTGGTGTAGCCGTTGCTCTGCTTGATCCAGGCTTTTTCGGCGGGATCGTTGCCGCCTGCCGTTTGGCCGATCGCCGTGAAAGACAAGGCGATCAAGAAAATCGCGGTGCTAAATCGATGCATATTGTTTCAACGCCTGAGGAATGGATTGAGAACCCGAAGTCGTCTGTCTATGAGCCGACCGTGCTCGCGCATCCAGCGCGGCGCGAACCCGCCCGACATCGCCGGCCGAGACGCTCGATGCCTGATTTCCCCAGCTGGTGCGGATGAAGGTCAGCAGCTGAGCGACTTCGTCATTGGTCAGCCGCCAGCCGAAGCCCGGCATGCCGAGAGCCGACGGTGCGCCCATCGTGCCCGGCAGAGAGCTGCCGCCCAACACCACGCTGATCAAGGAATTCGAGTCGTCGGACAGCACCGAAGAACTGCCCGCTATCTTCGGCAGCGCGTTCGTGCTCCCCCCGCCATCGGTGCGGTGGCAGGCGGCGCAGTTATCGACGTACAGTTCGGCGCCGCGATTGGCTTCATGGCCGGCGGCCAGGTCGGCGGCCGTGGCGGGATTCGCGGCGAACGTGGATCGATCGCCGGGAGCGGGCGTTAGGGTCTTTAGGTACGCTGCAATCGCAGCAAGGTCGGCGTCGTTCAGGTACTGGGTGCTATGGACGATGACATCGTTCATCGGGGCGCCGATCACCGCCTGCTGCGAGTTACGGGCCGTGCGCAAGGTCGCGACGATATCCTCCTTCGACCAGTTGCCAAGACCGTCGGCGGAATTGCCCCGCAGATTGACCGGGATCCAGCCGTCCACTCGCTGGCCTCCGGCGAGATAGGCGTTCGAGGAGTCATCCAGCGCTTTCTCCTGCAGCGTGACGGCTCGCGGCGTGTGGCAAGAGCCGCAATGTCCCGGTCCTTGGGCCAAGTACGCACCGCGCGCAACCACAGGATCGGCGTAGCGCGATGGGTTGAAAGCCGGTGCATCGGGAGAGGGCGCGAAAAGTTTTCGCCAGATCGCCACCGGCCAGCGGATGGATAAGGGCCACGGAATGCCGTTGGCATGCGCGCTACTCTCGCTGCCCGAGACCGGCGCCACGGCATGCATGAAATAGCCGTACAGCGCCGCGATATCCTCATCGCTCATGAGGGCATACGAGGGGTAGGGCATGGCCGGATACAGCGTCACGCCTTCGTCATCGATCCCATGGCGCACGGCGCGGTCGAAATCATCGAGCGTAAAGTTGCCGATGCCGGAATCGCGATCCGGCGTGATATTCGTGCTGTAGATCGCGCCCAAGGGCGAATTAAGGGCGAGGCCGCCGGCAAACGGCTTGCCGCCGGGCGCGGTGTGGCAGGCGGTGCAATCGGCCGCAACGGCCAGGTAGCGGCCGCGCTCGATCGAGCCCGCGCCGGATTCGACGGCGTTGGCCGCCGCAATCGGCCTGGTATGAGTCGGCACGAGCGCAAATCCCAAGGCCGCTAAAAAGACGATTAACACCAGGCTTACGAGAACGAGCAAAAGCCGCATAGGGGTTTTCATGGCTGCCTACGTGTGTACCAGCGCGCCGGGGCTCTTGATGTACTGCTCGCGAATGGCTTTCGCCGCCCAGTATGTCAGCGCCCCCACCATGCCTGTTGGGTTATAGCCGTTGTTCTGCGGAAACGCATTGGCGCCCGGCGCAAAAACATTGGGCACGTCCCAGGACTGCAGATAGCGATTCAGCGCGGAGGTCTTAGGGTCCGTACCCATGATGGCGCCGCCGCAGGTGTGCGTGCTCTGATAGCGCGTGATGTTGTAGTGCTCGCCGGTTTTTTTCGCATCGCCCGACAGCGCTTTTGGATTGAGCACCTTGCACATGGCCAGCGCTTTGCCGACCAGGAATTGCGAGGCACGAATTTCGTTGTCGTTCCAGTCGAAGGTCAGTCGCAGCAGCGGGCGGCCGAAGGCGTCGCGGTAGGTCGGGTCCAGATCCAAATAGTTGGAGCGATAGGACATGCATGCGCCTTGCACTTCGTAATAAAACGAATGCCGGAACGCGTCCTTGACGCCTTGTTTCCAGGCGCTGCCCCAGTTCGGTACGCCCGGAGCCGTGGAAATGCCGCGGATGGGACCGGAACCGGGCTGTCTCGCCCAGATCACGCCGCCGCCCACAAAACCCGCTTTCACACTGTCCAGCTGATTGCCGTTGAGATCATCGAAGGTGGCGCCGCCGCCGCCGATGCCGATGAAGCCGTTGGCCTGCACGGTATCGTCGAAGAACAGGGTGACGCGGTTCAAGTTCTGGTACGAATAATTGCGGCCCACCGTGCCTAAGTCAGCGACCGGGTCGTAGGGCTTGCCGATGCCCGACAGCAGCATCAGATGCACATTGAACAAAGAAAATGCGCAGAGCACCACCAGATCCGCCGGCTGTTCGGTTTCTCGGCCGGTGGCGTCGAGATACGTCACGCCGGTCGCTCGGGCGCGCGCCGTGTCGAGATTGACGCGCAGTACCTGCGCGTGCGCGCGCAGCTCGAACTCTTTGCGCAGCCTTAAGACCGGCAGAATGCTTACATTGGGCGAGGCCTTGGAGTAGTTGAGGCATCCGTAGTCGCTGCAGAAGCCGCAAAAATTACAGGGCCCCATTTGACAGCCGTACGGATTGACATACGGAGCCGAGGCATTGGAGGCAGGAATGGGGTACGCGCTGTAGCCCATTTCGCGTGCGGCCTTGTAGAACAATTCCGCGCCGAGATAATTGCGATTGGGCGGCAGGGGGAATTCGCGCGAGCGCGAGCCCTCGAAAGGGTTGCCGCCGGGGATCTTGACGCCTTTCAGTACTCCGGCTTGTCCGGAAGTGCCGCAGACATACTCGAAGTGGTCGAAGTGCGGCTCCAGGTCTTCGTAGCTCACGGGAAAATCCGCGATGGTCATGCCCTCGGGAATGAACTTGGCGCCATAGCGCTGCTTTAGGTTGCTGCGTAAATTGAAATCCTCGCGCAGCGCCCGAAAATGGCAGCCTGACCAATGCGTGCCGGCGCCGCCGACGCCCGTGCCCGGTTTGAAGGAACCCATTTGCCGATAGGGCACCGCGTTATCCTTCATGGTGTGGCGCGCGGTAATGGTCTCCTTCGACAGGCTCTGCAGGAACTTGCGGTGTATCGACCCTTCCAGTTCGTCCACGACACGGGGGTAGGCGAAATCAGGCTGCGTATCGCGATCCGGCCCTCGCTCCAGCGCGACCACGCGGAGGCCCGCATCGGTAAGCTCCTTCGCCATGATCGCGCCGGTCCATCCCATCCCCACGATGACGGCATCCACCTTCGGTTTGACGATGGCCATGGGATCAGCCTCTCTTGCCGGCGAGGTCGACCGGCGGCAGCGGGTAGGGCTGATCGCGGACTTCGACCCAATTGGTGTAGTCGGCGCGCATGCCCGGATAGCCGATCATTTTCCATGCCGACATGTTCTTGTTGCCGCCGTGCTTGGGGTCGCAGAAGTACCCCATGCGCGTTTCATTCAGGAGCTGACTGAAGAACTCTCTGGCGGAGATATTCTCCAGTTCAATCTTGCCTGCCTCGGCTGCCTTCAACAGCGTCTCCTGGTCGGCGTGCTCGAGCTGCGCAAATGTCTTGCCGCTGAAGTGCTTTTGACAGTGCGCGTCGATGCCTTTGATCCCGACCCGCAAGATATCTTTCACGCCGAGCCGGCCTTGGTAGCCGAACTGCGGCGCCGCTTCGACGAACGGGCCCTGCATATACCAAATGTCGCCGCTGGCGTAGGGGGTCTGCATATGACGGTCGATGAACTCCGGCACACCCGCTTGGCTGGCGCTCGGACCGATATTGTCGGCGGGAATCAATCGATCGCAGGCCGCCAGAATGAATGCCCATTCGGCGGCGTTGAAGAAAGCGGCTTTGTACTCACCGGGCGCGGCACCGGCACCGGCCTCGGCTGCAGGCTTGTCGGACTCTTTGGCGCAACCCGACATACCGAAGGCTGCAATCGGGACGAAGGTCAGGCTCTTGAATAATTGCCGTCGAGACGGTGAAGGCGCCTTGTCATCGTCCATTCTCGGCCCTCCCCCTGGCGCTCCCGGTCGCCTCGAATCTTACATATCCTCGCCGCGAATTGTTAGTCCATCCCTGGAGCCCTCAGGGCATTTTAAGCGCACACCCCTAATCGGTGTTGCGCAACAAGTCGTTGAGCGAGGTCTTGGCGCGAGTCTGGGCATCCACGCGCTTGACGATCACGGCACAGGCGAGAGCGTACTTGCCGTTGGCGGCCGGCAGCGTACCCGGTACGACCACGGCGCCCGAAGGGACGCGTCCGTAGAGAATTTCATCTCGTTCCCGATCATAGATGCGCGTGCTTTGACCGATGAACACGCCCATGGAAATCACCGCGCCGGATTCGACCACCACACCCTCGACGATTTCGGAGCGCGCGCCGATGAAGCAATTGTCCTCGATGATGGT
>Ga0182030_10026535_pt1 | contig 10480 bp, 8 predicted proteins | sample 812S3MmetaG_FD_121299 | JGI IMG/M metagenome (GOLD analysis project Ga0182030, IMG submission 121299) | Permafrost microbial communities from Stordalen Mire, Sweden - 812S3M metaG (Illumina Assembly) | ecosystem: Environmental > Terrestrial > Soil > Wetlands > Permafrost | place: Sweden... | reverse complement strand
TGACTGGAATCCCGAGATGTATCTGTCAGCACTGCCGCTCAAAGCGGTGCGCGAAATCCACGTTGCCGGACACAGTGAGCGCACGCTCTCGGGCGGTCGTAGGATCCTGATTGATGATCACGGCTCGGCCGTGTGCGAAGGCGTCTGGAATCTCTATCGCCGAGCCATCAACCGTTTTGGCGCCGTGCCGACGCTGATCGAATGGGATAATAATATCCCGGCGTTCGAGCTGCTGCAGGCCCAGGCCGCCCGCGCGGGCGGCTGTCTCGCGGAGGCTGCGCTGCATGCGGCTGCCTGAACTGCAGCGCGCCCTGCGCGACTCGCTCATGGGTTTGCCCGATCCGGCACTGCTGGAATCGATCGAGGCCGGAGCGCTCAGCGCCGAGGAGCGGCTGAACATCTACCGCAACACAATTGCCGCGACGCTCCTCAAGGCACTGCGCCTGAACTTCCCGGCGGTCGAGAAACTGGTGGGTGCCGATTTCTTTGCGCAGTGCGCTGCAGATTACATCGCGCGCGAACCACCACGCAGCGCCTACCTCAACGATTTTGGTGCTGGATTTGCGGCCTGGCTTGCCGCCGACACGCACGCCGCAACGCTCCCGTACCTGGCGGATGTGGCGCGGCTCGAGTGGGCGGTGTCTCGTGCGCTGGTGGCCGAGACGCCCGCGACGCCAGACTGGGCCGCGCTCGCGGGCGTGGAGGACGCTCTGCATACGCAGCTGCGCTTCATCGCCCATCCCTCGGTGACGCTGCTGGCACTGGAGAGCCCGGCCGATGCGATCTGGCAGGCCGTGCTGGCCGGGGACGCCGGAGCGCTGGCCAGCCTCGATCCCGCTGGCCCGCGGGTGCATCTGCTGATCGAACGGCTCGGCGCCGATCTCAGTGTCCGGCGGCTGGCGGCCGCGGAGTGGGAGTTCGCCCATGCGCTATGTCGCGGAATGCCACTCGCTGCCGCGCTGGCCGCGCATCCTGAACTCGATCTGCAGGGCCAGCTGGCGCTGCACCTGGCCGAGGGCCGGCTATGCGCCTGGCACCTGGGCGGTGCGCCGGCCGCCTCCGGGCTCACCTCTGTGCCTGACCTATCGGAGCAAGCTCTATGAACCAGACCATAGCCCAAAACCCCGTGGTGCGCCGGATCGAGGCGGTACGCAGCGTCCTGAACAGCGTGCCCTACACCGTGCTCGCCCTGCCGCTGCGGGCAGCAATCGCGACTGTGTTCTGGAACTCGGGCACGACCAAGCTGGCGAGCTGGGATACCACGCTTGAGCTGTTCTCGGAGGAGTACAAAGTACCCCTTTTGTCGCCGCAGCTGGCCGCCTACCTCTCGGCGAGCCTGGAGCTCTCAATGCCAGTGCTGCTGGTGCTGGGCCTGTGTACACGCGGCGCGGCGCTCGTGCTGCTGGGCATGACCACCGTGATCGAGATCTTTGTGTACCCACAGGCCTGGCCCACGCACATCCAGTGGGCCGCCATGCTGCTGGTATTGTTGTGCCGCGGGCCGGGCGCATGCTCGCTCGATGCGCTGCTCGCGCGCTGGCTGCGGCTGACTCCCGTGCGCTTGTGAGGCGCAGCCGCTAACCGGCGAGCAGGCTGCGCACCTCAATCACCCGCACGACTACGTGTACCCAGAGCGCGAGCAACAACAGCCAGCTGATGAAATAGACCCGTACCCGGTAACGGATACGATTGCCGCCCAGGTGGATAAAGGCATGTGCCACGCGCGCCGCGAAGTAGCCCCAGGCGATCACCAGCAATAACAGGCCATAGTCGCCGCTGACCATGGCCGCCAGGCAGCCGGCATAGAACAGCGTCGGGGCCTCAAACAGATTGGCAAAATGCCGTGCCGGCTTGAGAGTCGACTCCGGTTCGCTCTCGCCTTGGAAGACGCGGTAGAACTTGATCGACAGTTGCCCCTGGCGTACGGCGCTGACCCGACTGCGGAACAGTCGGATCAGCACGATGAAGGTGAGCAGCACCAGGGCTGCCATTGGATACACCAGCAGCAGCGAAGCCCTCTGAAAATTCATTGTGCACTCCTGAGCCCAGGCGATTGGCGAGGGCCGCACCCCGCCGCCCCCACAGGCCGTGACTTTACACTGCGCCGCTCAAGGGCGGGGCAGTAAGCTCATGGAGAGTGGCGGAAGCCCCCGGCGTGCGCCGTCTCAGGCCGCGCGGCGCTTGGGGCGCATCGGTGTGGCACGCGGCGCGGCCGGCGCGGGGTCAGGCGCCTGCCTGTCACTGATCATGCTTTCATCGATGCGAAACTGCTCGGCACGCTGTGTCAGGATGGCAGCCTGCTCTTCCATCGCGCGGCTGGCCGCGCTGCTCTGCTCCACCAGCGCGGCATTCTGCTGGGTGGCCGTGTCAAGCGAAGTGATGGCGCTGTTGACACGTCCGATGCCGGTGGTCTGCTCACGGCTGGCGGCGGCAATCTCGGCAATGATATCGGTCATCTTCTTGACGCTGAGCACGATCTCGGCCAGCGTCTCGCCAGAGCGATCCACCAGCGCCGATCCGGCCTTGACCTTGCTGACGCTGTCGGTGATCAGTCCCTTGATCTCCTTGGCGGCATTGGCACTGCGCTGCGCGAGGCTTCGCACCTCACTGGCCACCACGGCAAAGCCGCGACCCTGCTCGCCGGCACGCGCCGCTTCGACAGCGGCGTTGAGCGCCAGCAGATTGGTCTGGAACGCAATAGCATCGATCACGCCGATGATATCCTCGATCTTGGCACTGGATTCATTGATCGCGCGCATTGCGGCAATCGCCTCATTCACGACCGCGCCACCGGTCGCGGCCAGGCGGTGCGCCCCGGCGGCGAGCTGGTTGGCGTGCGCCGCATTCTCCGCATTGTGCTCGACGGTTGAGGTGATCTGCTCCATCGAAGCGGCCGTCTCCTCGAGGCTCGCCGCCTGGGACTGGGTGCGCTGGCTCAAATCATCGTTGCCGCTCGAGACCTGGCGCGCAGTGGAGCCTACCGCCAGCGCCGAGGTGCGGACCTCGTACACCAGATGCGACAGGCGCATGCTCATATCATTGAGCGCCGCCAGGATCGTACCCATCTCATCGCGGGTGGTGACCTCGAGTTTGTGCGTCAGATCCCCCTGGGCGACACTGGTGATCAGCCGCGCTGCCTCCCGCAGCGGCCGCGTGACCGAGCCGGTCGTCCACAGCGCGATCAGGAGCGCTGCCACCATCCCGGCGGCGGCGCCAATCAGCAGCAGCACGAGGCTTGAGTGATAGGTCGCTGCGGCCTTGGCCGAGATGGCGTGCGCCAGCTCCTCGTTGTGGCCGGTCCACTTGACGAAGGCGTCGTTGGCTGCATAGAAGACCGCACGCGAGTCGGTCAGCATCAGCTTGGTGGCTGTCTCGATCGCCTTGGGGTCCGAGGAACGCTGGCGCGCGATCTTCATGACCTGCTCCTCGATCGGCCAGTAGGAGTCGGTCAAGGTATGGACTTTCTCAAATTCCTGCTGATCGAGGCTGCTGCCCATCCGCTTCTGGTAGTTCGCAAAACCCTCAGCGACGCCCTTGCGATCGGCAGCGAGCTTCTCCTCCAGATCCTTGTACATCGCCTCATCGCTGGGCAGCAGATACTGGGTCTCGTGACGACGCGCCGAGGCGAAGTTTTCCTTGATCAGGCCGATGACTTTGACCAGCGGCACCAGATCAGTATCGTAGTACACCGTGTTCGCATAGAGCGTGCCGGCGGCGTGGATCGCCATGCCGGTCAGCCCCAGCATCATGGCCACGATCAGTGCAAAGCCGAGCAGCAAGCGGCCGCGGATGGACAGGTTGTGAAAAAATCGCATGTACCAGCCGCACTCCAGAGTTTTGACTAAGGCCCCCGTGAGCTGCCGAGCAACCCATGAACCTGTGACCCAGATGTCGGCCAGCCGGCCTCGGAGTTGAGCGCAAGCGCACCAAATGCGATGGCAGCCGCCCGACCGGGGTGATACAAGTCCGCGAGCGGGGGGACGCAGTACCAGGCTGTGTCGCAAAGTTAAGTCGGCGGCGACTAGAACAGCCCGACGATGCGCCCGTGTGCATCCACATCAATGGAATTGGCGGCCGGGATCTTTGGTAGCCCGGGCATCGTCATGATATCCCCGCAGATCATCACAATGAACTCCGCGCCCGCGGCCAGGCGCACCTCTCGCACGTTGACATCGTGCCCGCTCGGCGCGCCGCGCAGCTTCGGATCAGTCGAGAAAGAGTACTGGGTCTTGGCCACGCACACCGGGTAGTGGCCAAAGCCTGCTTCCTGCAGCGCACGGATCTGGGCCCGCACCTTGACATCGGCGGTGATCGAGCGCGCGCCATAGATCTGCGTCGCGATCGCTTTCATTTTCTCCCACAGCGGCAGCGCATCCTCGTAGACATAATGGAAGTTATTGGGCTGCTCGCACATGCGCACCACTTCCTCGGCGACCGCCACCGCCCCCTGGCCGCCTTCGGCAAAATGACGCGCCACGAAAGCCTTCACGCCGCGATCGGCCAGATGCTTGGTCAGCAGTTCCATTTCGGCCTGCGTGTCCTCGGCGCGATGATTGATAGCGACCACACACGGTAAGCCATAATGATCGCGCAGGTTTGCTACGTGCCGGTCCAGATTCGCCAGGCCCTTCGCGAGCGCCACCAGATTCTCCTGCCCGACATCGGCCACTTCGACCCCGCCATGGAACTTGAGGGCCCGCGCGGTCGCCACCAGCACGGCAGCCGCGGGACGCAGTCCGGCCTTGCGGCACTTGATATCAACGAACTTCTCGGCGCCCAGGTCGGCCCCAAAGCCCGCCTCGGTCACCACATAGTCGGCGAGCTTCAGTGCCGCGCGCGTGGCGATCACCGAGTTGCAGCCATGCGCGATGTTGGCAAAGGGCCCGCCGTGGATGAAGGCCGGATTGTTCTCGAGGGTCTGCACCAGATTCGGGGCGAGCGCATCGCGCAAAATCGCGGTCATCGCCCCGTGCGCCCGCAGATCACGGGCGTGGATCGGCTGATTGGCACGCGTGTAACCCACGACGATACGTCCGAGCCGCTCCTTCAGATCCTGCAGGCTCGTGGCCAGACAAAACACCGCCATGACTTCCGAGGCGACCACGATGTCGAACCCATCCTGGCGTGGATAGCCGTTGCCGACCCCGCCTAAGCCAATCGTGATATCGCGTAAGGAGCGATCGTTGACATCGAGCACCCGCCGCCAGGTGATGCGCCGGACATCGAAGCCAAGCTCATTGCCCTGATGGATGTGATTGTCGATCAGCGCCGCCAGCAGGTTGTTGGCCATGCCGATCGCGGCGAAATCGCCGGTAAAGTGCAGGTTGATGTCCTCCATCGGCACGACCTGCGCGTAGCCGCCACCGGCGGCCGCGCCCTTCATGCCAAACACCGGACCCAGGGCCGGCTCACGCAGGCAGATCATGGCGCGCTTGCCGATGCGATTGAGCGCATCACCCACCCCGACCGTGGTCGTGGTCTTGCCCTCACCGGCCGGTGTCGGTGAGATCGCGGTCACCAGCACCAGCTTGCCATCGGGTTTGGATTCGAGCCCCGCCAGGTACTCGAGCGAGATTTTGGCTTTGGTGCGTCCGTAGGGCACCAGCTGCTCTTCAGGAATCCCAAGTTTGTGCGCGATCTCGGCGATCGGCCGCATACGCGCGTTTTGGGCGATCTCGATATTGCTCAAGGACAACCCCCGCTCAGGACCTCAGGCAGCGCGGACAAACCTACGCCCGCACGCCGCCAGGTCGCATGCAACGCCATCGATGCGGGTCCGGCGCGGCTTGTGATTAGGTTTTCACCGCAGCTTCAGTCCCGTTGTGAGCCACGACACTGCCTAACTCGCGGACAAACTTCAAGCCAGCGGCTTCTCGCAGAAGCGGCGTATGCGGGCGCAGGCTTCATCGAGCAGCGCTTCATCGGCGGCGAAGCAGATGCGTACGCAGCTCATCGTCTCGCGGCCAAAGGTGCCGCCATCGAGCACGGAAACCCGCTCGCGCGCGAACAGCGCCCGCATGAACTGCTGCCCGCTCAAGCCCGTGCCACTGACATCAACCAGCAAAAACATGCCGGCCTGCGGTTCATGGAGTTTCAGTCCCGGGATATTCTGCAGCCCCGTGCGCAGGCGCTCGCGCCGCACAGTACAGTAACTGCGGGTGCGCTCTTCGGTCTCATCGGCGATCTCGAGCGCGGTCAGTGCCGCCTCCTGGATGAAGCCGGGCAAGCCATACACCAGGGTCAGCAGCAGTGCCTCGGCATGCGCGCACAAGGCCCGCGGCCCCACCAGCCACCCGGCCCGCCAGCCGGTCATCGCATGCGACTTGGACAGGCTCGAGATCGTCACGACCTGCTCGGGCAGGCGCGCCGCCAGGTTTGGCACCCGTCCACCAGGGGCCAGTCCGGCATACACCTCATCGGCCACCACCCACAACCCATAGCGCCGCGCCAGTTCCCCAATGCCCGTGATCTCGCTCTCGCTCAGGATCATGCCGGTGGGGTTATTCGGTGTGGCAAAGAAAATCGCCTGTGTGCGCGGGGTGATTGCGGCTTCAAGCTCCGCCAGATCGAGCCGGAATTCTGTACTCGCCCGCTGCCGCACCCGCACCAGCCGGGCGCCCGAGGCTTCAATGGTTGCCGGGTAGGTGGGGTAAATCGGATCAAAGGAAATGACTTCATCGCCGGGACCGGCCAGGCACATCGAGGCCACAAACAGTGCGTTCTGCGCACCGGCCAGCACCACCACTTGCGAAGGCGTGACCTCCTGCCCGCTGCGCAGCGCATGGCGCCGGGCGATAGCGGCGCGCAGCGCCGGGCGGCCCCCGGCCTGTACATAATGCGTATCCCCGGCGCGCAGTGCGCTCACGGCACGCTCCACCACCGGCGCCGGCGTGTCCAGGTCCGGATCCCCGACGCTCAGGATCAGCACCTGTTCGCCGCGCTCGCGCGCTGCCAGCGCTTCGTAGTGAGTCAGCCACGCATCAGCGCCATCGCCAGCCACGCGCCGCACCAGATCCGAATACTTCATGCCTGAAAATGCTCCGCGCGCAGCGCCCGCCGCAAAAAATGTGGGCGCATTTTACACACTGCGCTGCGCTCGCGGAGCGGTCCGACTTGCGCAGCGCGCAGCCACTCTGGCATCGTCAAACCCATGACTTTCCTGTACGCCGCTGGCTCCACGCCCGGGCTGCCGTGGCGCCGGCGGCCACTGCTCGGAGCCGCGCGATGAGCGCCGCTCCCGGCGCACGCACGATCGGGGTGTACCTGGCCGAGCTGCTGGCGATCAACGGCATCGATACGGTCTTTGGTATCCCGGGCGTCCACACGCTCGAACTCTACCGGGGTCTGGCGGCCACCGGCCTGCGGCACGTGCTGGTGCGTCATGAGCAGGGTGCCGGCTTCGCGGCCGATGGCTATGCCCGCCTCTCAGGGCGGCCGGCGGCGGCGATGGTGATCTCGGGTCCGGGCCTGACGAACATCCTGACTGCCGTCGGCCAGGCCTACTCGGATTCGGTACCGCTCCTGGTCATCGCCAGCACGCCGGTGCGCGCCTCGCTTGGCAAAGGCTGGGGCGTGCTGCATGAACTGGCCGATCAGCGCCGCGTGGCCGCAGGCGTATTCGGCAGCGCGCGCACGGCGCTCTCGGCCGATGATGTGCGCGATCACCTGCGCGCCGCACTGCTGGGATTTCAAAGCGGCCGGCCGCGCCCCGCCTATCTCGAGATCCCGCTCGATCTGCTGGCCGAAAGCACGAGCGCGATTGCCCACCGCTTCGATTTTGATTGCGCGCTGGCGCAACCGGATCCGGTGCTGATCGAACGCGCCGCGGCGCGCCTGCACAGTGCGCGCCGCCCGCTGATCATTGCCGGGGGCGGTGCCCGGGCCGCGGCCGCGGAGCTGCGGGCGCTGGCCGAGCGGCTCGATGCATTCGTCGCGACCAGCGCGGCCGGCAAGGGCCTGCTGCCCGAGAACCACCCGCTGCATCTGGGCGCATCGCTCCCCTACCGGGAAACCCAGGCGCTGGTTGCCGCTGCCGATGTAGTGCTGGCCATCGGCACGGAGCTGTCCGAGACCGATATCTACAGCGGCACGCGCCTGAACATTCCCGGTGAACTGATCCGCGTCGATATCGATCCGATCAAGCTCACGGATCAGTACGGCGCGGCACTCGCGCTGCTGGCCGATGCGGCACCGGCCCTGCGCCAGCTGGCCGCAGGACTGCCCCAGCGCACCGGTTTGCGGCCATTGGGCCAAACCGCACAGACGCATCGCCCTGATTTTCTCCACCAGGCCGATGCACCGACCCGTGCTCGCGCGCGCGCGCTGGCGGCCATCCGCGAGGCGCTGCCGCCACACAGCGCGCTCTTTACCGACATGACCCAGATTGCCTACCTGGGAAACTACGCCTACCCGTGCGAGCAGCCGCTCAGCTGGTTCCACCCTTCCGGCTACGGCACGCTCGGCTGGGCACTGCCGGCAGCCCTCGGCGCCAAGCTCGCGGCCCCCACACAGGCCGTGGCCGCGCTGGCCGGCGATTTTGGCGTGCAGTTCAGCTGGAGCGAACTCACTACCGCGGTCGAACTTGGACTCGCACTGCCGCTGATCGTGTGGAACAACCAGTCGCTGGGCCAGATCCGCGATGACATGATCGGCGCCAGCATCCCGCCCACCGGCGTCAGCGCCCTCAATCCGGATCTGTGCCGCTACGCCGAGGCCTGCGGTGCGCACAGCCGCCGGGTCACCACGCCGCAGGGTCTGACACAGGCGATCCGCCAGGCGCTCGGCGCCGATCGCCCGACGCTGATCGAAGCGGCCGAAGAGGATTTCCTGCCCTAGCTGCGCGCCGTTGGGCGCGCGCGATGCCACCGCTCTGCGGCGTCAGCAAGCCCGAGCCTGAGTCCTGATTTTAAGGGATATGCACGATGCTGATTGAGTCCCGCTCCATTGACTATGTGCCGCTGCGGGAGCGGCACGGCAAGGTCTGGCACCTGTGGCCGGTGTGGTTCACCGGTAATGCGCACCTGGCCACGATGGCCACCGGCGTCGTCGGCATCGCACTCGGGGGCAACTTCATCTGGATGTCGATCGCGGTGGTGCTGGGCTGCGTGGTCGGCACATTCTTCATGGCCTTTCACTCCACGCAAGGGCCGCAGCTTGGGCTGCCGCAGATGATCCAGTCGCGGCCGCAGTTCGGCTACCTCGGCGCGCTGCTGGTCTGGGCGGTGGCGCTGGTCACCTTCGTAGGCTTCAATGCCTTCAACGAGGTGCTGGCCGCCGATACCCTGAATACGATCTACGGCACGCCCTCAGGCTGGACGATTCCGATCATCGGTTGTCTGGCTGCGGCGATCGCAGTGGTCGGTTACACCTGGATCCATGCGACGCAGCGCCTGCTGGCCTACGTGCTGATCGCGGGGCTCCTGGTGATGACCGCGGTCGTGGGGCGCGCCCATTTCCCCGCCGGCCAGCTGGATCTGCGCCACTTCACGACGATCCCGTTCCTGACCCAGCTGTTCGCCTCGGCCGCCTATCAGCTCTCCTGGTCGATCTACGTCTCGGACTACTCGCGCTACCTGCCCCCGGATGTGGGTGTGCGCTCCTCGTTCTGGTGGACGTTCCTCGGCGCCTTCATCGGCGGCTTCTGGACCATGCTGGTCGGCACCGTGGCGGCCGCGATGTATCCGGGCCTCGAGCTCACCCCGGCGCTCAGGGCCGCGGCCGATGCGCTGCTGCCCGGCTCGGGCACCCCGCTCCTGATCGCCTCGCTCCTGGGGCTGGTGACGATCGCCACGCTGAACTTCTACGGCGCTTCGCTCACGCTGCTGAGCGTCTGGGATTCCATTCGCCCGATCACCTCAACGGTAGCCAAGCGGGTGGGAACCATTCTGCTGTGTCTGATCGTATCGACCGCGATCGCGCTCACCGCCTCCAAGCACTTCGCCGCGGACTTCGGCAATTTCCTGGCGATCCTGCTGTATCTGTTCACGCCGTGGACGGCGATCAACCTGATCGACTTCTACGTGGTGCGCAAAGGGCATTACTCGGTGCGCGAGATCTTCAACAAGCGCGGCATGTATGGCATCTGGAACTGGCATGGCCTGACGGCCTACGCGATAGGGTTCATCGCAATGATTCCTTTCTTCAGCACCGATGCCTGGCAGGGTCCGGCCGCCCGCGCTCTGGGCGGGGCCGATGTGGCGATGCTGGTGGGCCTGCCGGTTGCATCGCTCGTGTATATCTACCTGTGCCGGCACCTGGACCTGAAGCACGAACTCGAGCAGATCCGCGTTGCCGATCGGAATCTGGAAGCGGCCGGCAGCAGCAGCGCGCCTTGAAACCGCTCAGGACTCGACGCCCCACTCCGAGCGTGGGAAAGTGCCGGCCTTGAACAATAACGATCCGCTGGATGGGACACCATGAGCATCTGGTCTCGCAAGACGATTGAAATTCTGTGCGCCGAGGCGGCCGGCACCAATGAAGG
>Ga0182030_10026534_pt1 | contig 10480 bp, 9 predicted proteins | sample 812S3MmetaG_FD_121299 | JGI IMG/M metagenome (GOLD analysis project Ga0182030, IMG submission 121299) | Permafrost microbial communities from Stordalen Mire, Sweden - 812S3M metaG (Illumina Assembly) | ecosystem: Environmental > Terrestrial > Soil > Wetlands > Permafrost | place: Sweden... | reverse complement strand
GACGGGCCGGTGATCCACGCGGCGGGCACAGAGGCGCTCGCCGCGGGGGCGAACATGGCGGGCGTGCTCGAGGTCGCGCGCGCGCTGGCGCAGAGCGTGCCGGTCGTGCTCATGTGTTACGCGAACATGGTTTACGCCCCCGGCGCGGAGGCGTTCGTGGAGCGGCTAGCGAAGACCGGCGTGAGTGGGCTGATCGTTCCCGACCTGCCGCTCGGCGAAGGCCCGGAGGTGGCGCGGGCATGCGTGGAGCAGGGGCTGGCGCTGGTGCCGCTGGTGGCTCCGACAACGACTCCTGAGCGGCTGGCGGCGATCGGGGCGAGTGCGCGCGGCTTCATGTACACGGTCTCGGTCGTGGGTACGACCGGCGAGCGCGCCGAGCTGGGCGAGCGCTTCGCGCAGGTCGTAGAGCGGGCGAAGGCGAGCACCTCGGCACCGGTAGCGCTGGGCTTCGGGATCAGCACGCCCGAGCAGGCGCTCCAGGCCGCGCAGGCGGGTGCGGACGGCGTGATCGTCGGCACCAGGCTGGTGCGCGCGGCGGGCGCGGCGAGCGACCCGGCGGACGCCGTCGGGGCGGTCGTGAGCGAACTGGCTGCGGGCCTCGCTCCGGCTCGCTAGGATTCCGGCGGCATGGGACTGGTCCTCACCGTAACCGCTGGCCTGGTTGTCTGGGTCGTGCTCTGGGCGCTTGGCACAACGGGCTTCGACGCGTTCATCCTCGCGACGGTCATCATCGTGACAGGGGCCACCGTCAGGATCCTCGCGGGCTACCTTCCCGGCCGCCGCAGCTGAGCCGCCGGTGCGCGCGCGGCGGCTGGCACGATTGGCGGCTGCGGCGCTTCGCCCGGCCGGCGCGGCTGACCGTCCGATTTGCGCCGGCCGGGACAGAGCACTGGCGCCGGTGAAGGCTGTGCTCGCCGCCGTCGCGCCGATCGCCGTCGGACTCGGCATCGCCGGCTGCGGAGGAGTGGGCGTCTCGGGCGCGTCGAGCACGATCGGCAACCAGCTGACGATCTACTCGAGCCTGCCCCTGCAGGGCCCTTCGGGGCCAAACTCCCAGCAGATCGTCGACGGCGAGAAGCTCGCGCTGAGCGAAGCGGGGGGGCGGATCGGGCCGTTCAAGATCAGCTACCTGTCGATGGACGACTCGAACGCGAAGAGCGGCGAATGGGATCCGGGGATCACCGCGACGAACGCGAAGACGGCCGCCGAGGACACCTCTACGATCGCCTACCTCGGCGACTACAACTCGGGCGCAAGCGCGGTGTCGCTGCCGCTGATCAACGCCTCCGGGATCCTCCAGATCAGCCCCTCGAGCCCGTATGTCGGGCTGACCTCCTCGCTCGACGCCGGCCAGGACGAGCCCGAACGCTTCTATCCCTCCGGGAAACGCACCTTCGGGCGCCTGCAGCCGGGCGATCCGGCGCAGGCCGAAGCGCAGGTGAAGCTGATGGAGGGCCTAGGCGTAAAGCGGCTGTACGTGCTCGACGACGAAGGGCCGTTCGAGGTGCCGCTGTCCGAAATCGTCGTCGGCGACGCGCAGCGAGCCGGGATTGAGGTGGCCGCGCACGACAGCCTCGACATGACCCACACGAGCGCGACCACGAGCTTCAAGAGCGAGGTCGCGAAGGTCGCCGAAAGCGGCGCGCAGGCCGTGTTCTTCGCGGGCGGCACGGGAACCGGCACGGTGGCGCTGTGGAAACAGCTTCGCGGCGCCGATCCGAAGCTGCTACTGCTTGGCTCCAGCGATATGGTCAACAGCGAATTCACCTCCGAAATCGGCGCCGAAGCGGGCGCGAGCACCTACCTGACGACACCGATCCTCCCCGTCGGCCTGTATCCGCGCACGGCCGCCCAGGTGCTTGCGCACTACCGTCGGATCTTCGGGGGCGAAGGCAACGCTTATGCGCTCTATGGTTACGAGACGATGAGTGCCGCGCTGCTGGCGATCCGCCGGGCCGGTGCGCGCGGGAACAGCCGCCAGGCGGTTGTCGACCAGTTCTTCGCGATCCGCAACCGCAACTCGGTGATCGGCCGCTACTCGATCGAATCGGACGGCGAAACGACGCTCTCGACCTACGGCTCGGACAGGGTGCAGGACGGGCAGGCGGTCTTCTACAAGGTGCTTCCCATCCGCTGACGGGACCGTCACCTTTCCGACGCATCCTTGTCACGATTCAGGCACGCGGCCCGCGGGAAGTTGTTGTACCTTTTAAACTGCGTGTAACCATAGTGTCACGCATTTTAAAAAGTCGATAGCAACTCCCAGCCCCTTTAGATAGAAAAACCCTTCCCGGGGAGCGCTTTGTCAGCCGCTCGACTGCAGCCCGGCGACGAGCCGGTAGCGCTCGATCCCGCCGCCGAGGCTCTTGCCGCCGCCGACGAGCGTGGAGAGCGAGCGCAGGTAGGGGAGCACGTGGGAGATCGACGGGTCTTCGCTGAGGCCGACCCCTTCGAGCAGGCTGAGCAGGGGGGCGAATTCAACGATCGCGCTCGGCCGGATGCCTTCGCCGAGCGTGCCGGCGGCGGTGCTCGTGGAGGCGGCGCTCAAAAGCGTGCTCGACGGTTTCAGCGCGTCCTGCACGGAGGCTTCGCCGAGGCCGATCACGAACTTCGTCTTGCCACCCGCGCCGACGCCGTTGGCGATGTCCAGTTCGACCGGCAGGCCGTTCACGCGCGCGGAGATCGCGGCGTCGGTGCCCGGGATCGAGATCGACTGCACCGAGCCGCCGGTCTTTTCGAGCGCGGCGCCGAGCTTCGCGACCGCGGCCTTCGACAGCGAGGGGTTCTTCGAGTCGAGCACGATCCCGCCGCGCAGGTTGACGATCCCGCTGCCGCTCGCGAACAGCCCGGCGGAGCTCATCCAGCTGAGGAAGTCGTGCTGGCTCTGGGCGCCGGGGGCACTTAGCGCCGATAGCGGAGCGAGGATCCCTTCGAGCAGGCCCTTCACGTCGAAGCCGGAGGCAGAGCTTTCTTCGCTCGTGGCGCCCGCGCCAGAGGAGGAACTCCCGAGCGAGCCGATCAGCGAAGCGAGGCCGTGGAGCGCCTGTACGTCGCCCGAGAAAGTGGCGCCGGCATTGCCGAGCCCTGCAGCAAGCCACGATTCGCCCGGCAGTTCGTCGAGCGCCTGGGCGCCTTCGGAGCTGGAGCCCAGGAGCCCCTCGGGCACGCCCGCGCCGGGGGGAGGGGACTCGGGGGAGGTGAGGCTGTCGACGTCGAGCGCGAGCGAGTTGGACGAGGGCACAATCGAGAGGTTCAGCGTGTGTTCGCCACCGAGCAGCCCGACCACACCGCTGAGGCCCTGTGTACCGGCACCGGATGAGCTATCCGATCCGCTCGCGCCGCCGCTCCTGACGGGACCGGGACTCGAGTAGACGTGCGCGAGTGCGCCGGAGGGGGCGCTCGAGAGCAGCTTCGAGTAGTCGGCCGCGTGCACGAGCGAGGGGCCACCGAGCGAGGTGTCGATCACGCCGTGCAGGCCCGTGACGGTGCCGAGCACGGCGAGGCGATCGACGATCCCGAAGGCCTCGCCGCCGGACGTCGCCTGGTAGTCGACGCCGCGGTAGCTGGCGGGGTGCGCTCCGGCGTGCCCGGCCTCGGTCGAGATGAACGAGGCGGCCTTCGAGGAATCGCTGGTGTCGAGCACGATTGCGCCCTGGACACCGGATGCGAACGGCCACGCGCTCGGTGTACTCGAGGCGCCGCCCTGGAGGACCTCGCCGATCAGCTTCTGCAGCTGCGTGGTCGCCGCCGAGGAGGTGGAGAGCGAGGTGAGGAAGATCCCGGCGTTGGTCCCCAGCCACGGCGTGAGGTCGTGGCTGTAGGTCAGCGGCGGGCTGCCGGGGGCCTGGAGCACCGCGGCCAGGCGCGCATAGGAGTCGGGCTGGTGGGTGAGCGTCGTCGCGGCGGCGGTTGCGCTGCTCTTCAGCGAGCCGTCGGGCTGTACGACGGCGCCTAGGTACAGCGGCGTGGAGGCCGGGACCACGCTCGCGGGGTCGGCGGAGCTGCCGGGCGAAGACGAGGAGCCGCAGCCGGCGAGCGCGAGGCCGGCGGCGGCGAATACGAGGAGGAGGGCAGGCGCGGCGGTGCGGCGGCGCGGGCGGTGAGTTGGCATGAGGCGATCGTAGTCGTCTGGCGCCCGCTCGCGCAACCACCTGCGGGATCGAGGGGCGGCCCTCGTCGATCGACTCCCTGCGCGGAGGATCCGACGATTGGTGGCGCGAGGAAGCGGTGGGACGGCGAGGTTCTCGAGCGGGAGCCGATCTGCAAGAAACGTCGCATCGAGTGGCGATGCAGCGGGACTTGCACTTCCAACTCAGCCGGCGGTACCGACGGCGCCTCGTCCGGAAAGGCCTCTGAGCGGGTATTTTTGCCGTTTTCGAGGGCATCAGGATGGGCAAGTGGGAAAAAATGTGCAATTAGGGTTGCGTTGTGGGGGAAAGTGGGATAGGTTCGCGGAAGCGAGCCGGGGTGGAGGGGCTCCTCCCACTCCTCCACCTCGGCTCGGTAACTAATTGGAACCCACCCAGCCTCGTCTCCCAATGGTCCCTTTCCGCGGCACCTTCGACCACACCCTCGACGCGAAGAACCGGCTCACGGTGCCGGCCCGCTACCGCGCGACGCTGGCCGAGGGGGTGGTGATCGCGATGCCGGTCGACCTGAAGCCCTGCGTCGGGATCTGGCGCCCGGAGGACTACGAGACCTACACCCGGCGCGCGCTCGCGGAGCTGCCGCCACTGTCGCCGCGGCTGACAGAGCTCGAGCGCTTCTTCTACGGCTCCTCGCAGGACGCGGAGCTCGATGCGGCCGGGCGGATCATGGTCCCCGGCTTTCTCGGCGAGCACGCGGGCTTGGAGAAGGAGGTCGTCGTCGTCGGCGTCGGCGATCGTCTGGAGCTGTGGAACAGAGGCAGCTGGAATGACCATCGACCGGCGCTGCTCAGCGGTGTCGCAGAGATAACCGCGCGTGTCGACCATCCTGCTTGACATGAGACGCACGCACATCCCCGTGCTCGCCGGGGAGTTGATCGACCTGCTCGACCCTCGCCCGGGCCAGACCGCGATCGACTGCACCTTCGGCGGCGGCGGCCACGCCGAGCTGATCGCCGGGCGCCTCGGCGCCGAGGGCACGTTCATCGGGATCGACCGCGACCCGCTGGCCGCGGAGCGCTTCGAGGAACTGGCGGGCGAGGTCGCCTGCTCGGTGCGCTTCATCCACGCGAGCTACGCCGATGCGCTCGAGCAACTCGTCGAAGAGGGGGTCCAGGCCGACATCGCCTACTTCGACCTCGGCATGTCCTCGATGCAGATCGATACGCGCGAGCGCGGCTTCTCCTACTCATACGAGGCCCCACTCGACATGCGGATGGACCCCGAGCAGGAGCTGAGCGCGCGCGAGATCGTCGCCGAGTGGGACGAGCGCCGCCTGGCGCGGGCGCTGCGCGATTTCGGCGAGGAGCGCCACGCCGGCGCGATCGCCCGTGCGATCGTGCGCCGGCGCGCAGAGGCCCCGATCGAGACGACGGTGGAGCTCGTGGACACGATCAACTCCGCGATTCCCGCGCCCGCGCGGTTCGCCGGCGGTCATCCCGCCAAGCGCTCCTTCCAGGCGTTGCGGATCGCCGTCAACGACGAGCTTGGCCAGCTCGACCGCGGCCTCCCGCTCGCGTGGGAGCTGCTGCGCGAAGACGGCGTGCTCGCCGGGATCTCCTTTCATTCGCTCGAGGATCGGCGTGTGAAGCGCTTCCTGACCGAGCGTGCGCGGGGCTGCATCTGCCCGCCCGAGATGCCGGTCTGCGGCTGCGGGCGCGAGGCCGAGGCGGCGCTGCTTGCACGCCGCGCGATCATGCCCTCCGCCGGCGAGGTCGCGCACAACCCGCGCGCGGGCTCGGCCAGGCTGCGGGCGGCGAGGAAGCTCCGTGCAGCGAACACCGAGGAGGAGACGGCATGACACCACCGGCAAGCGCCGCTGCCGCGGCGCCAGCAATCCATCCGCGGCGTACCACCGGCCCGCGGCGAGCGCCCGCGACGCGCAGGCCGCGGCGAGTCTCCGGCCCCGCCAACCCGGCCCGTGGGCGGGGGGAATCGATACCAAACCCTGCACGCCCCCAGGCGCGCGTGTGGACGGGACCGCTACGCGCCGTCGGGGTCGCGGAGGCGGTCGCGACACACCGGCTGCTCGACCGCCTGATCCGCGGACGGATGTGGATCGGGGTGATCGCGTTTGCGCTGATCGGGATCGTGACGATGCAACTGGTGCTGCTGAAGCTGAACGCCGGGATCGGCCGCTCGCTCGTACGCGAAGCGCTGTTGCAGCGCGAGAATGCGACATTGAGCGCCGAAAACTCCGAAGAGGCCGCGGGCGAACAGATCGAAGCGCAGGCCGCGCGCGACGGCATGGAACTGATCCCGGCCGGGGCGCTGCGCTTCCTGACCTCCCACGCCTCGAGCGACGTCGGTAAGGCCGCGGCGGCGCTGAGCGCGGCGGCGACGACTTCGGCGAGCGGCAGCAGCGCGACGTCGGGCACGAGCGCGGCCGCGCAGACGGAAGCCGGAGCGGAAACGACGAGCGGGACGGCCAGCTCCGGCGAAGCTACGGCGGCGAGCTCCACAGACACGGCCGCCGTGACGGGCACGAGCGCCGAAAGCGAAGCCGCGGCCACGGGCTCCGCCCCGGCAGGGACCACCACCCCCGAAGCCACCGCGCAGGCGGGTTCCACCCCCGAAGCACCGGCGCCCGCGAGCACCGGCGCCGGTACCGGCACGAGCTCGAGCACTACCGCCCCCGAATCCGGCTCGAGCGCCGCGGGCGGCGCCGGCGAAACGGGAAGTCAGAGCCCGGGCGCAACAACCGCGACCGGTGGCGGCACCGGGGGCTAGCGGGTGGCCGTCGTCCAGAGCAGGATCGGCGCGATCTTCGGGTTGTTCTTCCTGCTGCTCGTGCTCGCGGCAGGGCGCACTCTGTACCTCGGGACGGTTCACAGCGGGACGCTGCGTCAGGCCGCGCGCGCTCAGCAGCTGACCGCGGAAACCGTGCCCGCTCAGCGCGGCACGATCACCGACCGCAACGGGATCGACCTTGCCGTCTCCGAGCCCGCGCAGGACATCTCGGCGACGCCGTATCTGGTCAAGGAACCGCTCGCGGTCTCACAGAAGCTCGCACCACTGCTCGGGGTCAGCCAGGCGACGTTGCTCAGCGACCTGAGCGAGCACACCGGCTTCGTGTACCTCGCGCGCGCGGTCCCCGCGAAGACCGCGCAGACCGTGCTGGGGCTGGACATCGCCGGGATCTCCGGCACGCCGGTGATGCGGCGCGTGTATCCGCGCGGCACGCTCGCGGCGCAGCTACTCGGCGTCGTCGGCACCGAAGGCAACGGGCTGACGGGCCTCGAGTACTCCGACAACTCGCTCTTGCACGGGCACGTGGGCGAACGACGCGTGGTCAGCGACGCGCTCGGGCAGCCGATCTCGATCGACAACGTCCATCCTGAGGCCTCCGGCGCCTCGCTGTCGCTGACGCTCGATGCGAACATCCAGCGGCGCGCGGAAAACGTGCTCGGCGCGGTCGCGAAGGTGTATGCGCCGAAAGACGCCACGGCGATCGTGATGAACCCGAACACCGGCGCGATCCTCGCGCTTGCGAACTGGCCCCAGGTCAACGCCAACGACCCCTCGGCCGCGCCCGAAGGAGCGACGGAGGATCGGGCGGTGAGCTTCAACTACGAACCGGGCTCGACGTTCAAGGTCGTCGCAGTCTCGGGTGGGCTGGAAAGCGGACTGATCACGCCGAGCACCCCGTTCGCGATCCCCGACGAGATCCAGGTCGCCAACCGCACGATCCACGACGCCGAGGAACACGGCGAAGAGACGCTCACGACCGCCGAAATCCTCGCGCAGTCGAGCAACGTCGGGGCGATCAAGATCGGCGCGCTGGACGGTCCCGAACGGTTCAACCAATGGGTGCACAAATACGGTTTCGGCGCGCGCACCGGCGTCGAACTGCCGGGTGAGGAAACGGGTGTGACGCTGCCGCCGAGCGAATACTCCGGCTCCTCGATGGGCAACCTGCCGATTGGCCAGGGCGAGCTCGTGACGCCGATGCAGATGGTGAGCGCCTACTCCGCGATCGCCAACGGCGGGATCCTGCGCCGCCCGCACGTCATCGGTGCGATCGACGGCCGTCCCCAGCCCGAGTCGGCGGGACGGCGCGTGATCTCCGCGAAGACGTCCGCCGAGATCCGCACGATGCTGAAGGGCGTGCTCGCGCCGGGAGGCACCGCGAGCGAGGTCTCGATCCCAGGCTACGAACTGGCGGGCAAGACCGGCACGGCCAGCAAGGTCGACCCGGCGACCGGCGAATACTCCGAAACCGCCTACGTCGCCTCGTTCATCGGCTTCGCCCCGGCGAAGGACCCGAAGCTGCTGTGCGCGGTGGTCGTCGACGAACCCCAGAATGGCTCGATCTATGGTGGCACCGTGGCGGCACCCGCTTTCGGGCAGATCATGTCCTTCGCGCTGTCGTACCTGCGTATCCCGCCGGGGTAGTCGCCGGCCCCCTCAGGCCTCGACGGTCGCTCCTTGCTGTGGGGCTCTCCTGCGTGGCTCCTCGCGCTCGCGGCGTTCCATCCCGCGCCTCAGGGCCATCAGCCCCAACGCTGCCACGAGCAGGCAGGTGATCGCCCCGACGCCGAGCCCCGCGCGGGCACCGGCGGTGGTCATCACCCAGCCGATGATCGGGCCGCCGATCGGGGTCGAGCCCTGGAAGGCGACGAACCACAGGCTCATCACGCGGCCGCGCATGTTCGGCGCCGCTCCGAGTTGCAAAGTCGAGTTGCCGGTCGACATGAAGGCGATGCTTGCGCCGCCCGCGAGCGCGAGCGCGACGAGCTCCAGCGCGAGGCTCTGCGCGACCGTCGCCAGCGCGAGGCACAGCCCAAACGCGGCCGCGGCCGCCACGAGCGGGCGCAGGCCGACTTTGCCCTTCGCCGCGACGAGTAGGCCGCCGATGACGGCGCCGACGCCCATCGCCGAGGTCATGAAGCCGTAGCCGGTCGCGCCGAGGTGCAGGCCCTGTTTGGCCATCACCGGCAGTGAGACCTGAAACTCGTAGGCGAGGCAGCCGACGAGCGCCATCATCAACAGCGGGATCCCCAGCTCGGGAGTGCGGCGCACGTAGCGCAGGCCTTCCCGCAGCTGTCCGGGCGCGCGTGGGGTCGGCTTCGTCGGGTTCAGCGCGGTGCGGTCGAGTGTCACGAGCGAGGCGATCACCGCGGCGAAGCTCACCCCGTTCACGAGGAAGCAGACGCCGGTGCCGACGGTCGCGATCAGGATCCCCGCGACCGCCGGGCCGATCGTGCGCGCGACGTTCACCAAGACCGAATTGAGGCTCACCGCGTTGCGCAGGTTCTCCGGGCCGATCATCTCGAGCATGAACGACTGCCGCGCCGGGTTCTCGAACGCGTTGTTCAAGCCCAGCAATAGCGCGAGCACCCCGATCTCCCACAGCTCGACCGCGCCCGTCACCGTCAGCACGCCCAGGATCAGCGCCTGCACGCCCATCGCCGCCTGCAGCATCACCATCAGCCTGCGCTTGTCGACGCGATCGGCGATCACGCCGCCGTAGGGGCCCAGCAGCAGCACCGGCAGCGTCTGCAGCGCGATCACGACGCCGAGCGTCGTCGCCGAGCCCGTTAACGTCAGCACCAGCCACGACTGCGCGGCCATCTGCATCCACGTACCGACGAGAGAGATCGCCTGGCCGGAGATGTAGCGGCGGTAGTTCGGCACCGCGAGCGCGGCGAACGTCGTCTTGCCGGCGCCGATTAGGCGGGGGGTCATGGACGCTGCCCCTGACGGCCGTGCGGTCCGGGCAGCTGCTCGGCGAGTGCCTCCAGCACCGGCAGTGCCGCCCACAATGCCTCGCACTGCTCCCCGTCGAGGCTGTCCACGTGCACGCCCAGCGCCGCGGTGCGCTCGCGGTGGATCCGCTCGCGCATCCGTCTCCCCGCCGCCGTCGCCCGCACGCGCGCCGCGCGCCGGTCGCCCGGGCTAGCCTCACGACTGATCAGTCCCGCGTCGCACAGCTGCGCGGTGATCCGCGAGAGCATCGTTGGGTTCACGCTCTCGATCTCCGCCACCTCGCCGAGGCCCAGCGGCCCCAGCCGCACGATCGTGAACAGGACGGAGGTCTGCGTCGGCGTCAGCTCCGAGCCGGCGCTCGTCGGGCGCAGGCGCCGGCCGAGCTTCCCGATCACGGCGCGCAGGCGCGCGGTCTGGTCGGCGTCGGTCTGGGGGGTGGGGGTGGTTTGAACTGGTCTCATAGTTGCTTGCCGGCAAGCATTATATCAGGGTCGGCGAGCGCTGCCAGCCGTTCCCTGTGAGGGATCGTTTCGGGCAAGTGGAATCCCTTTCCGGACGCGGGTAAACTCGCTCCAATGCCCGAGCGCAGCCTTCCTCGCGCGGTCGAGCCTGGGAGCGCCCGACCG
>Ga0182030_10026532_pt1 | contig 10481 bp, 7 predicted proteins | sample 812S3MmetaG_FD_121299 | JGI IMG/M metagenome (GOLD analysis project Ga0182030, IMG submission 121299) | Permafrost microbial communities from Stordalen Mire, Sweden - 812S3M metaG (Illumina Assembly) | ecosystem: Environmental > Terrestrial > Soil > Wetlands > Permafrost | place: Sweden... | reverse complement strand
CAATGATTATAATCATTACCATTATACGAAGCCAGAATTTGCCGGATTACCGTCCTCAGGAGTCACTTAGCATGATGGAAGCCCGCTCACTGTTATTGTCAAACGCGGCCGCCAGATGCGGGCCGGCCAATTGAGGCCGCTCACACTCGGTTTCGTGGTTCCGCGAACACCCACGGTCGGCAACAACGAAGGGCTTGTCAAATGAGCACCACCTCAGCCGCCGCCGATGCGACGCCATGGCTCGACAGCGAGTACGGCGCGCTTCAGGAGGTTTTGTTATGTGCGCCAACCTATTACGACTGGGCGCCATCTAACACAATTGTTCTCCATAGCCTACGCAGCGGCATGACTGCTGATCGCGACGCTGCAAGTCGGCAGCACGCGCAGATGGTTGCCGCACTCGAACAGTCTGGCGTGATATGCAGTTATCTCGACGCAGACCCGGCGCTGCACTACCAGACCTATACCCGCGACAGCAGTGTGATGACTCCGTGGGGCCTGCTGGTGTGCCAGTTGGCACGACCCGAGCGGCGCGGCGAGTGGGCATCGGTGCTCGGCTTCGCGCAACGGGCAAAGGCTTCTGTGTGGAAAACGGTGACTGCCGGATCTTTAGAAGGCGGTGATGTGCAGGTGCTGAGGCCCGGAGAACTCGTGATCGGCGTGAATGAAGTCCGCACGCAAATGCGTGCCGCGGAGCAAGTTGCTGGCTGGTTTGCGGACAAGAACTGGGCGACGCGCTTCGTGCACGTACCCGAACACTTCTTGCATTTGGACGTATTGTTCACCGCCCTCGATGCCACCCGCGCGCTGTGTGCCGTCGACATCATCGACAGTGGTGACCTTGCGTGGTTTGAGCAACGTTTCGAGCTGATTCCCGTGGGCTATAAGGAGGTCATGCGCATGGGCACGAACGCCGTGGCGCTTGGCGAGGGCCGCATTTTGTCCTGCCGGCAGCACGGGGCGCTCAATCGGCGACTAGAGATGCTCGGCTATGAGGTATTAGAGCCGGATCTGGAACAGTTCGTGATCGAAGGGGGCGCAGCGCACTGTCTCACAATGCCCCTACGCCGCGCCACGGTGAATCGGCCATGACACAAGCAGCTGCGGGCGCAGTGAAAGGTGGCATAACGGTTGCGAACCAAGGCCTTCCGAAGATCGACTACGGCAAGGGTGTGTACCTGTACGACAAGGACAACCGCCGATATATCGACGGGTCCTCTGGGCCCGCCGTATATAGCGTAGGTCACGGTAATGAGGAGGTAAACGAAGCTATATCGAGACAACTAGCGCGCGTTGCGCACGGCTACAGATACCTCTTTACCAGCGATCCGCTCGAGGAACTGACTGAGCTGATTCGTACTTCTTGCGGCGCCGATCTCTCATCGATGGTGTTCGTCTGCGGTGGTTCGGAGGCCGTCGAGTCCGCGTTGAAACTCGCATTGCAGTATCACAGCGCCCGCGGAGAGTTCACCCGCCGACACTTTATTTCGCGCCGTCGCTCATGGCATGGAAATACGCTGGGAGCACTCTCTGTGTCGGACTTTCTGGAACGCCGTCGGCCGTTTGAGGGAGCGCTCATTCCGGCATCCTTTCTCTCGGCGGTCAATGCATACCGTCCACCCGAAGGCGTCGCACCCGACCAACTCGCTGAATACTGCGCGGCGGAGCTCGAGCAGGAGATCCTTCGACGTGGGCCGCAAAACGTCGCGGCGTTCATATTCGAGCCGGTGGTCGGCGCTGCCGGTGGCGTTGTCCCTGCTCCCGATGGATACGCCGCCCGAATTCGTCAGATCTGCGATCGATTTGGAGTACTGATGATCGCCGACGAGGTAATGTGCGGCTCCGGTCGCTGCGGGTCATGGCGGGCACTCGAACAGGACGGCGTAGCGCCTGACATCATGACCATCGCGAAAGGCCTGGCGGGGGGGTATCAACCGTTGGGTGCCACCGTTTATTCGCGCAAGGTATCCGACGTTATTACCGCCGCACATGGCGGCCCGCTGACGGGACATACTTTCACCGGTCACACAGCCGCCTGCGCGGCCGGGGTAGCGGTGCAACGCATCTTTCGCCGCGAAAAGCTAGTGGAGCGAGTCCGCAGCGTCGGACCTCAGTTGATGAACATGTGCCGGGAATCACTCGGTGAGCTTGACGCTGTGGGTGATATCCGTGGCCGCGGTTTCTTTGTCGGGATCGAATTTGTGGTGGATCGTAAGACGAAGACACCGTTTCCGGCGGATTGTCAATTGTACCTGCGCATCCGTCGCCATGCCTTGGAGCGCGGACTGATTTGCTATCCCTGCGGCGGCAACGTGGACGGTGTTCGCGGCGACACGGTAATCGTTGCGCCGCCGTACATTGCGACCGAATCTGAGCTCGGTGAGATCGTCGATAAGCTGGGCGCGGCTACGCGAGCCGCGTTGGCAGAGCTAAAGGCAGGTTGACCGATGGCCAAACCTACCATCATCACGGCAGCCATAACGGGATCCATTCACACCCCGTCCATGTCGCCGTATCTGCCCTACCGGCCGGAGGACATCGTGGCGCAAGCCATTGAGGCGGCAGAGCACGGAGCGGCCATCCTGCATTTGCATGTGCGCCATCCCGAAGACGGCCGTCCGTCCTTCGACCCGGTGCTATTCCAGCGCGTGGTGTCCGAAATCGAGGCCCGGACAGACGCGGTGATAAACGTCACAACCGGCGGCAGTGCCGTCATGTCATTGGACGAGCGGCTGGCCGCCGCTCGCCTGCTTCGACCGGAGATGTGCTCGTTGAATATGGGCACCATGAACTTTGCACTGCATCCGCTCGCTGAGAAAGATCGCACGTGGCTCTTCGACTGGGAGAAGCCTTTCCTCGAGCGCTCCAAGGCCGGCATCTTCCGCAACACATTCGCTGACATAGAGGACGTTGCGGTTGAGCTCGGGGACGGGCACGGCGTGCGGTTCGAGTTCGAGTGCTACGACGTCGGGCACCTCTATAATCTCGCGTTTCTCGCCGACCGAGGGGTCCTAAAGCCGCCGTTCTTCATTCAGCTGTGCTTCAACATCCTCGGCGGTATCGGCGGCTCCGTCGAGAACATGACGCATATGAAGCGCGTAGCCGATCAACTGTTCGCTCAGAACTACGAGTGGTCGGTTCTGGGTGGGGGCCGGGAGCAGTTCAGACTATGTACCGTAGCCGCCATTATGGGTGGCAACGTCCGGGTGGGACTGGAGGACAACCTATGGCGCGGACCGGGTCGGCTGGCCGTGAGCAACGCCGAGAATGTAACCCACATTCGCAACCTGATTGAAGCGCTCGACCTGTCGATCGAGACACCGAGCGGCGCGCGAAACCGACTGGCCCTGCGCGGAAGAAACCATGTCCATGGATAGGGATGGAGCCGCTTCGAATCTCGAGTGGCTGGAGCAAATACGTAAGGGTGCCGCTCAACCGCCACCGGTCTATACGTTGCTTGGCATCCAGGTCGTGGATTTCGCGCCAGGGTCGGCGACCGTCCGACTCGTCGCCCACCCTCGGCTCGGCAATCCGGCCGGAGCGGTCCATGGGGGCGTTCTTGCGACCGCTCTCGACGTTGCGATGGCGCTTGCGGTCGATACTGAGCTAACCGACGGTGGCCACGCCAGAACGGTGGATATGTCAGTGCGGTTTCTCGACGCTTCGCCGGCCAATGCCGCGTCTCTATTGGCGATTGGGAAAGTTCTAAGTATGCGTTCGCGCCTTGCATTCGCAGATGCAACGATCCGAACCGACAGTGGCGTGTTGCTTGCGACGAGTTCAGGCGTGTTCTCTGTCCCTCGTTCAAACAAGGCCAGCCGCCTTGCAAGCCGTTCTCCAGTGGTGAGCCTCGACAACTCATTGAAATCCGAATGAACACTGAAATATGAAACATTGCATGCTCCGCTCGGGCGTTCGCACGGCATTGATCGCGCTTGCTGCCATCGGCTTGACGACGACCCAGGCATTCGCGGATCGACGCGCGGTCCTCGATCAGATCGCCGTGCCCCACTCATACTACTACCGTGAAATGTATCTACCGCAGCTCACGGCCGGGCCGAGCAGCGTCGCGTTCTCGCCGGACTCGCAAGAGGTCGTTTACTCGATGGCTGGTTCGCTGTGGCGGCAACGTCTTGATTCAACAATCGCGGTGCAGTTGACCGACGGAAAAGGGTACGACTACCAGCCAGACTGGTCGCCCGACGGCCGCTCAATCATCTACGTTTCCTACCAGCACGACGCCATCGAGCTCCGGCTGCTCGACCTCTCAACAGGCATATCGCGGCCGCTGACAAGCGGCGGGGCCGTCAACGTTGAGCCACGCTGGTCGCCCGACGGCACGCGGATCGCATTTGTCTCCACCGCGTACCACAATCGCTTTCATATCTTCATCGCAGACATCAATGCCGACGGCCTTCGGACTCCGGTCCGCCTCACGGGCGAAAACAAGAGCACACTCAGGCGTTACTACTACAGCGCCTTCGACCATGAGTTAAGTCCGGTGTGGACGCGCGACGGCCATGGACTTATCTATGTATCGAATCGCAACCACATTCAGGGCACGGGCGGGTTCTGGCAGATGGAGGCCCGGCCTGGTAGTGAGGCGCATGAAATTCACTACGAGGAAACTACTTGGCGTGCGCGGCCAGACCTGTCACCCGACGGCTCGCGGCTCGTCTATGCCTCCTACCTTGGCCGCAACTGGCATCAACTGTGGCTGCTGCCGGCGACTGGCGGTGACGCGTTCCCGATTTCTTATGGAGATTTCGATGCGGTTGGACCGCGCTGGTCACCGGACGGGCGCACGATTGCGTATATCTCCAACGCCAGCGGCGGACTCGATCTGTGGCTGCACACGGTAGCCGACGGCGCCGAGCGGCGCCTCGCGGTTTCTGAGCGGCGGACACTCAAGCCCACTGGCCAGATCGAACTCACTCTCAAGGATGCGGACGGTTCACCGGGCGCGGCCCGCGTAATGATCACCGACTCACGTGGCAAGTTCCACGCGCCTGTGGGGGCCTGGATCCACGCGGATGACGGCTACGACCGTGCCGAGCGGCGGTTCGAGGCGCACTATTTCCATGCGCGCGGAACTCTCGTCGTCGATGTCCCGCTCGGCGAGGCCAAGGTCGAGATCCTGCGCGGTTTCAGCCAGCCGCTCGAATCACATACGCTAGCGATCGGAGCCGGTACCACAACACGACTTACAACGACCGCCGCGCGCATGACTTCGGCGGCCGAAGGCGGCGGGCGCTGGGTGAGTGGCGACGTTCACGTTCACATGAACTATGGCGGTCTCTACCGTAATACGCCTGCGCGCCTCGTCGAACAGATGGCTGCCGAGGACCTAAGCATCGTCCACTCACTCATTGTAAATAAGGAGCAGCGGTTTCCGGACATCGCCTACAGCGGGCACGGGATTGATTCGGCTTCAACCCCCGAGCATATCGTGATGTACGGCCAGGAGTTCCATACGAGCTATTGGGGACATCTCGGCATTCTCGGCCTCACCGGAAGCACGTTGTTACCGGGGTACAGCGGCTACCCGAACACGGCTGCAGCGAGCCTGGCACCGACCAATGCAGACGTTGCCGACCTGGCACACGCGCGCAACGCGCTTGTTGGATATGTGCATCCTTTCGATGAAGATCCGCATCCGTTCGATCCCAAAGAATCGTTGTCGAACGAGCTGCCGATCGACGTCGCACTAGGTAAGGTTGACTATATGGAAATTGGCGGCTTCGCCGATCATCGAGCAACGGCCTCGGTCTGGTACAAACTTCTGAACCTCGGTTTCCGCCTGCCGGCGGCGAGCGGAACCGACGCGATGACGAACTTCGCCTCCTTGCACGGGCCCGTGGGAACGAACCGCGTGTATGTGCGCGTCGGCAACGGCAAGCTATCGGTCAATGAGTGGCTCAGCGCACTAAAGGCCGGACGCAGCGTCGCGACCAATGGACCGCTTCTCGACTTCACACTGGGCGACCTGCCGATCGGCTCCGAGTTGATCTTACCGGCGGGTCGCGCCGCCGTGCCGTTCACAGCACACCTCACGTCGATCGTGCCGGTCGATCACCTCGACATCGTATGTAACGGAGTGGTCGCGCGAGTGCTTACGGTCAAAGGTCCGCGCACGGCAGCGGCGGTCTCGGGCACGGTGCCGCTTCAACAGAGTGGCTGGTGCGTTCTGCGCGCTTCGAGCGAGCACGGCGAGTATCCCATCCTCGACAGATACGTTTACGCGACGACAAGTCCGGTGTACGTCACTGTAGCAGGTCAACGGCCGCGTTCGAGCGCTGATGCCGCGTATTTCATGGCCTGGATCGACCGAGTCAAGGAATCAACGGATGCCTATCCCGACTGGAATTCGGCCGCCGAGAAGGCCGCGGTACTCGATCAGCTGAAGGCGGGGCGCGCCGTATACGAAAAATTGAGGTAGCGCCCTACAGTGCGTTGACGTGCAGTGCCGGGTAGCCGTCGCTTTCCTAGGCGAGCACTGACGTTCGCACGGCTACGACACTCCCTGTCTACGAGCCCATACGGGCGTTGTTCGGTCACTGACTTTTGAGGAATTCATAAAATGACGATCGAATCATCGCGAGTGTCGCCACCGACAGCAGTGCGTCGGCGACTAAGAATGCATCATCTATTCGCGTTGCTGATCGGCACTATCATCGGAGTCGGTTGGATAACTGCGTCAGGGATCTGGATCATCCAGGCTGGCCCGATTGGCGCCATAATCGCATTTGCTGGCGGCGCCGTCCTAATGACGCTCATCGGGCTTTGTTACGCTGAAGTGATGGCGATGTTGCCTTCGGCGTCCGGCGCAGTCGGTTACAGCTATGCGGCCTTTGGCTCGCGCGCTGCGTTCTGGTCCGGATGGCTTCTTCTAGCCAGTTACGTCGCGACTTGCGCATTCTTCGCCATAACGCTCACCTGGCTACTGGACATATTAAATCCCGCCATCAGAGGCCCCGGGCTCTATACGGTACTAGGCGACGAACTTTATCTGGGCGACGTAGTCGCGATCGCCTTCGTTGGCTCAATACTGGGGTTTACCAATCAACTGGGAGCAGACATTGCGGGAGGCTTGCAAACTATAGTTGTCAGCATCAAGGGCGTTCTGGCGCTCGTTTTGGCGACCGCTGCATTTAGCGCGGGATCGGCGATCAATCTCTCGCCGCTCATAACAGGCAATACCGCAACCGATTCTGCGGTCGCCATCATCGGGGTCATGGTGACGACTCCGTTCTGGTTTGCGGGCTTCGACGTCCTGCCGCAGGCACTTCGTGAGTGCGCTCCGGAACTCAACTTATCGCGGCTGGGACGGCTCATCATTGTCACGACCGCCGTCGCCCTGGGGTTCTATATTATGATCATTCTCTCTGCTTCCTCACTGGTCCCGCGAGCAGTACTTCTAACGTTTCAGCTTCCGACTTTCGATGCATTCGAAACAGCATTCGGTGGCGTAATCTTCCCCCGCGTCGTGCTGGCTCTCGGCCTCGTAGGCGTTCTCTCGGCATGGAATGCCATGCTGTTTGCCGGTAGCCGTATATTGAATGCAATGAGTGCTGCGGGACTAGCACCGGCTATGTTTGCTCCCTTGAGTCAGCGCCGAAGAACGCCAGCACGCGCCGTGTGGATGATCAGCGTGTTAGGTTGTGGTCTCGGGCTATTGGGCCGCCACGCCGTTAATCCGCTGGTTTCGGCAGCTTCGATCACTTTGGTGGCCGCGTTTGTTCTGCTGTGCCTGGCTCTGCTGAGGCTTCGGAAAACCCGACCCAACGCGCACCGCCCCTATCGTGTTCCGACGCCGCTGCTCGCGTGGGTGGCGACGGGGTTGGCGCTTGGACTCCTAGTCCTGTCAGCACTCGGTCCGCTGCTCGACCGCCACGGCAGTCTTCCCAGTGAATGGGTTGTAGTCGGCGTGTGGATTGCTTTGGGCGAAATATACTGGCGCCGTATTCGAAAAGCAGCTCAGTCAAACCATGAATCCATTCAGTGCGCGCTGGGATCAAGCTGAATGCGAATCAAGAATCGCGATCTGCGTGTCGTTCATCCCAGCGGCGAAATCTGTGGACGCGCTACCGCGATGTGAATGCAGCGACTTGACACAAGTCAGGAAAAATGGGGACGACCTCGCTAACCGCACAACGGGAATATTATGATCAAAAGAGGCGCACCCCACCGTTCTGCCGGGATCCTTGGAACCGCGGCGGCGTTACTGCTGGCCGCGAGCGGCGCAGTACTCGCCGAAGAGGCGCCCAAGCCGCTGTATCCCGCGTATCCGAGCGAGACTCCGGACACATTCACACCGGTCACGGACAGCTACGATTTCACGTTGCGCGACGTCATGATTCCCATGCGCGACGGTGTGAAGCTACACACCATCATTCTGGTGCCTAAGGGAGCAGCCCATGCCGGCATGCTACTGACCCGCACTCCTTATGGCGCCACGGAACAGACCAGCCACGCGCATAGCAGCCACCTGGGTCACGTGCTGCATGGCTATGACAATGCCACCGACGTGATTCTCGAGGAGGGCTACATCCGGGTGGTGCAGGACATTCGCGGCAAGTACGGCTCCGAGGGCGACTACGTGATGAATCGGCCACTACACGGACCGCAAAATCCGACGCCGGTCGATGACGCCACCGACACCTACGACACGATCGATTGGCTGGTGAAGAACGTTCCCGAGAGCAACGGCAAGGTGGGCACCATCGGCATTTCCTATGATGGCTTCGAGTCGCTGATGGCGCTGCTCAATCCACATCCGGCCTTGAAGGTGTCAGTGCCCATGAACCCGATGGTCGACGGGTGGATGGGTGACGACTGGTTTCACAACGGCGCCTTCCGTCAACAAAATCTGCCGTACATCTACGAACAAGGGGCCACCCGAGACAACAGTATCAAGTGGTGGACCAGCGTGCACGACGACTACGGCCTCTATCTGCAGGCGACCTCGGCCGGGGAGTTGGCCACGCGCTATGGCATGCAGCAGATCGGTTTCTGGAACAAGGTGGCCGCGCACCCGGCTTACGACAGCTTCTGGAGCAATCAGGCAGTGGACAAAATACTCGCCGCGCAGCCGCTCAATGTGCCGGTGATGCTCGTGCACAGCCTTTGGGATGCGGAGGACAGCTATGGCGCCCTCGCGGTCTATTCCGCCATTAAACCCAAAGACGTAGGCAACGACAAGGTGAAACTCGTTCTCGGTCCGTGGTACCACGGACAGGAGATCGACGACGGCAGTACGCTCGGCATTTTGCATTTCGGCGGCGACACGTCGCGCTACTTTCGCGAATATGTTTTACGGCCCTTTCTCGCACAGTACTTGAAAGATGGCGCTCCTACAGCGGATGTGGCGCCGGTAACAGCATTTGAAACGGGCAGCAACCAATGGCGCAAGCTTGACCACTGGCCGCAGAGCTGCGAACAGGGCTGCGCCCACTCGAGCCGCGCGCTGTATCTTCAGCCCGGTAACCGGCTGGGATTCACCGCTCCCGCGGCGAACGGCGGCTATTCGGAGTACGTATCCGATCCGTCCCGGCCGGTGCCCTTCCGAGCGCGACCGATACAGCCGATGGGATACGATCCCGGTCAGACCTGGTCGATTTGGTTGACGGACGATCAGCGGGAAGCGTCCGGGCGCACTGACGTACTAACATTCACCTCAAACGTGCTCACGGCGCCGTTGAAGATCACCGGACAGCCCAACGTGCATCTAATCGCGTCCACTACCGGCACCGACAGCGACTGGGTGGTCAAGCTCATCGACGTCTACCCGGACGAGGTGGATACGCAGCCTGAGATGGGGAGCTATCAACTCGCCGTTGGCATGGATATCTTTCGCGGCCGCTACCGCGAGGGCTTCGTCACGCCGAAGCCCATCAAGGCCAATGAGCCTCTGGTATACGAGTTCAAACTCCCGGCGAACAATCACGTCTTTCTGCCGGGCCACCGCGTCATGGTCCAGGTGCAGTCCGCCTGGTTTCCTCTGTACGACCGCAACCCGCAAACCTTCGTGCCGGATATTTTCGCCGCCAAGCCGGCGGATTATCGCACGGCCACGCAGCATATATTCCATTCCGCTGCGCACGCCTCGTACATCGCGCTACCGGTGGCAGAAAACTAGACGTCGGCGTCTGGGAATGGATCGGCAATTTCTGAATGGAAATAATTCGGTTACTCCCCACGTTTCGAAGATACGGGATGAGAAATTGGTTTTCATCTCTAATATGAGCCGAAGATACTAGCTCCCCAATGTCAGCCGCCGTCCGGATATTGAGGTCTTCGAGTTCAGCCGCACTCACAGCCGCAACGCTGATGGGAACGCGTTGCTGGGACTGCTCCCTCCGCTGAGCGGTGACGGTGATTTCCTCCAAAGAGGCCGCCTCTCCAGTGGTATCAGCGGACCTCGCCGAAGGTGCCCAAGTTACTGCGCCCACACTCAGCGCACAGATCATGAACGCCATAGT
>Ga0182030_10026530_pt1 | contig 10482 bp, 10 predicted proteins | sample 812S3MmetaG_FD_121299 | JGI IMG/M metagenome (GOLD analysis project Ga0182030, IMG submission 121299) | Permafrost microbial communities from Stordalen Mire, Sweden - 812S3M metaG (Illumina Assembly) | ecosystem: Environmental > Terrestrial > Soil > Wetlands > Permafrost | place: Sweden... | reverse complement strand
TGCAATCTCTGAAAATCGTGCCCCGTTCAAATCCATCACCATCCTCCAACCGCGACTCGGTGGACGACAACAGATTCAGCACTTCAGTCGTTTGTCACGTACCTCTTCACCCGATTACCCTGACCAGCACCCGGACCATGATTGACAGTGGCGACCACCGGGGGTCGCATGTGCTATGATGGTAACCCATGAGCCGCATCCCTGACTTTGCGAATATCGCTTTTGAAACAACCGCCCGCGCCCAACCCGCTGGTGGCGCCGAGCCGTGGTTGACGCCGGAGGGAATCCCGGTCAAGTCAGGCTATTCGGAGAGCGACCTCGAAGGCATCGATTTCCTCGAAACCTGGCCGGGCATTGCGCCATATCTGCGCGGCCCCTACCCGACGATGTATGTCAACCAGCCCTGGACCATCAGGCAATATGCCGGCTTCTCCACGGCGGAGGATTCCAACGCGTTCTATCGCCGCAACCTCGCCGCCGGGCAAAAGGGCCTTTCGGTGGCGTTCGATCTCGCCACCCATCGCGGCTACGATTCCGATCACCCGCGCGTCACCGGCGACGTCGGCATGGCCGGGGTGGCGATCGATTCGATCTACGACATGCGCACGCTGTTCTCGGGGATTCCGCTCGACCAGATGAGCGTGTCGATGACCATGAACGGGGCGGTGCTGCCGATTCTGGCGCTGTTCGTCGCCGCCGCCGAGGAACAGGGCGTGCCGCCGGAAAAACTCTCGGGGACGATTCAGAACGACATTCTGAAAGAGTTCATGGTGCGCAACACCTACATCTATCCGCCGGCGCCCTCGATGCGGATCATCTCCGACATTTTTGCCTATACCTCGCAGAAAATGCCGAAATACAACTCGATTTCGATCTCCGGCTATCACATGCAGGAAGCCGGCGCGACCCAGGACCTCGAACTCGCCTATACGCTGGCCGACGGGGTCGAATATCTGCGCGCCGGCCTCAAAGCGGGGCTCGACGTCGACCGCTTCGCGCCCCGGCTGTCGTTCTTCTGGGCCGTCGGCATGAACTTCTTCATGGAAGTTGCCAAGCTGCGCGCAGCAAGGCTGCTATGGGCCAAGCTGCTGACGGAGTTCAACCCCAAGGACCCGCGCTCGCTCAGCCTGCGTACGCATTGCCAGACCTCGGGCTGGTCGCTGACCGCGCAGGACGTCTACAACAATGTGATGCGCACCACGATCGAGGCGATGGCGGCGACCCAGGGGCACACCCAGTCGCTGCACACCAATGCGCTCGACGAGGCCTTGGCGCTGCCGACGGATTTCTCCGCCCGGATCGCCCGCAACACCCAGCTGTTCCTGCAGCAGGAAAGCGGCACGACGCGCATCATCGATCCCTGGGGCGGCTCGTATTATGTCGAGCGGCTGACCCGCGATCTCGCGGCAAAAGCCTGGCGCCACATCCGGGAAGTCGAAGCGCTGGGCGGCATGGCCAAGGCGATCGAGGCCGGCGTGCCGAAACTCAGGATCGAGGAAGCCTCGGCGAAGACCCAGGCCAGGATCGACGCCGGCAAGCAGGCGGTGATCGGCGTCAACAAATACAAGCCGGTCAACGAGGCGCCCATCGACGTGCTCAGGGTCGAAAACTCCACGGTACGCCGGCTGCAGATCGACAAATTGTCGCGGCTGCGCAAGGAGCGCAACCAGAAGGAGGTCGACGCGGCGCTGGCGGCGCTGACCCGCTCGGCCTCCGAAGGTAACGGCAACCTTCTGGCGCTGGCGATCGAGGCCGCGCGCGCCAAGGCCACGGTCGGCGAGATTTCCGACGCGATGGAAAAGGTGTTCGGGCGGCACCGCGCCGAAATCAAGTCCATTACCGGCGTCTACAAGCGGGAGGCCGCCACCATGTCCAATCGGGTTGAAAAGGTGCAGGCGCTGATCGATGCATTTGAGGACGCAGAAGGCCGAAGGCCCCGCATTCTCGTAGCAAAAATCGGCCAGGACGGCCACGACCGCGGCCAGAAGGTGATCGCCTCGGCTTTTGCCGATGTCGGTTTCGACGTCGACATCGGGCCCCTGTTCGCCACCGCCGAGGAGGCGGCGCGGCAGGCGGTCGAGAACGACGTGCATATTCTCGGGCTGTCGTCGCTGGCGGCAGCCCATCTCACCGCGGTGCCGGAACTGAAGGCCGCGCTGAAGAAGCAGGGCCGTGACGACATCATGATCATCATCGGCGGCGTGGTGCCGCCGCAGGACTATGACGCGCTGTACAAGGCCGGCGCCGAGGCGATCTTCCCGCCGGGCACCGTGATCGCGGACGCCGCCGAAGAGCTGATCCACAAGCTCAATGCCAGGCTCGGGCATAGCGAGGCAGCGGCGTAGAAACGCATTTTTTGGCGGTTATGATAGTATCATGCGCGACGTCGCTGACATCACACCGGAAGAAATCATTGACAGGCTGCGTCAAATCGCGCCTGCAATCAAAGCCGAAGGGGTGACCAGGCTCGCGGTATTTGGATCGCGGGCACGTGGCGATGCGCGGCCCGACAGCGATCTAGATATTCTCGTCGATACTGTCGCTCGCGGGGCTTCGCCAGCGTTCGACCTGTTCAAGGTGACGCAATTGATCGAGGACGCGACCGGTCTCCAAACCCAGATCTCGATGCGGGACTTGCTGAAGCCGCGCATGACGGAGCGGATCGCCGACGATCTGACCGAGGTATTTTGAATGCCGCCCAGCGTCGAAGACCGACTGCGGGATATTCTTGAAGCCATCGCCGAGCGCGATCAGATGTTGTCCGGCTACAACCTTGAGCAATTCAACGACGATAAAAGGTCTCGCATGGCGGCCGAGCGTTATCTCGAAATCGTCTGCGAGGCGGCGCGAAGGCTTCCCGATGATATCAAACAGGATGAGCGAGATATCGATTGGCGAAAATGAATGATTTTGGCAACAGGCTGCGACACGCTTATCACCGGACCGACGCCGCTATTGTCTGGGACATCGTTCAAAATCATGTGCTGCGGCTGGCTTTGTTTGTCAGACGTCGTCTTCAAACGGCCGGCAAATGACGGGATCAAACCGCCCAGGGATGACGATAACGGCCAGCGATGATTGACACCAGGTCCGTCGACATCAAAGCCCTCGCCCAGCAACTCCGCGCCGGAGGCCGCGCGGCGCTGGCGCGCGCCATCACCCTGATCGAAAGCCGGCGCGCCGACCATCAGGCCGCGGCGCGCCTTCTGGTGCAGGCGCTATTGCCCGATACCGGCCAGGCGATCCGGGTCGGCATCACCGGTTCGCCGGGCGTCGGCAAATCCACCACCATCGACGGGCTCGGCATGTTCCTGATCGAGCGCGGCCACAAGGTCGCGGTGCTCGCGGTGGATCCTTCCTCGGCGCGCACCGGCGGCTCGATCCTCGGCGACAAGACCCGGATGGCACGGCTGTCCGCCTCCGACAACGCCTTTATCCGGCCGTCGCCGGCTTCCGGCACGCTCGGCGGGGTCGCAGCGAAAACCCGCGAGGCGATGCTGTTGTGCGAGGCCGCCGGCTTCGACGTGATGCTGGTGGAGACCGTCGGTATCGGACAATCCGAGACGGCGGTGTGTGACATGACCGATTTTTTCCTGGCGCTGATGCTGCCGGGCGCCGGCGACGAATTGCAGGGCATCAAGAAGGGCCTGGTCGAACTCGCCGACATGATCGCGGTCAACAAGGCCGACGGCGACAATATCAAGCGCGCCAATCTTGCCGCCGCCGAATATCGCGGCGCGCTGCATATCCTCAGCCCCCGCTCGGAGCACTGGCATCCGCCGGTGCTGACCTATTCGGCGTTGACCGGGGCCGGCATCGGCGAACTCTGGCAGAAGATTCTCGATCACCGCACGGCGATGAACGCCTCGGGCGAATTCGCCGCGCGACGCCGGCAGCAGCAGGTGAAATGGATGTGGTCGATGCTGGAGCAGCGGATGATGGCGCGGCTGCGCGCCGATCCGGCGATCCGTGCCAAGGTAAGGAAGACCGAAGCCGATGTCGCCGACGGCCGCATCGCGCCGGCGCTGGCGGCCGAGCAGATCGCGGAAATGCTGAAGTGAGTTGGCTGGTGCGCGGCGACCGCTTGAAATCAGATGCACGTCGGGTTTTACTGAATGCCCGGGTTCCCTGGGCATCGGGAAAGGTCCGGTCGAATTGAGCGAAAAACTTCGCATCCTCATCACAGGTTTTGAGCCGTTTCCCGGTGCACCGTTCAATCCGACGCAGCCGCTGGTGGCCCGGCTGTTGCGGCTGCGCCGTCCCGCCCTCAGTGAGGTTGACCTCATTGGCCATATCTTCCCCGTCACCTACAAGGCTGTCGATCGCCAATTGCCGGAATTGCTCGCAAAACACCGGCCGGATGCACTGTTGATGTTCGGCCTCGCCACCAGCACGGCATATATCCGGGTCGAGACCCGCGCCCGCAATGCCGTCACCACGCTGTGGCCCGCTGCCGACCATAGCAGGGCGCGCAAGGGGGCGATCGCCGGTGGCGCCGGCGCCATGATGTTCGGTCCGCACACCGCCAAATTGCTGCACGCGGCTATTGGCACCGGCGTCGCGGCGCGGGCGTCGCGCGATGCCGGCAGCTATCTCTGCAACTATCTGAGCTGGCGCGCGATCGAGGCGACCGGCCGCGATGGCGGTCCCCGCCTCGCCGCCTTCGTCCATGTTCCCCTGGTTGCACGCGACGCCACGCCGCGACGGAAGCATGCACCCGCCCCCGTCACACCGGAACAGCTGGTCGTTGCCGGCGAAGCCATGCTGCTGGAACTGGTGAAGCTGGGACGAAGGGCGGCCCGGGAAGGATCGATGTCCATCGTCGCTGCCTAGATCAGGAAAGCGAGGCCGTCATGAAGCGCAGGATTGATGTGCAATCCGTTCCGATTTCGTCCGGCTCGCGGTATCCGGAACCGTTCGAAGCGCCGTGCCAGAACAAATCTCGACGCCGCCTCGCGGTCGCGGCCGGGCTCAAGCATATCGGCATCAACCTGCTTGAACTGGCTCCGAGAGCCTGGTCCAGCCAGCGGCATTGGCACACCGAGGCGGAGGAGTTCGTCTACGTCCTGGAGGGCGAGGTCGTGCTGGTGACCGAAGGCAGCGAGGAGATCCTGCACGCGGGAGACTGCGCCGGCTTTCTCCCCGGCGAGGCCGATGGGCATCACCTGCAAAATCGATCCGACGCCCCGGCGCGGGTGCTCGAAATAGGATCATCCGACATAACAAGCGACGAGGCACATTATCCTGATGTCGATCTTCGGGCGACGGCCGCCGGTTATTTCCACAAGGACCGAACACCGTATTGAGGCTTCACGGCGAATAGGCTTCGCGGCGCATTAACCCTACCCCCAACAAAGCCCACCCCGCGCGCCGCGACGCCCCAGCCTGATCAGCATTTTTGCGTTACTCCGGACATTGCGGACCCGCCTCGCGGGTGTCCGCCGGAGATGCGCTTCATGGACGTCAATCGCCGCCATCTGATCGGAGCATCCGTTGCCGGCGCAGCCGGTGCACTTGCCATGCCTCCCGAACCGGCGCGCGCGGCACCTCTGACCTCGACGCTCGGGCGCGACATTACCCAATATGGGGTGCGGCCGGGCAGCCCCGACGATCAGACCAGGGTCCTGCAGCACGCGATCGACGAGGCCGCCCGCGCGCAGGCGCCGCTGGCGCTGCCGCCCGGCGTCTATCGCTGCGGGCTGCTTCGCCTGCAGAACGGCACCCAACTGGTCGGAGTGCGCGGCGCCACCAGGCTGGTGTTTGCCGGCGGCGCGTCAATGCTGTCCGGCGAAGGCGCCGACAATATTGGGCTGACCGGCATCACGCTGGACGGCGGCGGCGTTCCGCTGCCGACGCGGCGCGGCCTGGTGCATTGCCTCGGCGGTCGCGACATCCGCGTAGCCGATTGCGAGATTATCGGTAGCGGCGGCAACGGCATCTGGTTCAAGAATGTCTCAGGCGATGTCAGCGGCAACATCATCAGCGGCACGGCGGCTACCGCCATCGTCTCGTTCGACGCACTGGGCCTGTTGGTTTCGCGCAACACCATCAGCGGCACCAACGACAACGGGATCGAAATCCTGCGCACCGCGATCGGCGATGACGGCACCCTGGTGCTCGACAACCGCATCGAGGACATCAAGGCCGGGCCCGGCGGCTCCGGACAATACGGCAACGCCATCAACGCCTTCCGTGCCGGCAACGTGATCGTGCGCGGCAATCGCATCCGCAATTGCGATTATTCCGCGGTCCGCGGCAATTCGGCGTCCAACATCCAGATCACGGGCAACAGCGTCAGCGACGTCCGCGAGGTGGCGCTGTATTCGGAATTCGCGTTCCAAGGCGCCGTGATTGCCAACAACACCGTGGACGGCGCGGCCTTCGGGGTTTCGGTCTGCAATTTCAACGAGGGCGGACGCATCGCGGTCGTGCAGGGCAACATCATCCGCAACCTGCTGCCGAAGCGGCCGATCGGCACCGCGCCGGACGACGACGCCGGTGTCGGCATCTATGTCGAGGCCGACAGCTCGGTGTCAGGCAATGTGATCGAAAACGCGCCGTCGTTCGGGATCATGGCCGGTTGGGGCAAATATCTGCGCGACGTCGCCATATCCGGCAATGTGATCCGCAATGCGCTGGTCGGCGTCGGCGTGTCGGTGGCGCCGGGCACCGGCACGGTGCTGGTCAACAACAACATGATTTCGGAGACGCCGCGCGGCGCCGTGGTCGGGCTCGATCATGCGCGCCCGGTCACCTCAGACCTCTCCGCCGAGGGCGCGCAACGTTTTGCCCAGCTGGTGATCGGGACCAACGCGGTAAGAAGGTAGCCATCGTCCGCCGTGGTCGCGGAAAGGCGACTACGGCGGCGACTGGATCTGCGCTACAACGCGTTGCGCAGCAGCGGATAACGCCGCTGCATCACGGCGAGGTCCAGCGTCAGATCCGCGGCATCGTCCAAAGCCGCAGGACGCTGGAACTGGGCATCCGGGATATGCGGTTTCAGGTCGGCGACATCGGCGTCCGGCGCGGAAGGCGCTTCATCCGATGCGACGTGAACGGTTTCCGAGACGATCGAAACGCCGGACGGCGGTTCGGCCGGAACCTGCGCCGGCTGCGGGCGATGCGGCTGATCACGCCAACTTCTGTCCCGCGGCAGCGATGTTCCGGTGCGCCCGAGCCAGGAGAGGTCGATGGCGGAGTTGTCCCACGAAGCCTCGCGCGTCAACAGATCGCGCCAGATTTCGACCGCGGCTTTGGCCTCCTGGATATTTTCGAGAAATGCGCGCTCGCTGTGAAAGCGGCGCCAGCGGCCGGTCTCGAACAGTTCGGTGAGGTATTCCAGCCGCTGTTCGGCAAGAGCAACCCAGCGCCCAACAATATCGCGGCCGCGTGCCACGTCGTGTCGATGTGTCATGAACCAGCCCGTAAGGAGAAAAACGGACGCACACACGCAACGGGGACGAATCAATTTGACGCGACAGGGATATTCTGTGGAAAACTTTGGAGTTGTCCAGTGAGGGACGTTACTCGACGTTTGCGGTCGATAGAAGACCGCGAAAATACGGGGATTTCCGCTTATCCACAGTCAAGCCGCAGCAACGGATGGCAGCCTTGCATGGTGTCGGGCGCGCCGAGGCGGTGCCGGCGAGGGCCGGCTCAGCGTTCCGGACACCAATCAGTGCGGCCCCGCGAGAAACGAAAGACCCGTCCGGGGGGACAACCGGACGGGTCAAGCCGTATGGGCGCTTGGGGTGGATGGGCGCTCGCGCCGCATACAGCCTCGATGGGGAGGGATTTCCGCTCCCACAGAGGTTGGTCGCGGAAGGGGCCCCGCACGTTCAAACGAGCTGCGATTTTTTAACTGTTTTCTGTCAGGCAATTTTGTTTGCCGGCCATCCTGGCTGACAGGTCATTTATTGCGCGGCGGGTCGATTGGCTGGGCCAGCGGCCGACTTGTCCGACGCCATGGCAGGCGTGGCCTCGTTCAAAGCCCGGGTCACGGGAATCTCGTGCCCAGTGGAAACTTTATCAGCCGCTGGGGTATCGGGCGCCGCCGCAAGCGGCGTTGCGGGCGCGGTGGCGAGCGCCGAAACCGCGGCAAAGGCGTCGGCTTCGCCGGCGCCGAACAGATCGTCGCGGCCCGGGACGCCGAGATCGCGGGCGGTTTTCATCAGGATCGCGCGCAGTTCGTCCGGCTGCAACGCCGGATTGCGCTCCAGCATCAAGGCGGCGAGCCCGCTGATATAGGCGGCGGAAAACGAGGTACCGGACGTCATCTGATATTTTCCGTCGGGCGTCGGCAGGAAGATATCGACACCGGGAGCGGCAACGGCGATATAGCCGCCGCGGTTCGATGCCGAGAACAGCCTGTCCTCGGCGTCGGTGGCGCTGACCGCAATCACGCTGGCATTGGCGGCGGGATAGAGCGGCGGCGATTTCGCGCCGGCATTGCCGGCGGCGGCGACCATCACGATGGCCTTGGCGGCGAGCGCGGCGACAGCGCGTTCGATCAGCGCATCCTTCGGCCCGGCGAAACTCATATTGACGATTTGCGCGCCGTGGGCCGCGGCATAGTCCAATCCCTTCAGGACGACGAAGGAAGTGCTTTCCGCGCCGTTCTGCGCCACGCCGAAGGCGCGGATCGCCAAAATCCTCGCCGCCGGCGCGCTCCCTATCAGCCGCGCGTGCGCCACGATCGCACCGGCAACGCCGGTGCCGTGGGCATGCGGACCTTCCTTGCTGCCGAGCGCGTCGAAGGAGTCCGCAATCGAATTCGCGAGTTCCGGATGTTTGATGTCGATACCGGAATCAATCACGGCGATGGTGACGTTGGCACCGCGGACCATCATATGCGCCGCGGGCAATCGAAGTTTCGCAACCGCGTATTGCGCCGGATCGCCCTCGCTCGAGGCTGGCTTCTGGTCCTGCAGCAAATAACGGAAATTCGGCTGCACCGACCGAACGCTGGCCTCGGCGCCAAGTTCGCGGCTGACGGCATCCACGGTGCGGCGGTCGGTGATGCGGAACAGGCCGATGGTGGCGCCGACAAGCGGAAAGTTCCGCGACTCCAGTCGCGCCAGACCGTGACGCCGCGCCAGTTCGTCGGCCTGCACGTCGGACAGCGAGCCGTCGATCTCGGCCACCAGCTGGCCTGCGATGCTGCGCGGGTCGAGCGCCGCCGGCGCGGCGTTGCGGCGCGGGCCGTTGTTGCGGCTGTTGGCCGAGGCGGCATGGCCGCCGCCATCGGCCGCCAATAGCGGCTGATCCGCGCATTCGCCATTGCGATCGGTGAAGTCGCAGGTCGGATAGAGGTAGGGCGAATAGCGCAGATAAGGCAGCACCGGTCGCAAGGTCATCCGGGCGTTCAGTCGCGGCGGCGATCTGCCGACGTTCGACACCGCCCTGCCGGCGATGTTCGGAGCGATCCGCGGCGCCACCGTCGGACCGATGCTTGGAATCCGCGATCCGATGTTGAGGTTGGGCGAGCGCATGATGCTTTGCGCCTGAACCACCGCGCCGCCGAAATACCCGAACGACAACGCCGCGCCGGCCAATACCAGCACCGCGCGCCGCGCCTTGGTCCGCCAATCAGCACAATCATGGGCCATCGAGCTCGGGCCTCTGCGTTGCATCAAAGTAGGGCGTCATGCTGCGGTAGCGCGGATGCCACTGGCCGAAGCATGGCGCCAGGCGCCGCGCGGTTTTACGGTGTCGCCACAGCGAGGCTGACAATCTTCTCGCTTTGCAGCCGGCTCATCAGCCCGGCGATTTCATCCTTCGGCATCGGCTTGTTGCCGAATTGCAGCCGAAACAGGCCGCCGCGGGTATCGACAATCGAGGCCTGATAGCCGTCGAGCAGCGCCGTGATGTCGGCAACGCGGGCGTCCGGCGCGAACCGCACCAGCGCGCGCGGCGGCGCTTGCGGCCCCAGGGCGCGGGTGATGGGCTCGCCGGTGCTGAGCGAGGCGGTCTGGAACGAGGCAGGCTGGGTCTTCACCAGCAGCGCGCCGATCAAGCCTGCCTGCAGCAAAAGCGCCACGGCGCCGACGCTTCCGGTCCAGGCCAGCGTGCGCGGTGACAGGCTGGCGAAAAACCCGGCGATCCGCCCGGAAAGGTTGAGCGACGACGACGGCGGGCGCGCCGGCTCGGCGTCGATGGCCGCGAACAGCTGCTGCATGGCGCGGGCGGACGGCGCGCCGAGACTTTCGTTGAGATCAATGGTGGCAGCATATTCCTCCCGGATCACGGCATATTGCCTGGCGAGTTCGGGATCGCGGGCGAGCGCCTCCTCGACGCGCCTTGCATCGCGCGCGTCCAAGGTGCCTGCCGCATGCCAGGGCAACAGCGTCTCTATTTCACTGGGTTCTTGCTCCAGCATTGTTTTTCTCATCGCCATCATGGCCAGCCTCGCTCTACGCCGGCTGCCTTGAGCAGTTCGGCCAGTTTTTTGCGTGCATAAAACAACCGCGTCTTCACTGTGTT
>Ga0182030_10026529_pt1 | contig 10483 bp, 13 predicted proteins | sample 812S3MmetaG_FD_121299 | JGI IMG/M metagenome (GOLD analysis project Ga0182030, IMG submission 121299) | Permafrost microbial communities from Stordalen Mire, Sweden - 812S3M metaG (Illumina Assembly) | ecosystem: Environmental > Terrestrial > Soil > Wetlands > Permafrost | place: Sweden... | reverse complement strand
GATTACACTGACCGAGCGCAGATGATGATGGCTTGGTGTAATAGCAAGGGGTACACATACTACGTCAACGAGCAGGCCATGACTATGACTATCAGGGTGCCATGAGCACCCCCCGTCAAGGTACTTTCTCTAAAGTCCAAGGCGAAAAGGTACTACCGTAAAAGGTCACTCCTATATGTTCCTAACGAATAGCAACTTAGGCAAGTAGTCAACAATGCCCCTTAGCAACGTCCAAAGGCAGCGCCAGCACGTAGAAAAGGCATCTGACCTACTTATTGCGCCCGAGAAGATCAGCAAGGCAAGGAAAGCCTGTGAACGCGATTTCAAACTATTCTGCACTACCTACCTCAAGCACATGTTTCCCCTGCCGGACTCGGACGACCAGATTGACAGCAAGAATCGGATTGAACACGCGGTACTCAAGGGAGGCAGACACGTCGAAGCAGCGCCAAGAGGTGACGGCAAAACCCAGCGGGCCAAAGCCGGGGCAATCTGGGCGGCGTTGTATGGGCACTGGCGGTATGGCGTAGTCTTAGCGGCGACGGAGAAGAAGGGCAAACAGTTGATGAAAGAGATTGCCCAAGAAATGGCTGACAACGATAAGCTGCGGAAAGACTGGCCCGGTGTCTGCGTACCAATGAGAGAAGCTTTTCTTAACGCCAACCGCGCACGGAGCATCACGATTAACGGTGGCCCGGCAAGAATGGAGTGCAGCACGGGGCGGGTTGTTTTTCCAACGTGGGACGGTGCCAAGGTGGACATCGGCGGAACAGTGATCGAGGGAGCGGGGATACTGGCGGCAATGAGAGGGCTGAGATTTACCACTGCCTCCGGCGAAACCCTGCGACCTGACGGGGTGCTGATTGACGATATACAGACCCGCAAGAGCGCGAGCAGCGCCGAACAGTGCGAACAGCGCCTAGCCACGATCTGCGGCGATGTAATGAAGATGGCCGGGCCTGACAAGGAAATATCTGCCGTTTGCATGGTCACGGTAATCAAGCGCAACGATGCGGCAGACCAGTTGCTAAACAACAAACTACACCCGGAATGGCGCGGGGTGAGAAAGAAGATGGTTTATGAGTGGCCCACCGCAAAAAATCTCTGGGACGAATACGCCCGTTTACGTCGAGGGGGGTTACTTGCAGGAGATTCAGGAAACGCCGCAAATGATTTTTATGCGTCTAAGCGTACCGAAATGGATGCAGGAGCGCGTATCGGTTGGGTTTCTCGTTTCCGTAAAGAACGTGGAGAGTGTAGCGCACTCCAATGCGCGTACAACTTGCTCATTGACGATGGCGAGGAAGCATTCTGGGCTGAGTGCCAAAATGAACCCATTGAGCATCGCGCTCAGGTCTATGAAATCACTCCCGAACTGGTTGCGTCACGATTGAATCAACTGCCCGCCGGGGAATCCCTGCACGGTGCCCGATGCCTGTCGGCGTTCACCGATGTTAACAAGGGATTCCTTTGGTGGGCAGTGTGCGGCTGGGGCGGCGATATGACTGGCAATGTGTTGGGGTACGGCCCCTGGCCGGCGGATGGTAGCAAGTTCTGGAATGAGAAAGAGCCAAAGGGCGAAACGGAAGCACAGGCGATCTATCGGGCCTTGACGGAACTGGGTGGATTCATCACTCGGCTGGGGAGTTTCGTCAAGGGAGGCGTCCCGCAACGCCTTGACTGCTGGATGATCGATATTGGGTACAACGACAAGACGGTTTACCAGTTTGCCAAGACCGCGCAGGTGCCGACGATGATTGTCCCATCAAGGGGATGGACGAGCCGGACGTACCGACCTACCGAATCCGTCAGGGTGGGAGATCACTGGCACGTCAACGGGAACTACGGCAAGTCTAGTGAGCGGGTCTTGGTACACGACGCCGATTGGCAGCGGCTACAGACTCAAACGGCTTTCCTATTGCCAAACGGAAGCCCCGGCGGTATAACGCTATCTGGTAATCAATCTCTGATACACAAAGAGTTTGCGAAAGGAATCTGTGCGGAAAGACTTGCGGAATACATCAAAGGCGACAGGTTCGACCATTACCACTGGGAACAAGTGCCCGGACAAAGAAATGAAGCGCTTGATTGCGTGGTAGGATGCCGAGTTGGAGGACTTTATGTACTTGGCGTATCGGGCCAGATATCGCAAGGCGCTCCAGATGTTGTACCACCGAAACCGCCTGAAGCAAAATCAGAACCTCCGAAACCCGCAGTAGTAGCCAACCAGCCACTCCGCCCCGACCTTGTGCGGCCAATGAGCGGGCCAGTGGCTTACGATAATTCTTGGTGAGATGTCTGAAGTTGACCAAATCCTAATCCTGCTCCTGATCTGCCTGCTAGTGTTCTGCGCCGCCTAATTGACTAGCTAGACAGCGCAGAACGTAAGCCCTACGGGTTCAAACTGAATTCCACGCCATTTTCAGAAAAATCTCCCTCTGCAACTATTTCTGTTTTACCGTTTCTGAATACGGCCAATCTCTGAGATTCGGTGGAAAGCGGAATTCTTGTGTAAGCTGTTTTTACTTGTCCCTTCATGGCCCCCTTTCTGTCGCCCCCTGAGCTAAGCATCCACCCCTCGGAGGCGAGAGTTACGCGCCGGAGTAGGCCGCGATTCTCTTCCGGTGACGTGAGCAGCACAACACGATCACCAATAACCCATCGGGCTTGCTTCATCGCGCCCACCCCAACGGTAATCGCCACGAACGGCGTCCGTGTTTTCTCAGATTTGTAGCCACCCTTTAGAACTAATCTGATTTTGTTTTTCGATAGGGCATTGCCCCTTCCTGATACTGTTTTTGATGTGACCATCATCCAATTTGCCATGACTCAATCTCCAAAACAGCCCCACCCGCGCCGTGAATCCCCGACGAAGAAGATTCGGCCATCCGAAGACGGCGAAGCGCAGGCAGGGCTGGAATTGTGTTGTCGTGCAGCCTCGTCGGGTTTCACAAGAAAGAAACTACCAAATCCCCAAATCTCTGTCAATACCGATTATTATAATAGGACACCCACTATATGGCAGTCACCAACGCGGATTTATACCAAGCTGGAATGCAGGCCCAGCTTGACGTTACTACCGGCGGCAAGAAAATGGCCATGTTTCAAGGCCGCAAGTATGAAACGATTGACCTCCCACAGTTGATTAAAGCCACCGAGCTTTATCGGCGCATGGGGATTGCCGATGGCAGCATACAGGCAACGTCAGCCACTTCGCCCGTAACGGTGTCCACCGTAACAATCACCGACCCATACTACTTCTCTTAATGCGTATCGAAACCTCAGCGCAGACAGCCCAGCGCGAACGCATGACGACCCGCAAACTCGCAGCGGCTTCCGCAAAGACGCCAGTCAACAAAGAGCTTTTCATGTACAAAGGGCTTCAGTACAACCCTTCCCGCCAACCACTCTGGCCTATCGCAAGAAGCGAAGACTGGAATCTGAATTCTTATCGCAGACCGTTGGCATGGGCTACCGCTGACGATCTCGTACAGAACTTCACCCTGGCCGGGTGGATGATTCGCCACCGAATTGACCGGGTGGCTTCTTTCGGTTTCCAGCCACTACTTGACGATCAAGACGAGAATCAGCGCATCCGAACCTACCTGCACGGCAGGATGCACCGCAAATACTGCGATGTCAGCCGCCGGTGGGATTTCGACACGATGTTCCGGGCGTGGGCAGGCCAGAAGCACTGTTACGGCGACGCGATAATGACCAAAGCTCCACTTGGGCAATTCCAGCTATTTGAATCGTGGAACATTGCCAAGGGCGCGTGTCCCACGCTGGATTTGACCGGGAAACCGCTTTCCCGCGAGATGATCGAGGCGGCACAGGCTGACATTAACCGACTCAATGACATTGGCTTAGTGTGGAATGGTCACGCGGTGGATGCTTACGGCATTGCCACGGGAGATTCTACCGGCAGCTTGATTCACCGGATGCTTGTCCCGTGGGATTCAGCGATTTACGCGGGCGACTTCACCAAGCCATCTGGGATGCGACCTGGATCTAGATTACTCCCGGCCATGAACTTTGCGCGGGATTCACTGGACAATATCCAGTTTCGACTGACGCAGAGCAAAGTTGCGGCAATGTTCGGCATGGCCATATTCCGCGATCACCAGATGAAAGGTGGATTCGATTTTCAGTACGCGCAAGGGGCAAGTAACGCCCCCGGCGGTGCCAGTACGCCACCCGTAGCCACGCCGGGCACCAACAACAGCGTTCCTTACCTCTCCTACAACCTGCAACCGGGTCTCAAACTGGAATTAGAGTCAACTGACCGAGCAGAATTCCTTGAATCCAAGATGCCGAGCGCGGAATGGCTCAATTTCAACCGCGAACTCTTTCGCGCCATCCTAGCGGCAGAAGATATTCCCTTGGCCCTGTACGACCCCACGGGCGCAAATCTGGCCATAATCAAGGTGAGCCAAGAACAATTCCGACACGCAACTCACGGCGAACGCGAGGATAACAAGCGAGCCTATAGCGAAGGCTGCCTCTGGATGCTCAACGGCGGAGTAGCAGATGGTACTTTCAAACTCCCCAAAGGCATTAAAGACGTTGAGGACATCCCGCACCAGATTATCAATAAGGGCACTTGGCTCTTGGATGCCAACGACAAGAAAGAAATCCGCGAACAGGTTGCCGCTGGTCACCTCGACAACGTAACGGCTTGCGAGATGCTCGGTAACCCTGATTTCTTCGAAACCACCAAGCGCCTGAGTGTTGAGCAGAAATTCCAGCGCGATCTCAACGTCACGGTTGTGCAAGGGCTGCCGGGCCACATTGCCAGCACCGACCAAGAACCGCCGGCAACCGCACCCAAGCCACCGGAAGATTAAACGCCCGATTATTATAATAGGACAGCATGAATATACCGACAACCAGCGAAGTGATTGCCAAACTCAAGGCGGGAACCATACCGGCAGCGGCCATGTTTATGCCCGGTGATATTGCCGTCCTTGTGGGCAAGGAGTCCGATGCGAAAACCGTCAAAGTCCACCTCAAAGCACGGAGCAAAGACCCAATCAATCACTGGTACTTTGGTAAAGTCGTACACGATTTCGGTTCAGCGCGGATTCCATCCAAAGTCGCTTTGGACGACACTCACGGAGACATCCCCATTGGCCACGGCAGGCCCAGCCTCACCGAATACGGGCTGGAAGTGGATGGAGTAATCACGCCCGACGCGGAAAACGCGCAACACCCGGCCAACATGATGGCCCACGCCATGCGTTCGGATATTCCGATGCAGGCCAGTATTGATTTCTCAGGGGACTACGATGTTATGGAAGTCCCCGAAGGCGCAAGTATCCCCATTAACGGCAAGCCATTCGCTGGGCCGGGCTGTGTGATTATGAACTGGGGTTTGCGAGCCATGGCAATTTGTAAGGCTGGTGCAGACCCCTCCACAGAAACCACCCAAATGAGTCAAGGAACCAAGATGGCCCAAGCCCCAAAAACCATTACACAATTTTCCAATATTACGGCGGGTGAGTTGCCCTCCACCACACCAAAACAGAATGCGCAAGGAGATACAGCGCCGCCCGCCGGAACGATTTTAGCCGAGACGGTTAATCCCGTCGTTGACACAGAACCCACAAAGCAAGCAGAGGCTCCCAAAGCCGTTGAAGCTCCGCCAGTGGTTGAACCCCCGAAACCACAGTTGACACAAGAGCAAACCGAGTCAGCCGAGCAGCTTACGTTGAAGGATGCGGAGATTCAGGCACTACAAACCCGAATCAACGCCCTGAGCAAGCCAGCCGTAGCCCCGATTGCCGGTGTGTCACAGGAGAAACCAAAGATGAACGAACCGACCACATGGACGGCGGCCTTGGAACAAACCAAGACCGAGAATCCGTATTCCGACCCCGCATCAATTTTGCGCCTTGCCGCAAAGAAATATCCGACCCTTAACAAAGTAGGCTGGCGCTCACCCGAAGCGACCGCCCGCTACGGCCCCGCAAAGGAGATCTAATCTCATGGGCGAAGTCAATCCAAATAGAATTCCGCGTCAAGACATCCTCGCAACGGTCAACTCGCTGATTCCGATCAGCAAAGGCTACATTGCCGACATCTGCCACCCACCGCTATCAGTGTTCCAGATCAGCGGCACCCGGCCCGCGCAGTTGTACAACAACAGCGGCACGGCCCAGACCGGCCGCGCTCATGGCGGCACCATTACCGGCGTCAATGACCGCACGGCAAATCTCGACACTTTTAGCTGCACGGAAATTCTCTCCCGTCAGACCATTGACGTGCGTGATTCCCCCATGTTCGGCGGCGTCGCCGGCCAGGAATTGGCGCTTGGCGTATCGGGCATCCGCGAAACCAGCGACAAGATCGAAGCCGCCGTTGTCACCAACGTGCAGGCCAACCCTGTTGATAACAAGGCTGACCCCTTCACCGGCATTCGTAACGCCGTGGAAGACCTCTCCGGGTTTGGCGACGTGATCTTGGTTGGAAGCTACAAGGCTTTCGACAAGCTGCGCCAGAACGCGGTGATTATCGATCGCATGAAGAACACGGGCGTTTCCCTCGTCGGGTTGACCCCGCGTGAAATCGCTTCCGCTCAGTTGGCGGCGATCTTCGGCGCGTTGGAAGTCCACGAGGCCAAGGGAGTCGCGGCCACCCAATGGGATCAAACCATCATCACCGCGCTGGTCAAGGTTGACGCAGCGTATGACCCGATGAGCGTCCCGCAGGTTGGTCGTCGCTACGTTTATACGTGGACGGCTGACGGCGTGAACCAAACGATGGTTATCGAGCAGGGTTACGACATCACGGTTCGCAATGACTTGATCGATTTCGTCACCATGACGGATGACAACACCATCAACCCAGCGTTCCAGAAGGTTCTGTCAATCGCGTAAGCAACAATCGCAATGGGGCTGCTGGTTTCAAACACTGGCAGCCCCGGCGCAAAGGAAGAAATGAAAAAACTATTCAAAGCATTTGTTGCAGGCTCGATGGCCCTACTGGTGGCGTTCTTGTTGCCCTGTTTCGTTCCGAATCTTCTCATTGTCAACGCCCACGCGCAGATTCATGGGGATAACGGCGTAAGCAACTGGCCCGGTGGAGGTTTCGTATTTGGCTATGTTGACACAACCAGCACCAACTACGCGGGCACGAACTTCGTAGTCAGGCAAACGCGCCGTCCGCTGGGTTTCTTTGGGAATCACTCGACCAACTGGCCCAACGTGACCACCAACGGCGTAAGCCCGGCTCAGGAAGTCACCAACATATTCCAGGCACTTATCGGACTTGGCCTGATTCAGTCCACCAACTAACATGAAAGACACGCTCAAAGCACTTGGAATTCTGGCAGTATTGGCGCTCCTTTGCGCTTTGGGCGCACGGGCGGCGGTTTATCAGACGACCTATGGCGGCAATGCCCTCACCGGCATTTCCACCAACGCGCTGGGCACAAACGGGACGTGCCTGGTTGACACGATCATGGATGGAGGCACCATTGAACGCATGGTTGTTACAACTAGCTTTGGCATCACCAATGCCACGTTGCTACTCATAAACGTGGACGACAAGAGCACGGCATTTACTACCAACTGGGCAGCGGGTTCGGCGGGTACAAATGCTGCGACCACATTCACGATGAACTTCACCAATACGGTGAACCTGTTGCATGGAGGCTTGGAAATTTTCTCCAGCAACGTGCTCGCGGCGGCGTATAGCAACGGGATATTTGTGTCAAGTGCAGTCACCACAAGCACCACCGTAAACATCACGCTGAAGATTCTGGAAATACGGTGAGTCCATTTGATAGCTCGGGGTTTTTTGACGATGAATTCATGGAACCGGGCCTTGTGGGGTTGCAGGGAGGCATTCAGGTCAAGGGGATTCTCATCGATGAACTTGACCCGGAGAAGCACGGCAACCTGATCGGCAGGCCGGGCCACTGGGGAAGGCTGTATCTGATGACCGGGGATGTACCGGCGGTGTTCCCGCCGAATTATGAGATGGTGATTAACGGGGTGACATGGCGGAAGGATAGCAGCACGGAAGCCGGGGATGTCACCGAGGTAGTGGTAATGACCGAGCAAAGAAAACGCTAATGGCTGACGTAATCATAATCAAAGACGGCATCACTCCCGCCATGCAGGAGATGGCCCGTAGTTTCCCCAAAGAAATCAACCAGGGGATGATTTCGCTTGGCCAGTGGCTGCGTAAGAAGATCGGCACGGAAAGCAAGGCAGGAGACCCGGCGGGTGAGGCTTTCCAACCCCTCAACGTCCTGACGCTGATGCTCAGGAACTCCACTGCCAACGGCCAAATCAGCGCAGCCAAGCGCAAGAATCGAACGAAGGCAGTCCAATCTCTTATCAATCGCACCGACGTTCGGCAGCTTGAGGGCGGCTTTGGTGGTAAACTCACTGGTGGAGGCCGTCCCTATGGCCTAATTTCGTTCAAGGCTTACAAGGTGGGCGACGAATACCAAGTCAGCGTCGGATTCATGGATGAATTCTTTCCCGGCTCAGTACGGGCCGCAGAACGCTTTCAAGCGGCACAGCCTGAGAAGGAAATGCGAGCACCGTCAAGGATTCTACTTCGATTGAGACTTGGCAAGGATTTCAAGCAACCGATTCGCTGGCCCGCCAAGCCTGAGCGCAACATTTTCCAGCCGTATGTCAACGACCTGGTGACTCAGCAAGAAAAAATCAGGGTACTGGCAACTGCGATCACACGTATCAGGCAGAACGCCATTAACAAATCGCAGTCGGTGATGGCATGAGCGAACTGATTCCCGCTATCACGATTTTAGGGGTGCTCAACGGCGCCGCAGGCGCAATTCAGGCCGATACCGCAACGCAGGCATTCGTCACCGCCAACTACGGCAGCACACTAAACATCTACGTGGGGCTGGACCGGGTTAATCCCCCCGGTGAGTCAGTCACTCCTTTCCTCTGCCTGACACCAGCCCCTTCCCCGTATGACATGGGCCAAGCCCCGGCCAATGACGAGCGCAGTGTCAGCTTTGAAATCTACTGGGGAATTGTGGACAAAAACCTTGCAGTAAACAACACCACCAAGACCACAACCCAAACCGGGTTGACCAACGTGGATGCACTGGGCCAGTTAATCTTGCAGGCACTCGCCAACTATTTCACCGACACACTTTACAACGCCAATTACATTCTCTACGGAGAGGAACCGCCCCTGTTTGAAGGGGCTATGTCCTGCCGTATCGTACAAGCAATCGGAATCAATTCGGAACCAACGCTCGACCACGCATGAGGTAACATTATGGCATTCAAATCAGGTTTTGGCAGTACATTCACATGGAACTCGGTGCTATTGGAAGCGGAGGACGTACAGCTTCCCGAAGACCCGGCCTCTACAACCACGATATTGAGTCTCACCGGGGTTGACGTGGATTATGACGGCCCAACAGGTTACGGTATGGTGCAAGCCACGATTCCCGAGGCAGGCGCAGTCAGCTATCAAGATGGCACGAGCCATACTGGCGTGGTTGTCTGTACGCGCATTCCCAAGACATGCACTTTTGTTGGATTCTGCACGAGTGACAAATTTGCTGACCTCAAACGCGGGCAGGCCATGAAGCGGGTGTTGAAAATCGTCTTAACCCAAGCCCCGGTGTGGAGCTAATGCTTACACGCGACGAAATGTTAGCGAAGAACACGTTCCCGCCGGTCAACTTTGACACCAAGAGCGATTGGGGCGTGGTGTACTTGAAGACGTTCAACGGCGTGGACGCAAGCAACTGGCATTCGTGGGCCTCGACTCAGTTTGACCCGGAAACGGGCCAGATCGGCAACGTAGGGCTGTACCGGGCAAACCTGATTCAACGTACAGTCTGCGATGAAACGGGCAAGCTGATTTTCGAGGAATCAGACATCCCCCGCATTCTTGGCATCCAAGCGGGCTTGTTTGCCGAGCTATTCATTGCCTCAGTCTCTCACAACAAACTATCCGTGACCGAGGTTGCCAAAGAGCGACTGGGTTTTACCGAAACGAAGTCGAACGCGACTGGTACAGGTTAGCTGATATTTGTGGAGAGCCTGACGTTGAAAAGCTCAAGCTCAAAATCTCAGCCAAAGCGTTTGCCAAACGCCGAGCTTTTTGGATTGTCGAGCCTCCCCTTGGCACCCGAATGGACTTGTTGTGTGGTGCTCTCGGACGATTGCTTGCTGGTGTTATCGGAAATTTGGGCGGGGAACCTCCTGATATTGGGGAGAAACTAGTGGACTTTTTGAAGGAACCTGACGATGGGCTACAGCGTAGCGACCCAACTTGACATCGTAACTAACGGCACCGTGGAAGCTGTTAATAGGCTAAATGCTGTTGCTCTTGCTTCCGAGAGAATCTCCAAAAACCGAATGCCGGATATGCTTGGGTTTGGTGACGTTCCGAAAGCAACGGAATCCTTTGGCGGCCTGGAACACGCCATGGGCAGGCTGGTAGGCGGAAATCGTGAGATGCTCATGGGCTTTCGTGGGGT
>Ga0182030_10026528_pt1 | contig 10484 bp, 6 predicted proteins | sample 812S3MmetaG_FD_121299 | JGI IMG/M metagenome (GOLD analysis project Ga0182030, IMG submission 121299) | Permafrost microbial communities from Stordalen Mire, Sweden - 812S3M metaG (Illumina Assembly) | ecosystem: Environmental > Terrestrial > Soil > Wetlands > Permafrost | place: Sweden... | reverse complement strand
CCTGGACATCCGCGGACGGCAGTCCAACGGTCATATTGGGGGTGCCCGAGGGGTTTGTGGTGGGGCTCATGCTATTGGACATCACGCCCGGTACGAGCGAGAGTTCGGAGTAGGCGTTGCGATTGACCAGCGGCAGGCCGATGATCTCCTCCGGTTCAATGGTCCTGCCCAATACCGGGTCAGACGTATTGACCAGCGGGGGAGCCTCATCGACAATGATGGTCTGAGTTTGCGCGCCCACCACCAGTTTGATTTCAACCGTCAGTGTCTGGTCCACGTCGAGCGCGAGATTCTCTTGAACAAAGCGCTCAAAGGTGGGGGCCTTCGCCTCGATTGTGTATTTGCCCACGGGAAGGTAATCGATGCGGTACTCCCCATACCCGTTTGCCGGCGCCGACCGGGAGAACCCGGTATCCACGTTGGTTGCCTTCACGGTGGCCGTATTGATCACCGCGCCTTGTGCATCCTTCACCGTGCCGGCTATGGAACCGGTAGTCTGCTGTCCAAAGGCGATCGTACTCAGTCCAAGCACCAGTACGAGCGTCGCAAGGAACGGCTTAGCCGCTCCTGCAAAAAAAACTCCTGCCAATTTCCCTATTCTCATGTTGCCTCCAAAGTTTCTTGCTTCTTCAGGTCTCTTCCTGGTGCTCCCGCAACAATTGCCTGCATCCGTCACGTCATTCAGTTGCGATTTTGTTGTTGCTTCGTCCTTTTACGCCACGCAACGCCCTGTGGCCCGCCGCATCTCCGCCGATTTCTCCGCGAGTTTCTGAATGCCTCGCTAAAACGGCCCAATGTTCGACTCCGTAAGCTCGAATGACAAGTGACTCACCGTTTGCTACAAAATGACGCTGGTATCCCGTTTTAAATGAGCGCTTTATATCTGCAATTTTTCTTGTGTCAAACGTCCTTGCACACCGTTGAAGGCGGCGAGTATCATGCTTGGAAATCCTATGACCCGCGCAAGCGCAAGCCCCGACTCCTGGCATCCTCAAACAGAGGAGGATCGCGACGCGATCCTGCGCGAGTTGAAAAAGGTCCTGGCCAGTCCGCAATTCTCCAACAGTAAGCGCTACCCGGCCCTGCTCCAGTACGTTGTCCAGGAGACCCTGGAAGGCAAGTCCGATCTCCTCAAGGAAAGGACCCTGGGCGTCGAGGTATTCGATCGGCAGCCTACATACGACACAAACGCTGACACCGTTGTGCGGTACACCGCCGGCGAAGTCCGAAAACGGCTCTTGCTTTACTATCACGAGCAAGGCCGAACCTCCCAATTCAGAATTTCACTCCCTGCGGGCTCCTATATCCCGGAGTTTCAGCATGGGCCGGAAGAGCCCGAGGAGGTGCGAGACGATCCATCCCTTGCCGCGGCTCCCGTCACCGATGCTCGCCTCTCTGCAGCATCTCTGGGCGAAATGCGCGAACCGCCGCCAAGTGTGCCCCTGACCCTCGCGGTTCGTACCTCCGCTCAGTCTGCGGCAGTCGAAATAAGCCCCGGCCCGGTGCCACGTCGGAATAAATCAACCTACAGGCTTTTGTTCTGGCTGGCGTTTGCGGCAATGGTCGTGGCGATCGCTATATCCGCATTAAGGTGGAGAGATCGCAGCCTGCGCCCACAGACCGCTTTGGATGATTTTTGGCGTCCAGTAATACGCGACCAGCGAACGGTTTTGATCTGCAGCGGAAGCGTGGTCTTCGCACCAGAGAGACTTTCAGGGACTCTCACCGCCGGCAAAGATATTGAATACCCATTTGTTTCCATGGAGGGAGCATCCGCCATTTCGCATGTGAGCGGACTGCTTGAGAGTTCCGGAGTGCAAACGCAACTCAAGTCCGCTGGGGCAACTCCCCTCACGGAGCTCCGTGAACATTCATTCATTCTGGTGGGTGCATTCAACAACCCGTGGACGCTGCGTTTGGTCGAGCCTCTGCGTTTTCACTTAGCTTCTGCCCCGGCTGAGTCAATCGCCGACAGGATGCATCCTCAAGTTCGATGGTCGCGTGACAAATCAATCCCCTATTCCAGCGCTGACGATTATGCCCTGGTTGCGCGCTATCGCGACATTACGACCGACAGTTGGGTCGTAGTCCTCGCCGGAGTGGGGCGCAATGGCACGGAAGCAGCAGCTGAATTTATAACCAGCCCACGCTACATGCAACTGCTTCGGGATCAACTGGGAAAAGACTTCTCAAACCGGAACATCGAAGTAGTCTTGAAAGTAAGTGTCATTGACGGAAAGACCGGAGCGCCCTCGATTCTCGCTGTCCACACCTGGTGAGCGATCCGTTTGAAAGAACCTCTCTGTATACGGACTCAAGATGCGTCCATACGGGCGAGGAAGGTTGCGGATCCGGATGTCCCGGTCCTGAAACAAGCACGGCAACAGGATACCCATCTGCAATCAAGGCCTTATTCATCTTCAGGCCTTTTATAGTTTGCTGTGAGATGCCGATTGCCTTTTTTACGGATGCACGATGTCTATGATCCTGGAATCGGGTTCGGTCCAGGCCGCGGCGCCTGCATGAGTTAATTGATGCTTCGCGTCATTCCAGTGCAGCGTGGTAGTGGAGCCCGCGCCTTTCTCATAGGAATACGTGGTCCCGTCGTCGGAATAGAGGGTAAAGTCCGAGTCCGCTCCGGGGTATACACGCACGGAAGCAATTGCCTGCGGCTGATGTGTGCTCAGAACCGGAGCACCCAGCGGCACAATCGACCCCGCTCGTACAAACAGCGGAATCGTATCGATCGGCGCGTCCGCGGTAATGGTCTGGCCGCCTTTGATTCGTGCATTCGTCCAGTAGTTGTACCAATCGCAGCCTGCGGGAAGGTAGACCTGGCGGCTCGTTGCCCCCTGCTCCGTGACAGGCGCTACCAGAAGAGCCGGTCCGAACATGTATTCGTCGCGAATGTCGGCGACTTTCTTGTCGCCGGGAAAGTCCATGAAGAGCGCGCGCATGAACGGAGCGCCCGTCTGGTAGGTGCGGTAGGCCTGCGAGTAGGTATACGGAATGAACTGATACCGCAGCCGCAGATACTTTTCCAGGATCGCTTCCGCCTGTTTGCCGTAAGACCACACTTCGTTGTGCATCCTCTCGCCGTGCGCGCGCATGACGGGCTGGAAAGCTCCCCACTCAAACCAGCGCACGAATAACTCGGGATAGTCTTCATAGTTCCCCACGTTGTCCAGCGCGTCTGAGGCATCGATCAAAGGCTTATGAGCCGAGTGGTAATTGGCGTAGATCTGCGGTGAGAAGAAGCCGGCAATGTCCGTGTCCCAATAAGGCATGCCGCTGGCGGTAAAGTTCAGCCCGGCCGGGATGGAACGCTTCAGCATGTCCCACGTTGAGACAATGTCGCTGGACCAGAAGACCGTTCCGTTTCGCTGTGCTCCCAGGTACGCCGCCCGCGCCAGAATCATGACTCTCCGGCTGTCGCCAAAATCTCGCCGGAAGCCGTCGTACACCGAGGCTGTGTGGAACAAGGGATAAACGTTGTAGTAACGGGTGCCCGAGCCGATCCAGAAGACGTCTTTCGCCGGATCGATATCCGGCTCCGTTTCATCCAGCCAGATGGAATCGAATCCATCGGGCTTGATGTAACGGTCGCGAATCTTCTCCCAGAACCACCTGGCAGCCTCGGGGTTGGTTGTGTCGAGGTTTGGGCCGATGGCATCCTTGAACCCTCCCTTGTCCGGCTTTCCATCGGGGGTGTGCACCAGCCAGCCTTTGTTCAGCAGCATGTCGTAGAACTGGGTACCCTCGGAGTAGTGCGGCCATACGCTCAGAAGGGTGGTCACGCCCATGGAGTGAAGCTGCTGGTTCATGGCGGCGGCGTCGGGCCACCGTGCCGGATCCAGATCCATCTCGCCCTGGCGCGTCATGTTCAGAAAGTCCACCACCAGCACATCCAGCGGCAACTGGCGGTCGCGATATCCCTTGGCAACATTCAACGCCTGCTCCTGCGTGGGATAAATGGCTTTGCTCTGTATGTACCCGTAGGTGGCTTTCGGCAGCAGGTGCGTGATCCCGGTAAGCTGGCGATAGCCCGTGTAAATCTCGTCGCTCTGGTCGCCGGCAATCACAAAAAAGGAAACGCGGTCGCCGACCGCGGACGACCAGACATTCTGCTGGTTAAAGCCGAGGTCGATGGTCGTTTTGGACGGGTTGTCCCAGATAAGGCCGTAGCCGCGGCTCGACACCATGAAAGGAACGCAGACGTTCTCTCCTCCAATCGCGCCGTAATCGTGCCAGCATTGAATGCGGTGATCGCGCAGGTCGAGAAACCCTTGCTGCTGCTGGCCGAGGCCGTAATAATGCTCGTCTTGCGGCGAGTCAAAGGTCGCGGAAACGCGGTAGCCCCGGTCGTCCTTATCGCCGTCGCCCGCGTTTGCAGGCGATGCACCGGGGCGGTTGGGGTACATCGACCAGCGCCACATCTTCAGTAGCGGCTTGCCGGATGCAGTGGCTACGGAAATCATCGTGTTGTTTGGCCCGTGCCCATTCCCGCCCCCGCCAAAGTAGTGGCTCCTCAGCGACTGATTCAACTCGTCAAGTGGAAAGGCGTGGGGTGGCGGCTGGTTCTCGGGAGCAACACGGACGATCATTTTGCCGGAGCGGATCACATCCGAGCCGTCCGTCTCTCGCTCCTGGGTCCATCCGGTCATCGAGGGAGTACCCACGATTCCATATCCCGGCTCTCCAAGCGCCGCTGACTTCGCTGTGCTCAGCGTGACGCGAATGATGTTGTCCGCATAAGGCTCCAGGACGATCGTCCTGTCATTTCGCTCAAGCACGAAACTGCTTGCCTGGTTCTGAGCGCCGGCCCCCGCGGCCAAGCCCAGAGCGCCCGCAGCCACTCCAAAAGCGCCTCCGGCCACTCTCAGAATGCTCAGCATGGTTGCGCGTGCGCGCACAGTTTCCTTCAGTGGTGTCCGGATGGGTCGAAAGCCAGGCCAGGCAATGGATTCAGTTCGAGATAAGCGTCGCATCCGGCTTGTATCCCACCGCGCCACTTGAGAATGGCGCCTCTTTCTTTCTGACTCGAGAACACTGGAATCGTAGGAGGCTTGTCTTTGCCCTGTCAATCTACGAAGGACGAATGGGAGCGGATCTCATGATTGAGGATTTGCCCCCCTGCATCGAGTCGGTTGCATGCTCTTTCCGTGCAGTTCCGTTTGCGCACTTGGGATAGATGGCGAACGCCCGTCCTATCCCGGCGCATCCTATCCCCCTGATCAAGTCTGTCCATTCCGCGTTCGACAGTTGCTTGTAACAGAAAAGGTCCGAAGGATCCGTAAGATGGTTCGATGAGCGTTCGGCAGACAAGCCTGGAGCGGCTCCGCCTGCGCCGATGTTCGTTGCAGGAGCGAACTGGAACACCACCAGTTGGGTCATGCCAGGATGGAAGTACTGCTTGTTCATGTTCCTCAGCACTTCAACTGTGAGAGGCGTTTCACCGTTCAGGAAGACGGCGCCGTGCAACTGGCCGAAGCGCTCAAAAATGAAGGGCGAATTCTCAAGGAAGGCTCGAGCCGCCGGCGAGGCCGATTCGATTCGCAGCAGGGACTTGCAGTCGTCCGCTTCCACAATCCTCTGCGACATGGTTCTCTTGAACCGAAGCACACCATCCTCAAGAAACGCCCTGGATTTGTAGAACCTCACCTTCCGGCAGCCCTTTTCCTCGGCATGCCCCAAGGCGAACTCGTACAGGGCGGCAACGGCCCCGTCTCGCACATAGTCCCAGTTCCCATCGCGAACCCCGAGAATTCGCAGAGACATGCACGAATTCTCGTATGTAATCAATTGCCCGGAAATGTACTCGCCTTGTCGCCTCACCAGGAGCAGTTCACCCTTCCGAAAATCGGCCTGTGCTTCCTCCCTTGGAGCCAATTGCGCACTTTCGCCAAAGCGATGCCTCGTATACGGTACGTACATGTTGTCGTAAAAATCGTCGAACCGTCGCTGATCGTGACTGATTTCAAGTTCCAGAGAATGTTTATGTATCTTCGTTCGTAAATAATTGGAGTTATGCCGTTCTTTCTTTCTTTTGTTGCGCGGGAGCGCGACTTCTCCGTGGACCCAGGCGGGAATCGAAACACCGCATCCGGCCCGGAGCAGTTTGGTTAACGGCGCCTCGATCTCGCTGAACAACACGGAGCCGGCGCTGGCCGCTTTAAGCGGCTTATGTGTATTCCATACCCAGGTTCGGCCAAGATAAATCGAGCAATACGATGGGTCAAGCATCAATTTGCTTGCGTAGTTCCTGAATGGAGCCGTGGTGGAGTACATGCAAATGGAGATTGGCAACGTAGTTCCCTTGAGGTCTCCAATAACGCTCCAAACTTGCGGCCTCAGGGAGCTCAGCAACCGATAGAAGAAGAATGTGACCGGGCCGGCTATGACTCGCAGACGCTTGGGTAGAGCACGGTAAACCGCTTTGCCAAAAGAGAGCAGACGGGCGGCGGCAACAGGATTCCCTCGGTTCCTCCGGTTGGAATCGCCGAGCCTCTGAAATTCCTCAAAGTACGAACATGCCGAAACTCCCAGAACTTCATTCGGAGCAACCACGCACGCACACAAGGAACACCGCGGTAAGACCTGAGTGGACATTTTGCTTAAGATTAATATAGCAAAACTAACTTCCCCGGCGTACTCGCCTCTGGCTTTGAACCGGGTTCGAGTTATGTTCAGTTTTCCTGCTTGGGATAGATAGCGACGGCTTGTCTTATGCCGGTGCATCCTAACCCCCGAATCAAATCTGTCCATTCGGCGTTGGACAGTTGCTTGTAAAAGAATGCGTCCGAAGGTTCTGTAACAAGCTTCGATGAGAGTTCCGGAGACAGGACTGAAGCGGCTTCGCTTTCACCGTTCGTCATCTCCGGGGAGAACTGAAACACCACCAGTTGTGACATGCCGGGATGGAAGTGTTCGTTGTTGATCTTCCTAAGCGCCGCAAGCGTTAATGGAGCTTCACCGTTCACGAAAATGGCGCCGTACAGTTTGCCGAAGCGCTCAAAGAGGAACGGCGAATTCTCCAGGAAGGCACGAGTCGCCACCGAGTCCGACACGATTCGCAGCAGGAACTTATGAGGGTCCGCCTTCACAATTCTTTGCGACAAAGTTCTCTTGAACCGAAGCGCTCCATCCTGGAGAAACGCCCTGGATCTGTAGAACTTCACCTTCCGGCAGCCCTTTTCCTCGGCATGTCGCAAGGCGAACTCGTACAGGGCGGCAACGGCCCCGGCCTGCACGTACTCCCGGTTCCCACCACGAACCCCCAGCCATCGCAGACAGATGCACTCGCCTTCATACGTAATTACAAGTCCGGAGATGTACTCACCTTGTCTCCTGACAAGCAGCAGCTCGCCTTTCTCAAAACTAGCCTGTGCTCCTTCCCTTGGAGGCAATTGCGCACCTTCGCCAAAGCGCTCCCTCGCATAGGGTATGAGCATGTTGTCCCAAAAATCGTCGAATCCCCGCTGATCGTGGGTGATTTCAAATTCGAGAGAATGTTGCCGAATCTTCCTGTTCCGGTACTTGGCGCTCAGTCGCTGCTTCTCCTTCCGGCTGCGTGGGAGTGCGGCTTCTCCGTAGACCCAGGCGGGAATCAGAACTCCGCATCCGTCGCGCAGCAGTCTTAGAAACGACGCGTCTGTCTCGCTCATGACCATGGCGAACCCACTCGCTCCTTTTGGAACCCTCTGCGTGTTCCAAACCCAGGTTCTGCCCAGGCAACTCGAGCGAAAAGAAGTGCCAAAGATCAAATTGCCGGCGAGGTTCCTGAATTGAAGTGTCGTGCTATAGAGGCAAACGGAGATCGTCAACGGGCTTCCGCATACTTCTCCCGCGATTCTCCATACCTGTGGCCTGATGGAGTTCAGCAATCCATGGAAATAGAATGTAATTGGGCTGACCCAGACGCGCAAAGGCTTTGGAATGGCACGGTAAGCCGCTTTGCCCAACCAGAGGAGACGACCAGCGACGCCAGGAGTCCCACGGTATTCAGGGGTTGAATCGTCGTGCATGTCGATTCCCTCAAAATGCGGACAGGCTGAAACTCCCGCTTCATTCGGAGTCGGCAGTCCTCCGCATGTGGAGCATTGCGATGCGTCTGAAGTGGACATTTGAGTGAGTGTATTTTAGCAGCACTTGCCGCCTTGGCGGACTTTGCTTTGGCGTCAAGACCGAGTTCGGTTCACTCTGCGTGCCTAGGATAGATGGTGACTGCCTGTCCTATGCCCGTGCATCCTAACCCTCGAATCAATTCTGTCCATTCCGGGCGGGTCAGTTGATTGAACCGGAATGGATCCGACGGATCCGTTGAACGGATCGCCGGAAACTCAGGAGACCTTGTTGGAGCGGATCCACCTTCACCGTTCGTGATCTCGGGAGAGAACTGAAACACAACCAGTTGGGACATGCCGGCATGAAAGTGCTCCTTGTTGATCGTCCTGAGCGCCGCAAGCGTAAGCGGGGCCTCACCGTTCACGAAGACGGCGCCGTGCAGTTTGCCGAAGCGCTCAAAGAGGAACGGCGAATTCTCCAGGAAGGCACGAGTCGCCATCGAGTCAGACACAATCCGCACCAGCAACTTGTGATAGTGTGCCGCCACAATTCTTTGCGACAAAGTTCTCTTGAACCGAAGCACCCCATCGCGGAGGAACGCCCTGGAAAAGTGAAACTTCACCTTCCGGCAGCCTTTTTCCTCGGCCTGTCGCAAGGCAAACTCGTAGGAGGCGGAAATGGCCCCGGCCTGCACATACTCCAAGTTCCCATCGCGAACCCCGATACATCGAAGACACATGGACGAATCTTCGTAAGTAATCATCTGTCCGGAGATGTACTTACCTTGTCTCTTGACCAGGAGCAATTCGCCGTTGTCAAAATCAGCTTGCGCGTCGACCCTGGTGGACACCTGCGCACTGTCGCCGAAGCGCTGCTTTGCATGCGGTAGGAGCATGTTGTCATAAAAATCGTCGAACAGCCGCTGATCGTGCGTGATCTCAAAATCCAGAGAATGTTGCCGAATCTTCCTGTACCTGTTTTTGGCGCTCAGCTGTTGCTTCTCCCTGTGCGTCCGCGGGAGGACGGCTTCTCCCTGGACCCAGGCAGGAATCAGAACTCCACATCCGGCGCTAAGCAATCTAAGGAACGGCCTGTCTGTCTCGCTTATGACCATGGCGAAGCCACTCGCTCCTTTTGGAACCTTCTGCGTGTTCCAAACCCAGGCGCTGCCCAGGTAACTCGAGCGAAAAGAAGTGCCAAAGATCAGATTGCCTGCATAGTTCCTGAATTGAGCGGTCGTGGAATACAGGCAAACGGAGATCGTCAACGGGCTTCCGCATACCTCGCCTTCGATGCTCCATACCTGGGGTCTGATGGAGTTCAGCAATTTATAGGAAAAAAATGTAACCGGACTGACGTAGATGCGCAAAGACTTTGGCAGGGCACCGTAAACCGCCTTGCAAAACGAGAGGAGGCGGCCGGCGGCGCCAGGACTTCCACGGTTTTCGTACTCGGAATCGCCAAGCTCGTGGGTGCCCTCACAGTGAGGACACGACGAAACTTCCAGGGCTTCATTCCGAGTCAGCAAGCCCCCGCACACGGAGCATCGTAGTGGAACCAGATTGGACATTCAGGTGGAAGCATTCTAGCAGCACTGGCCGCTCTGGCGGGTTGGGACCAATGGTGATTTCCGACGTCGCCGGCAGCGGAAATCCCGCCGGCGATTGGCGTCGCGAATCTTGCTTTGAGCCTCATGAAAAAGGGTTTGTTCCCCTGTTGTCTTGTCAAATGTCTGTCGATAAATGTATAAGAATTCACGGGCTGTCCGATTCGGGAACACCTGCTGAAATAAGGTTCGGGACAGTAAAGCAGACAATGCTTGTCGATCTTCGGAAATGAGTTGGTTGGACGGGACCGATCCCGCCCACGGTCGGCGCAATTGTCTTCAGCGTTCTAGAATCAGCCAGGTATCCATATCCTGGGTAGCGGGCCACGAGGTTCCCGATGATGGAGATCAACCAGTTTCGCTGGACACCGGACTCGGGATGGGAGACCCCTCCTGTGTCTTCGCAATCCGCCACCCTCGTCCTGGCTTTCTCAGATGCAGCCTTTTTCCGTACGCCGGAATGCTACCAGGCGCTCCGCGGCATGTTTCCGGCGGCTCATATTGTGGGGTGTACTTCTGCCGGCAGCATCTGCGGAACCCACATCGGCGACTCGGACGTCGTGGTCACCGCCGTGAACCTGCAAAAAGGCCAGGTGAGGCTGGTGAGCGCCGAAGTCCGGTCCGGGGAGGACTTGCAGGTGCTCGCCGCCACCTTGATGAAGAAACTTGAGGCTGCCGATTTGCGCCATGCCTTTGTCCTCTCTGATGGGCTTTCAGTCAATGGCAGCGATCTGGCCCGGGGGCTCAACAGCGGCGGAGTCTCCGTTACCGGCGGACTTGCCGGAGACGGTGCGCGATTTTTGAGCACCTGGGT
>Ga0182030_10026527_pt1 | contig 10484 bp, 14 predicted proteins | sample 812S3MmetaG_FD_121299 | JGI IMG/M metagenome (GOLD analysis project Ga0182030, IMG submission 121299) | Permafrost microbial communities from Stordalen Mire, Sweden - 812S3M metaG (Illumina Assembly) | ecosystem: Environmental > Terrestrial > Soil > Wetlands > Permafrost | place: Sweden... | reverse complement strand
GTCGTCGTCACCGTGAAAGTAATATATGCTCTAGTAATAATTAGACATCCCCTTTAAATTTCGAATATCAAGCTCAAGGATGTGACCGTACCGTCATCGTCAAAATCTGCAGTTCTTTTAGATTTACCTCTACATTTCGCACGCTCCTAGCTAAGCCGGCCTCAACACTGTCGACTAGTTGCTGACCCAAATTGCTCTGCCCGCCACCTTCCAGGAGCAAAGCACTAGCTACCATCAGTTTTATAATATTGCTATCTTTGCGGTCGTCATCCACGGGATCATGCCGGCCCCTCCTAGTAAGGGTCGGAGCAAGTGCCTTTTGCAAATACTCGTGAATTTTTGGAACTCGGTGTATGATTTCGTCAAAGTTAACAAATGGGTAAATGGGCATCATGTCCTCCCGGTAAATCTCAAGAGTGCGGTAAATCTCGCTTATATCAATGGACAACAAAGGATCTTGAGCGGATTCATCCTCCCGAGTGGGAGGCTCCGGGCTCTCGCGCCGACTTGTCAATGTGCTGTCAAGTCTCGCGTCCTGTTTATTGGCCCCTATTCCCATGCTTTGCAATGTGGTATTGGCCACATTGAAATTATAAGCGGAACTTGTAGGTCCAACGAAATGTGGCCTAGTCAGACTTGTCCTTCCTCTTCCTGTCGCGGCGGAAGGCTCGGCCTGAACGTCTCGCCGACAGTCTTCGTTTCTGTCGGCGACCCTGTTGAGGTGGTATACTTCGCCTTGCACCTGTTTCAAGGCTGCCGACAGCTGATTGACCTGTTCCCGCAGATTCTGCACATTCTCCTCTATCGTTACTACTCTATGACTACTTCCATTCAGGATTTGATGCGTCACAACATTGTCGGTGTTTACTTACATGTGTCCTGAACGCCCGCTGCCCTCGAGAGAGCTTTGTGTGTATACACACGAGATTTCATGGCTCTCACATCGGCGGCAAGGATGATCTCCGGTACACTTTATCTTTCTTTTCCTGCATTCATCACTGAGAGTTGGCAACATTAGTATTTGGAAGCCGTCCCCGAGGAGGTAGAAAAATACCATGCAGCTGGGGAGTACTTCTCGCGCTTTTGTCGCCGCGGATGGTCTGATGAAGGCTGATCATCAGATGTCCTTTTGCGTGAGGCCACTTCTTCGACGTTCGATAGGGGAGCGGAGGCAGACATCTTAGCTTGTCGTCCAGGGTCGCTTGACACGCTTGCCTATATATAGCCTCAAATGAATGAACGGCTTTGCAGTTCACGCGTTGAATTGATTGAAGCCGCAGTTGTCCTTACTTGAATGTACTGTGGCACATTAAAGAGTTAAAACATGGCATCGGTCATTGATATCGACCTTGAATCTAGAGAGTTGATGCCAGGAGTGCCGAACGTCCCCATCGTAGATTGCGGAGGTTACAAAAGGCTTAGCGGGTTGGATTTAGCGGGGTCGTGCACTAAAATCCCCAGAATACGCTAAATTACAGGGGCTTTGCATCTCGAGCCCTCTCCAATTATGGGGACTTTACTATTGGTTAACATCAAACCACAAAACCTAGAACTAGACCTAGCATTTCATGGAGAATGGAAACCCTAGCACTGTCATAAGACCGATCAATGGGTCGGTTAATCATGGAGTGCATCTTTCGGCCTACACCGAAGGAGTTTGGGTACGAGGTACACGCAGTTCCGCACACATATCTCTAATCACCGCGAAGCAAATCGCTGACCAAAAATGGCCCGGAGTGCACCCTGCCAATGCGCATGTGCTAATTTATCGCCGAAGAATCCCCATGGTACTAGCGGCCTGGGATCTGGCAGAACATTTAGCAGGAACACAGTTCCGAAACCGCAATTTCGCCCCAACATGCGGAAGTGCGGAACCTCGCGTCTTCTAGAAGATGATGCGGCAAAGGTAAGTTTGCCGTGACACTCATCATAGGTAAATTAGTACCGCTGGTCGAGCTTTTACTACTCTCAATTGCATCTATGAACGGGTTGATTCCGGTAGCCAGATCTCGTACCTGAATCAGGCCTGGAGATACCTTAGCATGGCTACCCCCCGCCTTGACATAATTTCTCCCTTTTTTTCTCCGCAGGAAGCGCTTCACATAGATTCCCCCTCCAAATTTGCCCTTTACAGCTTGTCCGTCTCGAAAGCAAAGATGTCTTCCAGCAAACCCATCAATCGCATCACCCTTTTCAAGATCCCCGCAGCAGAGGACCAGGCGAAGCTCCTCGCCATTTATAAAGAGATGCCGAATAAGGCCAAGAAGGTATGCCATTTAAAAACCGGCTGCATTCCCTCATATTCTTATTTTTTTATACCTACAGGACGGAAAACCTTATATTTTGTCGGTGACAGCTGGGCCAGCTTTTGAGGATCAGCGAAACCAGGGCTATACAGTCGCGGTTGTCTCTGTTTTTGCCTCGAAGGACGACATGAAGTACTATGACGATGAGTGTGAAGCTCATGCGGCGCTGAAACAAGTGGCTAAGTCAGTCCATAAGGGAGCAATGATGGTGTATTTTGAGAGCATTTTCGATTAGATCATATTCGAATTGCATTAGACCACAGCTTCGTTCCAATATTTGTACCATGTGAAAAGGTAATAGATGGCATCTGGATTATGAATGATTTGCATTGTGAGAGATTTAGCGTCAAGAAGCACTTCAGTGGTCTTTCTGGCGTGGCCTGATGCAGGTTGGAGTGAAAAAGTTAAGGCAAAAGTGAGGCCAATTGCCATGAACCAATGACTTCCGTCACTTTTAGTATAATTAAATAAACGAAGAACATTATTTTATAAGTCTAATCAAAATCTAAATGCAGCGCAGGAAGTATTGTCCCTGAACATTCACCAAAACCCACCAACCCATCCTCTCCCTTACCACTCCATCCGCGGATAGTAATCGTATCGCCATCTTCCAAGAAACGTCTCTCTTCACCGCCCTCAAGCTTGAGAGGGACTTTTCCTCCCTGGATTTGCTCCAACAAACTTCCTTGTGTTCCCGGGTCCGTTCCACTAATAGTGCCGGATCCGAGTAAATCACCAGTGCGCATAGAGCAGCCCGCTACTGAATGGTGTGCTAACATTTGCGGCCACGACCAGACAAGATTTTTAGCATTTGTACGACTGATGGTTGTTGTGTTGCCGTTGGACGCTGGGATGGGTGCTTAGTTAGGACATTCACTAGGGACAGTAGCTTAAAGATCACTTACTGGTAAGGTCGATCTCCAACTCAATATCCAGTACATTATTGGCCTCGTCCTGTTGCAAATATTTCTGCAATTGAGTTTTGTTTTCAATACCTTTAGTCGCAAATGGTGCCAGCGCATCGGCTAACACCACCCAGGCGCTGATCGTGGTACCAAAGTTCTTTGCATTAAAGGGGCCCAAGGGGACATACTCCCACATTTGGATATCGCGAGCCGACCAGTCATTCATAAGGACGTAACCAAAGATGTGTTCAGGGGCTGATTTGACGCTGATTTGATCACCAAGCTTGTTTCCCCTAGAGACAAACATTCCAAGCTCTAGTTCAATATCCAATCTCTTGCAGGGTGTGAAGGTTGGAACTTTAGGTTCAGCTTTAGGGTCAGCCAGCGTTTGCCCCCATGGTCTCCTCAGCGGTGTCCCGGAGACGACTACAGAGGATGCACGGCCATGGTAGGCGACCGGTAGATGTAGATAATTCGGATTCAAGGCGTTCTCTGGACCGCGGAACAATGTCCCTATGTTGAAGGCATGGTTTTTGCCGGCAAAAAAGTCGGTGTAATCACCAATTTCGAGTGGCAGATGACTTTGAACATTCTTGAGTGGAATTAAAGCTTTGCTCCTCAGCGAATCATTTGTTTTGAGGATTGCAGGATGCGGAGTGGCTTCGGCAAGAATGTCCTGCAGATATTTTCGAACCTCGCGATGGAACGGCTGCCCTTTGGCTGCAAATGCGTTTAGGGTTTGCTCAGAGAAAACCTGGATGTCCTTCTCGATACTTGGAGCAGCAGAAAACCCTCTACCTTGAGCAAAAAGGGACAGATCGAGGGCGTAATCGCCAATTGCAATTGCTGGACGAGGGGTCCCATTTGTTGGAGTTGAGATGATACCGAATGGAATGTTGGCAAGGGAGAAGTGCGAGTTTGTGGAGATCGAAAGCCATGACTTCGTTGCTGAAGCCATCTTGAGTGTTTCTGTTTGTATAAAAAGTTAGGTAGACTCCAGTTACTGATGAAAGGAAAAGTGTAGTGGGGTCAGAGAATAGCTTGAATACTTGACCATTACTAGCGTAGCGCATCTAGAACCCCAGGATACCCTACCGGTAGAATGCCGGCGGCACTGCGTTTGCATTTGATGATATCAATTCTGCATTTTGATTAGGGGTAGGAAAGGTTTCCGGTCGGCGTTAGTTGTCTAGCGACGGAATTTCCTTTCCGCTGGCCCCATGCCCCTACACTATCTCTACTGTGTTCCCTGCAGTACCTTGCATTAGCTTGCGCGGGGTCCCAGATACGGAATGAACCCGCACTCTTGACTGACAGTGGCACAAGATACTTTCTCCACAGCTGGCTTTCTATCGGTGCTGTACCATCTTGCTATTCTCGTTATTATCCCTTAGGCAGCGAAATTTCTTTGTCGTAGTCCCTAACGCAAGCTGCTATTTTGACCAACATTCAGCAAAATGCCAGTAACAGCATTCAAAACTCCCGAGAAATACAGCTATCAGAATGGATTTCAATCTTACCACGAGTAAGCTTCTACTAGCCAAGCAACGAGATTTGCGCTAACGTCTTGCCAGGACCGAAGCTATCAAAGGTGCACTACCCATAGGAGCAAACTCTCCACAGAAGCCTCCTTATGGCCTTTACGCTGAAAAACTGTCCGGCACTGCGTTTACTGCCCCTCGCCATGAGAATCTACAGACATGGCTTTATCGAATCGTGCCTGCAGCCGCGCATACCGATTTCGTCCCGTATGAAGGTCACTCGCCTGGTTATCTGAAAGACGACTCTGTAGACCAAATACAACAAATTCCGAACCAGCTGCGGTGGAATCCGTTTGATATCGACGAAAGCGTTGACTGGATAGATTCTCTAAAGCTGGTTTCTCAAGCTGGAACACCCGTCCTGAAGACCGGGCTAGGGATATACATTTTCTCGGCTGGAAAAGATATGGATCCTCACCATGCTTTCTATTCTGCGGACGGCGACTTCCTTATTGTGCCACAACACGGTGTCCTCAATATTCAGACAGAGCTTGGTCATATTCTGGCCCGACCAAATGAGATTATTGTAATTCCTCGTGGTATTCGATACCGCGTAACTCTACCAAATGGCCCTGTACGTGGATACATCTTAGAGCTGTACCAAGGACACTTTCAATTACCGGAACTTGGACCTATAGGATCGAACTGTCTTGCAAATGCAAGAGACTTCCAGGCCCCTATTGCTGCATACGAAGACGACACCAACAAAAATAATACGTGGAGCCTCCATACCAAATTTGATAATAAAATGTTCAAGGCGCAGCAAAATCATTCTCCTTTTAATGTTGTGGCTTGGCATGGCTTGTATTACCCATACAAGTATGATTTGGGCCGATTCAACGTCATTGGAAGCACATCATTTGATCACCCTGACCCATCTATTTACACTGTCCTTACAGGGCCATCCGACCACGTCGGCACCGCCATTGCAGACTTTGTGATTTTTCCTCCAAGATGGCTTGTTCAAGAGGATACCTTCCGTCCGCCCTGGTATCACCGAAACACGATGTCAGAGTTCATGGGGCTTATCCAAGGCGACTACGACGCTAAGACTGGGGGTGGCTTCAAGCCCGCGGGAGCCTCGTTGCACAATATTATGAGCGCACATGGCCCTGACGCACTGACGCACGAGAGAGCCAGCAATTCGGATCTTGTTCCTCAAAAAATCGGAACTGGTAGTATGGCCTTCATGTTTGAGAGTTGCCTCATGCTCGGTGTTACTGCTTGGGGATTGAAGACATGTCAGAAGGTCCAGAAAGACTATAATGAAGAGAGTTGGCTGTCCTTGAAATCACATTTCAGCCCGCCCGCGAAGGAAGGTGCAAATAGGCCCACATCAAAGTAGCTAGACAAAAATCTCAATTAAGCTAAGATATGCCCCCGGGTCGCGGTGAGGAATTATCAGCAGATCAAAAGCAACCTGCAACTCTGTACAATAATCAATCACTTTTTCTATTATCTATATTAAGGTTCCATTATTTGGTGTTACACTCCCAGAGAGAGAGACGGAATTGTTATTTCAGCCCAGCAAAATTAAAGAAACTATTGTAAAGTATCACATAATTGACTGGTGAAAGTTACTTCATTCATTTCTGATCTATCTCTACTACGGTAATGGCTTGAGAATATCTCATACATTCAGACAAATTGACATTGGCATGAACCTCTTCATAAACATGCTGAAAAATGCTCAATTATACTTTATTATGTTCTTTACTATCAATTAAATATTCAGCTAAAAATATTGGTAGAATGATAGAACATAGAAATTTCTCCATCTCATAAGTTTCGTCATCCAGTTCCAGTCAAATTCAAAGCTTAGTTCTCACAAGTACAATCAGACGTTTGGGGCAACAGCTTCCTATGACAACGCTACAACAACCCTTGCTTGTATTTTGCCAGCCTCCATGTCCTGAAAAATCTAATAACCATGCTCGTCAGTCATGGCTCGATGCGTTCAAAGAACTCGGTGGAATGGTCACTTCGTACCTGACTTAGATTCTCCAGCTTCTCGATCTGGTAATGGCATTTGACCAGTCCCCGAGCAACGAAGTCCAATGCCTCAATAGCTTCTCTCCTATTGCCAATAGCGGAGCCTTATATGTATTAGGTTTTGTCCTCGTCAGGTATCTCAATAAACTGCAACTTACCAACAATCTTAAACTGTTGATTCGTAATTCTCGCCGGGTACGCGGACTGAATTGGCACCGCAGTTCCCTCCGGCATTCCAATGCATGCAAGTGTCCCAAGAGGCTTCAAGAACTTTAACGCTAATTCATATGACTTATTTGCCGCGCTCACAACCAGGACAGCATTTGCACCACGGCCGCCTTTAGTGAGCTTTTTGACAGCCTCTTCTAGCTGCTCGTCGGAGTATTTGGTAAAGTCGAGGAATACCTCAGCGCCGCACGACTTGATGAGTTCCATTTTGGAGCCATGATCAATCGCGATCACGCGTAGGCTAAGGACCCTACTGGCGTATTGTACTGCAAGATGTCCCAGTCCGCCCCCGGCGCCGCTAATGACGATCCAGTCACCAGGTTTGGTATTCGTTTTCCGTAGACCAGAGTAAACTGTCAAACCCGCACACAGAATTGGTGCGGCTTCTGCAGAGTCCACTCCGTCCGGGATTGGCGTGCAATATTGAGCAGAGGTGAGAACGTACTGCTGGAAGGTACCAGGGGTGTAATAGCCCGAAATCTCCTGCTTCGAGCAGGTGTTATCATCGCCTTCCAGACATGCGTCTGCCAAGGTGTAGACTTTTATCAGCTACTATCTCTCAACTTGAAGGATTAAAATTTAGACGATCTACTTACCGCAGCTTCCACAGACGTTAGATAACCATTTGATACCAACTCGTTTTCCAATTTCTGGATGCGTAACCCCTGCGCCAAGTTCTACAACTTGTCCCACTCCTTCGTGCCCGCCAACTTGACCTAAAAACCAACACCTGTTAACTCCAGTGATCGGATTTCGCGAGATAGAAATCATGCTCACGTACCTTTAAGGGTTGGAAAGGGTAGAATGGGCCAAGACTGTTTGCAAATTGCCAAGTCTGAATGGCAAACTCCTGAATGGGTTCTGTATAGAATTAGCTTGCGGAACTCGAATTTGGGACTTAAACAGCCGTTCTGACAATTTCACAAGAACTTGGCCTACGGCAGGCGATGGCTTTTCTAGGTCTTGAATGCCAATCTTCACGGTGCCAGGCTCTAGGTAAACGGCGGCTTTGTTTTTAAACGACATGACTCGAGTTGTTTTGAGCGGGAAGAATAAATGCGGATCGAGGAATAATTCAATAACCGACGAGATTTGCCTGTGGTCCTTAAGATTCCTTTCTTAACACAACAAAACATTGCCGTATGTTCATGCATGACTATAAAGGTTGGTGTTGAGGCGGGGCTGGAACACTTAGCAGACTCCACGTCTCCATGCGACGGAAGCCGTTCCGAGAAGAGGGATTTTGAGGTGCCGCCGGGTTTCCTAGCTCCACTTCAGCTTCGTGTGGCTACAATTATTATCTTAGTTTCGATCCCCTTCGTATCGACAACTTTGGTAGGATAATAATGTGGAGTAAAACTCTCCTCAGATAATTCGTATGGTATTTCGGAATTTTGATGAGCCTCGCTGAGGGCCCTGAGGCCCTAAAATAGTGCCCGATGTCAAAGTACATGCAACTAATCTGCACTACACAACGACGTAGAATTGATATCTTGAGGCAATTAAAGAAACGGGGTCTACTAGTCAAAATCCGATCCCAGTCCGCAATTCCGGGGACTCTCCACAGGTCATGTAGCCGGCCCTGGCCTTCCCCCGGAATGGTTCCTAAATCAATACCTTTAGTATGCCCAGACCCTGTGAGAAACTCAAGCGTCCGCAGGCCTTCCCCAGAATCCCCACCAAAATCATAGTTGGCACTACAGTCTCACAGCTGGGCACGCATTATCCACACATCTAACTCGATTGGGTTCCGACAGCGGTTCCGCGTCCTCAACCATGTATAGAACCAAAGCACATCTCTTCCAATCTTGACCTCGTACGTCCCAAACACTTCCAATTTTTTCCAAAACGCCGATCATGAATGAAACACAACTTAACTCCGATCAGATCCGTCGGACTCTGACTCGGGAAGAGTTACATACGACGGTCATTCCTGGTACCGAGTTTATGGCTGATGGTTCGTCTTCACTTTAGAGGTTCACTACCCTCATATAGACCTACTGATCTAACTCTTTCGCAGTGGGAAATCTACATTTCAAACGTAGTGGCAAAAATGTGTTGATTCCACAACCATCCAACAATCCAAACGATCCTCTGAATTGGAATCGAAAATGGAAGTTGGCTGCCATGCTTGGCATGGTGATATCGTCTTTTGCAAATGGATTTGGACCTCTATCTATTGGACCTCAGGTACCCTACTATATGAAAGAGTGGGATCGATCCCTTGAGGATGTGATACAATTTGTAAGGAACAACATTGGCCTGGGGGGTTTGCAAACTGATATATCGTCTAGACGGGAATCTGTATCCTTGTCCTCGGTTTCTCGAATTTCGTATGGGTTCCATTGGCACGAGTCTTAGGACGACGCCCAGCACTATGGATTTCGACGATCATTGGAATAGGATCAGCAGTTTGGCGGGCTACAGCGCATTCCTACGGCTCTTTCTTAGGCGCATGTATTCTCTCGGGCTTTGCATGCGGTCCCGGAGAGACTTTCGGACCTATGGTAAGTTAAAATCCTTTATTTGATGTCAATACTCTAATACCAAACCAGCTTATTACAGATGTCATGTTCCTCCATGAGCGCGGATTATACATGGGACTTTACCAGTGGTCATACTGGAGTGGAATAATGGTATATGTCGACTTCATACTTATGATAAGCATACATACTTACATCAATACAGGTTGGCCCAATTGTTGCAGGGACCATGTCTGACAAGTATGGTTGGAGAAGCTTCTGGTGGTTGAACGTTGCTATTCTCGGATTTGCCTTGGTGTACCAGATTTTCCTTCTGCCCGAAACTAAGTGGGAAAGAGACACCATAGAGGTACCCACGACTGCAAATTTCCTCGATTTGCAAGAGAAAGAGTCTAGTGAGTCAACTGAGATAGAAAGCTCCGATGCTCCAGTCGCAGCCCCAGTAGAGCATATTGCAGTCGCCTCGGAAGAATCCATGTTTGGTGGTCCCAGTAGAACTCAATTCATGCCTTTCTGCGTATACGACAAAAGCGAACCCATATGGCATGCTGTTTGGCTCCCAGTACGGGTGACGGCATTTCCTATTGTCCAATGGGCAGCATTCGTCTTTTCGTGGACCGCATCTTGCTTCCTTGTGTCCAATGTCACTCAATCCGAAGCACTCTCCGGACCGCCTTGGAACTTTTCACCAGCAGCTGTAGGCTATACCAATTTAGCGCTCTTCGGCGGTGCTTCCTTTGCATTAATTACTGCGGGGCCGCTCAGTGACTGGATCTCGATGCGCGCTACCATCAAGAACAATGGTATCAGAGAGCCTGAAATGCGATTGCCAACCATGATCCCATTCGCAACAGCAACACTACTTGGCGGGCTCGTTGTGAGCTACGGCTACCAGAAAGGCTGGCCATGGGAGGCAATTGTTATTCTGGGTTACACCCTGTTGGGTATGCAACTAGCAGCTTTAGCTGCCATCTCCTCCACTTATGCAGTAAGAATACTCTATGATTACTCCCTCGTCATGTAGATTTT
>Ga0182030_10026525_pt1 | contig 10485 bp, 8 predicted proteins | sample 812S3MmetaG_FD_121299 | JGI IMG/M metagenome (GOLD analysis project Ga0182030, IMG submission 121299) | Permafrost microbial communities from Stordalen Mire, Sweden - 812S3M metaG (Illumina Assembly) | ecosystem: Environmental > Terrestrial > Soil > Wetlands > Permafrost | place: Sweden... | reverse complement strand
GTCGTTGATCGTCGCTTCCTTCTCGATGTAAACGTCGGCAGCCGGGATGTAGGCTTCCGGCTGGTAATAGTCGTAATAGCTGACGAAGTATTCCACGGCGTTCTGGGGAAAGAAGTGGCGAAACTCGTGGTAAAGCTGTGCGGCCAGGGTCTTGTTGTGAGCCAGCACCAGCACGGGGCGATTGAGGGCCTCCATCACCTTGGCTACGGTAAAGGTCTTTCCCGATCCCGTAACCCCCAGCAACACTTGATGCTGCTTTCCATCTTCGGCGCCACGGATCAGGTCGCGAATAGCGTTGACCTGGTCACCCCGCGGCTGATAAGCGGAAACAAGTTTAAAGTCCATTATCCACACTCACTTCAGCGGCTGAAAGCCAAAAGACCATTATAACTCGGGACGCCTCTTCGCTCGCGAAGCCCAGAAATAATCCCGGAGATGCTTCTCACCGCTGAGGCGCGGAGGCGCAACGCGGTAGAGCCTCAAAAACAAGTCAAAAGGCAAAGTGCAAAAGGCAAAAGTGGAGGCAATTTGAAATTTCGTTCCACGTCTCCTGGGTGAAAGAACTGGACGGTATTTGAGGGTTCTGCCCTCTCCCCTGGGGGGAGAAGAGGGGCCGCAAGGGGGAGGGGGCCCCACGTTTTGCGGGTGGGGGTGAGAGGGTTCGAGGGGCCGCCAACCATCGACCCTGGTGTGCCCTTCACTTTTGCATTTTGCCTTTTGCACTTTGACTTTTGACTTTCACTTCCGGCTTCGTCCCGCCGCGTGATCGCGTGGGGGAACTACGCTTCTCCCCCCGCGCATCACGCGAACTGTGTTACGATGAAAGGGTTTTTTGGACGTGAAATTCCTACATGCAAAGGATTAGGTTCCATGGATCAGATCTGCTCGCGGCATACATCGAGATTGCTCGTCGCACTTTTACTGTCTGGATTGGTAGCTGGTGTGGCGCAGGCCCAAGCGCCTAAAGCCCCCGCGCAAAGCCCACCTCCCGCTGCAAGCAAACCCGCGGGCCCCACGCTCGAGACTCCCGAGCCGGCCGATAAGGTGGTGCTCAAGGTAGGAGATCGACAATTCACCAAAGCAGAACTTGATGACCTGATTGCCCATTTAGACCCGCGAACGCAGCAAACCATAGCAACTCAAGGAAAAAAGCAGCTCGGGGATCAGTACGCGACCATCGTGATTCTTTCCGAGCAGGCCCGCATCCACCATTTGGACGAGACGCCCGCCTTTGTTCAAAAGTTGGCCTTTCAAAAACTGCAGTTGGAGGCCCAAACTGCATTTGAAGAAATCAATCAGCAAGCCAAGGTAACTCCGGAAGAGGTCCAGCAGTATTACACCGCGCATGCCCCCGAATTCGATGAGATCACGGTGCGGCAATTCGTCATTCGCAAGAAGGCTCCCGATCCTCAAGCCGGTCCGGGACACCCGCCTGCCATCACGGGCCCGGGACTTACGCCAGAGGATGCCAAAGCTCGCGCCGAGACCATTCGCAAAGAATTGGCCGCGGGCACAGACATCAAAAAGATCAGGGAGGAGTCCGCACCCGGGGAGGTGATCATTGACGCTGAGCCCCGCAAGGTTCGCCGGGGGGCCATGCGCCCAGAAATGGAAAAGGTCGCATTCGCTCTAAAGGATGGCGAGGTCTCTGAGCCGCTCGATGTCCCCCAGGCGTTGGTATTCTTCCAGGTGACCGGACATAGCCATGTTGAACTAAAGGACGTTACTGCGGATATCGAAAAAAACCTGCGGCAGCAAAAGGTTGAGGCAGCGCTGGCAGAGGTCAAGAAGAATCGCACCGTGTGGATGGACGAGCAGTACTTTGCCCCCTCGCCCAAGCCTCAAGAGCGGCCCACCATGGGCGCACCCGTCGTCAACATACCGCCGAAGCCTTGAGCCATGGTAAGGCGCGAAACGAAGAAACTCACTAAAAGAATTGAATGTTTGGTGCGCGGTTCCACACCGAGTTAAGAACTGAGGATAAATATCGCGGAGTAATTTACTTCGAGTTGTTGGCCTGCCCTTGTATGGGTCCTTCTTGGCTGTCCCCTTCCGAGGGTTTTCAACAAGTCTGTTGAAAAGTTTGTGGAAAAGCCCACTCCAGGTTACGGTAAGGTTAAAACCATAAAGGGCTTTTAACACTTTGCACCAACCTGAAGCAATCCTCGTAACACAAAAAAAACGCGTATGCGCGCGAAATCTTTTTCCCTTGGAAATAGAAATGCTCGCACCAACTTTTCCATTATCGTTTTTGGGGGGGCAGAAAATGACTATCACACCCACTTGAATAACACACCACCAAGAAAATTTCATTGAGCGCTAGTTTCGGACCTAAATGAGCGGCTGGGGCTTCTTGAGTTTCACTTCGAAGACCTGGTTATCTTTTTCCAGTTGCAGTTCTTTGCCAAAGCTCTGGTGACCAGGGGCAGTAACGGTTAAAACTATGGCTCCCTTATTGATGCCCACTAATTTGCACCGGCCCTGGGTATCAGCCTTGGCGTCGTATGAAATCTTCTTCTTCTTCCCAAACCTCGCCGGGCCGCCGGGCTCCACAAATTGCAGGGTTATACGCGCTTGGCTGATGGGCTCCCCGGTATCATATTCCTTTACCACCACGGTCATGTTGGTCGTTTCACTACTCGGCTTGTCGCTCTGTGCAGGGATGGAGCGGCTGAGGCTGGCGAAGAGCAAAAGGCTTGTGGCAACCGACGCCGCCACAAAGAGTTTGGTGTTCTGAACCGAAAACATGGAATGGAACCTCGTTGTTCGATGTCTACTGAAAGGCCGAAACTGCGCCGCTGCCAACGATTCGGACGACGTGCGCCTGATTAAGAACTCTGGCGGCGCGAGCGCGGCTTCCTGCCAAACAGGGTACTTTCATCCGCTATGATAACTCATCTCGGGTAGAATCGGAGCTTTCAGAAGGGTGCATTCCAGGGTTCCGTCAAAATAGCGAGTGTCGCACCCGTCCCGGCCCATCAATGCGTCACTCGCGAAGAGACCCATCGGCCGCCCCCGCATGCCGGGACACCCTTTCGGCAATCCGAAACAGCGCCTGAAATTGCGCCGAGGAGATGAAACCTCTTGGCTCGCCGCTCGACTCACGATAGAATCTGGAACCGATTACAGCCTTGGAATGGAACCGCATGAACTCCTGGGTTTTGCCGGCATTCTGGCTGGAACATAATCCGCTGACGGATGTCTGGCGAAGTTTCCAGTTTACCGCCAACCACGACGAATTACTTAAGATCACCATCGTCATTTTGGGGACGGCGATGGTATTGGCTGTACTATCGCGCCGCCATCGTGCGCACGTTCGCGCCGCGCTAGTGATGTTTGCCCTCGCACTCTTTCTGATAGCACTTTCCGCCACCCCTGCCGCTCTCGGATGGACGACTGCGGCCATAGCCCTTCATGCCGCCGGACTCTTGTTGGTGGGCTTTGCCATGGTGAAGCTCGCCAGCGTGATCATCTTTGACATTGTCCTGTGCCTCACTCCCTTTTCTCCCCCCCAGGTGCTGCGCGACGTCATTGTGGCGGGGGGATACACGGGAGTTGGGCTGTGGCTGCTCTCGCGCAATGGAGTGACGCTTTCCAGCATCGTTGCCACCTCGGCGGTCATGACCGGAGTGATTGTTTTTTCCCTGCAAGATAGCCTCTCGAACATTTTGGGGGGCCTGGTCCTGCAAATTGACGAGTGCTTCGAAGTCGGCGATTGGGTGAAAATCGAGCAAACCGCGGGCAAGGTAAAAGAGATTACCTGGCGGCACGTGGCCATTGAGACGCGCAATTGGGACACCGTCATTATTCCCAACAGCATCCTGATTAAGTCGCAGGTGCTGGTGATGGGCCAGCGCTCCGGCCAGCCCATTCAGGAGCGCCGTTGGGTCTATTTCAATGTGGATTTTCGCGTGCCGCCGACGGAGGTCATGCGCGTGGTGACCGAGGCCCTGATAATTGAACCCGTGGAAGGGTCCGCCGTGGACCCTGCACCCAACGTCGTTTTGATGGATTTCAAAGAGAGCTACTGCTCGTACGCGGCCCGCTACTGGCTTACCGATTTGGCCAAAGACGACCCCACGGACTCGCTTGTTCGCTGCCGCATTTACTTCGCCCTCCAGCGTGCAGGCATCCCGCTTTCTGTTCCTGCTATGACCGCTTTTGTCGAGTCCCGGGACCAGGAGCGCGAGAAACTTCACCACGAGCATGAGATCTCGCAGCGGCTCAGCGCCCTGGATCTGGCCCGCGTGGAGCTTTTCCGCGAAATGAACGATGGGGAGCGGCTCAAGTTGGCGGAGCGCCTGCGCTTCGCCCCCTTTATGAAGGGGGAGATGATGACGCGGCAAGGGGCAGAGGCCCACTGGCTGTACATCCTTACCAAAGGGTCGGCCGAAGTGGTTGTCTCCTCCGAGGCCGGCGTGCATAAGTCCCTTGCCCTCCTGCACGCCGGCGACTTCTTTGGCGAAATGTCGCTGCTTACGGGCGAACCTCGCAGTGCTTCCCTGAAGTCGCTGGAGGATTCCGAGTGTTATCGCCTGGACCGGAAAGCGTTTGACGACATCTTGCACGGCCGCCCTGAAATCGCCCATTACCTCTCAGAATTGCTGGCGCGCCGGAAGGTGGAAATCGAAGCCGTTCACCATGACCTGGATGCCGCGGCCCGCGCCGCCATGCTGAAGGGCCAGCAGCTAAGCATGTTTGAAAAAATCCACAAGCTTTTTGGACTTACCCCCGCAACCCCCAAGCCCGGCAAGTGAGATTAAGCCGTATGACCAGTGACTTTAGCCCGGGTTTCTCATCAGGGGTCTGGAAGGGCGGGGCTTTACAGGCTGCGGAAAAACTGCCCCCGCCGTACAACCACCCCGGCGCTCGGCGCGCCACCCCTCCTGAATCAGGAGGGGAGTTGTTGATTGATAATGCCGGCGGTCAGAGAGCGTGCCTGAAGGAGGAGGGCAAGAGAGGGGTACTTTTCCACCTCACGCGACTTGGACGGAGAACTGACCCAAGGGAACCTTGCGGCTTTATCCCCGTGCTACAATACGCTAATCCGTATGTACCAACTCAGCATGGGAAAGGTGAAGATGCGCCACCGGCCGCTAAGATATGTCTTGATGGTAATGTTCGTTCTGGTTCTTGCCGCGGCCGCCCAGGCCCAGCAGAAGCCCTTCACCCCGGAGCAGGTGCAAGGTTTGGTCCGCGACGGAATCGGGGATGAGACCGGCGCCAGACTTGTCGCGCAGCGAGGCCTTGATTTTGCGCCCACGGAGGATTTTCTTCAGAGCCTGAAGGCGGCCGGCGCCAACGAGGCTTTCCTGCAAGCCTTGCGCGCGGCCAAGCCTCCCCACACGGCGGCCGGCGGAGCTGCGAAGCCCCTGACTCAGGTGCAGGTTCTCTCCTTGGTTGCCGGCGAGGTCCCCAACCATCGCGTCGCCATGCTGGTGCACGACCGCGGCATCGATTTTGAGCCCAGTGACGATTTTTTCCGCGAACTCCGCCTCGCCGGCGGCGACGATGAGTTAGTCAACGCCCTCAAGATCTCCACCGTGACGAAGACCGCAGGCGTTGATCCCGCCCTTCTGGCCCGCCAGGCGGAAGTTCGACAGCACACCGCGCGGGGAGCGGAGTACCTAAAGAAGCAGCAATACGCTGACGCCGAAACCGAGTATCGCGCGGCGATTCAACTGGACCCTCAGAACGCCGACCTGCACATCAGCCTGGGAGCTGCGCTGGGCCACAAGGGAGATTGGGATGGGCAGATCGCCGAGGAGCGCGAGGCGTTGCGCCTGAGCCCCAACAATGATCGCGCTCACGTCAGCCTGGGAGTGGCGCTTTCGCAAAAGGACGATCAGGACGGAGCCATTGCGGAATATCGCGAAGCCCTCCGCCTGAATCCCAACAACGACCTGGCGCACATCAACCTGGGGAACCGGCTTGCGCACAAGGGCGATGGGGATGGCGCTGTCGCCGAATATCGCGAGGCCGTCCGCTTGAACCCCCAAAACGAGCAGGCGCACATCAGCCTGGCGCTTGCGCTCACGAACAACAAGGATGGGGATGGCGCCATTGCGGAATATCGTGAGGCCGCCCGGTTGAACCCCAACAATGACCAGACCCATCTTAGGCTGGGCGTGGCCCTTTCGCAAAAGGGCGATCAGGACGGAGCGATTGCGGAGTACCGCGAGGCGGTCCGGCTAAACCCCGGCAATGAGCAGGCGCATATCAATCTGGGGAATAGGCTTTCGTACAAAAATGATTGGGATGATGCCATCGCGGAATATGGCGAAGCGGTGCGCTTGAACTCCAACAACCACGCCGCGCACTACGACCTGGGCCTGGCGTACGAACATAAGGGCAACCGGCAGGTCGCGTTGCAGGAATACCAAAGAGCTTTTGATCTCGATCCCAAGAATCCCACCTACCAGAAGGCCTGTCAGCGCCTGACCGCGCCGGGAAACTAATAGCCTTTATTCCTGGGCTACGACGGGTAGAGCGCTCATATAAATCTACTACCCCTGGCCGTGCGACCCTGGCCCGAATTTCTCACCACGCTTGAATATTCTAAGGGAACTAGCGGGAGGGCGGGGCTAACCAGGCTGCGGAAAAACGCCCCCCCACGGGCAACCACCCCGTCGCCAAGGGCGCCACCCCTCCTGAATCAGGAGGGGAGTTGCTAAAAACGCTCCCCTCCTCATCTGAGGAGGGGTGGCGCGCCGAGCGCGGGGGTGGTGTTGACAGGATGATTGAGATGGAGGTGTGACAAAAACCGCTCAGTTTTTCCGCAGCCTGTAAACCTCCGCCCTTCCCCATAGGAGTCAGCGTCCGGGTTTTTGCGCCGGCGGCAAAGCCCGCGTTTACATACTGCTGAACTTCAGCCAGGCATCGACGATATCTTTGCCACGGAAGACCCAAGTGCGCTCGTTCACTCGTTCCACACCCTCGCGGGGCCGGATGACGGGTTCGCCGCGGGTCGTGAACTCCACTTTCACCTCGATGGGGCCGGAAATGTGGAAAGGCTGGAATTCCCCCAGGCGTTCCATGGCGCGTTGGGCTTTCTCGCGAATCAGCGCGCAAGCGGCCGGGTGTGAGAGCATGAAACCCGCCGTGCGGCTGACGCCGGACTTTACTTCTGCGCACTCGGCTTGCGGAGTCAAATCGTGAAGCTCCTCGCACGCAGCGGTGTCGCCGGAGAGCATGATGACGGGAATTCCGAAGTATCCCGCCAGCATTACGCGCCCGCCGATCTCTCCGGTGGGCTTCCCATTCACCCAGATATTCTGAATTTCCACGGAGCTGTACGAGTGGCTCAAGATGCCATTGCGCGCTCCCGCCATGGCGTGTTGGCCAATGAAGATCACCGCGCTATAGGAAGGGTCCAGTTCGAGCGTGGGCGCAACCGGCGTGCCGGTCAGGAGCCGGGCCTTGGGGTGAATATCCAGGACGGAGAGCGACTGGCTGGAGTCGTGGCCGTCCCACACCACCACGTCCGTCGCGCCGCCTGCCAAAAGGCCGTCCACCGCGGCGTTCACCTCCCCTGTAAGCAGCTTGTGGGATTCCTCCCAGCGCGGACTCTTGTAGGGTAGGCATTGCACGTCGCTGTCAAAGATTCCGCTGACCCCCTCCATGTCGGTAATCATGAAAACCTTTTTGGGCTTGGAGGTCTGGGCAAAAGTGGTGAGCGCGCACGCTGCGAGCGCGATGGCAAACGCGACAAGTCTTCCGGGATAGCTCGAATGGGAAGTCATAGCTCGCTCCTTTTTGAAACACGGTTGATCGTATGGAAGACACATAGCCGGTTAAGCGCGTATGGGGTTTCCACCCCTGGCCGCGCTGCGCAATAAATTGGCGTCCAACAAAAAGGCTACCTTGAATTCCGCCTTCCCCAGCTAAAGTTCGTTCATCATTTCCGCTTGCTGCCTGTGGCGGCGGCGTTCCGCACAGACTTCCCTGAGCCCTGGGCTCGACGCGAAAGTTGAAAATGCTCCTGGTAACTCCCCTCCTGATTCCGGAGGGGTGGTGCGCCGAGCGCCGGGGTGGTTATCTCCTGAGGCCAAAAACATAAAGTCGCAATCAGCCCTCCTACCCCCCCCCAACTGAGGAGGGGAGCATTTTCATGACGGCAGGCGGCAGAGCCGCCTTGACCGCTCGACCCGTTCGCTAATTTGGACAGCCGGGGTCCATAACCGCGGTCTTTTGAGAAACAATGTCTTCGGCACATAGGTGGAAATGATGGCCGCTGAATTCTAATTGCTCCACCCGCCATATGCAACCCTCTGCACGAGGCGCGTCTGCACAAAGAGGTGTCCTCCCCGAAGGCGAGGAAGATCATTAGCCGTAGGCCTCTTTTGACTCCGGACCTGCGGGATGGAACCCCCAGACTGAGGCGGCCCGTGCAGCGCCGGTCCTCCAGGTCCGCGGCATTTCGCCGTTTTTTGTGGCGGCCGGATTCACGGGGTGCGGTAAAACTCTCCAATACTATCATCCTGAGCCCGCTCGCTGTCATTCTGAGCACAGCGAAGAATCTCGCTCTGCCGCTCAGGGCAAACTACGCGAAGGATCTCGCCCTGTTTTTTTTCAACGCAATGCGAGATTCTTCGTCGCCGCTGCTCCTCAGAATGACGGCGCTTTGGAGTTTTTCCGCAGCCTGTTTAGCCCGGCAGCTTGTGGAGAGGTGAAAAGCTGCCGCCCTGAAGGGCGCCTCTACGAAAACCATCTCCGGCCGCGTGACGTTCTACAAGCCGACCACGATGAGCCGTCGATTCCCATACGTCCCTTCGGGAGGTCGATCCCCAAAAATCGGAATTCTGCGCCAGCCGGCCCGCAATGTTCCGCCGTCAATTTTCCCTCTTCGATTTCCGGTTCGGATCTGCGGCTCGGATCTGCAGTTCGGATTTGCGGTTAGGATTTGCGGTTCCGATTTGCGGTTTGTAGCCCTCTCCAGGGGGAGAGGGTGCCCGAGGAACGAGGGCGGGTGAGGGGTTGCTTCCCTTTCACGCAAAGAGGGCGGCGCACTCGCGGGGAGCGCCGAGATTGCTTTTTGTGTCGGCGACCGTTAAGAAACCAAGACAGGCCAGGGCTAGCAGCATGGACAAAAATGTTGCGCGAGTTGCCGGAGCGCATACATGAAAAGCAATGTATGCGCCACCCGCGTCTATAGATGGCACACGACTCTTTGTCCGATAAGTTAATTTTCATTTGTAGCCTCCTTTAATGCTTGACAAGGCAAGGATTTGCGGCTACACTAGCGTAGGAAGCTGGCGGGCAAGATCAGGCGGAAGGCTGAAAACTGGTCGCTGCCCGCATCATGCTGAGAGGTTGTGAATGTTTTGAATTTTTTCGCAAGCCGGCATTGAAAACAAATGGCTTGCTCGTAAAGAGAGCCTTATAAATCAGAATAGTCACAAACTATCGGTATGGACAGACTTTCGGCTGCCCCTGATCGACATAAGCTCAATAAGGAGGACCCATGCCCCTCGCTGGTTCTTTGCTTAAAAAGCGAGATCCGAATGACAGCGCGACCGATGTTGAATCTAAATGAGTTACGCGCCAACTTTCTGGAGAGGGGGCGGCAGAGGATTGCGAAGATGCCTCGGAATTCGACTATGTTATTTAAAACACAGGTGGTTAGAGGTTTTCGTCATGCCTCACCACAAAATCATGCCGCTGAAATCAAACAACTTATTCACTTTGAGTTCGGGGGAGAATGCGCTGGCAAAAAGATGTTAAAAATGAAGATAGGTCTGGATGGTTGCTTGAAAACAAAGGGGCTAAAAAAGTGCTCTGGATGAGTTATTGAAAATAAATAAGTTACCTTGTTTTGTGGATAACGATATGAAATACAAGGAGTTCGCACTGATTCTTCACCGTAGAGGGATTAGGAAAGGTGCGAACCTGCGCCGCTTTGCTGCTACGCCTGGTTCCACGGCGACATTAGCCGCAATTTCTCCCCACGGGTCTGGAAGGGCAGGGCTTTACAGGCTGCGGAAAAACTCGAAAGCGCTGTCATTCTGAGCATTGACAACCGCTCGGCTGCCCATGATCGGCAGAAACTTGATGGGAGGAACCCATCACCCAACCTGTCATCCTGAGCAGCAGCGAAGGACCCCGGCAGTCTGCTGGGTTTCATGAAACGGGCTAACTACGGGGGTTCTTCGCCCCAAAGGCGGGCTCAGAATGACAGTTTGAGCAAGATTGAATCAAAAGGACTTACGCGTTGAGTTTCCACAGAGGAGCAGCGGCGGTCCTGAGCCGTGCGAAGGAAGAATCTTGCATTGCCTTGAAAATGCTCAGAGTGAGATCCTTCGCGTAGTTTACCCTGAGCGGCAGAGCGAAATTCTTCGCTGCGCTCAGAATGACAGCGAGTGGGCTCAGGATGACAGCATTGTAGGGTTTCCGTGCCCTGTAAGGGCACAAGATAATAGCCGGGGGCAACGCCCCCGGAAAGCGTGACGTTCGACTCCCGACCCTGAAGGGGTCGCACTACCCCAG
>Ga0182030_10026524_pt1 | contig 10485 bp, 8 predicted proteins | sample 812S3MmetaG_FD_121299 | JGI IMG/M metagenome (GOLD analysis project Ga0182030, IMG submission 121299) | Permafrost microbial communities from Stordalen Mire, Sweden - 812S3M metaG (Illumina Assembly) | ecosystem: Environmental > Terrestrial > Soil > Wetlands > Permafrost | place: Sweden... | reverse complement strand
TTCTGGGTGACCATAGCGAGGAGGACCCACCCGTTCCCATCCCGAACACGGCAGTTAAGCTCCTCAGCCCCGATGGTACTGCATAGGCAACTATGTGGGAGAGTAGGAAGTTGCCCGGTTTATATTGAAAGGCCCGATCATTAGATCGGGCCTTTTGCTTTTATGCTCGCTCCCGTTCGCAGTTCACCCTCGGCTATATCAACTTGCCGCGGCCTATCGAAGAGACCAGCGTCGAACTACAAGCGGAGTCGATTCCCTTCCATGCCGGCACGGACGTGGCATCCCATCCAACGGCCGCGAACCCTACCACCTGCACCACGATCCCGTCTTCGCCTTCCGCGCCGCGGATGATCGAATTCTCTGTTCGCGCGAATCCCGCGAGGTCGCCTGGTCGACACCGGCCGAATGCGACCGCTACGCTGCTCCCGGGCAATATTCGCCGCGCCTATCGCCGCGCCCTCACCGCAGGCCGTCCCCGAAATCGCGCATGAACTGCATTTCGCCCTCATCCAAGGGACCGCGGCGTATTTCTGCGAGATTCTCTTCGAACTGCCGCAGATCGCCCGGCGCCATCAGGCAAACATTCACCGAGGGGTTTGACAACACGAAGCGATAGCACATGCCCGCAGTCGGCACCCGACTACCGGCCGGGTAACCGCGCGGCCGGCGGAGCAGCGACTTCCACCGCGTAGCGGTAAAGCCGACGACCACGGGGTTCGAATCCGGCAACTTGGCGAAAATCTCGGTTTCCGCGCCGCGCGACGCCGCGTTGTAGCGGACCATCATGGCATCGAGCGTCCCATCGTGCACCAACCCGGCGGCCAAGGGCCGATCATGCGTCGAGATACTCACCGCGCGCACCAAGCCGCTCTCCCGCACCGCCTGCAGTTCGTCGCGCACTTGTGGCGTGAAATATTTCCGCCGCGTGACGCCGTAGAAATGAAAGATGTCGATATAGTCCGTCCGCATCTACCGCAATCGCCGCTCGAGGGTACGGCGCAAAGGTTCATGCCAGACGATCCAGTTATACGCCCCGGTGGCCAGTACATACCGGTCCCTGTGCGACCCGATGGTCTCGCGCAGTACGCTGGTCATCTGATAGTCGAAACCGAAATACTGAAAATAATTCAGGCCTTCATCAAGGGCCTTATGGACCGTCTCGCGGCCGGGCCGGTAGGTCGCCGAGAGGCCGATCCGGCAGACGGGCGTGCCCAGCTTGGCGAGGGGCGCGCACAGGAAATCCCGCGGCATGCTGCCACCAGTATAGGGCTCGCAATTGCGAGGCGCGCACACCCCATTCTGGCTACAATTGAATTCGAGTCCATGAAAACATTTACGATCGCGGTAATCGCCGGTGATGGCGTCGGCACGGAAGTCATTCCGCAAGCCAAGCGCGTCCTTGAGAAGGTCGCCCAGAAGCATGACATTGCCCTGGTGTTTCAGGATTTCGAGTGGGGCGCCGAGCACTTCTTCCGTTGGGGCCAGATGATGCCCGCCGGTGCCATCGACCTGCTGCAGCCCTGCGATGCTATTCTGCTGGGCGCGGTGGGACATCCCGAGATTCCCGACCACACCACGCTCAATGGCCTCCTGCTGCCCATCCGGCGTGCGTTCGACCAGTATGCCAATGTGCGGCCAGCCTATCTCTACCCCGGTGTGAAGTCGCCCTTGGCGCGGCCGAAGGGCGGCGACATCGACTTGGTAGTGGTGCGCGAGAATACCGAGGGCGAGTACGCGCCGGTGGGCGGCTTCGTGTATCGGCACCAGCCCGAAGAGATCGCCATCCAGACCTCGGTCTTCACACGCCGCGGTTGCGAACGCATCATGCGCTTTGCCTTCGAGATGGCCCGGCAGCGCAATCGCAAGCGGCGCGTCGCCTCCATCACCAAGTCCAATGCGCAGGGATACAGCATGGTCCTATGGGACCATACTTTTAAGGATGTGGCGGCCGATTATCCCGATATCGAGACCGAATCGCTGCTGGTGGATGCCGCGGCCATGAACTTCATCCGCCGGCCGGAGAGTTTCGACGTGGTGGTCGGCTCAAATCTTTTCAGCGACATCCTCAGCGACCTCTCGGCCATCATCGTGGGCAGCATGGGCCTCGCCGCCAGCGCCAATCTCGATCCCAGCCGCCGCTTCCCCTCCATGTTCGAGCCGGTGCACGGCTCCGCTCCGGATATCGCCGGCAAGGGAATCGTGAACCCCCTGGCGACCATTATCAGCGCCGGCATGATGCTCGATCACCTCGGCATGGCGGAGGCCGGCCGCGAAGTGGAAGCCGCGGTCGCTGCGGTGCTGGCCGAGGGTGAGGTGCGGACGCCAGACCTGGGAGGCAAGAGCAGCACGGAGGAAGTGGGCACCGCCGTGCTGGAGAAGCTCGCTTAGTGGGCGAGACGAAACAGCGCGAAAACACCGGCGGGCATGCCGTTCTGGTGTCCACCGGAATCCTGCTCACCCGCTTGATCGGCTTCGCCCGTCAGCGAATCTTCTCCCGATATTTCGGGCTCTCGGACACAGCCGACGCCTTCAATGCAGCCTTCCGCATCCCCAATCTGCTGCAAAACCTCTTTGGCGAAGGAGTCCTGTCGGCCTCGTTCATTCCCATATATTCACGCCTGCTGGCGGAGGACGACGAGCAGGAAGCGGGCCGCGTGGCCGGGGCTGTTGCCGCCATTCTGGCGCTCACGACGGCCGTGCTGGTGCTGCTCGGCGAGCTGGCTGCGCCTGCCGTTACCGATGTGGTCGCGGGAGGTTTTCACGGGGCCAAGCGCGAACTGACCATCCATCTGGTGCGCATTCTCTTTCCGGGGGCCGGACTTCTGGTCTTCTCGGCGTGGTGCCTGGGAATCCTGAATAGTCATCGCAGATTTTTCCTCTCCTACACCGCGCCGGTATTGTGGAACCTGGCGATGATCGCGACTCTGCTGGCCTACCGGCGGATGGAGCAGGGTTCGCTGATTATCGTGCTGGCGTGGGGTTCGGTGGTGGGCAGCGCGCTGCAATTCGCCGTTCAGTTGCCGGTAGTGCTGCGTCTGGCACGACACATTCGTGTGCGGTTGGAGACGCGTGACGTCGAAGTCCGCGAGGTGGTCCGCAACTTCGTGCCGGTCTTCATCAGTCGCGGGGTGGTGCAGATCAGTGCCTACGTAGATGCGTTCCTGGCGAGCTGGCTGGGCCAGGGTGCGGTGGCGGGGCTGACCAACGCCCAGACTCTCTACACCTTGCCCGTCAGTTTGTTCGGCATGGCGGTCTCGGCGGCGGAACTGCCTGCGATGTCGAGCGCGCTGGGCGACGCGAGCCAGGTGGCCGGCTACTTGAATCGACGCCTGAACGCCGGGCTGCGGCAGATTGCATTCTTCGTGGTGCCCTCGGCAATGGCGTTTTTGGCTCTCGGCGGGGTAATCTCGGCCGCGCTGTTCGAGAATGGCAAATTCCGGCACGCCGATTCGATGTACGTCTGGGGAATTGTGGCCGGGTCGTCGGTGGGACTGCTGGCGTCGACGCTCGGACGTCTCTATTCCTCCACTTACTATGCCCTGCGGGACACGCGGACGCCCCTGCGATTCGCGGTGATCCGCGTGGCCCTTACTACTGGTCTGGGATACCTGTGCGCGCTGCCGCTACCGCGCTGGATCGGCCTTGACCCACGATGGGGCGCGGCGGGTTTGACGGCGTCGGCGGGCGTCGCCGGATGGGTGGAGTTCACCCTGTTGCGTCGCACGTTGAATTGGCGCATTGGGCAGACCGGATTGCCGGCCGTGCTGGTTGCCAAGCTGTGGACGTCGGCCGCGGTGGCCGCGGCCGCGGGGTGGGGCGTCAAACTGGCGGTCGGAGACGGGCACAAAATCGTGTTCGGCGCTGCCATCCTCGGCACGTACGGCGCAGTCTACTTCGCGGCGGCGTACCTGCTCGGCGTGGAAGAGTGCTCCGGGGCGCTGCGGCGCTTCACGCGAAAGCGCTAGGCTAGCGATATGGTCAGCCATCCCCTCGCCAGGGGGGACATCCGGGCTTCCCGCAACGCACCGCCTCTGTAAGCGGTGGATTGAGCGGCCGGTCAAACTCACGAGTTTGTCCGGAACATCTCACCGAGCTGCCTGGCGAGACTCCGGACTGTGCGCGCCTGCGCGCTGAATTCATTGGCCCGGCTGGCCCCTTCCTGGGCGTTGGCCGCCGCGGATTGTATCCGCGGTTCATCTGCTTCGCTGCCGCGTTGATCTCGCCGATACCCTTGCGCTGCTGTTCGGAAGCAAGGGCAACGGATTGCGCCAGTTTGTCGAGCTTCTGTGTGTTCGCCGTGATAACTTCGAGCTTATTCGTCACTTCGCTTGTGACGACGGCGCCCCGCCGGCCGGCGTTCATTGATTTTTCAATCTTCTCGGAAGTTTCCCGGGCTGCTTCGGTGCAACGGTGGGCGAGGCCCCGGACTTCGTCGGCCACAACCGCGAATCCCAGGCCGACAGCTCCGGCGCGCGCCGCTTCGACTGCGGCGTTTAGCGCCAGGATGTTAGTCTGGAAGGCGATTTCGTCGATGATCTTGTTGATCTTGACCACGTCGCCGCCAGCCGACTGGATCTGGCTCATGGTTTCCTTCATCGCAAGAATTTGAAGGGCGCCCCCTTCCGCCGCGCCGCGAGCCTCGGTAGCGAGCTGCTTCAGTGCGAGGGAATGGTCCAGATTGTGCTGCGCCACGCTGCCCATCTGGTTCAGCGAGGAAGTAACCTTGTCGTTCGAAGCCGCCTGTTGGTTGGCATCCTCGGCCAGCCTCTGACTGGTGGCGGCAACCTGCGCGGCAGCCGATGACATCTCGCTCGAAGCTTCGTTCAACTCCCGGATGATTCTGCCGGTTCGGCGCGTCCATCCATTGGCCAGAAAATACCAGATCGCACAACTGACCGCGAGTGTGGCAAGGCATATCACCCACAAGATGGTCTCGCCGCGACTGGAGATCCGGTCGATGGCCGCCGAGGTCTCATACATCTCCTCCTCGGGAATGCTCGCTCCGATCACCCAGTCCCAAGGAGCGAAATACTTGATGCGGCTTACCCTCATCTGAGATCCTGGCTCGTCAGGGTTCTTCCAGGGATATCGCTGCGAGGCCCTCCCGGTTGGGCTGAGAGCGGTGGCTCTGCGGCACATTTCCTGTATGAAGAGATTGCCGTTGCTGTCCTTTGAATTCCAAATGTCCTCGCCGTCGCGCTTCCCTCCCCGGGAGACCACGTAGTGTCCCCGCGTGGCCCCGGTCGCGTTCAAAACGATGACGTAGCCGGTTGTGCCGACCTTTGTGTCGATGAGGGTCCGGCGGAGCACTTCGGTGGCCGACGCTTCCGGCACCCCTACGTACAGCATTCCCATCACACTCTTGTCACTGTTGAGTAATGGCTCGTAGGCGGCCATGTACCAGCCATTGAGCACGAACGCGCGTCCGACAAACGTCTCGCCGCGCAGCACCGTGGAGACCATCGCATTCGGCTGCCCATCCGCCCCCACAGCCGGAACATAAGTCCCAACACCGCGCTTCCCGTCGTCGCCGATCACGTTGGTGGCCACACGAAGCATGTCGCCCGCGGAGTTCATGCGCTGGAAGATCGTGCTGGTGGCGTTGGTGACCTGGCGAACGCTGTCGACCACCGGAACGAACGTTTGTAGGTCGATGACTTGACCCAGCCACTCGCCGCCTACCTGCATCTGCGGCAGGGTGACCCTGGAAACAGCCTTGGTGAACTGGTTCCGTGCTTCCCAGCTCACGACGGGCGGGCCAATGCTCTGAACGCCGCCGGCTTGCTCCATCAGCACTCTGGCGGCATGGAGGTTCTCTCGCGCGTAGCGTTCCAGCCCGGCGCGGGCGTCCTCGCAGAGCCGGTAGATGCTGTCGACCTTAAGATCGACATCGGTTTCGGCAGTGCGCCGGGACCCGCTCAACGCGGTCTCGCGAAGCTGTTGGTTCTGCCACCACAACGTCGTACTCAACAGGAGCAAAGGGACGCCTGTCAAGGCGATGCCGAAAATCAGAAGTTTGTTCCGAAAACTGAGGGTCCTTCGCCGCATGGTATCTCGCCAATCCCCTACCCGGGTATATCGGCAGCTTTCGGAATTCTCAGTAGACGGGAGGGGTTGCCGGCGCCTACCCGGGTGCTTAAACGGTTTCGGGAGGCACGTCTCTGAACGACCGCTCCCTCGCGGTCGCGGCTCTGTAAACACTTACAAACATTGAGACGCCATTCTGCGCCGCGCGCGCCAGCAAGCGGTTCCTAACCAAAATCCCGAAACTGTTTAAGCACCCCGCCTACCCGCCCTGGCTTCTTGCCCGACAAGCTGGCCGCATTCTCGTCCGTTCACCCGCGCGAGCTTCCGCGCATCCCGGCGGCCGGCGAGACCACCGATTCGCCGAACTTCAGAACTCCTGATGTCGCCGCAATTTCTGCCTGGCGGGGAAAATGGGCTGAGCCATTCCTTTCGATGGCGAGAGCTTGGCAGGTGGGGCAGGCGGTGCCGCCTGCCAGCCCGCGCTGAATTTCGGCCCCTTGCTCAAATAGGATCGAGCGAAGGCGAGCACCGCCTGCCCCACCTCCGGGCTCACTGCAAGTTCCACGACATCAGGAGTTCTGAATCTATTTGGATCTGTCAGGCAAAATAACCTCGCCGCCTGTGGTGCGGCCCGCGCCGAGGGGGGAGCTAGCCTTTCAGATCCTGAAACGCCTCCGCAATCTCCTTCTTCGCAGCTTCCGTCGGCACACTCAATGGCAGGCGGGGCGGACCGCCGTAGTAGCCGTTCAAATCCATGGCGTATTTCAGGCCGGGGATCCCGTACTTGACCGTCACCAGCGTAGACGCGCGGCCGATGCGATTTTGCCAGTCCATCCCGGCGGCCTCGTCACGCGTGCGGTAGGCCTCCCAGATCGCGATCGTCGAATACGGAGCCGCGTTGGCATATGCCAGAATGGCGCCGCACGCACCCATCAGCAGCGACGGCCAAAGCGTCGGCGCGGAACCCACCAGCACCTGGAATCCATGCTTCACCTCGCGGATCATCTGCATCACCTTTTCGAGGCTGCCGGAACTTTCCTTGATGGCGATCACGTTGGGATGCTCGGAGAGCGCCACCACGGCTTCCACCGGAATATCCACGCCGGTGGCCTGCGGCCAGTTGTAGATAATCAGCGGAATGCGCGATTGGTCGGCCACGGTGCGATAGTAGAGCACTTGCGCGTCGGCGCGATTCACCAGGTTCTTATAATAATGCGGCGTCCGCACCATGGCGGCCTTGTAGCCCATTTCCGCCGCGCGATTGGTGAGCGCGACGGTCTCCCGCACGCTCTCCATACCCGTGCCGGCGATCAACAACTTCTCGGGCGCGGCATGCTTGGCCACCATCTCCCAAAGGAGGAACTTCTCTTCGGCGGTCAGCAGCACGCTCTCGCCCGTGGAGCCCATTACGACATAGCCGGAAAGCGACGTCCGGTTCCACTTCTCCACGTTATGCTGCACCTTGGTAGCGTAGATGTTGCCGTTGTGATCGAACGGAGTTGTAAGGGGCGGAAAGATGCCTTGTAGTTTCATTGTATTAATAAGGACTCTCCACTATGATAACGAACATGTTCTCCCTCGAAATCGAATGCGACCCGGACGACCGCGAGTTGTTAATCGCCGACTTGTGGGACCACCACTCCGCCGGCATCGTGGAGTTGAGCAGCGCCCGCGTGCGGGCCTTCTTTGAGGACACCGAAGATCGCAGCGAGTTGCTGCTGCTCTTTCCCGGCTCTACCATGCGGACAGAAGAGAATCGCGACTGGGTGCAGTCGGCGCGCGATCTGCTGCAACCCATGGAGGTGGGCGCGCGCTTTTTCCTGGCGCCCCAATGGCGCGACGACCCTACACCGGCCGGCCGATTCCGCATCGTGGTGAATCCGGGGATGGCTTTCGGCACCGGCGTCCATGAGACTACGCGGCTCTGTCTGGAAGCGCTCGAAGAGTTCGTAAAGCCGGGCGCCAGCGTGCTCGATGTCGGCACCGGCTCGGGCATTCTGGCGCAGGCGGCCGCGCTGCTCGGCGCGGGCAAGGTCTATGCCTGCGATACCGACCCGGTTGCGGTGGAGATTGCCAGGAGAGGATTCGTGGGGTCGGTGGATGCCGTGGCGCCGGCGTCGGTCGACTTAGTGGTGGCGAACATCAACCCCGAGGTCATCGTGCGGATCGCCCAGGATTTGGTTCGGGTACTGCGTCCCGGTGGGGTGCTGTTAGCCACCGGTCTGGAGCTCTCCGAGGTGGAACAGGTGAAAGCCGCGCTGCCGCCGGCGCGCGAGGTGCGACACAAAGGCAACTGGGCGCTGATAGTTACTTCAACTTATTAAGACCGTTGAAAGCCGCCATCTTATAGCATTCGGCCAGGGTGGGATAGTTGAAGACCGTCTCCGCGAAGTAGTCGAGGGTGCCTTTCAGGATCATCACGGCCTGCCCGATGTGAACTAACTCGGCGGCTTCCTCGCCGATAATGTGGACGCCCAGAATCTCGCGCGTCTCGCGATGGAAGATGATCTTCAAACGGCCGGTTGTGTCGCCGCGAATCTGCCCGCGCGCGGTCTCCCGGTAGTAGGCTAACCCGACTTCGTAAGGAACATCTTCATCGGTAAGCTTTTCCTCGGTCTTGCCGGTGAAGGAAATCTCCGGGATGGTGTAGATTCCGTACGGATAACTGGCGGGATTGGGACGGATCTTCAAGCCGAAGGCATGAGCCGCGGCGGTGCGGCCCTGTTCCATGGAGACGGAAGCCAGGCTGGGGAAGCCGATCACGTCGCCCGCGGCGTAAATGCCGGGGACCTTGGTGCAGTAGTCGGCGTCCACCGCGATGCGACCGCGGCTGTCGGCTTCCAGTCCGGCCGCCGCCAGATTCAATTCGTCCACATTGCCCGCGCGGCCCACGGCATACAACAGCGCATCGCCCACAATCCGTTTGTTACTTTGCAGGTTGGCCACCACGCCGCCTTCCGGCGTCTCCGCCACGCTGGCCACTTCTTCGTTGAGCCGCATGGTGACGCGATGGTCGCGCAGATGGTAAGACAGCGCCTCCACGATTTCGTTGTCGGCGAATTCCAGCAGGCGCGGCCGCTTCTCCACCAGGATTACGCGCACGCCCAGAATCGCAAACATGCAGGCGTACTCCACGCCGATGACGCCGCCGCCTACCACGATCAGCGTCCTGGGAATTTCCGCGATCTGCAGAATCTGGTCGCTGTTCAAGATATTGCGGCCATTCACGGGGACTGTGGATGAGACAGCAGGCTTGGTGCCCGTGGCGACAATAATGACATTGGCTTCGAGATCGGCCTGCCCGCGCGAGTTCTCCACGCGAATCTGTTTGGGCCCCAGGAAACTGCCCTTACCGGTGATCACCTCCACGCCGTTGCGCGTGAGTTGCGCCTGCATTACGTCCGATTCCGTCTTGATCACCTGGTTGACGCGGAACCCGAGGTCCGCCATGGTGATCCTGTCTTTGACACGATAATTGACGCCGTAAATGCCCTGGTATTCGTAGCCGGAGAGATGGAGAACGGCCTCGCGCATGGTCTTGCTGGGGATGGTGCCGGTGTTGACGCAGACCCCGCCGACAATTTCCCGCTGCTCCACCAGGACCACGCGGCGGCCGCACTTCGCCCCCTGAATAGCCGCGCGTTGACCCGCGGGGCCGGAGCCGATGACGATCATATCGTAAGTGCGCATGAGGGCAAGGGGCTCCTTGAAACGTGAAGCCGGGGCAGGCTCGCCACCCGCCCCGAAAATCTGAAGCTTATTTCGCGGCGTTAAAGCGCGCTTCCACTTCCGCCCAGTCGACTACGCTCCACCAGGCCGCCAGGTAGTCCGGACGGCGATTCTGGTACTTCAAGTAGTAGGCGTGCTCCCACACGTCCACGCCCATCACCGGATACTTGCCCTCCATGACGGGGCTGTCCTGATTGGCGGTGGAGATAATATCGAGCTTGCCGCCGGATTTTACCAGCCAAGCCCAACCCGAACCGAAACGCGTGGCGCCGGCGGCATTGACCTTTTCCTTGAATGTAGCGAAACTGCCGAATGTGCCGACGATGGCCTCAGCCACGTGGCCCACCGGCGTCCCACCCGCGCCCGGACCCATGATGGTCCAGAACATGGAGTGGTTGATGTGGCCGCCGCCGTTGTTGCGCACGGCGGTGCGGATATTCTCGGGAACGATGGCGCAGTTATTGGCCAGCAGCTCTTCGATGGTCTTGTCCGCCAGGGCGGGGGCCGATTCCAAAGCCTTGTTCAGGTTGGTGACGTAAGCGGCGTGGTGCTTGCCGTGATGAATCTCCATGGTCATCTTGTCGATGTGAGGTTCCAGCGCGTCGGGCGCGTAGGGCAACGGTGGCAGTGTAAATGGCATATTAGTCTCCCTTATTCTCTCTGAGTTCTTTCAAAGGCATCCGCCAGCCGAAACATCGTGGTCTCGGCGAAATGCCCGGTCAACAGTTG
>Ga0182030_10026523_pt1 | contig 10485 bp, 13 predicted proteins | sample 812S3MmetaG_FD_121299 | JGI IMG/M metagenome (GOLD analysis project Ga0182030, IMG submission 121299) | Permafrost microbial communities from Stordalen Mire, Sweden - 812S3M metaG (Illumina Assembly) | ecosystem: Environmental > Terrestrial > Soil > Wetlands > Permafrost | place: Sweden... | reverse complement strand
GAGGAGCCCGACGGGGTTCACGGCGTTGGCGATCAGGCTTGGCGCCGAGGCCACGAGGTAAGCCGTCAGGAAACCGCCGTCGCCGCGCCAGACGAAGGCGAGCGCCAGCCCGTAGACCGCCGCCAGCAACAGGCGGAAGGCGCTCAGCGAGGCGTAGGCGACCTCGGCCGCCTCGTCCGCAGCGCCGGGCGCCGCCGCTCTCGCGGCAAGGTAGCTGGCGCCGCCCCAATCGCCGACGAAGGCCAGCAGCGTGACGAGCGCGTTGGCCGAGCCGAACTCGGCGACGAGGAGATAATGCCCGGTCCAGTAAAGATAGGTGTTGGCGAGGAACAGCGACCCCTGGCCGACTCCGAAACCCAGCACGAGAAGAGCGAGGTTGATATACTTCGGCGGCAGTCTCACGCCGCCGCCCGGTCGCCAATGGCCTGCGGATCGTGCGTCAAACGCGCGATTTCCCGCTCGAATCCGTCGATGATCGCGTCCCGCCCCCACCTGAGCCTGGCCCGTCGGCCGGCCGCCTGCCCGAACGCCTCGCGGGCGGCGGAATCGTCGAGGAGACGCTCGATCGCGCCGGCGAAGGCTTCGTCGTCTCCCGGCGGCGTGACCAGGCCGCAGCCTTCCACCTCCGCGCAGAGCCCGGTGCCGGGATGCGCGGTGGCGACGACGGCGCGGCCGGACGCCAGCATGTTGGTCAGCTTCGAGGGCAGCACGAGATCGGCCGCCGCGGCGAGTTGCGGCAACAGGTGGACCGTCGCAAGGTCGAGAAGGTCGGCCAGACGCTCTTTCGGCTGCAGGTCGTGGAACCGGATGTTGCCGAGATCGGCGGCTTGCGCCTCGAGGCGGGCGCGGTTCGGGCCTTCGCCGCAGACGACAAAGGTGAGATCGCCGCGTTCGCGCAGCCGCCGGGCGGCCGCAACCACGAGCTCGATGCCCTGCTTGTTGGCGATATTGCCGGAATAGAGCGCGACATGCGGCGTCGAAATCCGCCACTCGTCGCGGAACGCGGATTCGCCGGACGGCGCGCCGATTCTTTCGAGGCTGGCCCAGTTGCGAAATTCGACGACCCTTTCCGGCTCCACGCCCTTGTCGCGGAGCTTGCGGCACATCGCCGGCGAGATCGTGCTGACGCGGTCGAACATGCCCAACACGGCGCGTTCGAACGCCTGCCCGAGACGCGCGCCGATCGCGCCGCCGGGCGCAAGCCCGGTCGCCACCGCGGCTTCGACCTCGAAATCCTGCAGGTGAAGCCAGGATTTGGCGCCGCAGAGCGCCGCCGCCAGCCGGGCGACGGGCGCCGCGATGAGCGAAGGCGCGACGGTCACGACGATGTCCGGCCGCAACTCCCATACGCGCCGGAGCGCCGGAAACAGGCTCGACAGCGCAAAGCTCGCGTGATGCGCGATGCGCCGGGCGCCGTTCGGGCGGACCGGCACGTAATGGGCGACCCGAGTGACGTCGACGCCCTTCTCGGCGTCCCGCAACCGCCAGCCGCCGCGGAAGCCCTCGTCGATCTTCCAGGAGGGATAATAGGGCTTGCCGGCGATCACGCTGACCTGATGGCCGCGCTCGACCAGCGCCTCGGCGAGACCCGAGGAATAGACGGCGATGCCCACCCGCTCCGGCGCGTAGTTGAGGCCGACGATCAGCACGCGAAGCGATTTAGTTGACGACATGGCTTTTGAACCAGGCGTAGGTCGAGGAAACCCCTTCGCGCAGGCCGATCGAAGACCGCCAGCCGAGGGCGCGGATCTTGTCGGCCGACATCAGCTTGCGCGGCGCCCCGTCCGGCTTGGTCGGATCCTGCGCGATCTCGCCCGCGAACCCCACGACGTCGCAGACCAGGCGCGTCAACTCGAGGATCGTCAGATCCTCGCCGGAGCCGACGTTGACGTGCTCCGAGCCGGAATAGACTTTCATCAGATGCACGCAGGCGTCGGCGCAGTCGTCGACGTGAAGGAATTCCCGCCGCGGCGAGCCCGTGCCCCAGACCACGATCTCCCTGTCGCCGCGTATCTTGGCTTCATGCGCCTTGGCGATCAGCGCCGGCAGGACATGGCTCGAGGCGAGCTCGAAATTGTCGCCGGGGCCGTAGAGATTGGTCGGCATGGCGGAGATGAAGTCGGCGCCATACTGCTTGCGGTAGGCCTGCGCCAGCTTGATTCCGGCGATCTTGGCGATCGCATACCATTCGTTGGTTGGTTCGAGCGGGCCGCTCAGCAGCGCCTCTTCGCGGATCGGTTGCTCCGCGAATTTCGGGTAGATGCAGGACGAGCCGAGAAACAGCAGCTTCTCGACGCCGAAACGATGCGCGGCCTCGACGATATTCGCCTCGATGGCGAGATTGTCGTAGAGAAACTCGGCGGGGCGCGCATCGTTGGCGAGAATGCCGCCGACCCGGGCCGCCGCCACGAACACGACATCCGGCCTTTCCCGCTCCATCCAGGCGCGCACCGCGGCCTGCTCTCTCAGGTCCAGCTCTGCGCGCGATACTTCAAGAACGCGGCAGCGTTCATGCGCGAGGCGGCGCACGATCGCGGCGCCGACCATGCCTGCGTGACCCGCAACCCAGACCTTCTTGCCTGCGAGAGCAAAGCTCGGCATCTCAATCGTCTTTGATCACGGCGCCGGTCGACATCACCTTGAGATCCTCGTTGACCATCTCACGGCAGAGGTCGCGCACGGGCGTCTCGTGGCGCCAGCCGAGTTTTTCGTGGGCTTTCGTGGGGTCGCCGATCAGCAGATCGACCTCGGTGGGTCGAAAATATCGCCGGTCGACCTCGACGAGGCATTTGCCGTTCCTTTTGTCGAGGCCCTTTTCCTCGGCCCCGGCGTCGCGCCATTCGAGCTCGACGCCGACGTCCTCGAACGCCCATTCGACGAATTTGCGCACCTGCGTCGTCTCGCCGGTCGCGAGCACGTAATCGTCCGCCTTTTCCTGCTGCAGCATCAGCCACATGCCGCGCACGTATTCGCGCGCGTGGCCCCAGTCCCGCCTCGCGTCGAGATTGCCGAGATACAGCTTTTCCTGGCGGCCGAGCCGAATGGCGGCCGCGGCGCGCGTGATCTTGCGCGTGACGAAGGTCTCGCCGCGCAGCGGACTCTCGTGGTTGAACAGGATGCCGTTGGAGGCGTGCAGGCCGTAGGCTTCGCGATAGTTCACCACGATCCAGTACGCGTACAGCTTGGCGGCGGCGTAGGGGCTGCGCGGGTAGAACGGCGTCGTCTCGCGCTGCGGCGTTTCCTGCACGAGCCCATAGAGTTCCGAAGTCGAGGCCTGATAGAATCGCGTCTTGCGCTGCAGGCCGAGGATGCGGATGGCTTCGAGCAGCCGGAGCGCGCCAAGGGCGTCGGAGTTCGCGGTATATTCCGGCGTCTCGAACGAGACCTGGACATGGCTTTGCGCCGCGAGGTTGTAAATCTCGTCGGGTTGCGACTGCTGAACTATCCTGATGAGGTTGGTCGCGTCCGTCATGTCGCCGTAGTGCAGGATCAATCGCGGGTCGTGCGCATGCGGGTCCTGGTAGATGTTCTCGATTCGCCCGGTGTTGAACGACGAAGAGCGGCGTTTGACGCCATGCACGACATAGCCCTTTTCAAGCAGCAATTGCGCGAGATAGGCGCCGTCTTGACCCGTCACGCCGGTTATCAGCGCGACCTTGGGTTTGGCGTATTCCCTCATGTCTCTCGGGTCTCTCTCGAAGTTCGCACAAACACGCTTTCAGCAGACGAAAGCTGTTTGGACGCCGTCGTCTCGGCGGGCCCGAGGCTCATGTCCCACATTTTCAGCGGTCGCCGATCCGCGCATGGCGCCGCCGTTCGCGGCGCACGATCGCGCGCCCGTTCCATTGAGTTTATTTTTCCAGCCTCCGGTACAGATTCACGCCAGCCTGCGACGACAACCGCGACAGGTCGCGACGAGACTAGGCGAGCTTACCAAGCAAGTCAAAGGAAGTCCAAACCATAAGAAGTCGCGACGTAATACGGCGATATGATATGGATCAAGAGTTGCCTTCGCGAACTCGCGGCCGGCGCCCGGCGGCGGTTAAATTCGCCCGCCGCCGATACGGCGCGTTTCGCCTCGTGTGGCGCGGCTAATGCCGGTTACTGCGTCTCATCGCCGCGCCCGGTCGCCTGGGCGGCGAGGCGGTTCGAGCGCGCCTCGTCGAGGGTCGGCGCGCCGCTTGAGTTTGCGAGCCGCGAGATCGTCGCCCGCGCGACATTGTAGCTCCTGGCCAGCTCCGCAAGCGTCGCGCCGGCGGCCCGCCGCTCGCGGGCTTCGCGCTGCTGCTGCGGCGTCAGTTTCGCCGGACGCCCCATGCGCTGCCCGCGCGCTTGCGCCCGGGCGCGCCCCTCCGCCGTGCGGGTGCGGATGAGATCGCGCTCCACGTCGGCCAGCCCGCCCAGGACGGCGATCATCAGGCGTCCCGTGCTGGTCGAAGTGTCCGCCCAAGGCTCGGCCAGCGAACGGAATTGCGCCCCTGCGTCGACGATCCGCTTGACGATGGCGAACAGGTCGAAGGTCGAACGCGCCAGCCGGTCGATCCGTGTGACGGTCACGATGTCGCCGGCGCCGACGTCTTTCAGCAGGCGCAGCAGTTCGCGCCGTTCCGGCTGCGCTCCGCTCGCCTTCTCGCGATAGATTTTGACGCAACCCTCTTTGCGCAATTGCTCCAACTGCGCGTCGAGCGTCTGGCCATAGGTGCTGACGCGGGCGTAGCCGAGACGGCGGGTTTGCGGTTGACTTTCGGCCATATCTTTCGGGCGGTGTAACCGCTTGATCCCATTGGGTCAAGAAAGCTGCCCGAAAGTCTTGATTTTTGCGCGCGGAGAACTATCGCACAGCGTCCGTCCATGCTTCGGAGGGAAGCAGATTCAATATAAGCTGCCCATGAACAAGTCCTTCGCGGTAGGGGGATCTCATCGACAGCCCGCGATCATCGTTAGTTGCGTAGAGGTGAAGATGATCGCCATACTCTTTCAGTTTCTGCAAGGTCGCGATCAATAATTCGACGCCTTTTATATCGAGGTGCAGTTCAACGGCGTGTTGGGTCTCACTTTGCACAAGGGAAATCATCGTTATTGCTCGCAGTTTGCGCCCTCTCGAAACATACCCGGTTTCCATATTCAGCCGGGCGGCAGAATCCTATGAATTCCGCACGCAGGCGGCGCGGTCGCCATGTAATAGCGCCACCCCATCATCCCGTAAACGCCAAGAAGAACCAGGGCGGAGGCATTCTCCGCCTTCTTCATCGGGATTGCTCAATGCGCAAGCTGATCGCCTTTTCCGTCTTCGGCCTCGTCCTCGTCAGTGGCGGCGCGGCTTACGCGATCATCACCGCCAAAATCGCGCACGCATGCTTTGGCAGCTGCGGCTGAACGTCTTCGTTTAATGGCCGTTATGGAACCCGCCGCCGCGCTCGCCGGGACGGCTCGCACCGGGCAGGGCGCGTTAGGCTCCTTGCAACCGTTCCCCTCTATCGCTCACATCGGGCCTGAGTAGCGTTTGCCCCGATTGCAGAGCGTCAGGCCGCTAGCCCTGCCTTCCGGCCCCGGCGACGGCCTCAGGCTGGCGGCCGTTCGCATCAACGGCGATCTCTCATAACTCCCGCAGAAGCGGCTTTCAGCGCCTGTCTCAGAGTCCTTGCAGACCGTGCGAAAACTCGAGATTTGCGCGAAAACGGTCGATCGGAATGCGGATATTTGCGTCCGGCCGAAATTTGAACGGTCAGAGGCCTCGAAATTTGAGGTCAAAGTTCCAGCGCCCGTGGGAGAAGGCGAGTTTTCGCACGATCTGCTTCGTTTTCGAGAGACCTCCTAGGTTGCAGCGGCGGCGCTTGGAGGTCCGCTGTCCGCCCACGACCGCCATTCGCGGTGGGCGCCAAGTTTTGATTTCGGCGACTAGCGCAGCGACTCAGACGGATGGTCCAACGAGCTGACCGTTAAGTCTTTGACGCTGCTGAACTCCCGGTGAATCATCCGAATGTGTCTGAGCACTAGCCCTTCTAGGGGAAGCACCGCTCATGGTGCGACGCGCCGCCGAAGGCGACGTCGTGCATGATGCGGCCGGGCACGAAGGTGAAGGCGCCCGCGATCACCAGCGCGCCTGTGAACAGCGATATCATCATCGTCGCATGGCGCGAAACCTGATGGCGGCGCGCGGCGAGCACGGCGAAGGGCAGCGTCACGAGCGTCACCAGCGTCAGAAGATGAATCCAGCTGAACGGGCCGAAGGTGCAGGTCGTGTTGACGAAGAGCGAGCTCAGCGCCACCCCCGCCATCAACACGACCCAGAGCCAGCCGACTGCGCGATGCGCCCGCGAGCCCTTCACGCTCGCGAACTGGAACACGCCCAGCAGGAAGGCGGCGATGGCCGCGACTGCGTGGACGCGGATTTCCGGGTCGGCCTGGAGCAGAGGCGTCAGCGACATGGCGCGAGCTTAGACCCGATACGGCGGAGCTTAAACCTGACACGCGCCGCAGTAGAACGTCGAGCGGCCCGATTGCACGGCGCGCGAAATGATCCCGCCACAACGCGCGTGGGCGCAGGCGGCTCCCTCGCGGTCGTAAACCGCGAAACGGTGCTGGAAATAGCCGAGGCTTCCGTCGGTCTGGCGATGGTCGCGTAAGGTCGAGCCGCCCGCTTCGATGGCCGCGCTCAGCACGTCGCGGATGGCGGCGGCCAGTCTGGTTGTTTCGCGCGGCTTCAGGCTTCCCGCCTCGCGCAGCGGAGAGAGTTTGGCGCGGTGCAGCGGCTCGCACACATAGATGTTGCCGAGGCCCGCGACGCGGCGCTAGTCGAGCAAGGCGGCCTTCATCGGCGCGCGGCAACCGCGCATCGCGTCGGCGAGCGATCGGTCACTTCGTGAGAGAAGGTCGCACCGTCTGGGCGCTCGCATGGGCGTCTTGGCCTTCGAGGCACTCGACAGCGCCTCGTCGGCGAGGCTGCCCGCTAGGAGAAAAGAATATGACCCGTATATTGTTCGTCGGCCAGAAGCCTGAAACCGTAGACTTCTCCGACCCCGCTCTGCCGCCGGGCTTCGATGCGGAGAAGATCAACGCCGGCATTGCTGTAGCCGTTGCAAAGATCGAAGAGCGGGGATGGCAAGGCGACACCTGCATGGTCGTACCCGATGAAACTGCTGGCCCCATGCTCGAAAAGCAATTGCATAGCGCACGCTACGACTGCGTAGTGATCGGCGGCGGACTACGGCTTCCTCCAAAAAGCCTCGCGCTGTTTGAACTAGTGGTCAACGTCGTCCACAAGGCTGCACCGAGCGCAGCCATTGCTTTCAACACTCGTCCGGAGGACACGGCCGAGGCTGCGGCCCGTCAACTCAAGACGACCTGATTTGGAGAAAACAGCTCTGGCAAGCCCGGCGCGGTTCACGGCGCACATTGTGCAATAGCTGACCATAGTGGGTTTGAAGCCCAGCATGCGGTCCGCATTGCGCTCTTGTTCAGGACAAGACCGACCACGCCAGTCCGCAAACGGCGACGAAGCCGAGCGTGAACACCAGCGTTCGGACAAAGGGCACGGCTAACCAGTAGACGCCCGCGTGAGCGAGACGGAGCCAGAAGAACGCCATTGTCCAAAACGCGGTCGTCGCGCTCTCCTTGCCGGCGACGTGGGCAATTAGAACCAGCGCGGCGAAAGGCGCGAAGGTCTCGACCGCGTTGAGATGGGCGCGGTTTGCGCGCTGCCCCCAGAGCGGCACAGGTCGTGGCGCCGGATCGATGTAGTTTTCGCCCGACAGAAAGCCGTTCGTCATCACTTGGCAGACGATGTAGGGAATCCACAGCGCCGCCGTGAGAAGCGCGGTCAACGCGAGATATTTGAGTTCGACGGACATCTATCCTGTCTCCCGGGTTTTATGCGCCGCCGGCCAATCCCAACCGGCGGCGCGCGCGCCTTACATGTCGAAGGCTTCGGCGATCTCGATCGTGCCGCCGGCTTTCAGCAACGGGCAGCCGCGCGCCTTGCTGTGCGCGTCTTCAAGGTTAGAGGCCGAAATGAGGCTGTAGCCGCTTGTCGGATTGGCCCCGCCGCCGCTCACCAGCGAACCGTCCGCGCGCACGGTCGAGGAGGCGCCGACAGGATTGCCGCCGTCGATCACCGCCGCGCCGAGCGAGCCGAACCAGGCGCCCCAGGCGTCCATGACCGCCTTCATTTCCGAGGGCTCCGTCGCCGGTTTGCCGCCGTGATAAACAAACAGATACTTCGCCATTTTCGCGCCTCCCTGGATCGCGCCCGTATCGGGCTCGACATCGCTAGCGCGTCGTAGCCGCGTCGACGATGGCGGGGCTGGTGGCGTAAGCGGCGGTAACGCTGTTAAGAGTTCACAGCATGTCGGTCGCCGCTCTCGATCTTCGGCCCCTGCGGCAAGCGCACGCGCGCCTCGCCGAGCTGGGCGTCGCGCCGGGAGCGGCGGCGAGCCTGCGGGCGAGTGCGCGCGAAGCGGCCGCGACGCTGCGCGGCGAGGTGCTGAAGGAGGTTCGCGGCTTTTCCGATTCCGGCAATCCACGGGTTCTGCCAGAACTTGGCGAGCACGCGAAAGCCCATGTCGACGAAGTCCTGAGCCTCATCTCGGGCGCGGAGCCCGGCGATTTCGCGTTCGTGCGCGATCACGCGCGTCTGAGGGCGGAGCAACGCTTTCCCCTCGAACTGACGCTGCACGCCTACCGCTGCGGGCATCGCGTCCTGTCGCGCTGGATGCGCGACGGCGCCGCCGCGATCCGTCCGAAGAGCCTTGACCGCGCGATCGCCGCCGTCGCCGATTTCGCGATCGAATACACCGATGTCATCAGCGCCGTGATGGCCGCGGAATATGTGGCGCACACCCGTGTCGTGGCGGCCGCCGAAGGCGACCGCGACGCGGAGCTGCTGAACGTGGTGCTTGCCGGCTACGACGAATCCGACGGGCGGATCGCGCGCCTGCTGAGAGCTGGGGGCTATCTCGACCAGCGCCGCTCCTATTGCGTGCTGGCGATCCGCTCAACCCATCCCAGCGAGATGGATAGTGCCGAGCGTGCGCGGCGAATCCGGACCTCGCTTTCCGATCTCCTCGCAGCCACGAACATCGGTTCGCTCGCCGGCCTGCGCGACGGCGTCGTCGTCGCCGTGACGTCGACCGTGCGCCGGCAATCCGGATGGACCGCGCCACAGTCGAGTCTGGCGGAGCGGCTGGCTTCTCTGCTGCTGCAGTGGGGGCCGTCCGTGGTTGTCGGTGTGAGCGCCGACCATCCCTCAACGTCGTCGATCCCGCGCGCGCGGCGCGAGGCTTCCGCCGCGCTCGACTTTGCCGGCGTCGACCGGCGGGTCGTGCTGTTCCCGGCGTTGCCCGTACGCAGCCTGCTTGTCCATGCCGGCGGCGAATATGTGCGCGCAACCGCGCCGGTCTGGAGCGTCGCTTTGTCCGCCGCCGACGCGAAGGCGGACGGCAATCTCCTCAAGACCCTGACCGCGCTCGCCGACGCGGGCCTCAACGTGCAAGAGACCGGGCGGCGTCTGGGCGTCCACGCCAACACGGTCTATGGGCGTCTGGCGCGCATCCGCGACCTGACCGGCCTCGACGGACAGAGGTTCCACGACCTTGTCGAGATGTTGCTCGCTGCGGATTGCGTGCGGAGGTGACAGAGAGCCCCCAGGTTTCCGGTCGGACCGCGAGGCGCGGATTTCTTGAATTTTGTTCTCGCTCACGGTCGCGAAGCTGCGCTCGCCACCGCTAACGCAGCATAGAGCGCGGTCTTGCCCACCTTCACGCGAACTCGTCGCCCGGATAAAATATGTCTGAGAGGACCCCGCCGTGAGGGTTCGCACGGCCTCGGCAAGGTCTACGACGCCGTCCAGGGGTCGACAACGACGAGGCCGCAGCCTTCGAAGCCGCCAGCGTCTCGGGTGACGACCGCGGCGTCATGTGCGTGGGCGGTGGCGGCGACGATCAGGTCGGCGGTTGCGATCGGCCGGCCCATTTGACGACGAGCGGCGAACAGCTGCGCGTAGGCGGCGGCTGCACGGCCATCGAACGGCAGGATGCGCTCGTGGAAGTCCTCGTTGAACATGCCGGCGGCGATGGCCTCGAGTTCGGTTCGACGTCGTCCAGCCGGAAGCACAGCGACGCCGGCGAGGATCTCGGCCTGGCAGATTGCGGCGGTAAAAAGCGACCGGAGCGGCTGCTTGCGCATCCAGGACGCGACCGCGGACGACGGCGCGGGCTTCATCGTCTCCGACAGCACATTGGTGTCGAGAAGAAAGATCATTCGAACGCCGGCGGCTCGCGGGCGGCCTCGCGGTTCGGCAGTTCGAGTTCGACGCCGCCGAGGGGTTCGATACGGGCGCGAATACGATCGTAGAGGTTGATTTCCGGCGGGAGCGTCGGCGCTTCGAGCGTGTCGCGCAGGATTCGGCGCGCCTCGGCCTCCATGGAGTGGCCGTGCTTGGCCGCCTGGACGCGCAGACGCTCTTTGAGCGTCGGTTCGAGGTTGCGG
>Ga0182030_10026521_pt1 | contig 10486 bp, 5 predicted proteins | sample 812S3MmetaG_FD_121299 | JGI IMG/M metagenome (GOLD analysis project Ga0182030, IMG submission 121299) | Permafrost microbial communities from Stordalen Mire, Sweden - 812S3M metaG (Illumina Assembly) | ecosystem: Environmental > Terrestrial > Soil > Wetlands > Permafrost | place: Sweden... | reverse complement strand
GTCATGGAAGGTGACGCTCCCTTACAACGAGTCTGCTCCATTAATGCAGCGGCACAGCAAGTCGGAGCCGAAATAGGGATGACTCCAGCCGAGGTAGACACACTCCCGCGCATCCACACTCTTCTCCGCTCTCCGGAAGTGGAACTCTCTGCCAACGCTGTGCTCTTGGAATACGCATGGACCCTGTCTCCTCGCGTTGAAGCGCATACGATTTCCAATGCTTACTTTTTCGTGGTCGATATAACCGGCACAGAAACGCTCCACGGCTCCCTGAACACACAGGCATCTCGCCTTTTACAAAGCATCGAGACAATTGGTTTCAAGGGCTCGATCGCTATAAGCAGCAACTATCATGCCGCCATCTACATGGCTTGCAGTCTTGATACTGACTTCCGTCAGATTGTAATCCCTCCTGGATCGGAGAAGAACGCGCTGTCTTCTCTCTCGTTAAACGTACTCAATTTGGCGCCGCAACACTCAGATACATTTCAAGCCTGGGGTATTCACACTCTGGGTATGCTGGCTGCGCTGCCGGAACTCGAGTTGATCTCAAGGCTGGGACAGGAAGGAAAGAGGCTGTTGAAGCTTGCCAATGGCACTCTTCACCATTTTTTTAGACCAGTTGAACCCTGCGAGACACTCGCAGAGTACATGGAAGTCGACACTCCCGTTGTACTCCTTGAGTCGCTCCTTTTTGTCATAGGAGCAATGCTCGAGCAACTCGTTCTCAGAGCCACCAAACGCATACTGGCACTTACTTCTACAAAAATTCTTATGAACTTGGAGGGCGGCCTCACCCACCAGCGAACGATTGCCCCCGCATTGCCCACCAACGATCGCAAAATATGGACGAAGCTCATCCATCTCGACTTGGAAGCTCACCCGCCTTCCGCCCCTATCCTGGCAATACGCCTTAGTGCTGAAACAGGCACATCGAGCACAGTTCAAATGGGATTGTTCTCTGCGCAAACCCCCGAAGCAAATCTCTTGGAGGTCACGATTGCCAGAATTCGATCTATCGTCGGCGATGACTGCGTAGGTAGCGCCGTACTTAAGAACACACATAGGTCAGACTCCTTTGTTGTCGAGCCATTTAACCTTCGTCCCGACTCGAAGGGTACGTCCCTGCAATCAACTAGCAGACTCTGCAGTCGTCAGATTCGACCGTCTGAATGCGTCCTCGTAAACTCTTGCGAAAACAGCCCATCCACCGTTTGCTTTCGCCACACATGGTATCGAGTGCATAGAGCCTACGGACCATGGATCGCCAATGGAGAATGGTGGCACGCTGGCCTTTGGAGCCAGGAACAATGGGACATCCTCGCACAAAGCCAGAACGGCCAACAGTTATCCTGCTGCCTTGTCTATATATCTTCCACGGGCACTTGGCATTTGGTGTCTCTCTATGACTGATCTTTATGTGGAACTCCACGCAGCCAGCGCTTTCAGTTTCCTTCAAGCCGCCTCCCAGCCGGAGGATCTTATTCGACAAGCTGCTGAACTCGAGATGCCGGCCATAGCTTTGCTCGACCACAACGGAGTATACGGCTCAGCGCGCTTTCATACCAGCTCGAAAAGAAACAACATCCTTGCCCACGTAGGCGCTGAAGTATCGATTCATTCATTAGGTTCTCGACGAACCCCCTCCCCGTGGCTTCCCCATCCATATCATAATGAACCAACGCGTCTCTCCCTTCTGTGTGAGTCGCGCGCTGGATATCATAATCTGTGCCGGCTGATTACAAAGTTCAAGCTCCGTCAAAAGGATAAGGTCCCGGGAGCAGCTACTCTTCATGACCTTGAACAGTACGCTGGCGGATTAGTGTGCCTCACCGGCGGAGATGAGGGTCCACTCGCCTCCGCCATTGCAAGAGGTGGCGAACAACTCGGCAGGCAAACGGTAGGGAGGCTTGTAAGTATCTTTGGAAAGAAGAATGTTTATATCGAGCTACAGCGCCACCAGGAGCGTGAAGAGGAGTGGCGTAACCAGGTTGCCCTTTCCATTGCACGCTCTCTTGCGATTCCGGTCATTGCAACGAACGGAGTTCGTTATGCCACACCCTACGATCGAGAGATATTCGATCTGTTCTCAGCCATTCGCCACCATGTCGAACTCGACCAGGCTGGACTTCTTCTCGCTTGCAATGGACAGCGCCACTTACGCTCCGCACGCGAGATGATCGCACTGTTCCGAGATATCCCCAGCGCTACTGAAAACACCGTCCAACTCTCCTCACGGCTGACGTTTGAACTGAATGACTTAGGCTATGAATTCCCTCGCTATCCTGTTTCTAACGGTGATTCCATGAATAGCTTTCTCCGCAAACGGGTTGAAGAAGGTGTGACGAACAGGTATGGCTCTAAGACGGATAGAGCCCTCCTCGCACGCGCCCGCAAACAGGTTGATCATGAGTTGGAATTGATAGCTCGCCTCGGTTTTGCCGGTTATTTCCTCATCGTCTGGGATATCGTACAGTATTGCAAACGGAATGGCATCCTCGTCCAAGGCCGTGGCAGCGCAGCAAATTCATGCGTCTGCTACGCCCTGGAAATCACCGCCGTCGACCCCATCGGCATGGAGTTGCTTTTCGAAAGATTTCTTAGCGAAAGTCGCGGCGAGTGGCCGGATATAGACCTTGACCTCCCCTCGGAAGACAAGCGCGAGCAAGCCATTCAGTACATATATAAGAGATACGGAGAACTCGGCGCAGCTATGACCGCCAATGTTATCACTTACCGTGGCAAATCGGCTGCTCGCGAAGTAGGCAAAGCTCTCGGCTTTGACCCCGAATCTCTCGGCCGCTTATCCGGCCTTGTTAGTCAGTGGGAATGGAGAGGAAAAACCGATACCCTTGCCCACTCCTTTCAACACGCAGGCTTCGACCTCAAGCATCCACGCATAGCAAAGTATCTTGAACTCTCCATGCGCATTCAGGATCTTCCACGCCATCTCGGCCAGCATTCCGGTGGCATGGTTATTTGTCAGGATGAACTGAACTGCATCGTTCCTTTGGAGCGTGCTTCCATGCCCGGCCGTACAGTAGTTCAGTGGGATAAGGAAGACTGCGCTGACTTGGGAATCATCAAGGTGGATCTGCTGGGACTGGGCATGATGGCCGTCCTCAAAGATTGCCTCGATCTCATACCAGCACACTACGGCGAACAAGTCGACTTAGCCCAGCTACCCGAAGATAAGGATGTCTATCGCACACTTCAGCAAGCCGATACCGTAGGCATGTTCCAGGTCGAGAGCCGCGCTCAGATGGCATCCCTGCCTCGTAACTACCCGACCAAGTTCTATGACTTGGTTGTGCAGGTAGCCATCATTCGCCCTGGCCCTATTGTTGGCAAAATGATGCATCCCTATATGCGCCGACGTCAAAACAAGGAAGAAGTTACCTATCCTCATCCTTCCCTTGAGCCCGTCTTGAGACGCACACTGGGTGTTCCACTTTTCCAGGAACAGTTGTTGCGTATGGCCATGACTGTCGCCAATTTCACCGGGGCTGAAGCAGAGGAACTTCGGAGAGCCGTCGGCATGCGGCGTTCCTGGGAACGTATGCATAATCTCGAAACTAAGCTGCGCGAGGGAATGACAGCGAACGCGATCGATACGAAAACGCAAGATACCATCATTGAAAATATCAGCTCTTTCGCACTCTACGGCTTTCCAGAATCGCACGCTGCAAGCTTCGCATTGATCGCATACGCCTCGGCGTACTTCAAGGTGAAGTATCTCGCGGCATTTACCTGCGCTATCTTGAACAATCAACCCATGGGCTTCTATATGCCCGCCGTACTCGTCAAGGATGCGCAGCGCCACGGACTCCGTATCAAGGCCATCGATATTCAACAATCCCTATGGGCTTGCACGCTCGAACACGAAGCGCATCATCGTGAGCGCGGTTTTCTCTCCCTTCGTATGGGCCTGCGCTATGCCAAGGGGCTTCGAAGACAGATCGCAGAGCATATCGTTGCTACCCGTCACGAGTCTGGCCCGTTTATATCTACCGAAGATCTCGTAGCTCGTGTCCCCGCTTTGAATCAGAAAGAGCTGAATCTCCTCGCCCGCATCGGCGCTCTCAATTCTTTATCGGGAATCGAACACCGTCGAGATGCGCTATGGCAGGTTGAGCGCGCGGGAAAGATGGAAGGTCCATTACTTTCCTCGAATCCACAAGCTCTCCATGATGACGCAGCCACACGCCCACTTGAGAAAATGACCGTCGAAGAACGCCTCGTATCTGATTACTCCGGCTCTGGACTTACCATCGGAAAACATCCTATGTGCTATCGACGAAGCGAATTGCAAGCCAAAGGCGTGTTAACTGCCGTTGAACTGCGTCAATGCAAAGATGGCGAGTATGTTCGCACCGCCGGATGTGTTATCGCACGACAACGTCCCGGCACCGCAAAAGGCTTCATCTTCCTGTCCCTCGAAGATGAAACAGGCATCGCCAACGTGATTGTAACTCCGGCGGTTTATGAAAAGCAGCGCGCATTGGTCACTCGATGCAAGTTCATACTGGTAGAAGGAAAACTGCAAAATCCAGATAACGTCATACACGTCAAAGCAGTCACCTTCACTGCCCTCTCCGATCAGGCATTGGAGCTACATTCGCATGACTTTCATTGATCCTTGTCAGACAATCGCCGGAACATTCTTGACGCCCGCAACGCCAAATATCTTCCGATACCTCGCGATCTCATCCGCCTCACCCATGGCCTTCGCGTAATTATCCGAGAGCTTTACCGTCGGCCTGCCATTCGCCTCAGAGAGCTTGCATACCAGGCTTATCGGATCAAGAACCCCTTTTCCATCTGGATCGCAGCCGCGGAAATCATTCGTAAGCAGCGTTCCCCAACCTGAACTGAAACGGATCCGGCGTCTTGGATTCCACTGGACTGGATTGAGAAAATCCCTAGCCTCGCGGAAGTCCTCGGGGCCATAACCACTCTGTATTTCTCCAGCGAAGTACGCATGTAATCCAAGAATCTGCTCAACATCCAGGCCATCCGACGCAATGATCAGCTTCTTCTCAGGATCACGCCCTCGCTCTCGCAGCCATTGAATATATTCATCGCCCGCAATATATGGATCCTTGCTATCCATGCGCTGCCCCGTCCAGTCAGTCACCCATCCTGGCGCGTCCGCGAGAAACTGCGTTGTCCCGAAAGTATCAGGAAGCATTACCAGTAGCTCCTTCTGATACGTTGTCTGCCAAAGCTCGAGCACTCTATATTGCGCCGCTTTCAATTCCTCATCGCTGTTTGCCATCGCCGCCAGCGCCATCGGTAACTCATGCGCATTCGTGCCAATGGCTTCCAGATCGTGCTTGTAGGCCAGGTAGGTGTTCGAAGTACCCGTAAAATTTCCCCCCAATGTATCCCGCATGGCCTTCACAACATATTCCTGCCACAAAAAACTATGCCGTCGCCTGGTTCCAAAGTCAGCAACCTTCAACCCCGGTACCCCGCGAAGCCTCTCTATCTTTCCCCATAACTTGGCCTTCGCACGCGCATACAAAATGTCCAGTGAAAATTCGCTCATCTCCCGCAGATTCGCTCGCGTCTTCAGTTCGCTCAAAATAGAAAGCGCATACACTTCCCAAAGCGTAGTCTGCGTCCACGATCCTCTAAATGTAAGTTGGATCTGCCCATCTTCGGTGGATAGCTCATAATGCGGCAATCGAAAATCATGTTCCAGCCAGTCAAGAAAGCCAGGCTCGAAGATCCCCCTCTTTCCATAGAAGGTATTGCCCGCCAGCCATATCAATTCCGACTTGTGAAAGCGCAGACCTCTGACATGTTCAAGCTGGTCTCGCAAATCTTCCAGATTGATCTTGTCCGCCAACCGAACCCGTCTCGTGCGATTGATTAGTGTAAAGCTCACTTCGACTGAAGGAAAGTGCTTCCAGATAAACTGCAGCATGAGCAGCTTGTAAAAATCCGTATCCAGCAGCGAGCGAGTGATCGGGTCGAGCCGCCAGTTATGGTTATGCGCCCGCTCCGCCAGGTTAACAATCATCTTGTACAATCCTCTCTCGCGTGTTTCTAAGCCATACCAAGCACTTACTTGACAGGCACACCCAGCGCCTTCATATAACTCACATTCGACGCGGCATTCTCAAATCGAATTTTTACCAGCAAGTCTTGAAAAGCTGCACGGCTGTCCTCCAGCGACGGGCGCGCGGCTATTGACTTTTCAGTGTCGCCCATTCCTGCATGACGCGCCGCGTAGGCAACGATCTCGTCCCAGTGCGCCGGTTTTGCAAACGTGACGGGAGCCGACTTCGCTTCCATCTTCTTGTACGGCCAGAACGTCCAGCTAATCTCGTCTTCATCCAGCACCTTGCGAAACTGGCTGATCCACTCATCCGTATTCTCACCGGATTCACCCATCCAGATCGGCACGTCGTATTTGTCCCGAAACGCCACATAGTCCTTCACCGAGTCCTGCGTCGGCGGCATCCAATATTTATGAAACGTGTACATCACATTCTTGTCGAAAGGCTGTCCGAACACTGAAAAATTTGAATCCCACTGTGCCCCACCAAGGATAATGACGTGATGCGAATCCACGGAACGCACCGCGGCCGCTATCTTCTTATAAACCGGTTCCAGCCTGGAGTTATATTGGGCCAGCTTCGGATAATGCGGTATAGGTTCATTCAGTAAGTCATATCCAAGTACTGTCGGATTGTCGCGGTAGTGCTCGGCGATGCGTTTCCAGATATCGGCTGTCTTCTGCTGGCTCGCCTCATCTTCATACAGCCAGGGATAACCCCAACTGTCGTCGATGTTGGCCCCTGTCTGTCCCCCTGGAGCGCAATGCATGTCGAGAATGACATAAAGATGATCTTCTCTTGCCCAACGAATCACCCTGTCCAGCAACGCAAAACCTTCTTCGTTATGTCCCTCGAAATACCGGTAATGAAATGGAATACGAATGGTATTCAAACCAGACTGAGCAATAAAATCCACGTCCTTACGTGAAATGTACTGCTCACGGTACTCGTGCCAGAACTTCGCCGCTTCCGTTGGCCCAATCAACTCATTCACCATGGCTTCGATTTCGCGGGGCGACTGCGGACCTCCTTCGAATCGGAACATGTACCCTTCAGGCACTAGCCAATTACCCAGATTGGTCCCTCGCAGCAGCAGCTTGTGCCCCGCTCCGTCCTCCAGAAACTTGCCATTCGTATGAACAAATTGGCTTTCCGCAGAAACGCCTGAAGCCAGCATTACCCAGATCAGTAAAACTGCCTTGCCCATCTCAATCTTCCTTCCCATCGCCCGCTTTGACGTTGTTTCAGGGCATCAGAAAACTCTACATCAACTCCGCACGGCAAAACGTCGCCATTCCGAAGGCAATCCTTCAAAGGCGTCCAAATTCCAGTATCCTCAACTCAGCTATGACTTCTGCTATTTCCACTTCCGGCCTTACTCGTCGCTTCGGTGATTTCGTCGCTGTAAAGAATATGAACCTCAGCGTCGCGCCAGGCCAGTTCTACGGCTTTCTCGGTCCCAACGGCGCAGGCAAGTCCACCACCATCAAAATGCTGACCGGCCTGCTTGCCCCGACAGCAGGCAGAATCGAGGTACTCGGCATGGATTTTGCAACCCATGCCATCGAAGTAAAGCGCCAAATCGGAGTTGTCCCTGAAGGCATGGCTCTGTTTGGCCGCCTCACCGCTACGGAATACCTGCGCTTTGTCGGCCAGATGTACGGTCTCGACCGCGCCACCACCGCGCAACGCAGTGAAGAACTGCTCGACTTCATGAACCTCGCCGGCGAAACTCGCAAGCTCATCACGGACTTTTCCCACGGCATGCAAAAGAAGCTGGCTCTCGCCGCTGCCGTCATTCACGGCCCCAAGATCCTCTTCCTTGACGAGCCCTTCGAAGGTGTGGACGCCATCGCTGCCGGCACACTCAAGCAGATGCTTCAGGGCATGATCGCCCGCGGCGCCACCATCTTCCTCACCTCCCACGTCCTCGAAATTGTCGAGCGCCTTTGCACCCACGTCGCCATCATCAATCATGGCGAATTGATCGCCAACGGTTCGCTGGAAGAGCTGCGCGCCGGCGTTCAAACGCAGGCTGATTCTGACGTCCCTGGCACACGCCTCACCTTGGAAGAGATCTTCATTCGCGTCATCGGCAAGGAAGACGGCGCCCAAAACCAACAGCCCGAACAGGAGCTCTCATGGCTGGGCTAACCCCGGACTCAACGTCAATGAGCAGTCTGCCGCAGCCTTCCAGCCAGCCTGTCTCTTCGCGGCAGCATTTCCAAACCATCGCCTGGCTGCGCTGGCGAATCTTCGTCAATACCTTGCGCGGAAAAGGTGCCGTCGGAGAACTGGTCGTCAAAATCCTCTCCTATCCGATCCTGGCCGTCATCATCCTCGGGCCTTCGGTCGGCGCTGGCATTTTTTCCTACTTGTTCGTCAGTCAGAATGAGGATGCCTACCTGGCAATCCTCTTGTGGGTCATCTTCTTGCTGTGGCAGTTCATTGGCATCAGCACCTCCGCCACGGGACCAAACTTCGATATTGCCAGTCTCACCCGCTTTCCCATCCGTTACCGCGACTATCTGCTGATTCGGCTTTCGTTCGGCCTCATGGACCCTCCAACCCTGGCAGGCATCGGCTGTCTCATCGCCATGACCATCGGCATCTCCATCGCTGCACCTTCGATGGCGCCCTGGGCCGCCTTGCTCATGTTCCTCTTCGCCGCATGCAATGTCTTGTTCTCCCGAATGATCTATTCCTGGCTGGAGCGTTGGCTCGCACAGCGCCGCACCCGCGAACTCTTCACCATGCTCTTGCTCGTCTTTTCACTCGGCATCCAGTTCGTCGGCCAGTTTGCCGGCCGCCTGGGCCGTCATGGGCATCACGCCCCGGTCAGTCCCTGGATGGAAAAGCTCTCGCACGCGCTCGTGACCATCAATTGGTTCCTTCCGCCTGGACTCGCAGCAGCCTCTTTCCAGAACATGCATCGCGGTCTTGCGCCTCTTGCATTCGCCAGTCTCGGCGGACTCCTGCTCTTCACCCTCTTCTTCCTTTACATCTTCCAGCTACGGCTCAAAGCCGAATACCACGGCGAAAACCTCAGCGAAGCCCCAGCCGCCCTCTCCGCCAAAACCCTGGCCAAGGATCGAAAGCAGCGCGCCGCCCAGATCGCCGCAGCCAGATCCGCGGACGCAAGCCCGCACCGGCAATTCCTCTCGCCGACCGTCTCCGCGTGCCTCACCAAAGAAGTCCACTACCTCATGCGCAGCGGACCCAAGCTCTACGCCTTGATCATGCCTGTCTTCATGATCGTGCTCATCTCCGTGCGTACCGCCAGCCTTCGTCAGGTCATGGTCGGCTCCAGCGATCTCCACACCTTCTTGTTCAGTTCCGGCTGCGCCTATACCCAGATGATTCTCGTCGGACTCATCTACAACTCCCTCGGCGCCGACGGTCCCGGCGTTCAGTTTTATTTCATGGCGCCTCTTCACTTCCGAGATGTCATCCTCGCCAAGAACCTTCTCACCGGAGCTATCCTCGCCATCGAAGTCACCCTGATTTACCTCGCGTCCGCTTTCCTCGGCGCCAAAGCCCCGCTCTCCCTGGTCGTCGCAACCGTCGCATGGAGCCTCTTCGCCTTCCTCCTGAACATCAGCGTCGGCAACGTGCGCTCCCTGATTTCGCCCAAGGGCTACGAAGCCGGCAAGGTCCGTCGCCAGAATGTCTCTGGACTCAACAGCCTCATTTGCCTGGGAGTTATCCTCAGCGCCAGTCTCCTCGGATCGGCTACCATCGTCGCTTGCCGCTTCTTCGACATCAGCTACTGGATGGCCGCACTCGCCTTCTTCATCCTTGCCGCCATCGCGGTCGGTATCTACCTGATCTCTCTGAAGAACATCGATCGTGTCGCGATGGATCACATGGATAGCCTGACCCTCGAACTCTGTAAACGATGAACGCGCCTGAGGCCTCAAGAATCAATCAAGTGCAGCCTTCTCTCCGGGAACAAAATATTGGGGTGCCCCATCCTTCGCGCCTTTGCGAAGGGTGGGATGCAAAATCTGCGTCAGGCATCTCGAATCTCACCCAAAACCAAGCATCCCCTCAACCCACGGAATGCCAAGTCCTCCCCTGATCAGTTACAAAGGTACGCAGAGGGATTGCCGGACCACCGCGCCCAGTCTGCATGTCCGCACTCACCATGAATGTAATGAACGTCTTTCCAACGTCCGCCCTCGCCTCCGCCTTTCCAGGCCTCCTCGCCGAGCCAACGCATTTCTCCCTGCCTGAAAAGCTCCTTTTCGTCGCCGCAATCCTCACTTCGGCTCTCCTCTTCTGGAAGCGCTTCGGCGTGGTCGTCGACAAGATCCTCAACTCCCGCAAAGACCCCGGCTTTCACCTGTCCCCCATTGCCAAGCGCGTCTGGGATTTCGTCTGGGAAGTCCTCTGCCAGGCCAAAGTCATCAAGGAGC
>Ga0182030_10026519_pt1 | contig 10486 bp, 5 predicted proteins | sample 812S3MmetaG_FD_121299 | JGI IMG/M metagenome (GOLD analysis project Ga0182030, IMG submission 121299) | Permafrost microbial communities from Stordalen Mire, Sweden - 812S3M metaG (Illumina Assembly) | ecosystem: Environmental > Terrestrial > Soil > Wetlands > Permafrost | place: Sweden... | reverse complement strand
GGCGAAGTTCCACGGCATCACTGCGAGTATCGTGCCCAGCGGCTCGTAGCGAATGCCGCTTCGCGAGCCGTTCGTCGCGATGACCTCATCGGCGAGGATGGACTCCGCGTGCTCGGCGTAGTAGTGCATCGTGGCGATGCACTTGCTGACCTCGCCCTTCGCGGACGCCAAGGTCTTACCCATTTCCGCCGTGAGCAGTTCGGCGACCGTCGTCAATTCTCCTTCGAGTAGGTCGGCCGCGTGGTTCATGAGATCCGCGCGTTCCTTGAAGGACGCGCTTCGCCACTGTTCGAAGGCCGACGCTGCTTCGGCCAGGGCCGATTCGACTTCTTCGGGGCTGTGCCCCTGGTATTCCTTGATTACGTTCCCGGTTGCCGGGTTGGTGGAAATGAATGGCATGGTCTCATTATGCCTGCTTCGTGCCGAAGCGTGGCCGGCCACCCCACAGAGTGAAAAAAATTCAAGGTTCGCGGGCGCCGTCGGGCGCCGAACTACGTCTCGCCGCCACGGGCTAGACGGTTCAAAAGCTGGCTGAAAAGTCCGGTCGCAGCGGAAGCTCGCTCGAGCCGTCGAGGGGCCGTACGCAAAGGATCTGGTGGATTTCCAGGTGGCGACGTTCGAAGCCCACCGCCGAGCCGGACATGTAGAGCCGCCACACCCGGGCGCGCTGCATTCCCACCTCCTCGACCGCCTCGTCGAAGCGCTTCGTGAGGTTGTCGACCCAGTAGCGAAGGGTGAGTGCATAGTGTTCGCGCAGACTCTCAAGATGTCGGACCTCGAAACCATGGTTTTGGAACACTGAGACGAGCGTGCCCACTTCGTGAAGCTCCCCATCGGGGAAGACGTAACGTTCGATGAAGGCGCTGCCGTTCTTCGACGGACCGCGCATTCCCAGGGCAATTTGGAGTTGACGCGACGTCTCGGCCGCCTTGGACGGCTGCGGATCCTCGTCGAAGGAAGCCGGCCGGCCTATGGCGTGATTGAGGAACCGTCCGCCGGGACGAAGCAGGTCGAAAAGTCCCTGCGTGTAGGTGGTCAGCGAGCGCCGGCCCACGTGTTCCGACATGCCGATTGAGCTGATCGCGTCGAAGGGACCGTCGTCGACGTCACGGAAATCCTGGAGTCGGAACTCCACCAGATGAGCGACACCTGCGAGTTGCGCCTGTTCAGTGGCGTAGCGCTGCTGGGGCGCAGAAAGCGTCACACCCACCACCGACGCGCCGTAGGTCTTGGCCGCGTGGATCGCCATCGCGCCCCAACCGCAACCCACGTCGAGCAACCGCATGCCGGTTTCGAGCGCCAACTTGCGTGCGACGAGGTCGACCTTACGCTGCTGGGCCAGTTCGAGGGTGTCCTGAGGAGAATTGAAGACGGCGCATGAATAGGTCATCGACGGACCGAGTACCAACTCGTAGAAATGGTTCGACACGTCGTAGTGGTGCGAGATGGCCTGCCGGTCGCGCGAGCGACTGTGCAGCACGCCGCGCTGCTTGGCTTCGATGTCCGGTGGCTTGATGGGCTTGAGTGCGGACGGCCCCACCGCCGAAAGTAGCGATCGAAGGGAGTCGACCTTCAGGATTTGGTGAAGTGGAGGGACGGAGAGTTCGAAGAGTGCGTCCAGATCCCCGTCGACGTCGATGTCACCAGCGACGTATGCCCGGGCGAGTCCGAGCTCGCCGGGGTGGGTGAGCACCCGCGTGAGGGCATCGCGGCGAAGGATTTTGATGGTGATGTTATTGGCGGGCGAACTTACCGACGGTTCGGCGACACTGCCGTCGTAGGCTTCGACTCGAAAAGGCAGTTCGTTGGAGAAAATTGAACTCACGAAGGTTGCCACGTCCATGGATTCTCCTTTCGACCGACTCACCTCCGATTTTAGGTGATTGCCGGCCGAAAGAAAAGGGGTCGTAGCGCGCCCAGCGCGATCCTGCCGACAAGGCAGCGAACGGCGAAGGGACACGCACCGCGGTCTGAGTTCGCGCGCCAACCGGGTCGCGTTGGTGGGCGTTCTTCTTGGCGTGGGGTGCGGCGCCTGGTTCTTGATCAGTCCCCAACACATCATCGCCAATGGTGGTGAGATTCTCGAGAGAGTCGCGGCAATCCATTCTCTCGTCGGGGGATTGTCTCGGACATTACGAGTCGCCAGGCCGGCACCCGGGATTACACGCGCACTGGACGCTTGACATTCGGATCCCCACGTCGCTGAGGCGTGGACGTTTCCAGTAGGCCCTAGCGGGCACCCTTGGTTCTTTAGCGCTGCGCGAAGGCCGCCGGGCCCGAAGGGTCAAGGTCGCCCCTAGGCGATCGTCGTCGTGGGTCTGACGTCACGCGTGAACCGGTGGTGGGCTCGGCGAGTCACTCGATTGTGGGGCAGTTTTCTCGAATGTGAATCCAGCTTCGAAGACGGCGAGACAACTGCTGACGACCTTGGCGTCGTACCTCGTCCCCGAACCGTCCATGATCTCCGCGAGCGCCGCATCGACACCACGGGCGGCCCTGTGGGGGCGAGGCATCGACATCGCTTCGACCACGTCGGCGACGGCGACGATGCGAGCAGGCATGATGATCTCGTCACCACGAAGACCGGAGGGGTATCCCGATCCGTCGAGTCGTTCGTGGTGCTGCAAGGCGATCTCGGCCAAGGGCCAGGGCAGCGTCGCCTGGGAGAGTACGTCAAACCCGGTGGCGGCGTGACGCTTGACAATGTCGAACTGCTCCGCGCTAAGACCTCCGGGGAAGGCGAGAATATCCGAGGGAACGTCGATTTGCCCTATGTCGTGCACGTCACCGCTCTGGTGAATCAGCTTGATGGTCTTCTCATCGAGGCCGAGGTGTGCGGCAATGGCGGCCGCCAGGGCTGCGACGTGGCGATGGTGCCCGGCGGTGAACGGATCCTTAGTTTCAACGAGTCGAGAGATGACGGCGAGCGTCCCGTCGAGAGCGTTTTCGAGCTGCTTGACCGAACGGATGTGGTTGGCACCGAATTCGGCCTCCCGGGCAATGCTCTCCAAGCCACTGACCGTCGGCTCGTCGAAGACATGGGGGCGGCGTCCGTAGATCGCGAGAACTACCTTTCGCCGACCCAGCATTAGAGGGATGGCGACGACAGAGGCGATACCGAACTGGGCCGCCCGTTGGCGCCACGCGGTCTCGAAGTGCGCGTGCGTGGACAGATCGTTCGCGATCTGAGTGACCCGCGTTCGAAACGCGGTGGCCACCGGCCCCTGTCCCACCGCGCGGGGACCCATGTGGGCGAACGTCTCGTCGTGCACGTAGTCGGTGACACCGGCCATGTGGATGCCGATCATGTCGGGACTCTCCTCGGTTTCTCCGAGCACGAAGGCCACCAGGGCGTAGCCACCGACGTCAACGAGCAAATGGGAGACCTGGTCGAGGAAGTCGTCCTCGTTGTCGGCGTGGATAATCAGCTTGTTCATCTCGTGGACGAGTCGCATGACTTGTTGTTCGCGTCGGCGAATGGTGACGTCATTGAGGGAGCACACGACTCCACTTACCTCCTCGCCGTCGAGGATCGGGAAGGTGTCGATGGAAATCCATTTGCGCGACTTGTGAATAGTGTCGACGCCGACGACGACGTCGAAGATCGGCTTGCCCGTGCGCAAGGTAGCAAAGGCCGGTTGCTCGTGGAGCGGAAAGGTTGATCCGTCTTCTCGCACGGGATTCCAGCGCGCGTCGAAGAGATTTTCCCCTCTGATGCCATCGGCCGTGAAGGTAAGGAGTTCTTGCGTTGCGCGATTGGAGTCCACCACGACGCCTTGGTCGTCGCGGAGAAGGAGCGCTATGGCAAAATTGTCGAGGAATCCACTGGAGAAGGCCAGGGGAAGAAGATCGTGGTGAGGGTCGAAGTGGAAGTCGTCTGAACTCACAAAAGGCATCCTCCGCACGGGTCACGAATATCGGGTTTGGCCCCTTTAATCCTAAGTCGCAACGATCAGGGCAAAAGTCCTTACGCAGCGTTTTGTCTTCGATTCGTTCGGACGTGAACCGGGTATCTCGGTCAATGTTCGCGTGGATATCTCGCAATTCTGGTCCGGGCCGGTTTTCGGACGCACAGGCGCTGGTAACGGTTAAGTTGAGATTATTCGCATCGCGTTCATCTCCTCCGCCGTACCCCGCCGATGTGGGATCGCTACGTTCACGGGGGACCTGGTGGCGGCAGTTCGAGCGGCGGATCCTGCGACCACGTGCAGGATTGCGGCCATCGAGGAGCCCGGGGTCCTGCGGGCCTATAAGTCCGACGTGCGCTGGAGGATCCACCAGGGTGACGCCGACAGTTATCGCGCGGCCGCTCGGTCCATCAACCTCTCCAACGCGGACGTCGTGAATGTCCAACACGAATTCGGACTGTACGGCGTGTGGCGCCCACAGTTGGACGCCAAGGGTGAGGTCATCGGGAACGTGTACGAAGACAACCTCTTGGACTTCCTCCAAGAGATGCGCAAACCGGTCATCACGACGCTGCACACCGTGCTGCCCAAGCCCAACGCCTCGATACGAAAGTCGATCCGCGCGATCAGCGAACTGAGCGACGAGTTGATCGTGATGGCCGAGACGGCGGTGACCCTGCTGAGGGAGGACTACGGCATCAAGGTCCCGCCGCGGGTCATTCCTCACGGCACCCCCAGCATCGATCCGCACGGGCGCGCCACCTTCAAGGCGAAGATGGGCGTCAAGGGCCGCAGCCTCATCTCCACGTTCGGACTGGTCGATCCGCGAAAGGGCCTCGAATACATGATCGAAGCGATGCCCGAGGTCGTCGCCCAGCACCCCGACGCCCTGTACCTCATCGCGGGGCGATCACACCCCGATCTTCTTCGCGACCAGGGTGAGGACTATCGAAACAGCCTCATCGCTCTGACCAAGTCGCTTGATATGAGCGGTCACGTCGCTTTCATCGACCAGTACATGACCCAGCACGAAATCATCGAACTCTTGCTGGCGACCGACGTGTACGTCACGCCCTATCTCGATCCCAATCAGATAACCAGCGGCACGCTCTCGTACGCGCTGGGAGCCGGAAAGGCCATCGTTTCAACCAAGTACCTGCACGCCGTCGAGGCACTCGATAAGGGGCGAGGCGAACTGGTCGACTTTCGTGACTCGGAGCAATTGGCTCACGCGATCAACGCGATCCTGGGCGATCCGCTCGTTAAGCAGCGCATGGAACAGGCCACCTTCGCGTATGCGCGTGAGGCCACCTGGCCCCGGGTCGGGCTTTCCTTCCTCGCCATCGCTGCCGAAGTCGTCTCGGAGTACAAGTCGCGTACCTCGAAGCAGAAGGGTGGCGAACGTCCGAGGTCGTCCGATCTGGGCCGACGAGTCGCCAACAATCCGATCCTCAGGGCGTCGGACGTCGTGCCGTCACGACCCGAAATGCAAGTCGTATCGGTGACCAACGCGGCGGTCGCGCGAGTCGGCGACGAAGTGGTCTTGCTGCTTCGCGTGAACGAGCGTCCCAAGACGGGTATTGAACCGCCGGAGAATGCCCTGACCCTCGATCTCACGGTCTCGGACCCCAGGGTGCAGCAGTTAGGCGAGGGATACGAGAGCGAGGACTTGGTCTCGTTTGCCTATCTCGATCCCGCAAGTTCACCCCGTCGCATCGTTGACATCTATCTACCTCGCTCACTCACGGGTCTGGACTTGAGTGACCCTCGCCGCATTCGCTTTCATCATCCGACTGGTGGCTTCAGCGCCGCGACGGATGACTTCAATGACTTCTTGACTCAGATGTCGCACCTTCGGGTGGCTCGGAGTCGCGATGGCGTGCAGTTCACGGTGGATGAGAAACCTTCGGTATTGCCGGCGAATCACTTTGACGAGTACGGCTGCCAGGATCCTCGCGCCACCTTCATCGACGGACAGTGGCATATCACGTATGTGTCGGTCGGTCGAATCGGCATCACGACGAGCCGTCTCACGACGACGGACTTCACCTCATTTGAACGCAAGGGCGTGATGTTCCTGCCCGATCACAAGGATGTCGCCCTCTTCCCCGAGAAGATCGGTGGCCGCTACGCGGCGTTGACGCGACCCATGCCCCAGTCGTTCGGGCGAACCGTCGGCATGTGGATCGCCTTCTCCGATGACCTCAGTAGCTGGGGCGACCACCGTCCTGTGGCGCGACCGCGACCCGGTCTATGGGATGAGGTGCGCATCGGCGCCGGATGCGTGCCGATGCGGGTGCCCGACGGCTGGTTGGAGATCTACCACGGCGTCAACCGCGACGCCCAGTATTCGCTCGGCGCCATGTTGCTCGACGCCGAAGATCCCTCCAAGGTCATCGCCCGGTCCTCCGAGCCGATCTTGGCTCCGACGGACGTGTACGAGACAGCCGGATTGGTCAAGAACAACGTCTTCTCATGCGGACACGTCGCCCTCGATGCCGACCTTGACTCCATCCGTGTGTACTACGGCGCTGCCGGCAGCGTGACGGCCGCGGCCGACTTTATTGTGGACGACATACTGGACCAGCTTCATCCGTGCTGAGACAGATTGCCCGGCTCGGGCATGGCGTACCATCCATCTCACCTAAGGCGATCGCCGTTGCCGTCTACGCCAGCGCGAACGACGACACGGTCGTCGCGCGCGAGGCCGGCTTCGAGGGTGTGGCGTGCGTCGATGACGCCGCGCGCGCTCTCGAGTTGTACTGCGAGTTGTGGCGTGCGACAAGGTTGCCGTGGGCCCTGGAATGGTGCGAAGGATTGCTGGACTTCGTCCTCGCCATGCAAGATGACGACGGTCGTTGGGTCAATTTCATCTTCGACTGGGGAGGGACCCCTAATCGGGTTGGCCGTACGTCGGTGGCGGGCGGAGAGTTCTGGCAAGCCAGGGCGATGCTGTCCCTGGCCACGGCCTCGCGGGCGCTGAACGACGCCCGTATCGAAAGCGCCTTCACGGGCGGTCTGCCTCACCTCGTGGAGAACGCGGCCCCGCCGGACGTTCGCTCGCTGCACATCTTGGCGGCGCTTTCCATGATTCGAGATGGCCGACACCAGCAGTTGCGGCCGGTGTTGTCGTCGTGGTGCGACGAGTTGGTGGCGTGCCGTCAGGGCGACATTCTGATGAACTCGACGATGGAGGTGGGTGAACCTCACCTCTGGGCGCACTTCCAGGAGTCGGCCCTCGCCGACGCCAGCGTCGTCCTTGATCGACCCGAGCTGCTCGACGTGGCGCGTCGAAGCGCCGAGGCGCTTTTTAATCGATGGATTCGCTCAGGATTCGATCGGCCCCTCACGAGCCCGTTCGATGTCGCGACGTCCTATGACGTGATGATGAGGCTGGCAGCGTCGAGCGGAGAGAGCGGTTTTCTCGACCTGGCCGGCGAGGCGCGTGAATGGTTCAACGGTCGCAATCCTTCAGGCCGACCGGTGTACGACCGTGAGAAAGGCCGCGTCGCCGACGGTATCGATGGTGGGCGCCTCAACGCCCATTCTGGCGCAGAGTCCAACATCGTGGGGGCGCAAACCCTGTTCAGCGAAGTGAAAATGAGTGCGGAGCGATTCGCGCTCGACGAGGTACGCCCGACCGATTGGACGTAAGTTGTGGCGCCGTTGTGAACGGCCAGGACTAGCCTTTTTTGACGCCCCCAATCGAGGGTTTTCCCTCTAAGTCGGTGAAGAGATCGTGGCTAATGGATGACGTGATCAGCCGTAGTTCCAGGCGAGAACTCGACGCTCAGGGCGACCTTCAACTGAACTTCCTGGGGCTGGATTCTTGCCCTCGCGTCACCGAAGAGTGTGACGTGAACGAAAACGAAGGCCTGTTGCGGTCGCTGGCTGGCTCGGATCAGTTCCTCACGTCGGTGCCCGCGGGCATCATCCTTCAAGATCATACGGGCCGAGTCATTGACTGCAACGAGAAGGCGTCGGAGATCCTCGGCGCGACCTTGGAGGAGCTCTGGACACGCGATGCGGGAAGCCCGGGCTGGGACTGCCTACGTGAAGATGGCTCCAATTTTCCCGTCGATGAACAGCCGGCCAACGTCACGCTCCGCACCGGGCGGCCGTGCTCGGAAGTGATCCTCGGCAGTACGACTCGATGGTTGTCACGCCGATGGTTGTCGGTGAATACGTTCGAAGTGGAGCTTCCGGGCGGGACGCGAGGTGTCATATCGTCGTTCATCGACGTCTCGAGCCAGTTGAAGCGGGAGCGCTCCCTGAAGCTGCTCACAGAGGTCAATCGGGTGATGATGGTCGCTCACGATCAGGACAACTGCTTCCAACAACTGTGCGACGTGCTCGTCGAGCACGGCAATTACGCGCTGGCCTGGATTGCCTTGATCTCCGACGGCAACGACGGTGGTGACGTGGGAGGCGTCAACATCGCGTGCTCCGCGGGCGCGACCGGATACCTCTATCACGAGAACGAGAAGTGGTGGGGGACGAGCGCCAGCGGGAAGGGCCCGCCGGGTGTGGCGCTCAAGTCGGGCCAAACCCAAGTCTGCAACGACCTCGTTAATCAAGCGTGGGGCGAGCAATTCAAGATTCGCGCCGCCGTGCACCAGCTTGGCTCGATGGCTTGCATCCCCTTCGCCGCGGGGGAACGGGGCGCGACCCTCAACGTCTATCACCGCAACGTCTACAACTTCGATGAGATGACCGTCGCGGGACTCGAGGCGATGGTGCGCGAGGCCGAGTTCGGCATCTCGCACGTGCGCTCCGTGCAACGCACCGAAGTGGCACTCAAGGAGACGATTGAAGCGAACGAGGCGCTTCGCGCTACCGAGCTCGCGCGCGCTGAAGCGGAAGAGCGATTCCGCCTGGCCTTCGAGAACAACATGGCGCCGATGCTCACAATGAGTCTTGAAGGTCGATTGACGGCGGTCAACGACGCATTCTGCGAGATGGTAGGTCGACCAAAGGAAGAACTGATCGGCTTCGACACGTCGGCGTTCACCCATCCCGAGGACCTGGGCATGATGCAGGCGGTCCAGCTGCGCCTCATCAACCGCGAGGTGGATGAGGCGCGCTACGTCAAGCGCTACGTGCGCAAGGACGGGCGCGTCATCTTCGTCGAAGTGTGCAAATCACCCGTGGTCGACGCGGACGGACGGATGCTGTACTTCGTGGTGTCCCAGCGTGACATCACCGAAGAGCGGATGCTCACCGACCAGCTCTCGCACCAGGCGCTGCACGACCCGCTCACCGGACTCGCGAACCGGGCCCTCTTCGAGGACCACCTCACGCAGGCGCACCTGCGGATCACGCGCGACCGGGGCCTCGCAGCGGTGCTGCTGATCGACCTCGACGACTTCAAGGGGGTCAACGACACCTACGGCCACCTGGTGGGTGACCAGTTGCTGACGGCGGTGGCCCGCCGTCTTGAACTGGTGACGCGATCCTCCGATACGCTCTGTCGTTTTGGCGGCGATGAATTCCTGTACCTGGCCGAGGGAATCTCGACCACGGTCGAGGCCGAGCACGTGGCCAGGAGACTGCTCGAATCACTCGCGGAACCCTTCAACGTCATGGGCGTGCACGTCGAACAGCGCGCCAGCGTCGGTGTGGTGGTGTGGGACCACACGAGTTCCGGCTACAACGAGATCGTCCAGGAAGCCGACCTCGCGCTGTACGAGGCCAAGCACGGCGGCAGGGGTCAGTACGTCGTCTTCACCCCGGGCATCCACGAGCAGGCGATCAATCGTTTCGCCTTGATGAACGACCTGCGTCACGCCTTGGGCGCCGGTCAAATCCGTATGCACTACCAGCCGATTGTCGAGCTTGCCGCGACGAAGGTCGTGGGTTTTGAGGCACTGATGCGTTGGCAACACCCCGAGCGCGGACCAGTCGAGCCGGGGGTCTTCATTCCCCTGGCCGAACAGAGCGACCTCATTCTCGAACTCGGGGCGTTCGCCCTGCACGAGGCCGTCGTCGCGGCGGCGTCGTGGACGAAGGACGACGGCACCGGCCCCTACGTCACGGTCAACCTCTCGGCCCACCAGTTCCGTGATCCCCACCTCGCCACGATGATCGATGACGAGCTGCGCGCCGTCGCGCTCCCTCCGCAGCGTCTCATCATCGAGATCACCGAAAGCGTGACGTTGCTCTACGCGACCGAGACCCTTCGAGTGATGGAGGAGCTCAACCGGCTGGGCGTTGGTTTCGCGCTCGACGACTTCGGCACCGGGTACTCCTCGCTTTCCTACCTCGCGATGACGCATCCCAAGATAATCAAGATCGATCAGTCCTTCGTGAGCCCGTCTGTGGAGGGCTTGCGCAACGACACGTTGCTGGAGGCCATCGTCACGCTCGGGCAGCGCCTGGAAATGACGATGCTCGCCGAGGGGATCGAAACGCCGACGCAGTTGGCGCGCCTGCAACGGCTCGGGTGTGAGCTCGGCCAGGGGTTCTTGTTCTCGCCCGCGCTGCCCGCGAATTTGGCGGCGTTGATGGTCGATCAGGACTTCGCGCCGTCCGAGCCCCCGTTCAGGTGACCGACAGGATGTACTTCGCGACGGCGTTCG
>Ga0182030_10026518_pt1 | contig 10487 bp, 7 predicted proteins | sample 812S3MmetaG_FD_121299 | JGI IMG/M metagenome (GOLD analysis project Ga0182030, IMG submission 121299) | Permafrost microbial communities from Stordalen Mire, Sweden - 812S3M metaG (Illumina Assembly) | ecosystem: Environmental > Terrestrial > Soil > Wetlands > Permafrost | place: Sweden... | reverse complement strand
CGGTGGAGGATGCCGAGGCCAGCGTGGCGGCGATCAAGGCTGCCGGGGGCACGGTCTTCGTCGAGCCCATGGACGTTCTCGACGTCGGCCGCATGGCGGTGTTCGCCGACCCGACCGGTGCCGCCGTCGGCCTGTGGCAGCCCGGGCTTCACATCGGTGCGGGGCTGGTCAACGAACCCGGCGCACTGACCTGGAACGAGCTCAACACCCGCGATACCGAGGCGGCTGAGGCCTTCTACCGCCGGGTATTCGGCTGGGAGGCCCAGACCGAAGATATGGGCGGCATGCAGTACACCACCTGGATGTTGAACGGCGGTCCCATCGGGGGCATGTTGAGCATGCCCGCCGACGTGCCGGCCCAGGTGCCACCCCACTGGCTGGCCTACTTCGGGACGGCCGACTGCGATGCCACCGTGGCCGACGCCACCGGTCTCGGGGCCACGCTGTTCGCTGGGCCCATGGACATCCCCGCCGGTCGGTTCGCGGTACTGGCCGACCCGGCCGGAGCGATGTTCGGAGTCATCGCCCTGGCCGCCCCGTAGCCGGATCCTCCACTACGTTCGGTCCGATGGGAACCTCGTCCGTCAAGCAGGTGCGAAACGTGATCACCGAGCTTCCGGGTCCGAACTCGCGGGCCCTCGAGGCTCGCCGGTCCGCCGCCGTGGCCCCCGGAGTGAGTTCGGTCATGCCCGTGTACGTCGAAGAGGCGTCCGGCGCCATCCTGGTCGATGTCGACGGTAACTCGCTGATCGATCTGGGATCGGGAATCGCCGTGGTCAGCGTGGGTCACGCCGACCCGGCGGTGGTGGGGGCGGTGCAGGCCCAGGTGGCCCGGTTCTCGCACACCTGCTTCATGGTCAATCCCTACGAGGGGTATGTGGCGGTGTGCGAGACGCTCAACGAACTGGCTCCGGGCGACCGACCCAAGCGGACCGCCTTGTTCAACTCCGGGGCCGAGGCGGTGGAGAACGCCGTCAAGGTGGCCCGCAATGTCACCGGTCGGCAGGCGGTGGTGGTGTTCGACCACGCATACCACGGACGGACCAACCTGACCATGGCCCTCACCGCCAAGAACATGCCCTACCGGGACGGCTTCGGCCCGTTCGCCCCCGAGATCTACCGGGTGTCCATGTCCTACCCCTACCGGGACCCCGACGGCATGACCGGCGAGCAGGCCGCCACCCGGGCCATCGACGAGATCGAGCGCCTGGTGGGGGCGGACAACGTGGCCTGCATGCTCATCGAGCCCATCCAGGGCGAAGGGGGGTTCGTGGTGCCGGCTCCCGGCTTCCTCCCGGCTCTGGGCGCCTGGGGCCAGGAACGCGGGGTGCTGCTAGTGGCCGACGAGATCCAGACCGGGTTCTGCCGGACCGGGGCCTGGTTCGCCTGCGACCACGAGGGAGTGGTGCCCGATCTCCTGACCACGGCCAAGGCCCTGGCCGGGGGGTTGCCCCTGGCCGCCCTCACCGGCCGGGCCGACATCATGGACCGGGTCCACTCCGGGGGGTTGGGCGGCACCTACGGCGGGAACCCGGTGGCGTGCGCCGCGGCCTTGGCCGCCATCGACACCATGAAGCGCCTGGACCTGGCCGCCGCGGCCCGCACCATCGGCCGCACCATCGAGTCGACCCTCCTCGCCCTCCAGGGTTCCCACCCCGCCATCGGTGATGTTCGGGGACGGGGAGCCATGGTGGGCATGGAGATCGTCCGCCCCGGGACGACCGAGCCCGACCCCGAGTCGACCCGCCGGATCGCCCACGCCTGCCACCAGGCCGGGGTGGTGGTGCTCACCTGCGGCACCTACGGAAACGTCATCCGCCTCCTGCCGCCCCTGATTATCGACGATGCCCTTCTGGCCGACGGACTGGCCGTGTTGACCGGGGCCGTCGACGAGGTCCTGGCCTCCGTGCCCTGACCGCAGAAGGAGCCTCGGCTCAGGACGGAGAGTGCGGCTCAGGACGGAGGCAGCACCGACCGGACGGAGGACAGCCCGGCGTCGAGGCACTGGATCTCCTGGTCAGCATCACGGACCAGGTCCCGGACCCGCTGAGCGGTGGCATCGCCGGCCGAGGCCATGGCGGCCTGGTGCACGTCTTCCGCGGCCCGCATCACCTCGACCACCTGCCCGGCCACCTCGCGGGGCACGGGCCCGTGGGTGTCGACTCGGAGGAGCTGATCGATACCCACTGCCACCTCGTTGAGACGACGGCAGAGCACCGGAAGAGAAGCAGTGGGAGCGCCGGCCTCCGAGGCCGCCCGCACCGCGGCGTCAGCTTGGTCGACAGCGCGCCACAGCTCTTTTCGCACCTGGCGTGCGGGCCATCGGTAGATGTCTTCGGGAGCCCCGGTCCCCCGCCGCCGGAATCCCGTGGCGGTGGCCTCCCACAGCGCCACCGCTCCGACCACGGCCCCGTGCGAGTGGAAAGCCCGCCACTTCCGGCGCCCGTACCGGAACAACAGGAACGCCGCCAGCCCGGCTCCCACCACGCACAACGCCACCACGATCAGCGCGCCTGCCAGGATGGGTTCCCACAATGAAGCCAGCACGACGTCGAGTCTAGGTCCGCGGCCGGGTAGGCCTGCAGGCGCCGGTAGACGACTAGCGATCCGGTTCGAGCAGCAGCTCCTCCATCCGGTCGAGGGCGACGGGGTCCAGCCCGGAGCCCAGGGCCCACGCTCGGGACCCACCGAACCGGTCGCCGAGCTGGTCGAGGAAGCGCACCATGGTCTGGGCCTCGACGCTGAACCGTGAGCTGGGCACCCGGTCCATCCGCTCGGCGAAGCGGGGATCCGAACGGTAGCGGCCCAGGATCAGCTCCATGCGACCGGCGGTGATGACGTAGTCGGCCACGATCACGTCGCGGTCCACGCCCAGGATGTCGAGCACCATGGCGGCCAGCACCCCGGTACGGTCCTTGCCCGCCGCGCAGTGGAAGACCAGCGGCAGGCAGGCCGGTTCGGAGACCAGGGCCAGCGCGTCGACCAACGCCTCCCGGCCCACCTCGAGATACCAGAGGTAGCGCTCGGCCAGATCATCGCCCGCCGGCGCCGGCGCCGCCATGGCCTCGCCTTCCCCGTCACGGATGACCGACAGGTGCCGGTAGGCGATGGGCTCCGAGGCCAGCGGGCCCCGACCGGTTCGCTCGAGCTCGGCGGCCATCCGCAGGTCGATGACGGTGGCCAGGCCCAGGGATCGCAGCACTTGGACATCGCTCTCGGTCAACTCGTGCAGGGTGTCGCTGCGGAACAGCGTCCCCCACCTGGTGGTACGCCCGTCCAGGCCCTCGTATCCACCCAGGTCGCGGAAGTTGAAGGCCCCGGACAGCGGGACCAGGCGTTCAGGCAATTCCATCCCTTCATCATGGTCGACGACCGGAGCGTCACCGCCGCCGGGCAGCCCCGTCGGCCCTCGGTTCGTGCCTGAGACCTCAACCGGGGCCTCCAGAGCGACGAACCGCCCTCAAGCGGCGGGCCATTTAGGTCGATCAACCACTGGTCGACTTCAGTCGACCACAATGGCTGGGATACCCTCAGTTGGTTCCCCCCCCACGCCTCCGGGCTCCGACACTGAGCCCCTGCTATCTGACCCCGAGGAGTTTGCGGTAATGAAGTCCCTGGCCACCTGGTGTGTCCGTCATCGCGTCATCGTTCTGCTGTTGTGGTTGGCGGCCCTCATCGGCATGACCTTCATCTCCGCCGCGGTGGGCACCGCCTACTCGAACAGTTTCACCCTGCCCAATACGCCGTCGACCCAGGCGCTCCACCTGCTCCAGCAGTCCGAGCCGAGCATCGCCGGCGACCGTGAGCAGATCGTCTTCCACACCACCGACGGCACCCCGGTCACTGATGCCCAGGTGATGGCTCCGGTCGAGACCATGCTGGCCAAGGTCAAGGATCTCCCCCATGTGACCCAGGTTGTCAGCCCCTACGGCGCCCGCCAGATCAGCAAGAGCGGAACCACGGCGTTCGCCACGGTCACCTTCGACCAACAGGCCCAGTACATCTCGATCCCGGCGGCCAAGAAGTTCGTGTCGACCGCCCAGACCGCCTCCAGCCCCACCCTGCAGGTGGCGGTGGCCGGTCAGGTGGCCGAGTCGGCCGACAAGCAGTCCTTCGGGGGGACCGGTCTGGGGGTGATCCTGGCCGCCATCGTGCTGTTGTTGGTCTTCGGTTCGATCTTCGCCATGCTCCTCCCGCTCCTGTCGGCACTGGCCTCGTTGGGGACAGCCATCGGCGTGATCGGGCTGCTCAGCCACCTGCTCAAGATGCCGCAGTTCTCGGTGGAGCTGGTCCTGTTGATCGGCCTCGGTGTGGGGGTGGACTACGCCTTGTTCATCGTGACCAGGCACCGACAAGGCCTGATCGCAGGCCAGGACATGGAGTCGTCGATCGTCAACGCCGTGAACACCTCGGGTCGGGCCGTCCTGTTCGCCGGCATCATCGTCTGCATCGCCCTCTTGGGCATGTTCGCCCTGGGCGTCTCGTTCCTCTACGGCCTGGCCATCGCGGCCTCCCTCGGGGTGCTGTTCACCATGATCGCCGCCCTGACCCTGCTGCCGGCCTTCCTCTCGTTCATCGGCCCCCTCGTGCTGAGCCGGCGCCAGAAGAGGGATCTGGCCACCAACGGGCCCAAGATCGTCGGCTCGGGTACCAAGGGGTTCTGGCCCAAGTGGGCCGGCTTCGTCCAGGCTCGCCCCATCCTCCCGGCCGTGGTGGCCCTGGCGGTCGTGGTGCTGGTAGCGCTCCCGTTCTTTTCGCTCCGCCTCGGCTCCTCCGACCAGGGCAACGATCCCACCGGGACCACCACCCGCCTGGCCTACGACCTGTTGGCCGACGGATTCGGGCCCGGCTTCAACGGCCCCCTGCTCCTGGTGACCCAGAACCCGGGGAGCGCCGACACCCAGGTGCTCGACAAGCTGGCCGCCGAGGTGCAGAGACAACCCGGCGTGGTCAACCAGCCCATCTCGGTCATACCGCTGCCCACCAAGGACGGCCAGACGGTGAGCCTGCTCACCGTGTACCCCACCACCTCACCGGAAGCGTCCCAGACCACCAACCTCATCGACCATCTGCGCCAGGTCACCATCCCCTCGGTGGTGGATGGGACCGGGGTGACCGTCTACGTCGGCGGCAACACCGCCATCTTCGTGGACTTCGCCCGGGTGCTCGGCCACAAGTTGCCACTGTTCATCGGACTGGTGGTGGTGCTGTCGTTCCTGTTACTGGCCATGGTCTTCCGGAGCCTCATCATTCCGCTCACCGCCGCGGTCATGAACCTCCTGTCGATCGGCGCGGCCTTCGGCGTGCTGGTGGCGGTGTTCCAGTGGGGATGGTTGGGCTCGGTATTCCAGATCGGCAGTCCGGGCCCCATCGAGTCGTTCCTACCCGTGATGCTGTTCGCCATCCTGTTCGGCCTGTCCATGGACTACGAGGTGTTCCTCATCACCCGTATCCGGGAGGAGTATCTGAAGACCGGCGACAACACCAAGGCCGTGCGTCAGGGCCTGGCCGCCACCGGCAAGACCATCACGGCGGCCGCACTGATCATGATCCTGGTGTTCGGTTCGTTCATCCTCGGCGGTGAACTGGTCATCAAGCAGTTCGGACTGGGTCTGGCCGCCGGCATCCTGATGGATGCCATCTTGATCCGCATGGCCATCGTGCCCTCGTTGATGTTCATCATCGGCAAGGCCAACTGGTGGTTCCCGGGCTGGCTCGACCGGTTCCTCCCCCACCTCTCGGTCGACCCGGAGATCCCCGTGGCGCCCCAGGGCCCCGGCGGGTCGGGACCCTCACCCCTGGAGCCCGAACCCGTCTCGGTCTGACCGCCATCCACCCTGCTCGGAGGGCCTAAGACGGCCCCGGCCGGCACCGAGGGCGCGCCCCACCCCGCGACCGTTAGGGTGGTGTCGATAGCTTCACCGACCGAGCCAGTGAGCAGTGGGCCCAGAGAGCATTGGGGGATGACATGTCCGATTTCGTCATGACCATCGGAGGCGACACGGTTCCGGCGGCCGACTCGTTCGGCGTGATCAATCCCGCTACCGGCGACGTATTCGCGCAGGCCCCCGAGTGCAGCCGGGAACAGCTGGACGCGGCGTTCGACGCCGCCTCCAAGGCTCAGCGGGACTGGAAACTCGACGAGGACGTCCGGCGCCAGACCCTGCTGAAAATGGCCGACGTGCTGCTGGCCTCGACCGGCGAGTTGGCCCCGGTGCTCACCGCCGAGCAGGGAAAGCCCCTCGGGGATGCCAACATCGAGGTCTTCGCCGCCGCCATCTGGTGCCAGTACTTCGCCAACATCGAGACTCCTCCCCAGGTCATCCAGGACGACGCCGAAGCGCGAGTCGAGGTGGTCCGCCGGCCGGTGGGTGTGGTGGCTGCCATCACTCCGTGGAACTTCCCGCTCACCCTGGCCTTCTGGAAGATCGCCCCGGCCCTGCTGGCCGGCAACACCCTGGTGCTGAAGCCTTCGCCCTTCACCCCGCTGACCACCCTCAAGGTGGCCGAGATCCTGCGCGACGTGATGCCCCCGGGCATCCTCAACGTGGTGAGTGGTGGCGACGAGCTGGGCGCCTGGATGACCGGCCACCCGGTGCCGCGCAAGGTCAGCTTCACCGGCTCGATCGAGACCGGTAAGAAGGTGGCCATGTCGGCGGCCCCGGACCTCAAGCGGGTGACCCTGGAGCTCGGGGGCAACGACCCGGCCATTGTGCTGGACGATGCCGATCCCGCCGTGGTCAGCAAGGCCATCTTCGCCGGTGCCTTCAACAACAACGGGCAGGTGTGCTCGGCCATCAAGCGGGTCTACGTGCCCGAGGCCCTCTACGACGACGTGGTCGAGGGCCTGGTGGCCCAGGCCGCCGCGGTCAAGGTGGGCGATGGAACCGACGAGGGCACCAAGCTGGGACCGATCAACAACAAGCCCCAGTTCGAGCGGGTCAAGGAGCTGGTGGGTGACGCCCTGTCCCACGGGGCCACCGCCGCCGTGGGCGGACACGCCATGGACCGGCCCGGGTACTTCTTCGAGCCGACCATCCTGGCCGGGCTGTCGGACGGGACCCGCATCGTCGACGAGGAGCAGTTCGGACCGGCGCTTCCGGTGATCTCGTACCGCGACGTGGACGATGTGGTCGAGCGGGCCAACGCCACCCACTTCGGACTGTCGGGGTCGGTGTGGAGCTCGGACAGCGACCGGGCCGCCGGCGTGGCCGGACGGCTCGAGTGCGGAACGGCGTGGGTCAACACCCACCTGGCCCTGGCTCCCCAACAGCCCTTCGGAGGCTTCAAGTGGAGCGGGGTGGGTGTCGAGAACGGCCCCTGGGGCCTGGCTGAGTTCAGCGAGATCCAGGTCATGCACCGCTCCAAGAGTGCTGACGGCCTCAATCTCAACACCGGCGGCCTGGTTTCCTGAGCCCCGTCTGATCACAGCCTCACCCGGCCCACCGGGGGATCACCTCCGCCCGGCCGTGGGCGGGTGCCGGGTACTGTGGTCACGGCCGTTGGTCGAGTCTTCGGCGCGGCCCTAGCGCGGCGGCGCTTGGTGGTGCGCCTCAGCTCTGAGAAACCATCCCAGGCGTGGCGGTGGGTCTCGGCGCGGTGCTCGTGAACTGCGGGTGAACGAACCGTGAACGATCACGGGCAATAGTTCGATAGTCTAATAGTGTGAGATCCAAAGCAATGACCTCGACGCCGGTCGACGTAGAAGGACGCAAAAAGGTGGGCCGCACCGCGGCGTGGCTGGCCAAGCAGGTCGAGATCGGCTTGGCCACTGCCGATCTGTCTGCTCCCCAGTACCGGGTGCTGGGGCTGCTCGACGAGAGTTCGGCGGTCTCCTCCGACCTGGCCGAGCGTCTGGCGGTGCGACCGCCCAGTGTCACGGCCATCGTCGACGGCCTGGTGGCCCGGGGCCTGGTCGAGCGCCGACCGGTGGACTCCGACCGGCGCTTGGTGGACCACGTCCTGACCGACAGCGGGCGTCAGGCCCTCGACAGCGCCGATGCCGCGGTGGCCGGCCGGCTCGGGGACATCGCCGCATGCCTCGACAGTGACGAGGAGGCCGAGCGGGCCTTCGACGGTCTGGTGGCGTGGCGGAAGGCCTTCGGCGCCTACCGGCTGGTCCGGCAGGCGGCTCGATGAGAATTCCCCGGCTTCGCCCCCGACCGCCGGCCACCGCCGAAGCGGGCACCGACTTCGTCCCCATCGCCGAGGTGGCTCGCAACGAGGCCCCCCGCGCCACCATCGACCCCGACAAATCGCTCACCTGGCTGCGCCGGGTCATGCCCATCATGGGGGCCCATAAAGGGATCTTCATCACCTCGCTGGTGGCCTCGTTCATCGGGCTGGTCCTGCAGGTCCTGGTGCCCAACCTGTTGAACAACGCCATTACCAACTCGATCCAGCACCACACCGTCCCCCTGGCCCACTACGTCTGGCTGGTGGTCGGGATCGGGCTGGTGGGCGGGATCGCCGGCTACATCTCGCGCCTGTTCCTCTTCGAGACGGCTTACGACATCGAGTACGACCTGCGGAACATCATCTACGAGCACCTGACGAAGATGTCGTTCTCCTTCTACGACCGCGTCCAGTCCGGGCAGCTCATCTCGCGGGCCAACTCCGACATCCGGTCGGTCCAGATGTACATGACCTTCGCCCCCTCCATCCTCGTCCAGTGCTCCATCGCCATCGTGGCCTTCGGCTTCATGCTCTCCATCAACGTCCCGCTGGCTTTCATCGCCATGGCCACCATGCCCTTCGTGTACCTGGCCGGTGTGAAGATGCGGAAGTCGATGTTCCCGGTGTCGTGGCTGATCCAGTCCCGCCTGGCCGATGTGGCCACCATCGTCGACGAGAACGTCAACGGGGTGCGGGTGGTCAAGTCCTTCGCCGCCGAGCAGCAGCAGCTCCGGTCGCTATCCGGAGCGGCCGACCGGCTGCGCTGGAGCTACATCAAAGACGCCGACCTCCGGGCCCGATTCTCCCCCCTTGTGCAGAACCTGCCCCAGGTGGGATTGGCCCTGGTCCTCTTCTTCGGTGGGTACATGGTCATCCACGGCGGGCTAAGCATCGGTGACATCGTGGCTTTCAACTTCTACCTGTTGATGCTCCAGGCCCCGTTCATGATGCTGGGCATGCTGATCATGATGGGGCAGCGGGCCGCGGCCTCGGCCGACCGCATCTACGAGATCATCGACGAGCAGCCCACGGTGACCGACTCACCCGACGCCATCGACCTGGTCAACGTCCGCGGCGACGTGGCGTTCAATCACGTCGACTTCGCCTACGCACCCGACGCCGAGCAGCTGGTGCTGGCCGACTTCGATCTGCACATCTCCCCGGGGGAGACGGTGGCCCTGGTCGGCCGGACGGGAGCCGGTAAGTCCACGGTGGCCCGCCTGTTGACCCGCTTCTACGACGTCAAGCACGGTTCGGTGGAGATCGACGGACACGACGTCCGGGACGTGACCCAGCACAGCCTCCGGGCCAACGTGGGCGTGGTCCTCGACGAACCCTTCCTCTTCTCCGTGTCGGTCCGGGACAACATCGCCTACGGCAAGCCCTCGGCCGACCTGGACGAGATCATCGCCGCGGCCAAGGCGGCCGGGGCCCACGAGTTCATCTCCCACCTGGCTGAGGGGTACGACACCGTGGTGGGTGAGCGGGGCTACACCCTCTCGGGTGGGCAGCGCCAGCGCATCGCCATCGCCCGGACCCTGTTGGTCAACCCACCGATCATGGTGCTCGACGACGCCACCAGCGCCATCGACGTCCAGGTGGAGCAACGGATCCACGCCGGACTACGGGTGCAGATGGAGGGTCGGACCACCCTGATCATTGCCCACCGGCTGTCCACCATCTCGCTGGCCGACCGGGTGATCCTGCTCGACCAGCACAAGATCGTGGCCGACGGCACCCACGCCGAGCTGCTCGAGACCACTCCCCTCTACGCCGAGGTACTGGCCCAGGCCGGCGAGTTCGAACGGGAGGCTGATTTCGAAGAGGCCGAGGAAGAGGCCGAGGAGGGCCCGGTCGAGCCGGACGGCCAGCCGCTGCGGGACCTGCTCGACTCGGTGCGCGGCGGCGGTCGGTCATGATGTTCGGCGGAGGTGGCGGGGGCGGCTTCGGCGGCCCCGGAGGGGCGCAGGCCTCGGCGGCCTCCGGCCTGCCGTTCGCCGGCATTCCCCCCGAGCTTCAGGACGGCGTGGACAAGCTGCTGGTCAGTGAGCCTGAGTATGCCGAGCCGGACATCGTCTTCTCCCAGAACAGCTCCGACGCCGAGCTCAAGCGACTGAGCCTGTGGCGGCTACTGACCAAGTATCCGGGCATGCTGGCCACGGCCGGCTTCTTGGTGGTGCTGGTGGCCGTGGCCTCCCAGGTCGGCCCCTCGCTGACCGAGTACGCCATCAACAACGGCTTGGGCGGCACCCCCGCCCACCACATCGACTTCGGCGTCGTGGTGGTCTGCGCCATCCTCTACCTGGTCTTCG
>Ga0182030_10026516_pt1 | contig 10487 bp, 9 predicted proteins | sample 812S3MmetaG_FD_121299 | JGI IMG/M metagenome (GOLD analysis project Ga0182030, IMG submission 121299) | Permafrost microbial communities from Stordalen Mire, Sweden - 812S3M metaG (Illumina Assembly) | ecosystem: Environmental > Terrestrial > Soil > Wetlands > Permafrost | place: Sweden... | reverse complement strand
GCGGACAAGGCACCGCTTCAGAAAAAATGAAAGCCATGACCGAAGCCGGCATCCACGTAGTAGTCTCACCCGCAGACATCGGCGCAAAACTAGCCGAAGTCATTGGCCGCGCCTGACCTTCCACTTAAACCCGAATAGAAATGCCTGCCACTGCGGCAGGCATTTCTTTGCCTGAGACTCCCTCGCAAAGCCTTCTAACAGGGCATGACTTCACCGCTTGCGGAAAACTCGATTCTCGGACGCTTTGTGAAAGGGCATGACTTCAGTCGTGCCGATAACGCCAATCAAATCAACAGGGCTTTAGCCCCTGAGGGAAGCTGGAGGCGCGACCTCTGCCAGTTTAGTGAGCTTTTCCACAGCCCGCTCAGTCCCCGAGGGAACTTTTCAGCAATTCGGACCTTCGCCACGACATTTCGCAGTATGCCTTAAAGTTTCACGCGAGTCTGCCGAAGAACACAGTGAGTTCGATTGACCTCATTCGAACGGAGGAAACGGCGATGCAGATCGGCAGCATTTCATCTATTGCGCCAACTAATTCTGGACTGAGCGTACTCAGCTCTTCCAAACCGGCAGCCGCTTCGTCTGCCGCCACTTCGACTACCTCAGCCAAAGCCACGTCCAGCGCAGCCTCGACAGTCTCGACGACCGCACCGGCAACCGCCAAAGCTTCTTCCTCTTCATCGACCCATGGCGGGGGCGGAAGCAGCAGCAGCGCGCAGTTGGTTGCAGAAGCTACCGCCTACTCCACCACCGTAGGTGGCACAACTTATAACGGCAGCGTCCAGGAGTCGAATGGGCAATATGTAGCCTCGGTTCCAAACGTGCCGGGCGCCAGCGCCACTGGTTCCACCCTCCAGTCGGCAGAGAACAATCTCACCACGAAAATCAGCGTACTGGTCTGAGTCACTCGCACAGCGCGGATGACCCCATGAGAATTTAAGGCAAGAGATATTTCAAAGACACCGAGCAGAGACGCCCGCCACATTGGCGGGCATCTTATTTGCCCCATTCAAGTGTTCAGGATCGTGTTCAGGATCGCCGAAAACTGCTCCACCGTAATCGCCTCCACCCCCGGCGCCACCGTAGTCATATCGGGTCCCGTCCGCGCCTTGCGATGCACCACCAGTGCGCGGCTCACCCGATCCCCAGCCGCCTTCTTCAAAGCCAGCATCGGATTCGCCATCGTAGACTGCACCGTCCGGCCAGCCTTTGCCTCCACCATCCAAAACTTCGCATTCGGCTGCGGCACCAGAAAATCCACCTCCAGCCCCTGCCGGTCGCGAAAACAATAGAGTTCCTTCCGCTGCCCACGATTGATCTGGCTCTTGAGAATCTCCGAAGCAACAAACCCTTCAAAGATGGCCCCAAGAAAAGGCGACCTCTCCAACTCCGCCTGGGTCTGAATCCCCAGCAGATGACAAGCCATCCCCGAATCTCCCCAATACACCTTGGGAGTCTTCACCAGCCGCTTGCCAAAATTCTCAAAGTAAGGCGGCACCAGGATAATCTGGCCTGTAACTTCAAGCACATACATCCATTCGCCAATCGTCGGCACGCTGACGCCGAGCGGGGCGGCGAGATCGCTCTTGTTAAGGAACTGCCCGTGTCGGCTTGCGAGCAGGGAGAGAAAGCGCCGGAAAGTCGGCAAATCCCGAACCTGAGTAATCGTGCGCACATCCCGCTCAATGTAGGTTTGCAGATAAGACGCAAACCAGAGCGTACGGCTGGCAGGGTGCAGCACCGGCTCAGGAAAACCTCCGCGCAGCAGATCGACCTTAGGCGACTCAGACACACTGAACGGCAGCAATTGCAACACAGCCGCACGGCCCGCCATCGACTCAGTAATCCCCTGCATCAGCGGCGCTTCCTGCGAACCGGTAAAGAGCCACTGGCCCATCCGCCGGGGATTGGCATCAATCAGAGTACGCGCATAGTCGAGCAGCCGAGGCGTGTTTTGAATCTCATCGAGAATGACCGGCAAACGCAGGCTCTCCAGAAAAGACCGAGGATCGCCCAGCACACGATCCTGAATATCGGGATCTTCCAGCAGGACGTATTGCGCCTTGGGAACGGACTTGCGCAGAAGGGTCGTCTTGCCCGCGCGCCGCGGCCCGGTGATGACCAGCGCAGGGAACTGGCGAAGCGCTTGCTGCACCGTTCCCGTAAGTTTTCGCGTCACAGGCATATTGACAAATCTAAGATTCAATCTTAAATTTGTCAACGTTTCCTATAGTCCTAAGGCGCCACCGGCGACTGATGCGAACGGGTGGATTGCGAGAGATCGAAGCATGGGGCGCAGTATGACAAATTTAAGATTGCATCTTAAATTTGTCATACTGCATCTTGCGAGATCGACTACCGCCACCGCCACAACTATCTGACAAAACACCTGATTCTAGTGGCGATTTCTATTCAGCCTGCCATCTCTGGATCGACGCTCATCTACCTGCACGTGCAAAATTCCGATACCACTTTTCCGCTACCACACCCTGCACGGATTGGCGCTCACCATCTTCTGCGGAGCCTTGCACGAGAAGCTCTTCGCAAACTCCGGCAGGTCCCGCAGAATAGCATTCGTCCGATGCTCATCTGGAGCATGAGGGTCGGTCAGCGCCGCTGCCCGTAGCGACTCCGGACGCGTCTGCGTACACCACTGCTGCGCATACGCAATCCAAAATCTCTGCTCCGCCGTATACCCCTCCGTCTTCGCCGCCATATCCAGATGCTCCGCCTCAGCCTTCTCCTGCCACGCAATCCACGCCAGCCACAGCCCGCCCAGATCCGCCAGATTCTCCCCCAGCGTCAGCTTGCCATTCAAATGCACCCCAGGCACGGACTCGATCGCGTCGTACTGCTTCACCATGCAGTCGGCCCGCTCGGTAAACTTCGCTTGATCGTCCTTCGTCCACCAGTCCTTCAAATTCCCGGTAGCATCGAACTGCCTTCCCTCATCGTCAAAGCCATGCGTCAGCTCATGGCCGATCGTCGATCCCATATCTCCATAGTTAGCCGCATCGTCCTCTTTTCCGCTGAAGAAAGGCGGCTGAAGATACCCCGCCGGAAAATTCACATTGTTCTGCTGCGGATCGTAATAAGCATTTACAGTCGGCGGAGTCATATCCCACTCCCCGCGATCCACCGGCTTGCCAATCTTGGCCAGGTCCCGCGCATGGTCGAACTCATCCACGCGCACCTGGTTGCCCAGCGCATCCCCGGCAACAATCGTAAGACGAGAGTAATTCCGCCACTTATCCGGATACCCTACCTTATTCATAACTCCATGCAGCTTTTCCTTGGCGCGGACCTTGGTCTCAGGGCTCATCCAATCCAGCCCGTCGATATCCTTTTCCATCGCCTGCTCAATCGCCAGGGTCATAGCCAGCGTACGTTCCTTTTCCCTGGGAGGAAAGAACCGCTTTACATACTCCTGCCCCAGCGCCTCGCCCAACTCGCGATCCACGCGGCTGGTGCATCGCTTCCACCGCGCCTGCTCTTCCTGCGCGCCATTCAGCGTATGCGCATAGAAATTCCAGCTCTCATGGTCGAAGCTCTCCGGCAAACTCGTCCCCGCAAACGCATGAAGCAGATGCCAGCGCAGATACACCTTGATCTGATCGAGCGGCGTATCGCCCACCAGCCCGTCAAGAGCTGCAAAGAACTTCGGTTCCGAATCGTTGATCTTTCCCGCAGTAGAAGCACGGTCCGCTGCAAGATAAGCCGCCAGTGAAAAATGCGGTAACTCCTTCGAAAACGTCGCAAAATCCGCAGGATGATTCAGATTCTGCGGATCGCGCTGCTCCGTCACCGTCAGCGACGCCTCGGCCAGCCGCGTCTCCAACTTCAACACCGTCTGCGCATCTCTAGCAGCCTGCTCCGCCGGCTCTCCCGCCAAAGCAAGCATCTTCGTAACATGCGCCACATACTGCTGCCGCTGCTCCACCGACTTGGCATCCGTCCGCGTGTAGTAATCCCGCTCCGGCAAACCCAGCCCGCCAGCATAATACGTAGCAATCACCGAAGCCGAGTCCGCATAATCCTGCGCCGCGCCCATCCCGAAGAAAGCATTCACCCCGATAGACTGCAAATGCGCCAGCAACTCCGGCAACTGCCCCTTCTTCCTGAGCGCCGCAATCCGATCCAACTCCGGCTGCAACGGCGCAATTCCCTTCGCGTCAATTGCCGCCACATCCATGCAAGCCGCATAGTCGTCGCCAATCTTCTGCTCATTCGCCGACCGGCCGGCGCCAGCCTTGGTAGCCTCTTCCAGAATCCCCTTCAACTGCAGCCGATTCAGCTCAGCCAGCTCCGTAAACCGCCCATAAGACGTCTGATCCGCCGGCAAAGGATTGCGCACAAACCATTTTCGGCAAGAAAACTGGTAAAAATCCTCGCAAGGATCGACCGTCGCATCCATCAGCGAAGGATCGAAGACACGCAACTCAGGCGCGGGAGCTGTCGAAACCGCAGGCTGCTGACTCAGCGCCGGAAAAGCGATCGGAAACATCGCGCAGAGAGAACCCAGGACATACCGAAAGGAAGCGGGAAACATAGGCAAGAGGCGAGACATACCCCAGACTCTACCAGACCCGAGCCCACCCGGAACACCCGCCAATTACAATGGAAGAGAAACGCATTCCCAAGCAAGGAGCACCACCCGTGTCGCAACGCACCTTCAGCATCCTCAAGCCAGACGCCGTCCGCAAAGGCTACACCGCCGCCATCCTGGCAGAGATCGAAAAAGCCGGCTTCCAGATCGTCTCCATCAAAAAACAGTCCATCTCCAAGCCCCAGGCCGAAGGCTTCTACGCCGTCCACAGCGCGCGCCCCTTCTTTGATTCGCTGACCACCTTCATGTCCTCCGGCCCCATCGTTCTCCTCGTGCTCGAAAAGGAAAACGCCATCGCCGACCTGCGCAAGCTCATGGGCGCCACCAACCCGGCCAACGCCGAAGAGGGCACCATCCGCAAGAAGTTCGCCGGCTCCATTGAAGAAAACGCCATCCACGGCTCCGACGCACCCGAAACCGCAGCCTTTGAAATCGGCTACTGGTTCGCCGGATACGAGCTGGTCTAAGTCCAGCATCGGTGTTCGATTGGGCAGGTAAATGGTGCGATAGCAGACCGAAAGAGGCCTGAGGAGCATGGCGGATTTTCTTCCCGGTATCACCGTTATCATTGCAACTTATAAAAGGCCAGCGGATCTGGATCGCTGTCTCGCGGCCGTCGATAAGCAGATCCTGAAACCTTTCGAGGTCCTGATCACCTATCGGCCCGAAGACGCAGAAACAGTCTCCTACCTTGCTCGTAAAGATCGACCTGGACTCTCGGCGCGACCAATCTCGTGCCGAGAGCCAGGCCAGGTATTCGCGATCTCCATTGCTATAGACGCGGTCAAAACCGAGTACGTGGCAATCACTGACGACGACTCGATTCCCCATCCAGACTGGCTGCAACGAATCGTGGCTCACTTTGAATCCGATCCGAGTGCTGCCGGCGTCGGCGGCAAAGATCACGTCTGCGCCGATGGAAAATGGCTGGAGGGTGCCGAACCCATCGTTGGCAAGATCCGCTGGAATGGAACCAGCATTGGCAATCATCACCTCGGCGTAGGTCCCGCCCGCTATGTAGAAACGCTTAAAGGCGTAAATATGTCCTATCGGCTCGCCGCGCTCGGCAATCTGCGGCCAGATGCGCGGCTCCGCGGTCAGGGAGCTCAGGTCGGCAACGATATGAGATTGGCGCTGTCTCTGGTCGCGCGAGGCCACAAACTCATCTACGACCCCGCCGTCCTCGTCGAACACATTCCCGGCGTCCGCCCCATCGAAGAAAATCGGGCACTCTTCAACCCAACCGCGCACAAAGACGAAGTATTCAACCGGACATGGATTGTCCTCGAGTATCTAGCCACACAGCCATGGGGACGATCGCGCCAACTCGCATTCATGGCCTACAACATGCTTCGCGGAACAAGAAGGTCCCCAGGGCTGGCGATGCTCCTGGTCGGAATACTGACCCGCTACCCCAACACCTGGGCCCGCTTCAAAACCACCTTTGCCGCCTACCGGGATGCCGTGGCAGCCGTCGGATCGACAACGGCTCCAGCAGCCGAGCCCACTGCGCTATCCTGAGGCCCATGGAATTCACTCAGATCGCCGGCAAAACCGTCTCCCGCATCGGCCTCGGAACCTGGGCCATCGGCGGCACAGAATGGGGCGCGGTCTCGGACCGGGACGCAGTCTCCACCATCCTCGGCGCGCTTGACCAAGGGTTCGATCGCGGCATCAACCTGATCGACACCGCACCCATCTACGGCCACGGACGCGCCGAAACCCTCCTCGGCCAAGCCATCCGCGAACACGGCGACCGCGAAGCTTTTTTTATAGCCACCAAGGCCGGCCTCGCCTCGGATATCCCAGGCGAGGCCGGCGTCTTCACCGATTCCACCGCCCCTCGCCTCCGCCAGGAACTCGAAGACAGCCTGCGCCGCCTCGGAACAGATTCCATCGACCTCTACCAGATCCACTGGCCCGACCCGTTAGTCCCTGTCGAAGAAACAGCGGCCCTGCTCGCCAAGTTCCAGCAGGAAGGCAAAGTTCGCGCCCTCGGCGTCAGCAACTTCAGCGTCGCGCAGATGCAAGCCTTCCGCAGCGTCGCGCCGCTCGCCTCCAATCAACCCCCATACAATCTCTTCGAACGCGAAATCGACGCTGAAATCCTCCCCTGGTGCGCGGAAAACGGCATAGCCATCCTCACCTACAGCTCGTTATGCCGCAGCCTGCTCGGCGGCAGACTCGCGCCGGCGACGACCTTCCCCAAAGACGATATTCGCAGCCATGACCCGAAGTTCCAGCAGCCTCGCTTCAGCCAGTATCTGGCTGCGGTAGAGAAACTCGCAGCCTTAGCCCAGGCCCGCTACGGCAAGACCGTCCTCGAACTAGCCGCACGCTGGGTCCTTGATCGCCCCGGAATCTCAGTAGCCCTCTGGGGAGCCAAGCGCCCCGAACAACTCGACGCAGTCGCCGGAGTAATCGGCTGGAATCTGGACCAGGCAGCCATGCAGGAAATCGACCGAATCGTTGCCGAATCCGTCACCGCCCCAATCGGCCCCGAATACCTCACCCCATCCATCCGCAAATAAGAACGGCCCACCTTGAAAAAGGGGGCCGCACTTAAATCCTGCCTTTGCTTTTCTCTCTGCCATGGTTCGAAAGCATTGTCATCATTCGAAAGCCATTGTCGTCATTCGAAAGCATTGTCATCCTGAGCAAAGCGAAGGACCTGCTTCTGCTTTTCTCGCCGTCACCAGAAGGGAATCCGCTGTTGCGCCCTACCGCTTCCCCTTGAACTTGTACTGCACACCCACCGAAATCCCAAAATTCCACTGCGTATGCGAATACTGGCTCGTCCCGTCGTAACCGGTCAGAAGCGCGTCCGGCGTAACCCGAAAAACCCAGCGCGGAGAACGATTCAGATCGAGATGCGCGCCAATCGCTCCGCCCAGCGCGGCCTGATTATCGTAAAAAGCGGCCACGCCCGTCGGCCCAAGCGTAGATCCGGCCCTACCCAATTCCTTGTTGAAGTCCCCGTAGGCCACGCCAAAAAGAGCGTGAGGAATCAGCGCCACATGCTTGTTGTGCGGTCCCAGGTACTCGGCGCCCGCCAGGAACATGTACTGCGCCACAAACACGCCACTCTCGAAGTACGGGGATCCGCCAGCCGCCGGTGTGGTGCCGCTGGTGCCCAGATACGCGCGCCCGCTGGCCTCCACGCCCCAGTGCTTGGTCAGCCAATAGGAGGCTGAAACATCCAGCCCGCCCAGATCCGCGCCTTCGCGCAGGTTCGGTCCGGCGTGAATGTGGCCCGAAGCCAGACCCACCGAAACATCCCAGCGATTGTCATACCGCACTCCTGACAGCGGATCGACAGCGATATAGGTCCCATTCATGGGGTTGGTCGGCTGCGCACTAGCCTGCACCGCAGGCGCAGAAGAAGAGGACGACGACGCGGAAGAAGGCGGCGTTTGAGCCTGCAAAGTTGCAACGAAGGCGGTCGCAAAGGCGGCGACGAGCAAAGTCCGGATAGCAGAGGTACGGGTAGCTGGTTTCAAAAGACGCATCACTCCTGAATGGTAAATGGCTGGGCTTGGGTCCTCCAAACCGATCGCATTGCAAATGTTGGAGTTTAGACTCCATCACGACCCTTCCGGATAGCGCAATCCATCCACGAATGCGATACAGCGCTCTACAGCCCAATCGTACAGAAAGCCTTGTCATCCTGAGCAAAGCGAAGGACCCGCTTCTGTCCTCCCCTCAAACCAAGCAGCCTTGTCATCCTGAGCAAAGCGAAGGACCTGCTTCTGTCCTCCCCTCAAACCAGAAAGATGCCGTCATCCTGAGCGAAGCGTAGCGCAGTCGAAGGACCTGCGGTTGCTTTTGTTGTTGCTCGTTTTCGCTCGCACCCTAACAAACAGCGTCATCCCAAGCTGATTGCTCTTCCTCCCAAACCAAAAACACGCCTCATCCTGAGCATCCTGACTCGCGTTGCAAGTTACATCTAAAATGAACAGATCAGGATCTGCTGATTCCATTGGGTTTATGCGCCTGTTCATTCGGAGCGCAGCGCAGCGGAGCCGAAGGACCTGCGGTTGCTGTTGCCCTTGCCTTTCCTTCTCTCATTCCGCATCCGTCTCACAAATCGCAGCCTTCCACCCACCGCGCCCAAACCAGATACCGCGCCGTCTTGAGAACCTCCACCACCGCTGCGGCGTCGTTTTCAGCCCCAGGAGTAAGATTCGCAGGCGCCGCGTGCATCCGCCACTCAAGCCGCCTCATGCCAGCCAGACGCTCAAAAATCATCGCCGCCCGCGGCAAATGCGCGGCGCTTGAAATCACCTCAACCGAATGCCAGCCGTGTTTCTTGAGAATCCCTGCCGAATAGCAGGCATTCTGAATCGTATCCAGCGCCCGCGGCTCTTCAAATACCTCGGAAGCCGGAACCCCCTGCGCCTCTGCCACCTGCGCCATAACTTCAGCCTCGACAAACCGGTTATGCGCCGCAGCCCCGGTAACAATCAACCGCCGCGCAACCCCGCGCTGGTATTCGTGAACCCCTTCCGTCACTCGATCCAGCATCTCCGGCGTAGGATTGCCGTCGCTGTCGGCAGGCGTCCCAAGCACCACAATCGCGTCAAATTGGGATCGGGCAGTATTGGATTGGGGAGCGATTTGGCGCGCAATGGCAGCCCACGCGACAATGACCGCCAGCAGGGTCAACACTCCAACAACCACGCGAATCCAGGGAAAACCCTTGGTGGAACGCGCCCGCGCGCCGGAACGACCCTGCGGCGGCCTGCGTGCGGAAACGGATCTTTGAGTAGGAACGGGCACACAACCTCCACATCCCACTCTATCGCGCGTTTTTCAGTGCGCTATGCACACGGTGGTCTGCCGTCCGATGGGACCCTCAACCTCGTCAGGCTGCGTTGGCGCGATCGAGAAACCACTTCATCTGGCGCTTCCTGCGAAACCACGCGCGATAGTAGGCGAAGTACAGGGCCAGCCAGCAGCCACCGGCGAGGACAAGTATTCCAATCAGGATTGGCAGCAAACCAAGATCGTCATTCGCCATCCCGATACCCGTGAACACCACGAACCCCAGGCAAATGCAGGTACTCATCGCGGCTAGAAGCCACCGGGCTTTATTTCGGAGGATGACAGCGAAGTCGCCCCTCTTCAAGGTAGGCTCAGCCTCTTTCAAGAGCCGCGGCAACGCTTCGGCGGAGACCTTCTGGCTTCTCCACAGTTCGGACAGGCTATCGGGTAGCCAGTGTTCGACGTTGTCGGTCTCGGAACGGAGTGCACGCATAAAATCGTTGCCCGTCGCCTTCGTCGATTCAGTTACCTTTGCATTGGAGAAGAGCAACAAGTACTCTTCCAGTTTGAACGAGCTTCGTCGTCCCGGGTTCCAAGGGTCGTTTGTCGTGATGCTGGCTACCGTCTTCACCCGGATAGGTTCCATCACTGCTTTCACTCCAAACAGTAAGCCTTTGGCCACACTCATGGTTTCTTCCTCCCTTTTTGCTGTGAAATGGGTTTGTTCTTGACGCGCACTCCGGCTACTTCGAGTGCCGGGCCCGCGTCGGCGTTGCAACTCGAAGACCGTTTCTTGCGAGAGCACTTTGGGCATGAGGATTTGCGCGCTGCGGTGAAGCGAAAGGAAACTCCGAGTTGAGCACGGCCCGTCTGGATTTCGCAGAGTTCCAAGCCCGATTCTCTCGGCACTCACAGTTCTAACGTGGCAGTCGAAACCGAGTCCTCAAGGCAGGCTCAATTGCCCCTCAACTGAGGATGAATTTCCCAAAATGACTATCCAATTTGCTCAGGCACGTTGCAAAACGCAACGAAATGTCTTGGCTTTGTGAAAGGGCACGACTTCAGTCGTGCCGCAACTGCAACAAAAATAGGCGGGGCTTCAGCCCCTGAGGGAATT
>Ga0182030_10026515_pt1 | contig 10487 bp, 9 predicted proteins | sample 812S3MmetaG_FD_121299 | JGI IMG/M metagenome (GOLD analysis project Ga0182030, IMG submission 121299) | Permafrost microbial communities from Stordalen Mire, Sweden - 812S3M metaG (Illumina Assembly) | ecosystem: Environmental > Terrestrial > Soil > Wetlands > Permafrost | place: Sweden... | reverse complement strand
TGGGGGGGGGCAAAAATTAGGTTTTTAGAAAACTATTGTATATTTTTGTTTTGGCATTGAACTAAAAAAAGGAGTTTTTAGAGATGCCCATTAATATAAACTTTCAGATTATGATTAGAAATATATTTATATGTCTTGCTGTCTTTTGCAGCTTTCAGTATGTATCCGCTTTGTCTGTCACAGATGGCCGGTTGTATAACCGGGAAACCTTTGTGGTCAAATGGAAGGATATCAATGGTAATGAACGAATGATGGAACTGACAAAATCCAGTTCAATATACTATGCCGGTACTTCTTCGCATATCACTTATTATGACGGGAATGAACTCGTGAATATCACACCTTTGTTAATTGATTCAACTGAAACGGATTCATTAAAAATCCATCACAATGTGATCGATGGTACTTTCGGCTACCTTGTCCATCATGGAGCTTTGGACCTGCTGCTTAAAGGAGATTTCAGGCTAATTTACAAAGGCAGTCATCATGCTGTATTTCAACTGAAACTGTTAGTGGATAATGTGCCTGAAACCATCACATATACTTTTATGGACGGACTCGACTATTTTCAATGGAGCGAAACTGTTGATGCACGGAAAGGTAAACACATGGCTGATGCGCGGGGACCATATTGCTCAATGAACTGGGATGGCAAAACAGGCTTCAGCGAAGCAGAAGGCGTTGAATACGCTGCAAAACGGTATTTTTCGCAGCCAAAATACAATGGACCTTATTCATTCGGAGGATTGGCCGATATACCCTATTGCCGCGAATGGGAAAACGGGAAAGAAGTGGGGTATGTGCAGTCACAAACCTATGACCAGCAAATGGCAGGTACATTATGGAGCGAATATATTCCGGCTTCTGGAACTTCATTCTCTGATGACCAGCGTCCTAATCTCGATTTTCAGATGAACTACTGGGACAAAAAGAAAAAAATCACCTGGGGTATGCCTTATGGTTATATGAACGCAGATGGCCCATGGCCTTCAAGGGGTGGCACCAAAGACGGATGGGGACAATATTCCCTGTCCGTTATTTTTGATGCACTGAAGGATGACGGCGTATTGAGGGTAAGGGATGAAAACCGCGCCATTCATAATGGGGGGATAATTATCACGGCTTCAGCAGGCGAACTGTTAAAGGAAGGCTCCGTGGGAACTGCCAATCCAAATAAGCAACTGCTGTCACCTCAGGGCTATGATCATAATTTCAGGTTATGGCGTATTTTAGCCGACCAGAACAAGGCCGCAATAAATATCAGCAGCAGAACTACTGTTCTTACTAACCCTGTTTTTATTATAAGCAATATCACCGGCAGCCCGTCTGTTATTTTATTTAATGAAACCAAACTCTCTCCTGAAAAAGATTATTACCTGTCTTATGACCCTGAAAAACACGAAGCCTGGGTTACCCTGATTAAAAAAATATATGGGAAAGTGAATCTGATCCGGATCAATTGATCTGAAACAATAATTTATAAGTATTCTTCATGACTAACAGATTTTCAGTTTTAAATACTGTTATCGGATGTCTCCTGGCCGGATCCTTTTCCTTTAGCCAGACACGCATTCAGTCACTTTCAGAAAACGAAATTTCAGTTTCTGTAAATTCTATTGCCCAGGATAAAATGGGTTTCATCTGGATTGCCACCAATGAAGGTATTCTCAAATATAATGGTTATGATTATAAATTGTATTCAACAAATACCGGTGTCAGGAACGCTATTCCAAAAAATATATCCCCCTCGTTCAGCCCTCTCAGCGACCTGAGTAAAGAATACAACATAAATGCCCTGGCCATTGACAGCCTGCAGAAAATCTGGATCGCTGTTAATAACAGGACAGTAATACGGGTAAACGCATTCACATCTGTCATTGAAAAAAGCTATGAAATTGGAATAAAAATATCAAAAACCCCACGGATCAACCAGCTGTATGCTGATTCAAAAAACCACCTTTGGTTATGCGCATCGGATGGCTTGCATATTTTCCGTTATCGGAAAGTCTGGATATCCCATTGTATATCCGTTTTGCCCCGGTGGCTGTTAAAACCTATCCCGGTATAGTTACAATCCAGGCATCCAATGTTCCCTCAGCTACAGTCATCTTAAACGTAACCGGTTATGGCGTTAATGCCACCGGTCTCGGCGATGACTCATTTCTCCGTAAAATATCCTGCTTTCCGAATCCTGCCGGATCTTCTCTGCATATTACGAATTGCAGCAGCTTTGAAAATATCCGGATAATATCTTTATCCGGTACAGTCATGCTCTGCCGCTGTATTACACAGGAAAATGAATTAACCATAGACACAGACAGCTTGTCCACCGGAACTTATATCATTCTGTTAACTGACAATACAGGCCGGTGTAAAACAGTTAAATTTATAAAGGAATAACAAAGAAAATAAAGCATTTGATTATTATTGCAATAATTATAACCAATTCCGGTTTGAGATGCGTTTGCATGTGAAAATCTTCCTTGTTTTTCTGTTCTTTTTAAGGATACAAACCACGATATACGGACAAAACAATAAGATTAATTATACTACTCAGTTCTGGACGGTTGCCACAGCAATTGGACATATAAATGAAAAATTCCAATGGCAATGCGATTTACAGGACTACAGGCAAAGTCCTTACGAAAATACCGCTTTACTGAAATACAACCAGTTAATGTCCATTCAGGGAGCAATTCATTACTTCCTGAAACCAAATATCATCCTTTCGGTCTATGAAGGATTATGGTATTGTTATTTTATCGGAGGCGATGTAAATCAGAGGGAATTCCCTGAATACAGGACCAGTTTCCAGGTTCAGTATAACAGGGTTTCCGGGCGGGATTTTCTGATTAACAGAATCCGTACTGAGGTCAGGGAAATAAAAGACAACAAAGGCGACTTTGAAACAGCCCTGCGCGGCAGGTATATGCTCAGGTATCAACACCTGCTCTCTCATGAGAATTATGACAAATTCAGCTGCTATTCCATTTTATCCGATGAATTGTATTTCAACGGCGGAAGCCCGGTAACAGGATATAAACTGTTTGACCAGAACAGGTTGTTTATTGGCATTGGCTATAAATGTACCCCTAACATATCCATTGAAACAGTCTATTTAAACCTGTTTGTATATCATTCCCACAATACCGATTTTGATTCAGACAACATCTGGCAGATAAGCTTAATCTGGGAAAACTAAAAACACAAAACCATGAAAATATTTTATTCTTTATTGCTCCTTTTATGCCTCTCATTCAGTACAACAGCACAGAGAGAAATACAATCCATTAATTCCTGCTGGAAATTTCATAAATGGGACTTGAAAGTCATAACCGAACTGAACGGGATTTTTTATAATATAAATATCCCTCACGACTGGAACGCAGCAGACATTCTGGACGACATCCCCGGATATTACCGGGGCCCGGCTTACTATGTTAAAAATTTGTCTTTCCCTTCGATTGACAAAACAAAAAAAATATATATTTATTTTGAAGGGGTTAACCAGGATGCGGAGGTCTTTCTGAATCGACAAATAGTGGGTGAACATCATGGAGGTTATACCGCTTTTTCATTTGACATTTCATCCTTTATAAACTGGGATAATGAAAATCAGCTTACCGTAAGGGTAAGCAATGCTGAAGACCCAAACTGGCTGCCCCTGTCCGGCGATATCACAAATTTCGGCGGCATCTACAGGAATGTTTTTATTATAAAAACAAACGAAGTACATTTCGATATGAACAACCTGGCATCTCCGGGAATTTTTATAAAAACTGAAGGTGTGAAAGATAACAAACCCCGGGTAATCATTCATGGTGCCATAGAGAATGATTCAAAATCGGATAAGAAAATAACTCTTTACCATGTGATTTCTGATCCGCAAAAGCATGTCATAGCGACTTTACAACAGGCTATAAGCCTGAAAGCTTCCTCAAAAACAGAATTTGACATGAGTTCGGGGATATTAAAAAATATTCTATTGTGGTCTCCAGAACAACCATTTTTATATACTGTTACTTCTAAAATCCTTACTGAAAAAGATACACCCCTTGATGAAATGATCAATCCTCTTGGGTTTCGATATTTTAATCTGGATAAAGACAGCGGCTTTTATTTAAACGGCAAACATTGTTTTATTAAAGGCATAGGCAGACAACAGGATTTTGATAAAATTGGAAGTGCAGTGCCTGATGAAGTGCAGCTTAATGATATCAGGATGATAAAAGATATGGGTTGTAACTTTTTGCGCGCCCACTTTCCTCAGGCTCCTGTGGTATGGAATGAATGTGACAAACTTGGCATCATGATGACGGGCCGCATCCCTCTCTTCGACAAAATTGCCTATACACAAGAATTTACGGATAATACAAAACTAATGATGAAGGAAATGATCCTGCAGAATTACAACCACCCTGCTGTGATTATGTGGGAATATATGAATGAAATTTTCGGCGGAATGGACTGGTACTGGCCCAAGCCACAGGATGAAACGCTGATGAAAAAAGAAAAAGAAGAGGTTGTGAAGCTTGCTCATGTTATGGAAAAATATACACTGGATCTGGATCCCGGCAGGCTCACGGAACAGGTCTTTCACACAGATCCTACTCCCATCTGGTACAAAGAAACCGGGTTGACTAATGTTTCCATGATGAATGGCTGGAACCTTTACTTTGGCTGGTATCATGGCAATCTGCAGTCTGTTGGCCAGGCCATTGACAATTTCCGCAGCTACAATCCCGAAATGCCTTATATCATTTCTGAATTCGGTGCAGGCAGTGATAACCGGATTCATACTGACCAGCCAACTATTTTCGATTTTTCCGGCGAATACCAGGATATGTTTCATAAAGTCTACCTGCAGGAAGTTGCCGGGCGGCCATGGATCTCCGGCATGTGCATTTGGGTGTGGGCTGATTTTCAGGTTGACAAAAGAAACGATGTCATGCCGCATATCAATAACAAAGGAATGGCTACAGCCGATCGTAAATTGAAAGATTCCTATTACCTCTTTAAAGCTCACTGGAATCCGGAACCGGTGATACACATTGCCGGTAAGGACTGGACCGACAGGATTGCTATAACTGATAGTGAATATATCAAAAAAGTAAGCGTTTACTCCAACCTGAATGAAATTTCCTTTTCTGTTAATGGAATATCTTTTGGAATAAAAACTGTGGTAAACAATGAAGCTGTATGCGAAATACATTTTAAAAAGGGAATGAATACAATTGAAGCTGCCGGATCTGCCGGCGGGAAAGAGATACGGGATGTTGCGATGATAAATTATAAATTTCAACCTTTAAATTTTGATGAAACTTTTGAAGAAATATGTGTTAATGCAGGACAGTCAAGAACTTATTTTTATGATCCCTTTACAAAAGATCAGTGGCTGCCTGATCGTGAATATACTTCCGGCAGCTGGGGACACAAAGATGGCCGTTATTACCGGGTATGGAATGATATGAAAGCCTGGCAAGGCATTCGCGAAGGGGTGGAATTTAATATCAAAGGCACAGATATTGACCCGGTTTACCAGACTTTCCTCCTGGGTGTAACAGCTTACCAGTTTGATGTTCCTGACGGGATTTACAGCGTTGAACTGTATTTTACAGAGCCTTTTGATAAGGAAAGACGACTGAAACCATTGGAAAAAACAGGGGCTGATGCCAACGGGGACAGGGTTTTTGATGTGGCCGTAAACAACATTTCAATCCTGAAAAATTTCAATATTGCTGAACAATACGGAGTACAACAGGCAGTAAATGAAAAGTTTATCACTAAAGCGGAAAAGGAACAGGGAATAAGCATCAGGTTCACTCCTATAAAGGGTGAAGCCATTGTCAGCGGAATAAAAATTTGTAAACTCTGATGTTTATGCCAAAAAGCACTTCGATTATTCAGGTTTTTACCGGTAAAAATTCTTAATTCACCGAATAATTATCCATAAATACAATCCCGGTTATTAGTTTTAACTTAAATTTATCAACTTGTGGATTTATAAAGAATCTGTATATCAAATTTATTTTTTGAATGGGTTATTATGATGGCATACTTTTGGGTTTAAGCACTGGTTCTGTTTGCCTTGCATACTGCGGTCCTGTTCTGATACCTTATATGCTGGGAGAGAATAATACCATAAGCAGGAACTACCTTGACGTTTCCTTATTTTTGGCTGGCAGACTGGCAGCTTATATCGCAATTGGATTTATTACAGGTGTGCTTGGAAAATTCCTTTTGCAGCCTTCACCCCTGTCTTCCATGATAACCGGAATTTCATACATTGTATTATCCTTGTTGCTGATATTATACGGATTTTATCAGTTTAAAGAGGTTTGCTTAGGCAGATCTAAGAGCCGTATGGATTCAGCATCCGGTAAAAACAAAACAATCCTGGTACCCTTAACCGGGGGGATATTGACCGGCCTCAATATTTGCCCTCCTTTTGTCCTTGCCATTGCAAAAGCAGCAGCTTTACACAACATCACCAAATCCACTGTCTTTTTTATCCTGTTTTTTGCCGGTACCTCTGTTTTTTTTATCCCCCTGCCTTTTTTGGGTTTCTTTAAAAGACAGCAAGTTCTGCGCACTATAGGCAAGTTTGCTGCCATTTTATCGGGTGTAGTTTACTTGTACAAAGGAATCATGATAACATTTAACTGATATAATATGGAAATAAAATCTGATTATTCAACAACTGGTAACTTAAGAAAGACTTTGTTAATGATGATTCCAATGCTCCTGCTGACATTTCTTTTTATATCCGGGGGTAAACCTGATTTTTCAAACAAGGTTAATGTTTTTGCCTTCCTGTTAACCTTTTTGTTTTTCAACTGGCTTTTCTTTATGATTTTATTTACCGGTAAAACCAACCGGTACCGGAAAACGGGCTTTATAGTCCTGGCCTTGTTTTTTTCATTCACCTTTATTCTGAATCTTATACAAATGAGAGGATCGATGACCTTTTCTGACAACAATTTATTGTCATGCGAAATACCCTTTTGCCATATAGTTTCAACCATGGTCATTATTCCGGCAGTGGTGACCAAAACAATTATTTTCCCGGGAAGGATCAATGAAGGGTTTGCATCCATTTCCTCCATGCTCGTTATCATCACAGGGATCAGTGTTGCCGTTGGCCGCGGCTTTTGCAGCTGGGGCTGCTTTTATGGCGGCTGGGACGATGGCTGCTCAGGCATACTGGCAAAACCCTTGATAAAAAAAGTAAATCCTGTTTTTAAATGGATGCCTTTTGCCGTTTTGCTGATCGTTGCCCTTTCTGCCGCTGTTACCCTGTCACCCACCTACTGCATGTGGCTCTGTCCTTTTAAAACAATTACAGAATATCAAAAGGTAACCAACCTGGAGGTTTTATTTCAAACCATAATATTCTTAATACTTTTTGCTGGGCTTGTACTGGTTCTTCCTATACTCACAAAAAAAAGGATACAATGCGCCACCTTTTGCCCTATGGGTGCATTGTTGTCATTTACCAATAAAGTAAATATTTTCGGATTGGGGATTGATAAGGACAAATGCAACAATTGTCTGAATTGTACCAAAGTTTGTCCCACCTTTTCCATAACCGCAAAAGATGTGGAAAAGGGAAAATCAGATTTTACTTGTACCAAATGCGGGAAATGCATTGATGCCTGTTCAAAAAAAGCCATTCATTACCACATTAAAGGAACTCCTGTCAATAAAAATCATTCCTTAAACAGGATCCTGTTTTTAATGCCTTCTTTCACCTTGTTGCTGATTTTTACAGGCAGACCCCTGCTTAATGGTATTGAATTAATTATAAAACTGATTACAACCGGAAGTTTAATTTAACAAAAATAATCATGAAGCACCTTACAGTCATTCCAGCATATATTTGGGCTTTTTCATGTACCCTGATAATCTTATTTACCTTTATGGGAAATCCTTTTTTAGCTAAAAAGTTAGCCACACTACCTTTTATGAAAGTGAACCCGGTATTTTCCGGTGGGGATATCACCAGAAGCTATTCTCAGGACAGCTTGGTCATCACAGTTTATAAACCTGTTTTTGAATCATTGATTGGCAGTAGCAACCACGGATTCGTACAGGTTAAATTAGCCGGAGTAAACCAGCTGCCACAGATTATCCACTGTACCATAGATTACGATGCTGACAGCAAGGCAGATTTTTGCCTGAATATAAATACTGCAAGTAACGAGACAAAGCTTGAATCCTTAAATCCCCTCGTCACTGCAATAAATGTCTCATCCAGGGTCAAAAACTACTGGGTCGTGCGGGTAAATCTGGAAAAAAATACCAGAAGATAGATTATACCAAAGCTGAATTATTATTCTTTAATAAATTTCACCATTTTTATGGAATTGTCACTGGTGATTTTTATTATGTATACAGCACTGGGTAAACTGCCGACATTGATTTGTATGAAATTCTTTGATATTTCCTTTTGTATTTGTAAGTTACCATGTATATCATAAACTGACAAAAACCCCGCGTCAATTCCCGATATTGTTAAAGTATTGCTGACAGGGTTAGGATAAACTACAGGAACAGAAAATTCATGATTCTGATTGATGGTAGGAACGGGACTGCTGCCCACTTTAATGCGGAAGGGCCCGAATCCTGTATTCCAACTTGCATAGGGTGTGATAATATAAGTTCCTGTTTTGTTAAAGGCCCAATGGATAACAGCACTGCGTTGCTTTTCATTAATATTTGCCACAGCATAGGCAAAACCATAGCCATCATTAACAATATTATATCCTGTTGAATCACAAATGTTAATATTGCTTCCCACACCCACCGGCGATTCAACCGGTAAAAAACTCACTGACCATGTACCGGTGTCCCCAACCTGAAGATAATTGGGCCCTGTTATCTGAAGCAATGGAGGTGTGGAAACCACTTCCAAAGCATTTGCAGGTATAGCATTCAGCCGGAGTATATCAGCATTCCACCGCATATCAGCCGCTCCCTGAAGCTGAATGGTGTTACCTGAGGATCCGTCTGCCAGAATAAGCCCATAGCGCCGCATCGCTTCTCCAATCACCCTGGCCTGATTATTTCTGCCTAATATGCTGTCAGCGTTTGCATTCCACCATGATGACTTAATACGAAGACGTGTCCCGTAGGGCATACCTGAATCGGGATTCCAGGCTCCTGCTGCAGTTCTTGCAGGCCATTTATAGTTTGGCGAAATATTCGAATTGTTTGTGCAAAACCGCAAAGCATGGTTGATGGAATCCCTTGCCACTTCATCGTACCGGACCAGCAATGGAGTGATCATTAACCCTGCTGCGTCAACTGATGGCACATCTGCAGCAGGTACTTCCCCGTTTAGCAGATCAAACTTCCTGTAACTGGCTCCTGCTACTGCGGAAATAATATTTCCCTTTTTTGTAACATAGGGTTGATAATACTCCCAGAGTTCCTTATACCCACCGGTGGCTTCATTCCTGACATATATGCACAAATGATGATCATTGCCGTCTGACCAGGGCACAGTAGGATAAACAGTATCAAAAACATTCTCCATAACAACAGGTTCCGGAGGAAGCATATAGGAACCAAAAGTATCCGTATTATAACTCCATTTGCTTTGAATGGAGAGTGTAGTATCATTTCCACTGACCACCTGGAAGGGGAAAGTGTACCATCCATAATCTGAGGGTGTCCACGAACCACTCCACTGGGTAACTATTGTTCCTTTTGATGCCCTGATCTGATTCAGCATTTTATCCGAATTTGGATCAGCCGGATCATTGCTCACATCCCGCTTCATTTCCTGAAACCATGCACTGCCGGCTCCCAGTGGATCCTTGCCCTGTCCATCGGGCGTATGATGCAACGAATCATCAGATTCATTAATGGATGTACGGCCTAAACTGATGGGTTGTGAATTCATAATTTCAGGAAATAAAATTCCATTGAACACAATTATGAATACTATAATTTGCAGATTTCTTTTCATATGTATAAAATTTAATTTTCAATGGTCATATGGAACCTTAATACCTGTTTATCAGAAACATGTGCATGATATCCCAATGAGGGTTTATTCATACTTGTTTGTGTTAATAGTTTACCATGAAGGTTTCATCATAATAAAATAATTTGGTTCCAAACAGCCTGATAATACAAACATCCCGAAATCACTGAAAGAATTAACGACCTTAGTCAATCAGTCCCGGTTATTTTATTATTATCCTCTATAAAACAATCTAATGGGCATCTCTAAAAACTCATTTTTTTAGTTCAATGCCAAAACAAAAATATACAATAATTTTACAAAAACCTAAATTTTACCCCCCCCCATTTTTTATAAACTTAATTATCAACTCTTTACATGTTCTAATCAGTTCACGCATGGACATGCCTATAAGGAAGCAGTTCTTCAAGTTTATTGGCTTTATGATCAGGCTGACACTCGGCTCGCATGTTTGGTCTCATTTGGGGTGCTTTATTTTTTTAATCATTTCAATCAT
>Ga0182030_10026514_pt1 | contig 10487 bp, 7 predicted proteins | sample 812S3MmetaG_FD_121299 | JGI IMG/M metagenome (GOLD analysis project Ga0182030, IMG submission 121299) | Permafrost microbial communities from Stordalen Mire, Sweden - 812S3M metaG (Illumina Assembly) | ecosystem: Environmental > Terrestrial > Soil > Wetlands > Permafrost | place: Sweden... | reverse complement strand
GCCCGACGCAGCGAAGCATCCACCGGGCTCGAGATGGAGATAAAAGCCGGGAGAGTGAACGTCTTTGCCGCGATGAGAAAATCGCATGGCGACGTGCGTCTTGTAAGGACGCTTGTCATGGGAAAATCTCGTGTCGCGGTAAATGCGGAACATGGAACCGCGCGCCGGTCGTGGAGCCGCCACGAGATAAGGCGAAATGTCGGATAGAGGCGCTGCGAAGTCCATGATAAAGCGCAGGACGGGCTGGCGAACGCAGGCTTCCCATTCCTCTTTGTGCGCCAGGAACCAGTCACGATTGTTGTTCCGCTCGAGGCGCGCGAGAAGACGGAAAAGATCGGCATTGAAATAGGCGGGCATCGAACATAAGGTAAAAAGAGACGAAGGAAAAGTAAAGTGCGTGAGTCAAGAACAGGCATTTGACGCGAGCCTCGGCGCCATGTTTCGATGAGAAGTGCCGAGCCGCAAACCTGCTCTTCCGGTGGACGACCTACTGCCGGAAATCGTTGAATCCCTCAAACTGCACCCTAACCTGGTGATCGTAGCCGCTCCCGGGGCGGGGAAGACCACGCGCGTGCCACCGGCGCTGCTCGGGATTGTGAGCGGCGAAGTAATTGTGCTGGAGCCGCGCCGGATTGCGACACGGCTGGCGGCGCGTCGAGTCGCATGGGAACTGGGCGAAGAGGTCGGAGAGACGGTCGGATACCATATCCGCTTCGAAGAAGCGGTTGGCCCGCGCACCCGGCTGCGATTTGTCACCGAGGGGATACTCACGCGGAGTCTGCTTTCCGATCCTGACCTGAAAGGTGTAGCCGCGGTCGTGCTCGATGAATTTCACGAGCGCCACCTGGAAAGCGATCTCGCGTTGGCGCTGCTGAAGCGTTTGCAGCGGACTCGACCTGATCTGCGAGTCATCGTGATGTCGGCTACGCTAGATGCTGATCCGGTGGCAAAGTATTTGGATGATTGCCCTATCGTGCGTTCCGCCGGGACGTTGTTCGACCTCTCGATCAAACATCTGCCGTACTCGCCCGAGCCGTTGGAAGCGCAAGTGAACAACGCGGTGGAGTTGCTGATCGATTCAGGACATTCTGGCGACACTCTGGTCTTTCTGCCGGGAGCCGTGGAGATTCGTCGCGCCATGCGGGCGTGTGGCGCGGTTGCCCGGCGGGCCGGGCTGCTGGTGCTTCCCCTGCATGGCAGTCTGCCGGCGAACGAGCAGGATCGAGCGCTCGCCCCTGCGACTCAACGAAAATTGATCCTTGCCACCAACGTGGCAGAAAGTTCCATTACGGTCGAGGGCGTAACTGCTGTGATCGACAGTGGTCTGGCGCGCTTCGCGACGTATTCCCCGTGGAGCGGCCTGCCGTCGCTTCACGTTGGCCGAGTGAGCAAAGCGTCGGCCAAGCAGAGAGCAGGGCGCGCGGGGCGCACCGCGCCGGGGCGCGTGTTGCGCCTGTACACCGAGGAGGATTACTCGCGCCGTCCCGATCATGATGCGCCCGAAATTCTGCGCAGCGATCTCTCGCAGCTTTGTCTTACTCTGCGAGCGATGGGGGGGGGCCAAGTCAACGACATTTCCTGGCTGGCCGCTCCGGCCGCGGCGGCGGTTCAACAGGCCGAAGCGCTGCTGGACCGGCTGGGTGCAAGAGGGGCTATGGCGCAGCGGCTGGCGCGGTATCCGCTGCCGCCGAGGCTGGCGCGAATTCTGGTCGAGGCGGTGGAGCGTGGCGTGGGCGACGATGGCTGTGCAGCGGTGGCGCTGCTCGGATCGGGCGTGCATGTCGAAAAAAATGATCTGCTCGCTGCCATGGATCTGGAGCAGGACCACCGCGCACGCCAGCACATAACGCAGCTGCGGAGAATCGCGCGCATTTCCGGCCAGAAGAAACATGATGACGAGGCGCTGCTCATGTCCGTTCTCGCGGGATTTCCGGATCGTGTCGCACGCCTGCGAGCCGGGAATCAAGTGCTGCTGTCGACGGGCGCGTCGGCGGAGTTGGCAGGCGCGCCTTTGTCGTACGAATTTATGGTTGCGGTCGATGCCGAAGACCGTAAAGAGAAGCCACTGCCGCTAGTCCGAATGACGGCACGCATCGAGCCGGAGTGGCTGATTGACATGTTTCCGGATCATGTGAAAGAGCAATCGAGCGTAGTGTGGAATCGCGCGGCAGCGCGAGTAGATGCGGTGAGCGCGCTGCTCTACGACGAACTGGTGATTCAAGAATCGCGAGGTGCGGTGCCGGAAGCGCGCGCTGCGGCTGAAATGCTGGCGCAGAAAGCGCTCGAAGCCGGCATCGAACGCTTCGTTGACGTGGATGCTCTGAATGAGTTCGGGGGACGCGTCGAATTTGCCGGTTTCAAGACACCGGATGCCCCGCAAGCGGTGCGCGAGCTGTGTTCCGGCCTGAGGAGCTTTGCCGAGTTGAAAAAGGCTGCGGCCGATTTGGTTTCCGTCCTCGAACAGCAGATGGGCGGGCGAAAACTGCGCGAAATCGCACCACCAACTATTCGCTTGCAGGGCGGCCGCCAGACCAAGGTTCACTATGAGCGCGGGAAACCTCCTTGGATCGCGTCCCGCCTGCAGGACTTCTTCGGCATGCGCGAGACGCCGCGGATTGGGCCGGAGCGAACGCCGGTCGTGGTCCACCTGCTGGCTCCGAATCAACGGCCCGTGCAGACCACGACGGATCTGGCGGGATTCTGGGAACGTCTCTATCCTCAGGTGCGCCGCGAATTGATGCGACGCTATCCGAAGCATTCCTGGCCGGAGCGGCCGTAGAGCTCTTAGTCCTCCAGCTTGAACACGCGTTCCATCGGCAGCCATTTCTCGCCAGGTTTGGCTTGGGGCAGCGTTTTCTGAAACGACCACATGAGCGCCTCCCACTCCTGGACTCTTGGGTTGAGCTGGTCGGCTCGACTCTTGGCATCGAACGAGAACGACTCGTTCACTTCCATGATCATGAACAGGCGGGTTCCGAGCAGATAAATCTCCATGTCGACGATGCCCGAGTCTTTGATGCTGCGGGTAATTTCGGGCCATATCTTTTCGTGACATCGTTTGTATTCGGCGATCAGCAATGGATCGTCCTTTAAGTCGAGGGTCAGGCAGTAGCGTTGTTTCATTTGGCCTCTGCGGCGGGAACGGCCAAGGCGGTGACCGCGTCCGCGGCCGGACCGTATCCCCACATCGCGAAATAGAACACATAAGCGTGACACACCAGCGGAACCACGAACGCACGCTGAATATTCCACGCATCGGAAACCCTGCCCATGACCCAGGGGAAAACGGCGCCTCCGATGATGGCCATGACCAGCAGAGACGATCCCAGCTTGGTGTAGGGGCCGAGATTCTTCAGGCTCAGCGCAAAAATCGTGGGAAACATGATGGAATGAAAAAAACCGACCAACACAATCGCCCAGACCGGCGCCACGCCCGAAGCCAGCAGGACGACCAGAAGGCAGAGCAGCGAGCCCGCAGCGAATAAGCTCAGCAGACGCGGCGCTGCAACTTTTTGCATGATCACCGAACCTGCGAAACGCCCGATCATGAAGCCCGCCAGATGGGCTTGCAGATAGTGAGCCGCCGCTTTTTCATGAGTGCCTGGCAGCGTGAATTCGGCGAACCGGATAATGAAGCTGCCGACACCCACCTGCGCCCCCACGTAGAAGAACTGCGCGATCACGCCCTTAATCAAATGCGGAAATGAAAAGACGCCACTCAGCTTTGCGTCCGAAGTCTCCATGCCTTCACTATTGGTCTCGCGAATTTCCGGCAACTTCGTCAGGAAGACGAGCAGCGCCACGAACAGGAAGACCCCGGTGATCACGAGATAAGGAGTCTTCACCATGTTGGCCTCCGACGCCCGATAGGCCAACAGCTGCGAAGGACTCATGACGGCGAATTCAGCCGGCGTGTGCTCAATGCCGGAGAGAATGAATCGGGAGCCGAGAAGCGCAATCAGCACGGCGCCCGCGGCATTGAAAGATTGGGCCAGATTCAGCCGTCGCTCCGAACTCTCCGCGGGACCAAGTGTAGTGACGTAAGGATTAGCGGCGACTTCCAGCACCGACTGTCCACACGCCATTACGAAAAGAGCGGTGAGGAAGAATCCGTAGACTCTTACCGAAGCCGCGGGAATAAAAAGAATTGTTCCCGTAGCACAGACCAGCAGCCCAATCAGAATTCCCCGCTTGTATCCGATCCTCTGCATCAGCCATCCCGCGGGCAGAGCAGCCAGGCAGTAGCCGCCGAAGAACGCAACCTGGATCAGCGACGAGCCCGAATCGGTGAGACCGAACGCTTTCTTGAAGTGCTGTATCAAGACGTCATTCAGGTTGACGCCGATGGCCCAGAGAAAGAACAGGCTGGTCACCAGGATCAACGGCGCCACGTAGCGACGCTCGGTAATGGGCGCGGATACGGTCATTCGGAGATCCTCATGTCAGTGAACGATCGAGATGGGTGTAGCCGCCGTCGACGAATAAGTGCTGGCCGGTGGTGTGGCTGGACTTGGCGGAGAGCAGAAAAACGACCATCGCGGAAATCTCCTCTGAGGTGGTCATGCGCTGCTCGAGTGGAATCTTGGAGAGGATCTTATTCAGTTTTTCCTCGGGATTGGGAAAAGTGTCGAGCCAACTGCGGTACAGCGGGGTCATGACCTCGGCGGGAATGACGGTATTGACGCGAATGCCATAGGGCAACAGTTCGACGGCCCACTCGCGGGTCAGCGCCATGATCGCGCCTTTCGAGGACGCATAGCCCGACGTGTTTCCCTGTCCGGTGACCGCGGTCTTGGAGCCCACGTTGACGATTGCGCCGCGCGCGCGTTTCAAGTGGGGCAGGGCATAGTGAGCCATGCCGTAGTAGTGCACCAGATTGCGGTTGAGCGAGGCTACGTATTCCACGACGCTGCCGGATTCCAGACCGACCTTGTCGTTGCGTCCCGCGTTGTTTACAAGGCCATCGATGCGGCCAAAGCTCTGGAGAGTCTGCTCGATGGATTGCGAACAGCTTTCCGCAGTGTCGAGGTCGACAGTGATGAGTCCGCAGGCGGCGCCGCTGTTTTCGAGTGCGCGTTGCAGTTGCTTGCCGGCTTCGGCATCGCGGCCCACAATCACTGGAATGGCTCCTTCGGCACCACAGGCGTGGACAATCCCCGCACCAATTCCCTTGGCACCGCCGGTGACGATGACAACTTTATCTTTCAGTTGCAAATCCATGCTTAGCCTCGCAGGTTGATGAAGCCACCATCGATCGAGTAGTCCACGCCGGTGATGAACGCGGCTTCATCCGAGCACAAGAACAAGGCGAGCGCCGCGACTTCGGCCGGCTCCGCCATCCTTCCCATGGGTTGCGATTTTGCCAGCTTCTCGAACATCTCCGGCTCGCGTCCCGGATAGGTCTTGCGCAGATAATCATCGACAAACGGAGTGTGAACGCGCGCCGGCGAAATGCAATTACAGCGGATGCTATGTGCGAGATAATCTCTCGCCACGGAGTAGGTCATGGCAACGACAGCACCTTTGCTCATCGAGTAGGCGAAGCGGTCGGCGAGTCCGCAAGATCCGGCAATCGAAGCCATGTTCAAAATCACGCCGCCGCCGGAAGTTTTCATGTGTCCAACCACGGCGCGCATGCAGTTGTAAAAACCCTTGATGTTGACTCGGACGACGCGGTCGAAGTCGTCCGAGGTCGTGCTCTCTACCGTTCCAATATGCGAAATTCCCGCGTTGTTGACGAGGATATGAACGCGCTCTTGGCGGAACAGTTCGTTGAATCTGGCAATCACGTCCTCCTGGTTGGTCACATCGCAGAGATGGACGGAAGCCGTTCCCCCGGCGTCGGCAATAAGCTGGCAAGTCGCGGCAGCTGCTGGTTCGTTTACATCCAGAATGCGAATCGAAGCGCCCTGCGCCGCAAATTTCGAGGCAACGGCCTGCCCAATGCCGCTTCCGGCGCCGGTGACCACGGCGACTTTCCCATCCAGGCGGAAGTTCGGGGAGTTCGTCCCCTGGTCCGTCACAGCGAGACCCCTCGTTTCCAGGGAATGAAATCTTCCTGAGCCTTCTCCTCGGCTTTAGTTCGGACTTCACCGTTCGCTATCTGGATCACGAAATCCAGGATGGCCTCGCCCATTTGTTCGATGGTTTGTTCTCCGGCGATGACCGCCCCGGTGTCGATGTCGATGATGTCGTGCATGCGCCGTGCCAGATCTGAATTCGTTGAAAGCTTCACGACCGGTGCAATTGGATTCCCGGTGGGCGTGCCCAGACCCGTGGTGAACAGCACCACGCTGGCTCCGGCTCCGACCTGGGCGGTCACACACTCCACGTCGTTGCCCGGCGTGCATTGCAGATTCAGGCCGGGCTCGGTCGAGTACTCGGGATAGTCGAGTACTGCGGTCACGGGGGATGTGCCGCCTTTCTTCGCGGCTCCCGCGGACTTCATCGCGTCAGTCAACAGCCCGTCCCGCATGTTGCCGGGCGAAGGATTCATGTCGAAGCCGGATCGCACGGCGACGGCGCGCGCGGCGTAGTCGCGCATCAGTTGGATAAAACGATTGCCGACTTCTTTGCTCTTGCCGCGGTTGATGAGTGCCTGTTCTACGCCGCATAGTTCGGGGAATTCCGACAGAATGGTTCGGCCTCCCAGAGCGGCGAGCAAATCGGCGGTGTGTCCGATGGCCGGATTCGCCGAGATGCCAGAGAAGCCGTCCGAACCTCCACACTTCAAGCCCACGCACAAATCGGCAAGCGGAGCGGGTGTACGCTGAGCCTTGTTCGCCTCGACGAGCCCCACAAAAGTTTGCCGGATCGCCTCCGACATCATGGCCGCCTCGGACCCGCTACGCTGCTGTTCGAGGATGAATAATGGCTTGCCAAACTTGGGATCGCGCTTGCGAATCTCCTCTTGCAGGATTGCAATCTGCGCATTCTGGCAGCCCAGGCTCAAGACCGTGGCTCCCGCAACGTTGGGGTGGTGAATGTAACCGGCGATGAGGCCGCAGAGATTGTTGGAATCCTCGCGCGTTCCACCACAGCCGCCTTCATGAAGCAGAAACCGGATGCCATCAATATTCTCGAAAAGCCGGTTGCGCGGGGCCGGTGCCGCTTCCGTCGCCAGCTTGTGAGTATCGATCTTTTCCATCTGTCCATCGCGGTAAAGCTTCGCGAGGTCGGCGACCTGGCGGCGATAGAGTTGGGGCGCGGCGAAACCCAGCTCTTCTTCGAGCGCATGTTTCAGAACTTGAATGTTCTTGTTCTCACAAAAAACCAGGGGAACGACCAGCCAGTAATTTCGCGTGCCGACTTGACCGTCGGAGCGCCGGTAGCCGAGAAACGTCTTGTGCTGCCAGCGTGAAACGTCAGGTGGGGTCCAGTGAAATTCGTCCGATTGCTCGTTAAAAGAGGCAGCCTGGTGTTGGACGTTGCTGGTAGTTAGCAGTTCTCCGGCCACGATGGGCTTGACCGCCCTGCCCACCACAACACCGTACATGATGACGGTATCACCGGCGTTAAGGCTTCGCGTGGAGAACTTGTGCTTGGCCGGAACACTCTTCGGTAGGGCGTAAATCTGGCCTCCGAATTCAATTTGTTTTCCGGCTTTCAAGTCGGTGAGGGCGATCAAAATGTTGTCGCGGGAATCGAGTTGGAGAACGGAGCTATGCATCGCGGTTCAAGACGTCCTAAAGCGAGATTGTTCTAACGCACTGCGGCCGCCTATTGCGTCCGGACATTGTAAAGCATTCGCGCTGCGAGTGTCTGGATGCGGCTCAACCAGCGGTGAGCTGCCAAAACCGCTGTGCATTACCGCCGAGCACTCGGTCTCGGCACTCCGGCTTTTGCCCGCGCAGGTAGGTATTCACGACTTCGATCCAGCGTGCGTAGGATGCCGCGACCAGGCACACCGGCCAGTCGGAGCCGACCATGAGCCGATCCGCTCCGAAGGCTTCAAACGCTAGGTCGAGATACGGGACGATCTGCTCCAGCTTCCAATGTTGCCAGTCGGCCTCGGTGACTAACCCTGAAAGCTTACAGAATAAATTTGGAAACTCCGCGAGTCGCCGAATCCCCTGCGCCCACAGATCAAGGTCCCCACGCTTGATCGGCGGTTTGGCAAGATGATCGAGCACGAAGCGCTGGCGCGGGAAACGCTGCATAAACTCAGCCGCTACGGGAAGGTGTTTGGTGTAAATCAGGATGTCGTAAGCCAGATCGAATTCTTCCAGCGCGGAAATGCCTCGTAGAAAATCTGGTTGCAGCAGGAATCGATCGTCGGGTTCACTCTGCACGATGTGGCGAACCCCGACCAGCTTGGGATTTCGAGCCAACTCCTTCAGTTGCGAGCGAACGTCCGGCGACCGCAGATCGACCCAGCCTACTACCCCGAGAATCCATGGAGAACTCTCAGCCAACTCCAGCAGCCAGCGAGTTTCTTCCAGAGTCTGGCGCGCCTGCACCGCAACCGATCCGTGGAAGCCGTTGCTTTCCAGTTCAGACTTCAGATGATTCGGCAGAAAATCGCGCCGCAGCGCTGCCATTGAATCGTCGATCCAGTTATATTCGCGAGCGCTGTAGACCCAAAAATGCTGGTGCGCATCAATGTGCATGGTCGCACCGGTATTCTATCGCAGCACCCTGTCTCGGCGGTGCAGCTATTCGGGTGCTATTTATGAGATGAGTTTCTTAACGTTGCCCCACCTCCAGTTGTACCGGACGTGCAATCGAGCTGACCTCAGGATTGTAGTACTCATATACGCGCGAGCGGAAGGTTCGCGCGCGGATGGGATACTTTGCCCGCATTCGGAAATGCAGCGTCACCGTGTCACCCGGAGCAATCGAGTTGAAATACAGAATCGCCTGAGTCGCCGTGAGGCTGAACTTCTCCAGGCACCCGGTCTTATGGCCGGAAGTCTTTTCGACAAAAGTTTGCAAATCTTCGCTGAGCAGGTCGAAGCCGGGAGGAATGCCGAGATCGACCATGACCATGTTCGCTGACTTGGTCAGATTGTTTTTAACGGTCGCGGTAGCCGTGGCAATGTCGTCCTGTGCCAGGTGGGTGCGGTCGTAAGCCACATCGATGGAAAGAGCCTCGTTGGCTGGCTTCTGGTCCCAGGGAAGGTAGTAGCTTCCCACCACCTGGTACGCCAGGCCGCCTTTGCCCTCGAAGCGGATTTCCACTGTGTTCGAAATTCCTGAGTCAACATCTTTCGACGTCGTCCCTTTTGGTCCGGCGCTCTTGAACACGAACTGATAGAGCAAGTCGTTGTTCTCGGGAGTTAGCGTAAGTTTTTCGACAACGCTGCCGTTGAGCAGAACTTCGAGAGTGCCCTGCACTTCGGCCGCACCCTTCTCGGTTGCAAGCAACAGAGCGCGCAGCGCCATGATCGTCGCTTGTGTCGTGCCCCACGCGCCGGTCGAGTCTTTCTTGGAAGCAATGTACAACATGGCCTTGCGGGCCGTGCCGGACGCCTCACCCCATTTGAGCAGCGCCTGCACCGCGAGTCCCGTGGTTTCTACGCTCGCGCTGGCGCCGGTGGCGTAGACGCCGGTTTCGTCGGCGCTCCACCAGGCCTGCTCGTCTTTTTCGGTGCGAGCATCGAGCAGAAGCTGCATGGCCTGGCGAGTGAAGCTGCGATCTTTTCCCTCGCTAGACGCATGACCATCAGCCCCGAAGTCGACAGCAAAGTTGGCGATGACGGCCAGCGTGTAGCTGTCGATCTTTCCGTTCATGTGGCTGTCCACAAACTGCCGGGCCTTTTCGACTGCCGGTCCCTGGTACCCCGTGTTCTCCAGCGACCACGCGATATAGGCGGTAATGCGCAGCACGTCGGAGTTGTAGCGGTTGGTTGCGCCCTCGTTGATGAACTGCGTGTCCGGCTTCCAGCTTCCGTCGGCTTGTTGCTGGCTGGCCAGCCACTGCTGGGTTCGTGAGATGAGTCTCGGGTCCACATCGTAGACCTTCGACATATCGCTGAACTCCATCAACCCATACGCGGTCAGGATTTTGTTGGCCGGAGCTTGTCCAAACCAAGAGAAGCCGCCGCCGGGAACTTCAAACGTGAGCAGGCGCTGGTAGCCATTGGCGATGTATCCCTCGGCCTTGGCGTGCACTTCAGGAGTCAGTTTCTTGGTGCGCTTCATGTAATCGAGCGCCAGCACGTTGGGATAAGTGCTGGAGGAAGTTTGCTCGAAGCATCCGCCCGGCATGCGCAGAATGCTGTCCATGCCTTCGATCACCTGGCTCAGCGGGCCGGGGTAGAGCCGGACGAAAATCTTGCTGGCGTCGGGGATAGAGTTCGCAGGAAAGTTGAGTTCGTGGCGAACGGAGTTTTCCAGGCGTCCATTGAAAACCAGATTCTGCTCACGCCCGTTGGGAATGACTTCGATTTCCCGCACGACAATGTCGGCGCGGTCCGCTCCGCTCTTCATGCGGGCGGAGAGCGTCAGCTTGAATTTGCCAATCCGCCGGGCTTCCAGTGTGAACT